>Ga0315910_10002288_pt1 | contig 16983 bp, 15 predicted proteins | sample EdamamesoilMG_FD_204470 | JGI IMG/M metagenome (GOLD analysis project Ga0315910, IMG submission 204470) | Garden soil microbial communities collected in Santa Monica, California, United States - Edamame soil | ecosystem: Environmental > Terrestrial > Soil > Garden | place: USA: California... | reverse complement strand
TTCCCGGCAGGCGCATGGATCATCGTTGCCGGGGACATGAATCTATCCTCCGAATCTGAACCGGCGCTCACGACTTTCAAAACTTTCCTCAGCGACAGCCCCGTGCCGGCGGATCAAGGTGGTGATTTGGATACGAATGGCCCCCGCACGGAGCGGTATGATCGCGTTTTGCCCAGCTTCTCGCTGACGAATCGGCTCGTGCCGGTGGTATATCCCTCGCGTACGTTCAACAACGGGCTGGTGTTCGATTCGCGCACCTACACCCCGTTGAGCGATGTCTCCCCCGTCGTCTTCGGTGACTCCGCCGCATCCGGAATGCAACACATGGGCGTGATCAAGGCCTTTCAGATCAGCTTTGCCGTCACCAACCCTGCTCCACCGATCATCACCAACCAACCCCAGAGCCAGGCCGTCGCCCAAGGCAACAATGCCACGTTCAGTGTCACCGCCGGCGGCACTGCCGCATTACGCTATCAGTGGCGCTTTGGCGCAACCAACATCGTCAGCGCAACCAACAGCACCTACACCCGGACCAACGTGCAACCAGTTCACGCCGGAAATTATCTGGTAGTGATCACAAACTCCGTCGGCAGTGTCACCAGCGCCCCGGCCAGCCTCTCGCTGCAGATCCCGCCGCCGGTTCTGGACATGGTGTCGCGGAGTCTGGTCCGGTGGCAGGGATTGAGCAACCTGACCTACACGGTTCAGAGTCGGACCAACCTTGCGCAAACCAACTGGCCGGTGCTTGGCACGGCCAGCTCCCCATCGAACACCATCTGGTTCACCAATCCGGCCAGCACCAATGGACTGCGTCTCTTCCGGGTCACGTACCCATGATCGGCAGTTGCAAATGCGGCCTCAGCTTTCAGCGACGCTCCGCACTTCGCCGGACTTGAGCCGCGATTTGAGGTGCTGCCCTGGCTTCACCTGTGCGGCATCACGCACCACTTTGCCCGTCGCCGCGTCCGTCGTGATGGAATAACCACGCGCCAGCACCTGCTCCGGGTCAAGCAGACGCAATTCATGTTCAAGCGCAAGAAAAGCCTGACGCCACTCCCGTAGCCGCAGCATGGTGAGATCCCGCAACCGCCGGCCCGCCAGATCCAGATCTTCAAGGCGCTTCTTGAAATGTTGTGCCGGGCGCACGCGCAACAACCGCTCGCTCAGATGCTGATAACCCGCCTGTCGTTCGCACATCCCGATTCTGATCTCCCGGGTCATGCCCGCCTGCAAATCATCCAGACGCTGAAATGATTCCTGCAATCGTCGACGCGGATAGACGAGCGCCAGCCGATGCGCCGCCGACTCATAGTTCTCCACCGCGCGCTCCAATCGCTGACTCACGATCTGGCGCAACCGGGCCGGCGTCTCCACCACAAATTCCCGGCTGGCGAACACTCCTTCGGTGATGATCTCCGCTGCCGCGCTCGGCGTGGCCGCCCGCAGGTCCGCCACAAAATCACTGATCGTGAAATCGATCTCATGCCCCACCGCGGACACGACGGGAATCTTCGAATCAAAAATCGCCCGCGCCACGACCTCTTCGTTGAACGCCCATAAGTCTTCCAGCGAACCACCACCACGTGTGACGAGAATCAGATCGATTGGTAAGCGTTCACCAGAAATCGGCAATTCGTTCAGCAGCCGAATGGCGACCGCAACCTCCGCCGCGGCACCTTCGCCCTGCACCCGACACGGCGCGAGAATGATTTTCAGCCCGGGATGACGCCGCTGGATCACATGCAGCACGTCGCGAATCGCTGCGCCGGTCGGTGAAGTCACCAGTCCGATGCGCAGTGGATATCTCGGCAGCGAACGTTTTCGTTCCGGCGCAAACAGTCCTTCTGCGGCCAGCTTGGCCTTCAGTTTCTCAAACGCCACCTGCAACGCGCCCACTCCCTGCAACTCCACCGTCTGCACGATGAGCTGATACTGCCCGCGGGCTTCATAGACCGTGACCTCACCTTGCAGCAGCACTTTCTGACCATCGGCGAGCAAGTCGCGATACGCCATCGTCGTCCCCCGGAACAACACGCAACTCAACTGCGCCCCGGCATCCTTGATCGTGAAATAAATGTGTCCCGAAGACTGGACGCGAAGATTGGTGATCTCACCGCTCACCCAAATCGTGCCGACCTGTTTTTCGAGCAATCGCTTGATCTGCGTCGTGAGCTCCGAAACGGAAAGCACTTTCCGCAACCGCTCGGTCGGAAACAGTTCACCAAAGTCCCACTGCGATTTTGCAGGCTTTCCCATGTTAGAAAACTAGCGTGCCTTCACTTCGTGAGCACGAGGTTTTCGATGAAAAATTCCATCATGCGCTGTTGGTTGACGGCGGTGTGCCCCTGATCCGGCCCGACCTGCACTTCAAAGCTCTTGCCTGCGCGTTGCAACGCTTCGATGAGCTGAAGCGAATTGTTCGGATGCACATTGTTGTCCGCCGTGCCGTAAAAAATCATCAGCCGCCCGCGCAATTTTTCGGCGTGATCCACCGCGCTCGCGGCGTAATACGCCCCGCCACTCTTCTGAGGCAAGCCGAGGTAACGCTCCGTGTAGATGGTGTCGTAGTGCCTGAAGTCGGTGACTGCCGAATTGGCGCAAGCAGCCTGAAACACGTCCGGATGGCGCAACAAACACATCACCGCCGCGGTGCCGCCGTAAGAGGTGCCAAACATGCCGACGCGATTGCGGTCCAGGTAACGCCGCGACCACAGCGATTTCACGCCCGCGGCCTGATCATCCATTTCCACCACGCCGAGCTTCTGATAAATCGCGTCGAGGAACTTCTTGCCCCGGCCACTGGCTGAACGCGAATCGAACGACGCGACCAGAAACCCGTACTCAGTCAACGCACTGGGCGTGACGAACGTCTCCCGCGCCCCGGTTGTCGCTGGTCCGGCATACACGCTGACCAGCAACGGATACTTTTTAAACCGGCTGAACTTGGAGGGAAAATGCAACAACCCATAAAGATCAGTCTGATTGTCAGCCGCTTTGAATTTCAGCAGCTCCACCGGACGCATCCCGAGTTGCTTGAACTTCGTCAGATCGCTCTGCGCAAGTTCAGTCACGAGCCTGCCATCCGCAGCGCGCAGCACCGTGGTTGGCGGTTGATCATGCGTTTGGGCCACGTCCGTGAAATGCCGCCCGTCTGGCGCGAACTCAACGGTATGATGAAAAGCGACGTCAGTCAGGCGCGCGTCATCCTTGCCATCAAGACCGACGCGATGGAGTTGCAGTTTCATCGGATTGTCGCCGTCGCGGGCCATGTAATAAAGCAGTCCGGCTTTCTCATCCAGGCGCACAATGTCGCCGACCTCGAACTCATGCTGGGTCAGTGGCACGTTGGCGCCATCTTCAAGATTGCAGAGGTAGAAATTCCTCCAACCCATGCGTTCGGAAGCCCAGATGAATCGCCGCCCATCTTCCAAGAACCGCATGGTCGGCGAATTCTCGATCCAACTCTCCGGCCATTCTTCGCGCACTACCGTCCGGCACTTGCCGGTCACCGGATCTGCGGCCGTGAGTTCCATGATGTTTTGCAGGCGATTCGCCCGGCGCATGAGCAAATGCTGGCTGTCCTTTGTCCATTCCGCACCGTAAACGTAGTGACCGAGATCATGACTGTGTGGCGGCAACCCATCGCGCACGTCCACCGTCGTCGTTTGCTTTGCCTCCAGGTCGTAGATCAAAATGTCAGCCACGGGATTGGTCGTCCCGGCTTTGGGGTACGCCTCGCGATCCAGTGTGGACTGGATCTCGGTAAGATTGAGCGTCAGGTAAAAATCCTGCACCGCGCTCTCGTCGAAACGATAGAACGCCAGCTTGCGACTGTCTGGCGACCACCAGATGGCGGAACGCTGATCCAATTCCTCACCGTAAACCCAACTAGCCGTACCAAACTTCAGACGATTCGTCGGACTGCCTTCGGTCGTGATGGCGATGGCGTTGGTCGAGTTCGTTGCGCTCAGCCAGACATTGCAATCCCGATAACTTGCCACCCACTTTCCGTCCGGCGAGGTGACCTTCGTATATTGCCGGCCGCGCTCAACAATCTCACCGCCTTCACTTCGCCGGCGGCGTCCGGGGCGCGGCGACTCGTTGGTTGATGCGGCCGAATTGGTGATCAACGTCTTGATGCCGGTAGCCACATCAACGCGGTAGCGCTGTCCCTCCCAACGATACTCCAGCGCCTTGCCATCGTCCTTCCAATCCACCCGCACATTGCCGGACTTCACGGCATTGGTCGTCGCCTGCCGCATGAACTGGTAGCGCTCGTAGCCGGGCATCGTTTTGAGCCGGTCCTGCGCAGTGAGTGAAAACGGCAAGATAAACGCGGCAAGCCACAAAAGTGTTTTCGAGGTCATGGTTGTTACTTCTGAAAGTGAAACGGCGCTGATGGTCTCACACGGTGATCTTCCGCTTCGCCGCATCTGGCTGTTGCCGGTAAAGCACCACCACATTACCCACCCGGTGCACCAGCACGCTGCCAGTGCGTGCCGCAAGCTGCGGTGCGAGTTCCTTCTTCTCCTCCTTGTGGGCAAAGAATTTTGCCTTCACCAGCTCATGATCGTCGAGCGCCTGATTCAAGCTCGCGATCAGACCGTCGGTGAGCCCGGCCTGCCCGATATGAACGATGGGCTCAAGCCGCTGGCCCAGTCCGCGAAGATGCGCGATTTGTTTGGTGGTCAATTCGATCATGCGGGCAAATGAAAACGTCTGGGGCGCGGATTGTCAGCTTTATTTCAGCAGCTCCTCCAGCTTCGGCTGCGAGCGCAGCCAACGCGTGTAGAAATCCACAAAGGTCTTTTCCACCAACGTGTCCACGGCGTCCGGACTCATGAAACCGGCACAGAAACCCGGATGCATCGGCTCGATCACCAGTTCCGCCGCACGGATGAAATGCGCGATCAGATGCCGCGCCGCCTCGTCCCCCACGGCCACGCGGATGGTCGTCGGCGAAATGCCAGCCGCGTGCAACTCCGCCTTGCTCATCTCTGAATGACTCGTGAGAGCCGGGCAAAGGACTACCGTGTTGCACTGTCCAAGCGATACCTGCAAACCAAACGCCGGCTCCAAGGAATCGAAGAAGCGGGTGAACGTGGTTCGATCGAGGCCTGCACCCTCGAAATCAATCGTAAACAACGGCGCGGGTAATCCGACTCGCAGGAGTTTCTCTCGCAACGGCGCGTTTTCGTTGGCGTCGAGCGCGTGCGAATGGACACGAATCTGTGGGTGGCTGGCCAAAAACTCCGCGAGCACTTTTGTCGTAGTCGCCTTGCGCAGCATCCGCATATCGAGCGTGCGCGAGCCATTGATCACTTCAAATGCCTTCTCCGCGTCGAGAAATGCGCCCTTCACATAGAACACATTCCAGAACAAGGTCTCGTTCCAGTGATAGGTCACTTTGCGCCCGCACAAATCGGTGGTGTTCACCGAATCGCCTTTCGGAATGAACATCCGTTCATTGCGCGCGATGACCACGCCCGCGGTGGCGACGCCGGAGCCCGTAAAATCCTTCGTGTAACTGTGAATGACGAAGTCCGGGCGCTCCGCCGGATCATTTCGCTGGAGCGGCTGGGCAAGGAACGGCGTGGCGACAGTGGAATCGAGAATCACTGTCAGCCCCTCCGCATGCGCTGCCCGACAGATGGCCGGCGTATCAAGCACGTAACCGTGCGGGTTGCAAGGAGACTCAATGTAAATGTAGATCTGGCGGCCATCCGCAAGCCGATCGGCATGTTGGGCCCGGACTTTCGCCAGCGCAGCGCAGAAATCCTGCTCCGTGCAGCCGTCGAAGAAATGCACGGCCACATCCAGATTGCCGGGTTTCTGAAACCAATCATGCAATAATTGAAACGCACCACCGTAGATGTTGCGCGAACTGAGAACGATATCACGATAGCCGACGAGGTTGCTGATCGTCGCATCGATCGCCGCCATGCCGGAGTTGAAATTCCACGCCATGTATTCCGGCGCAAGCGACCCGCACTCCAGATCCACGATATGATTGGCGAGCGAGATGGAGGTGGGATTCAGCAGGCGCGAATAGACCTCCAACAACATCTCCCGCCCATGGAACGCATCATCAATCCACTCGGTGCAGGCGTAGAGATATGTCGCGGTGCGGGTGATGACCGGCGTCGCGGAAAAAATCGCGGTGACGTTGTCGAAGATCGGATACGGCCCTTTGGCCAGCCGCGCGGACTGACGTTCAACAAGTGATTGATAGGTTGACCGCAGGGGGTTCTGCAATGTGTCGAGCAGCTTGGCGAGTTGGAAGCAGAGAAAGCGTTTCGCATTGAACCACGCGATGCGGTCGCGGCGATCCAGCTTCGGCAGTTCGCGCACGGTGAGATGCCACAGTTCATGGAGCGAGACGTTCGTCTGGTAAATGTTCGTTGTAAGCTGTGCCAACGAACGACCCATGTCCGAATCGGCTGCAATGCCGAAGTGTGCGAGTTGCTCGGTGACGAGTTCTGCCACGCTTTTCGCTTCGGAGGTCGAGCGACGCGGGCTTAACTCGCGGGCATGCGACAAGGAGGTGGCGGTTTCCTTGCTCATGCGGCCTGTGTGGTTTTGGTCTCCGCCCCAAAGAGGCGCGTGCTGAAGTAACGCTCGGCGCGATCGCAAAGAATCGTGACGACGGTCGCCTTTGGACCAAGCTCGCGGGCGACGTGCAGGGCGGCGGTGATGTTCGCGCCGGAAGAAGTGCCCACGAGAAGACCAAATTCGCGTTGCAGTCGTTGCGCCATTTTCAACGCGTCCAGGCTGCTGACCTTCACGTGATCATCCAGCGGTGCTTCCCGCAGCAACGGCGGCAGGAAACCATCCGCCACTCCCTCGATGAAGTGGCAGCACGGACATTCGCCCGCCAACAGCGCGTGCTCTGCCGGCTCCATCGCGATAATGCGCGCCTTGGGCCAGTGCTTCTTGATCGCCTTGCCACAACCCGCCAGCGTGCCACCGGTGCCGAAGCCACTGACGAATGCATCCACTGGCCCGCCGACTTGCTCGATGATCTCCAATCCCGTGCCCAGCTCGTGGTCTTCGACGTTCAATGGATTCTCAAATTGTCGGGGCAGGAAGTAGCGCGGATCCTTCGCCGCCATTTCACGCGAGCGGTCAATACCCGTCTGATAGCGCCCTGCGCTATCGAACAGGATGAGTTCCGCACCCAGCTGGCGAATCAACATCCGCCGCTCCTCACTGGCGCCGGCGGACATCAGGATGGCGACCTTGTAACCCATCGCCGCGCCGACCATCGAAAGCGCGATGCCCGTGTTGCCGCTGGTACATTCGAGGATGACAGAGTCAGGATTGAGCAAGCCACGCTTGTGTGCATCCATCAACACATGCTTGGCCAAACGGTCTTTGATACTGCCGCTCGGGTTCAGGAATTCACATTTCACGTGGACGGTGATGCCCTCCGGCTCGAAACGCAGCGGTACCAGCGGCGTGTTACCGATCAGCGAGAGCACGGTTTGGGCGCGGGGAGGAAGACCAGGTGATGCAGCGGTGACCGAAACGGGTTGCATGGCTGTCAGGACGATAACCAAACCGGGAGCGAAAGTCACTCCGCTCGTTTCACGGACAAAATAGCAGAGGTTACGCTGCGATGATCCGGTCCAACGCCTTGGATAAATCCTCGAGGCTGCCACCCTGCTCGGTGATGAGTGGGCCGGTGTAGCCAATTTCGTCCAACGCCTTCATGATGCCCGGCCAGTTGTTGGCGCCTTCAAGCAGTGGCGACTTGAATCCGGCCCAGACATCGCCCGTTTTCATCGCGCGGTCGCGGCTGTATTCCTTGATGTGAACGCGTGTGATACGTTTGCCCAACGTCTTGACCCATTCGATCGGATCGCCGTAACGGATGATGTTGCCGGTGTCGAAATGCCACTGCACCCACGGACTGTCGATCTCGTCGAGATACTTCACCGCCTTGTCTTCAGTGGTGATGAAGTTATTCCAGACGTTCTCGATCGAGATGATCACGCCCAGTTCTTTTGCGAGCGGAATCGCCCGGCGGATCTGTTCGATGGATCGCTGCCAGCATTCTGCGAAGGTCACATCCTTGTTCACCACGCCAGGCACGAGCAGAATGGACGTCGCGCCGTAGGCCTTTGCGTCACGCAATGTTTGTTGCAGACCAGCAAAACCTTCTTCGCGCACAGCCGCGTCCGGGTGCGACAGCGGTTTACTCCAATGCTTTTCACCGCACACGCTGATGATCGCGAGCCCGGCCTCATCCCTGGCTTTGAGAACTTCCGCCTGATCCAGATGGCTCGCCATCTCTACGGCATCGAAACCAGCCGCCTTGACTGCCTTCATCTTCTCCATCACCGAGCCCTTCACTCCGATAGTGCCCCACATGATGGCTTTGAGATTAGGACGCTTGCGGGCGCTGGAGGCTGGCTTGTCATCGGCGGCCAGCAAATGCGGGGTGACGCTGGCAAGACTGAGTGCCGTGCCGGCGGATTTCAGAAAATTTCGACGCGAAGTGGCAGGTTTCATGGTTTCAAGAAGTTGAATGACGTCCGGCGGGTCAGACCATTTTTGTGAAACCGGGAGTCGCCGTCGGCGGAATCTCCAGTTTCATCTTCCAATCGAGCTTTTCCGGCACCAGCGATTCCTTGGAGTTCAGCGCTTCCTCCCAAGTGACTTCCTGCCCGGTGTATGCGGCCATGCGGCCCATGATGCCCATGAGCGTGCTCGACGCCATCCAATCACCATCGAAGATGTGCTTACCGCTGCGGATGCCGGCGAAGAATTCGTTGTGCTCGTTCTGGTACATGTTGCTCTTCTCACCCCGAAAACGCCAGGTTTGCTTGCCCCGGATGACCGGGCCACCGGCACCAGTGATCTTGCCGACACCATCCGCACCCATGATACAATCCGAGTTTTCTGAATGACAGTTGCTGATCTGGCGCTGGCCCAAGAACGCATGCACATCATCCGGATACTGATAGACCACGAACATATGGTCATAGATGTTGCCTTCGTGATTCTTCGTCTGCCGACCGCCGACGGCCACCGCCTTTAACGGCGGCGCGTCCTTCATCGCCCACGCAATCTTGTCCACGCTGTGACACGCCTGCTCCACGAGTCCGTCGCCCGAGAGCCAGACAAAATTATACCAATTGCGCATCTGCCATTCGAGATCGCTCATATCCTTGGGCCGGTCGCTGGCTGGGGGCATCGGCTTCACTGGACTGGTATAATAATTGGCGTAGATAGCACGGATCTCACCGATGGCACCGCTATGAATCTGCTGGTAGAATTCCCGCCGGGGCAGGTCGTAGCGCCAGCAGAAACCGGCAAGCACAGACAGCTTCTTTTCCTTCGCCAGCTTGGCCGTTGCCATCACAGAACGCACGCCCACGGCATCCGTCGCCATCGGTTTCTCGCAGAACACGTGCTTGCCTGCACCTACTGCCGCCTTGAAATGCACCGGTCGAAAGCCCGGCGGCGAACACAGCAACACCACATCCACGCCGCTCTCGATCACGCGCTGATACGCATCGAGTCCGGCAAAACATTTTTCGGCTGGGACATTGATGCGTTCACCGTAACCGTTCTTGGCGCCATCAGTCTTCAACACTCGCAATGCCCGATCGCATTTTTCCGGAAACGCGTCGCCGATGGCGGTGAGCACGACATTCGGATCCGCGCTCAGTGCCTGCCCGGCCGCGCCCGTGCCGCGGTCGCCGCAACCGACCAACCCCACGCGCAAGGTATCGCCATTGGCCGCAAAGGCCCGCGAAGAAAGGATTGCCGGCGCCGCCAACGCACCCGCGAGCAGCGCGGACTGGCCCAGAAATTCCCGGCGCGAAGTGAACTGAGTCTTGGAGGAGTTCGATGCGTTCATGTGTTCGAGGACTGAGGTTCGGACTGCGTTCATTCGGAAAAATTCAAATCGCGAGTTGTTGCTTCACAGTGGCGAAGGCTTGCAATGCTTTCTCAAGATCGGCGCGCGAGTGCGCCGCGGAAATCTGCGTACGGATCCGCGCCTTGCCCTTCGGCACGACCGGATGCGAAAAACCGATGACATAGACGCCCTGCGCCAGCATGGCGTCGGCGAACCTCGTGGCCAGCGCGGCGTCACCGAGCATGACCGGACAAATCGGATGCGTGCCAGGCAGGATGGTGAAGCCGAGCTTGCTCATACCCTCGCGGAAGAATTTTGTGTTTGCCTCCAGTTTGTCGCGCAGTTCCGTGGAATGTGTCAGCAGTTCCAGCACTTTGAGCGACGCACCGGCAATGCCCGGTGCGAGGGTGTTGGAAAACAGGTAGGGCCGCGAACGCTGGCGCAGCAGTTCGATGATCTCCCGCCGACCACTTGTGTAACCGCCACTCGCGCCACCCAACGCTTTGCCGAGCGTACCGGTGATGATGTCCACGCGGCCCATCACCCCACAGTGTTCGTGAGTCCCCCGCCCTGTCCGGCCCATGAAGCCGACCGCATGCGAATCATCCACCATCACGAGTGCGCCATGCTTTTCCGCGAGGTCGCAAACGGCGGACAAATTCGCCACGTAGCCGTCCATCGAGAACACGCCGTCCGTGGCGATCAACTTGAACCGCGCGCCGGCCGCTTCCTTCAGTTTCGCCTCCAAGTCCGCCATGTCGTTGTTCAGATAGCGATACCGCTGCGCTTTGCAGAGCCGCACTCCGTCGATGATGCTGGCGTGATTCAGTTCATCGGAAATGATGGCGTCTTCCGGGCCGAGCAGCGTCTCGAACAGACCACCGTTGGCATCGAAGCAGGAGGAATACAGGATCGTGTCCTCCGTGCCGAGAAACTCGCTCAGCTTTTGCTCCAGCTGTTTGTGTACCCCTTGGGTGCCGCAGATGAATCGTACGCTCGCACAGCCGTAACCCCATTCTTCTAATGCAGTTTTGGCGGCAGCCGCGACCTCGGGATGTTGCGCCAGCCCGAGATAATTGTTCGCGCACAGGTTCAGTACGGGCTGACCATCGGCCACGCGGATGGTCGTACCCTGCGGCGTGACAATGACGCGCTCACGCTTATAGGTACCGGCTTCGCGGATTCCCGCGAGCTGCGCCTGGATGTGGGTTTGGAATCCCGGGTTGTAACTCATGCTGGACCTGGCTTGCCGTCCACAGGATTAGAGCCGAGGAATGCCGCGGACTCAACCCCGCAAAATGGGGACCGCACCAGCGCAAGGGGTTGCACATTTCCTAATGGAATTACGGTGGATAGCACCCAGGAGGGACAGGACATGATTTCGCGATTGAATCCGGCCCGAATGAGAGACTACCCTGCCGGCGGTCGGGCGCTTGGCGCAGTGGTAGCGCAGCAGCTTTACACGCTGTGGGTCGGGGGTTCGAATCCCTCAGCGCCCACCATTTCTACGTCGAACCCACCTTCGCCGCTGGCACGCCCGCCAGCTTGATCACTTCACCCTCGCGCGCGCCGACAATGTGCAGTGGCGACTTCGCTTCGGCCGCCAGCCTGCGTCCGTGCGCGACCATCAGATCAATCTTCGTGTCGTCGTGGTCCGGGTCGTGATGGAAGAGCACCAGCTTGCGCGCGCCAGCCTTGATCGCCAGCGCCACGGCATCATCCACGCATCCGTGTCCCCAGCCGATGTGTGACTTGTATTCCTCCGCGTCGTATTGCGAATCGAGTACGAGCACGTCCGTCCCCCGCAGAAACTCCACGACCTTTCGTTCCTCCGCTTGGGCGAACTTGAGCACATCACCATTGTCAGCCAGCCGGGCCGAAGCTGTGTTGCCCGTGTGCCGGTAACGCGGCTCGTTGTCAGGGAAAAATGCCAGTGAGCCGTCCGGCGTGAACAACCGGTAGCCGACACAGATGCCCGGATGGTTCGCGAACCACGCTTCCACGCGCACCTGGCCGATGTGGAAGTTCATATCCCGGACCTCTTCAATCTCGATGTTGCCAGGCAGTTCGTCGAACGGGACGGGAAAGTAAGGACTCTCCATCTGGCCGGTGAGCACATGCACGAGTCCTTTGCGCGCGCCCTCGAAGCCGAGGATGCGTAGCCGGCAGTTCGGCCGGTAGATCGGCATGAAGAACGGCAGGCCTTGAATGTGATCCCAATGCGTGTGCGAAAGCAGCATCGTGAGTTGCAACGGCTGGTTGCCGAACTCCTGAACCAGTTGCCGCCCGAGCTGACGCAAGCCGGTGCCTGCGTCGAGGATGATGATCTCACCAGCCGCGCGGACTTCGAGGCAGGAAGTGTTGCCACCGTAACGCACCGTGCCCGGTCCCGGGGTCGGAATCGAACCTCGCACGCCCCAGAATTTCACCTGCGCGCCGGAATCATCGAAAGTGACAGAAGTTGTCGCCGGCAGGTCGTGCCCATTTGCACAACTTTCCAAGCGCGCGGTGAGATCGTCGAGCCCGATGGGTTTGGTGAGATAATCATCCGCGCCTGCCTCGCGCGCAGCCAGCCGGTCGGCATCGAATTCCCGGCCGGAGGTGACGATGATCTTGGTATGCCGTAGCGTCTTGTCGGCCCGGATCGCCCGGCAGACCTGGAAGCCGTTGCAGCGCGGCATCAGAAGATCGCACAGCACCACATCGGGCCGATGCTGGCGCACCGCTTCGAGGCCGGATTCGCCCTCGCCTGCTTCGAACACATGCCAGCCTTGGGCAGCGAGCACTTCCGCCATCAGGCAGCGATAGTCAGCGTCGTCGTCAATGATGAGAACCTTTTTCATGCAGGCAGGCGGCAGTGACGTTGCGCGAAGCCTAAGCCAACCTGCCGAAAAGGGAAACTGAAAATCTAAAGCCTGATCGGGCGCTTGCCAGGTCTGGCATCCAAAGCCCGGCGACGATGCACCAATCGCTACCCGATGTTCGGGTCAATCTGCGGAAGCGGATGATTTCCAGTCAGCGGTAATCGAATGTAAAAGTGATGTGTCGGTAGTCCCAACCCACCATCAACCGCATTTCCCTTGGCCACGGTTCATAGGGGGCTGGATCGAGCACCGCCCGCTGGCAGAGCATTCCGTGCACCTTGCTCACACTGTTTGTCTTGACCTCCATCTCGGTGATGCGCCCGTCGGCATGAAGCTTGAACGCAACCACCACTGTGCCGGCGCGGTAGTCATCGCGCCTGATGCCACCGACCAGAGCATCCCAACGACCCTGCACTGCCGCGACAAACTCGCGATCGTATTTCGCCCATGGCCCCGACACATTCGTTACCCCTCCCGTCGGATCATGTGGATAACCACGAAGTTCACTAGGCCTCATCTCACGGTTCGTGGAACAGCCGGCAAACCCCAAAGCCATCAAGACCATGACTGCACGGGCACTCGCCGCGGCTAACGCCCCAAACCTAGCGCCGGCATCCGCTGAGCGATACTGAGTGACAGCTTTTTTCACAGTGACGCGCAATCGTCTGAACTATGAGCTCAGCGCCTTGGATGCTTAAGCCCGCAAAATCTTTTCCATCGCCTTCCCCTTTGCCAGTTCATCGACCAATTTATCCAGATAGCGGATTTCCCGCATCAGCGGGTCTTGGATGTCTTCCACCCGGACACCGCAAACGACCCCTTTGATCAACGTTCGCGCGGGGTTCAGCTTCGGCGCTTCCTTGAAGAAGGTTTCGATGTCTTTCTGCTTTTTCAATTGTCCCGCCAACGCCCGCTGATCGTAGCCCGTCAGCCAGCAAATGACGGCATCGACTTCCGACTTCTTGCGCCCCTTCTTTTCCGCCTTGGCCACGTAGAGGGGATAAACGCTTGCGAAGTTCATCGTATAGATCCGATGCTTTGTGGGCTCTTTTGTTGTCATATGGATAGCAGGCTTGACGCCCAAGCTCACTGACCGCCGGGTGGCGAGCGGAGTGGTTGATGTTGATGTCTTAGTTAATCATGCCAGTTAATCGCAGTGTCGGTCAGCGGTTCGTGGCGGCATGTGGTCAGGCACGTCGATCTCACCTAATGTCTGTTGTGATGCTTGTGCTTGTCAGGGAGCGCAAGCAAGACGACTGCGGGGAATAAGACGCCCAAGACAACTGTCAGCACTATCGCGGTGCTGTAGCCCTTCGCCTTGGCGAGCGCCACACATCCCCAAATGTAAATGACGATACCAACCAGAAGCGCCACCAGCGGCAGCGGTAAAAGCGAGCGAGGAACAAAATCCGCAAACAGGAGAAACAGACCGGCAAAGAACAATAATAATCCGAGCGGAACGCCGATGACTGCTTTCTTCTTGTGATGTGATTTCATGCGTGACCGGTGATGCTTAACCCATGTTCGGCGACAGAGCTTGCAGCCTATCCTTCTTCACGCGCAACGTTATTCCTGCCGTAAACCTTGTCCAGCCTGCTTTCGGTCGCCGTTCGGCGATCCATGAATGCATCCGACTTGTGAAGACCCTGGCAATCGCGGCACACTCGCCCGGCATGAATCCCGTCGAGAACCAGACCGTCATCGTCCGCGACCTGAGCAACGCCGAGTTCCTCGCCCGCTACGCCCAACCGGGTCGCGTGGGATTGTCCGGCGGCGAAACACTGGTGGACCAGGCCATCCGGCGCGCAGAACGGCACCTGCACCCGGAGGCGCAATGGGGACTCTGGTCGCACGCGTTCGTGTTCCAAGGCCGGCGCGTGGATGGCCAGCACTGGCTCATCGAGTCCGACCTGCAATTTCATCACAAACATCTCCGGCTCGGCGTGCAGGAAAATCGCGTGAGCAAGTATCACAACGAAGGCTATTACACCGCGCTCGCCGTGCTGGACTTCGGCCTGAGCGACGCGCAGGTAAGCCAATTGTTGAGCGAAGGGCTGGAACTTGTCGCCACGCGGACGCAATACTCGGTCACGGAACTGCTCGGCACGCTCATCGCCCTGCGGCTGTCCAAGCTGCGGGCGAGAGAGAATCTGCTGGCGCGGGATCGCTCGCTGTTCTGCTCCGCGTTCGTGCAACACCTCTTCCGCAAAGCCGGCGTCGATCTCACACCCGGCGTCGCGATCAAGAACACGACGCCGGAGGATCTGTCCCGGTGTGAATTGCCACACACGACCTGGCTGCTGGTGCGCAAAGCTGCGCCTGGGGCGTTGGAGAAAGCGACGGCCAAGGTCAAACGCCATGTCGGTGCAAGGTTGCGGCACGTCCGACGAAAAGTTAGCCGCCGTTGAGCAGTCGCGAATAACTCAACCCGCAAACCAGTTGAGCACCGAGTGCCGACCTGCTTTCTGGCTGCCCGCGATGGCGCGGGTGATGAAGACCTTCCCGAGTTCCACCGCTTTATTGAGTTTCTCTCCCCGGGCCAGTTGCGCAGCGATGGCCGCTGAATAAGTGCAACCCGTGCCGTGTGTTGATACGCCGGCAATCCGGCGCGCCCTGAAGACAGTGAACCGCCGGCCATCGAACAAAACATCCACGGCATCCTGACCGAGCTTCAGATGCCCGCCCTTCACCAAGGCCGCGCAGCCGAAGCGCTCATGGATCTCCTCAGCGGCATCCAGCAAGTCTTCCAGGCGACGCAAGCGCCGGTTCAGCAGCAATTGCGCTTCATCGAGATTTGGCGTGATCAGTGTCGCCAATGGCAGGAGGCGGGTCTTGAGCGCGCGGATGGCCGATGATCTCAGCAACACCGCACCGCTCGTGGCGACCATCACCGGATCCACGACCAGCGGCGGTCGGCGGTCGGCCGCGAAGAAATCCGCCACGACGTTGATGATCTCGGCGGAGTAAAGCATCCCGGTCTTCACTGCGCGCGGCGGCAATTCAGCAAAGACTGCCTTGATTTGTTTCCGTACCAGTTCGCCACGCACAGGTTGTATGCCGGTGACGCCGCGGGGATTCTGCGCTGTGATGCAAGTGATGGCAGAGGTTCCATGCACGTCCAACGCTGCAAAGGTCTTCAAGTCGGCTTGAACGCCGGCGCCGCCGCCGCTGTCCGAGCCCGCGATGGTCAGGGTGACAGGCAGGAGCTTCAATCGAGTTGCCAGCGGAGAGACAGTTTAGGGCGACCAAGAAATTTCCCAATGCGGCTCGTTGTCAACATTCCACCGCCGCCGATTGGCTTCGCTGTCTTCCATGAGTTTCGGGTTCTTTTCAATGATAACGTGCCCATCCACGAACGCGACATTAGCACCGCCATTGTGGCGCTCCGGAGTAGGATAGCTATATACAGAAAGAAGAAATGCGTAAATGTTGGTAAGATTTGGACCGGGTTGGGGAAAGGAATCAGACATTGCAATCATATCGGCAGGAGCAACGACTTTGCTGTCGCGCAGGAAGGGCATGACCTGTCCGAAATTTCCCACCAAGCCCAAACCCAATTGAGCCGTATGTTTAGGTCGGTTCGCGGACCCGATGCCAAACCCGTTGTAACCATAACTGACACCAAAAATCTTACCCGGTTCATACGTAGAACGATAACTCGGGATGCCAAAGACCCAAACAACTGCTGTTTCCAACGGATACTCTCCCTTGAAGGTCGGACACTTCATTATGTTGTAATTACTGCCGTAGTTTGGTGCGATGTAAGTGTACCAGGTGTGCGAGGCATTTGCATCCGCAGTCATTGGAAAAGCACGGTATTCAGACGTGTACATTTGCAGCGCAACCCCTAATTGACGCAGGTTGTTCTTACAGGCCGTGCTCTTACTCGCCTGTTTGGCCCGGTGTAACGCCGGTAACAACAACGCCGCCAGGATGGCGATCACCGCGATGACCACCAGCAACTCGACCAAGGTGAAGCCGGTTCGCGTCCGGGAAGTCTGGTCGCCAACCTTCAGCCTTGTGGAAGAGTGGATTGCTCGCATCGCAACTTCTCATTACCACAGGAAGCAACGCGACGCAAAGCGGGAAAATGCCCGCCTAGCCGGTCAGGGCACGACCAACACCCGGTAGAAGCGCATGGGGTCATTGCCAGAGAGATTCGTCAGCGTGAGCGAAGCCCCGGCAGCAACGTTGGTCGCCAGATCCTGCCACACGGCTGGCGCCAAGCTCGGCGAGCTTTGCAACACGTAG
>Ga0315910_10002287_pt1 | contig 16983 bp, 7 predicted proteins | sample EdamamesoilMG_FD_204470 | JGI IMG/M metagenome (GOLD analysis project Ga0315910, IMG submission 204470) | Garden soil microbial communities collected in Santa Monica, California, United States - Edamame soil | ecosystem: Environmental > Terrestrial > Soil > Garden | place: USA: California... | reverse complement strand
GACGCACTGCGTCGTTCGCGTGCGGCTTCGCCGCACCGGGGCTTACCTTTCGAGTGTTGCAGCGAACACGCGGCGTCGCGGCGCCTTGCCAGGAAGACGCACTCGGGCCGCCTTATGCAGCGTACTTCTGAGACAGGACACTAGGATCGAGTCGCCCCGACCCGCGTTCCGCACACGAGGTTCGATCCATGCCGCACGCTTTGACCGCCTTGCTCCTGGCCCTCATCCCCCAGCCGCAGGAGCAGGCCCCGCAGCGCCACCAGCTCGTCGCCCTCGATGCCGCGGCCTTGCGCGCGCGACCCAGCCTGGTGGGGGAGCTGGGCATCGACCACGCGGAACGGCTCGGCGACGGCGGGCTCGAATTCGCCGCCTCGCAAGCAGAGCGCGAGATCCTGCGCCGACTCGGCGTGCCCTACACCGTGCGGATCGACGACCTGGAGTCCTTCTACGCCTCGCGCCTGAGCAGCGCGCCCGACGTCGCCGGCCCCTACGGCACCTGGCTGCTCCCGCCCTTCGCCTCTGGCGCGATGGGCGGCTACTACGGTTTTGCGCAGGTCGAGAGCGTGCTCGACCAGATCGCCGCGCGCTACCCCGCGATCGTCGCGCCCAAGACCAGCTTGGGCCCGACGATCGAGGGCCGCTCGCTGTGGATGCTGAAGATCTCGGACAATCCGCAGATCGACGAAGCCGAACCCGAGGCGCGTTTCGACTCGATGCACCACGCGCGCGAGCCGCAGGGCATGCAGGTCTCGCTTTGGTTCGCGCTGTGGTTGTGCGAGGAGTACGGCGTCGATCCGCTGGCCACCTACCTGGTCAACGAGCGCGAGCTGTTCTTCGTGCCGGTCGTCAATCCCGACGGCTACGTCTACAACCAGAGCACCAATCCCGGCGGTGGCGGCATGTGGCGCAAGAACCGGCGCGCCAACGCCGGCGGCAGCTTCGGCGTCGACCTCAACCGCAACTGGCCCGAGAAGTGGGGCTTCGACAACACGGGCTCGAGTCCGTCGGAAACCTCCGAGACCTACCGCGGCACTTCGCCCGGCAGCGAGCCCGAGATCCAGGCGATGCTCGCGTTCTGCAACCAGCGCGCATTCCAGACCGCGATCTCGGCGCACACCTACTCCAACTACTGGATGTACCCCTACGGGTACGCGCAGCTCTACCCGGCCAACAACGCGAACTACGTCGAGGTCTCGAACCTCGCGACCGAGGTCAATCACTACCTCGTCGGACCGCCCTCGTTCATCCTGTACCTCGCCAACGGCGTGACCAACGACTGGGAGCACAACGTCCGCGGCACGATGTCCTGGACGCCGGAGATCGGCAGCTCGGGCGACGGCTTTTGGCCGCCGACCTCGCGCATCATCCCGCTGGCGCAGGAGAACCTGCTGGCTTTCCAGCGCACCGCGCTGGCCGCGGGTCCCTACCCGCGCGCGCTGGACGTGCAGCGCAGCGAGATCGGCGACGGTGACGGGTTCATCGAGCCCGGCGAGAGCGTCGAGTGGAGGCTGACCGTGCGCAACAGCGGCCGTTTCGCCAGCGGCCCGCTCGACGTCGGCCTGCTCTGCGCGAGCCCCGCGGCGCAGATCGTCAACGGCAGCGCCGCGCTGGGATCGATCGCCTCCTTCGCGCAGCAGGGCCATGGCGCCAATCCACTGCGCCTTGCGATCCTGCCGAGCGCGCCTGCCGGCCTGCTGCTCGCCGTGGACTTGACGATCACGATCGGCGGCTGGACGCAGCGCATCCCGGCGGATCTGCAGCTCGGCGAGCCGCTGCCCTTCCTGCGCGACGACGCCGAGACCGACCTGGGCTGGACCAAGGGGCTTCCGGGCGACACCGCGACCACCGGCAAGTGGGTGCGCGGCGATCCGATCGGCACGAGCAACGCCGGCCAGCCCTGCAATCCCGAGGACGACGCGACCCCTGCCCCAGGCGTCCAGGCCTTCGTCACCGGCAACGGCGGCGGCAGCGCGGGCAACGACGACGTGGACAACGGCGTGACCACGCTGATCTCGCCGCTGTTCGACCTGTCTCAGGTCGGGCCCGCGACGCTCTCGTACCGGCGCTGGTTCGCCAACTTGACCAATCCCGACGACGTCCTGCTGGTGTCGATCTCCAACGACGGCGGCAACCAGTGGACGACGCTGGAGAGCGTGGCGCTCAGCGCCAACGCCTGGACCGCCGCCAGCTTCCGCGTCAGCGACTTCTTGCCGCAGACCGATCGCATGCGGCTGCGCGTCGCCGCCTCGGACCTCGGCGCGGGCTCGTTGGTCGAAGCTGCCATCGACGAGCTGCGCGTGGAGATCTACGACAGCGCGCCGCGGCTCAATTTCTACGGCCAGGTGAGCCAGGGCGGCACGCTGCGTTGCAACGTCACCGGACCTGCCGGAGCCGCCGTCCTGGTCGAGGTCAGTCCGACGCCGCCGTCGGCGGGGCCGGTGTTCCCCAGGTACCGCTGGGCAGGCCAGACGATCGCGGGCACGATTCCGCCCGATCGGCTGGCGCAGCTGGCCGTGGCGATTCCCAGCGGCGCGAGCTGGTCCGGCAGGACCTTCTACTTCCGCGGCATCGTCGGCACGGGCCATGGCGCCCAGCACACGAACTGGGCGTCCGTGACGATCCCCTGAGGCCCGCGGTGCCGATCAGAATCCCGCGCTGGCGCTGATGCTGGGGGAGAAGCCGCGGATGTAGGGCGGAGCGCCAGGCGGAGCGAGGATCTCGTACACCGCGAAGTGCACCGTGCCGCTGATCCCCGACGCCACGCCGAGCGGCACGAGGAACTGCGCCTTCCCGCTGGCGTCGCTGCTGGCGCTGGCCGCCGGGTCGACCATGGTCAAGCTGCCGGCGGCGTCCTCGCGGAACACGCGCGCGCGCACGAGATAACCGGGAGGCGGGGCGCTGCCGCGCGCGAGCAGTTCGACGCTGGCGTGAGCGACCAGGCCTGGCGGCGTGGCGGCGTCCGATGCGGGAAGCGCGCGGAGCGCGATGCCCCCGATCGAAACCGGCAGCGGGAACATGCGCGCCTGGGTGGCGAATGCGACCGGGACGTTGCGCGCGTTGTCCGAGGGATCGCTCAGCTCGAGGTTGATCGAGTAATTCGTGCCGGCTTCCAGCGGCCCGAGGATCACCGAGAAGCGATTGTCGTAGGCCGGCGGGCCGAAGGGGATGCGCTGCACCACCGGGCCGCCGTTGAGCGAGATCTGGACCCGCGCCATCTCATCGGTGAAGAACTCGAACTTGATCGCGGTCTGGGTGGCGTAGACGAGCTGCGGCTGCCCGAGCAACGCCGGCGCTGTGTTGTCGGCGACCGCTCCGCTCGGGACCGTCGGGCTGGCGCCCCAGGCGATCTCGTAGCCGTCGGGCAACGCGTCCCCGTCGGTGTCCGCGTCCTCGGGGTTGGTCGCCCACAGCGATTCGTCGCGGTCCAGCAGCTGGTCGCCGTCGCGGTCCAGCGCGAGCTGGCGGCCGGTCCACAGCGGCACGCCGATGAACGTGACCGGCGTTCCCTGCAGCGCGCCGATGATCAAGGCGTGCGGGTTGTAGGGCGGCAACCCGCTGCCCGCGAGCCGGAACTGGCCCAGCGCAGGATCGAAGAGGCCGGACTCGAAGGTCTGGACGCCGGCGGGGAAAAGCGTGCGCCGGTAGATCAGGTCGCAATGACCCTCGGTGGCCTGACTGATCAGGAAGGCCAGATCGTTGTTCTCGACCGTCTGCGCATTGGCGACGTTCGCCGTCACTTGATAGGCGGTGGAGGGCGCGAGGCCGTTGTCGAAGGCCGAGAGGTAGTCGGCGAGGCTGTCGGCCTCCGCCGGGGTGACGGCGAACTTCTGCACGCCCGGGCTGCCGAGCTGGTCCTGCAGCACGATCTCGCGCACGCCGGGGAAGGCGCCGGAGTGGCCCAGGCCCGCGCCGAGTTCGCAGCGCGTGCCGAAGTCCCCGCCGATCTGCCAGGGAGGCGAGAGGCGCTCGAAGAGGCCGCGCAACTGCGGGATGTTGGTCGTCGGCGAGGCGCTGCCTTCCAGCGACTCGACCACCTCGCCGGAGCTGCCCAAGGGCAGGCTGTGGCAGCTGGCGCAGCTCGCATTGCCGAGCACCGGCTTGTCGCGGAACAGCGCCGCGCCCTGCTGCTGCTGTGGCGTCAAGCTCCGGTCGAGCGCCTGGCGCGGGTTCGGCCGGTAGTTGAAGCCGCGCATGTAGATCATGACGTAGGCGAACTGATCGCCGGGCAGCGGCGTGATCACGCCATTGATCGTGCGCTCGAGCAGGTTCACGAAGGCCGGATTGAAGGACAGCAGGTCGGGCTTCTCTCCGCGCCAGTGGTACGGCGCCGTCTCGGCCAGCGCGCGCAGGCTCTGAGTGGTCAGCGGCCCCTTGACGTCGACGCCGAAGCTGAGCTGGTGCGCCGGGGTGCCCTCGGGGTCCATGAAGGCCGACAGATCCCAGGCGAGACCGTCGCCGTGGCCGTCGACGTGGCACGAATCGCAGGCCGAGGTCTGCGAGGCCGACCAGCGCGCGTTGTTGGCGTGCGAGCGGCCGCGGCGCACCTTGATCGGCGTGGGGTCGAAGCCCAGGCTGGTCGGCGGCGGCGCGAAAGTCGTGAAGGGCACGCCGGTCGGCAGGCTGTTCAGCGCGATCCTCGAGATCGAGCTGTCGATGCGGTTGAAGGTGAACAGGAAGTTGCCCTGCGGATCGACGATGCAATCGCGCGGCCCCGCGGTCGGCGGGTTCAGGCTCGAAGCCAGGATCTCGATGTGGCCCGCCCACTTGGGCACCGCCGTCGAGAGGTCGATCACCGCCACCCGGTCGGTGGCGTAGCCGCAGACGTAGACGTAGGGCCGCACGGGATCGAAGGCCAGGCCGGTGGGCTGCGCGCAGCGCGCATCCGCGTTCGGCGCCAGGGCGTCGAGGTCGATGATCATCGGCGGGGCGGCGCTGGCGACGTCGACCACGGTGACCCGGTTGCGGACCACCTGGCCGTCGATGAAGTTCTTCTCGCCCGTGATCGCCGCGTTCAGCGCGTCGGTGTTGGGGATCCACATCTGCGTGGTGCCCGGGCGCAGGCGCAGGTTGAACAGGATCGTGCCCAGGCCCTTGCGCGAGGAGGCGCTGGCGAGCAGTTCGCCGCCGGGTGCGCCGGCGGCCAGGATCGGGACCAGGTCGCGGTCGGGCAGCGGCCGCAGCGTGGGGAAGTCGGCGAGCGAGCGCACCTCGAGCACGTCGTTGGCGAAGTGCCCGGGAGCGGAACCGCGCGGCGCCGTATTGTTGCCCGAGAGCATCGGCGCGACCCAGGCCTTGCCGCCGGAGAAGGCCACGCCGTGCGGTTGCTTGGCCGGGAACGGCAAGGAGTTGACCAGGCTGTGCGTGGCGACCGAGATCACGTCGACGCGATCCGCGCCGGCGCAGCTGACGAAGGCGCGGTCGAAGTTGTCGGAGAAGGCCAGGCTGCGCGGCTCGGCTCCCACGCGGATCGAGTGCAGCGTCGTCCCGCTGACCACGTCGATCACGGCGACGGCGTTGGAGATCGAGTCGACGCTCCAGACCTCGTTGCTGTTGGGCCGCGTCACGATCGCCGTGACGCCGGGGCCCATCGGGATCTCCTTCAGCTTGTTCAGCGTCTGGATGTCGAACACCGCCAAGCGTGCGCCGGGCTGGTTGACGACGTAGAGCTGCGTGCCGTCGTTCGAGAGCGCCAGCGGCCGCACCGGGCTGGTCTCCAGCGCCACGTGCTGGGATTTCAGGTTGTCGTGGACCGGTGGCACCGCGAGCGTGCTGGGGAACCCGGACTGCGCGGGCGCGATGGATCCCATGCAGCTCAGGACCGCGCAGGCGGCCAAGGCTCGGGTGCAGGTGTCGTTCATCGGTGGGAATGGCGCCTAGGCCCGGACTCCATGAGCCTATCACACGGCCCTGCCGGCACCGGGGCTTGGAGCCGCCCGGTCCGCCCTCCGCCGGCCGCGCTCCCGCCGGCGAGGCGCGCAGGGCCGCGCGATCGACGACCATCCCGTGCGGGGTAGATTCTGGCGAAGGTGAGCGCCTGTGGCAGGATGATGCTGTCGCCCTCCGCCGCACATCCGCTCGGGATCCAACCCCACCTCCTTGGATGAATCACTTCGCGCTTCTCGCCGTCCTGCTCGCGCTCCCCGCTCCGCTCGCGGCCCAGAACCTGACCCACGTGCGCGTGGACTCGCCGCAGGCGCGGGCGCTGGCGCAGGCGCTCGAGGACGGGGGCTTCGACGTGGTCGAAGGTTCCGTCCGACACGACTCGCTCGAGCTGGTGTGCTCCGACGAGAGCCTGCGCTGGCTCGGTGAACGCGGACTGGCGCCGGTGACCCTGGCCGTCGGCCGTCCGTACAAGGACATCCAGGCCGAGCAGCAGCGTCCCGGGGCTCCCGAGCCCGTGCCCGTGGGCTACCTGACCGGCGCGCAGATCCTGGCGCAGATGCAGACCGCCGCGTCCACGTTCCCGGCGATCTGCCAGTTCGTCGACCTGACCGCGATGCTGGGCACGCCCGCGACGGTCGAGGGCCGTCACCTGTACGCGCTCAAGATCTCCGACAACGTCGGCGCCGACGAGGACGAGCCGGCGATGCTCGTGGTCAGCGCCCATCACTGCCGCGAGATCGTCACGCCGGAGATCGCGTTGCGCGCGATCGCCAACCTGACCTCGCTGTACGGCAGCGATCCCGCGGTCACCGCCGCGGTCGACGGCTACGAGATCTGGATCGCTCCCAACTGGAACCCGGACGGCTACGAGTACGTGTTCAACACGAACAACCTCTGGCGCAAGAACCGGCGCGTGTTCCCCGGCGGCGTGGGCGTCGACCTCAACCGCAACTATCCCTTCGGCTGGACCGCGCCCTGCGCCGGCAGCACTTCGGTCTCGAGCGACACCTACAAGGGGCCGAGCGCCGGGTCCGAGGCCGAGACGCAGACCATGGTCGCGCTGCAGCAGAGCCGTCGATTCGCCAAGCTGGTCGACTACCACAGCTCGGGCCGCGAGGTGCTCTGGGGCTACTCGTGCCTCACGCATCCGCTGGGAACTTCGTTCTTCCGCAACGAGGCGATCGCGCTCTCGAACGCATCCGGCTACCTGGGCGCGCAGCGCCCGCCGTCGGCGGAAGGCGAGGAGTACGAGCAGGCGCTCGCCGACACCGGCAGCTTCGCCTTCCTGATCGAGACGCACACGCAGTTCCAGCCCAGCCACGCCAGCGCGCAGGCCGAGGCCAACCAGCTCTGGCCCGGCATCCAGTGGCTGCTCGCGCGGCCGATCCCGCTCAGCGGGCATGTCACCGACGCCTGCTCGGGCGCGCCGGTCGTCGCCAACATCACGGTCAACGGGGTCAACCACGTCAACGGCGAAACCAACCGCAGCTTCGGCGCCTTCGGCCGCTACCACCTGTTCCTGCCGACCGGCAACTACACCGTCAATTTCAGCGCGCCGGGCTACGTGACGCAGCAGTTCGCGCTGAGCGTCAGCGCCGCGAGCGCGCAGACGGCCGAGATCCAGCTCATGCCGAACAGCTTTTCGAGCACCTACTGCACGGCCAAGCTCAACTCGCTGGGTTGCACGCCGACGATCGGCTCGGCGGGCACTCCGAGCGCGAGCGCGCCGAACGGCTTCAGCATCAGCGGCTCCAACGTGCGCAACAACAAGAGCGGGCTGTTGTTCTACGGCGTCAGCGGCCCGGCGGCCGCACCGTTCCAAGGCGGCTACCTGTGCGTCGCCAGCGCGATCAAGCGCACGCCCGGCGTGTTCTCCGGAGGCTCCGTCACGGGCAACGACTGCAGCGGCATCTACTCGATCGACTTCAACGCCTTCCGCGCGGGCGGCCTGGGCGGCAATCCGCTGCCGGCGCTTTCCGTGCCTGGCACCCTCGTGCACTCGCAATGGTGGGGGCGCGACCCGGGCTTCCCCGCGCCCGACAACACGACGCTGAGCAACGGACTGCAGTTCACGATGTGCAACTAGTGTCCGGTCTCCGAAGTACGCTGCATCATTCGACCCGCCTGATGCAGCGTACTTCCGAGACAGGACACTAGGACTGCACGCCGCCTCGGGCGGGTCGAAGCGCCGCGAGCGCCGGGCCTCGCGGCGCGCGGAACTCAATCGCAGATCACGAATTCCAGCGCGTCGCTGAGCGTCGTGTTGTCCGGAGCCGGGAAGCCCGGATCGCGGCCCCACCACTGGCAGTTCACCATCGTGCCCGGGATGCGCAGCGCGGGAAGCGGGTTGCCGCCGAGCTCGCCCAGGGCGAAAGCGTTGAGGTCGATCGCGTACACGCCGCTGCAATCGTTGCCGACCGGCGTGCCGCCCGAGAAGATCGAGAAGCTGCGCTTGATCGGGGGCTGGACGCAGTGCGTACCGCCCTGGAAGGCCACCGCGCGCCGGCCGGTGATGCCGTAGAACAACAGGCCGCTCTTGTTGTTGCGCACGTTGATCGCGTTGACCACGAAACCCGAGCCCGCGCTGGCGCTGGGCACGCCGCTCGAGCCGATCGCGGGCAGGCAGCCCAGCGAGTTGAGCTTCGCCGTGCAGTAGACGACCGCGCCGCCCGAGCACGCGCCCGGGCTGGCGTTGAATCCCAGCGTCGTCGAGAAGCCCGCGTTGCCGGCGGCGTCGGTCGCGCGCACGCGGTAGCTCACGCTGCCGACCAGGGTGCCCGGCAGCTGTGCGTGGAACACCTGCCCGCCGCAGTAGAGCATCGGCAGGTCGACCCACACGCCCGCCGCGGCCTGGTACTCCAGCTGCACGTCGAAGTAGCGCAGCGCGGCCCAGGGCGCGTTGTCGAACACGTGCGCGCGCACGCGCGTCGGCGTGGTGTCGGCGATGCGGTCGGGCGCCTGCTCGAGGAGCGTGACGTTCGGCGCGAAGCTGTCCGCGACCTGGGTGATGTTCTCCAGGTACGCGTTGGCCTGGCCCTCGTCGTTGGCGACCATCACGTCCGGGTCGCCGTCGCCGTCGAGGTCGGCGGCGTCGAGCCCGCGCGAGAACGTGGAGTCGAGCGGCAGCTCGCCGACGCTGAGCTGCAGGATGAAAGCGCCCGCCGCGCCGGGATTGACGTAGAGCTTCTCCTGGCCCGAGTCGCGCGCCACCATCAGGTCGAGATCGCCGTCGCCGTCGTAGTCGATGAACTCGCCCTCGTTGTCCCGCGCGGAGGAACTCGGCATGGTCAACGGCGGCGTGAAGACCCCGCCGACGTTGAACAGCTGCACGTCGCTGACCATGTCCCAGTTCGTGCCGTAGATGTCCAGGTCGCCGTCGTTGTCGAAGTCGCCCAGCTCCTGCTCGTAGCTGGAGCTGCGCGGAGCCCAGTTGGGCGGCAGCGCCGCGTGCGCGATGTCGCGCAGGCTGAGCGTGCCGCCGTTCTCCACCGAGCGGTTCTGGAAGATGCGCGGGTCCTCGTTGCGCGCGCTGCGGATGAAATCGACGTCGAAATCGTCGTCGAAGTCGGCGAAGTCGATCGCCAGCGGCGTGTCGGCCAGGTCGCCCGCCTGTCCCGTCGTGTTGGTCGTGCCTTGCTCGTGGATGCCCTCGCACCAGATGCCCGGCGCGAGATTGGGCATCGTGCTGCCGCTGAGCTGGTAGCCGCTGGGATTGAACTCCCGGAACTTCCCGCCGCCGTCGTTGAGGAACACGCGCGTGGGCACGTCGCCGCCGGGCACGCCGCCATAGGAGGACTGCACGAGATCGGGCGCGCCGTCGCCGTTGAGGTCGCCGAAGGCGGCGTCGCAGCTCCAGTCGATGAAGCCGCCCGCGAGCAGCGCATGGCTGGTCGCCACCGACGAAAAGGCGCTGACCCCGTTGTTGACGCCGACGTCGACGAAGCGCAGCGCGGTCTGCTCCTGGAAGAAACCCGCGCTGCCGCCCTGCTGCGCGCCCATGTTGACCAGGAAGCGCCCGCTCTGGTTGGCGATCTGCGAGGAGTTCGTGTGGTACAGGTCGAGGTCGCCGTCGAGGTCGAAGTCGACGAAGTCGACGTCGCGGCTGTCGTCGAGCAACACCGGCATGCGCAGCGAGGTCTCGTCGACGAAGGTCCCCAACGCGCCGCCCTGCAGGCCGCCCTGGTTGATCCACAGACGGTTCTGGTCGTTGCCGAAGTCGCCGCCGTCGGCGAAGACCGCGTCGAGGTCGCCGTCCTGGTCGACGTCGGCGAAGTCGACGTTCTCGCTGAACGAGTTGTTGAAGGGTGCGCCCTGGGGTATTTTGGCTGCGCCGTCGGCGAAACTCTGCGCTTCACCCGGCTGCACCAGGGCGATCGTCAGTGCGAGGAGCGCGAGAGCGAGCTTCGAGACCTGGGTCATGGCGAGCCTCCGCTGCATGTTTTTGCAACCCGATTCGCGAGCCGGGGACCAAGCCCGAGTGCGGTTCGGTCCGGCCCTTCGCGATGAACCAAGCTAGCAGACCCAGGGCCGGCGCGGCGACGAGCGAGCCGGAGCATCGGCAGCGGTCCCGCGGGCGGTTTCCTGGCTTCCATGGTCCACGCTGACTATCCCTGAGGCTCCACGAACGTGACACCTCCGAGCAATTCCCCCATGCCGCCGCCCGCCTGCCTGCTTCTCGCCCTCGCCGTGGCCCTTGGGGCGCCCGCCTGGGGGCAATGGAGCTCGAACCCGTCCCAGAACACGCCGGTGTGCGCGCAGCCGGGGGACCAGGCGGTGCCGCGCGCGGCGGCGGTCGGCGACGGTCGGACCTGGCTGGGCTGGTTCGACCACCGCGGCGCCAACTACGACGTCTACGTGCAGCTGCTCGACCGCGACGGCAATCCGCTGCTCGCGCCGGGCGGCCTGCTGGTCAGCAGCCATCCGCAGAACAGCTCGCTGATCGGCTGGGACCTGATCGCCGATTCCAGCGGCGGCTGCGTGCTGGCCTTCACCGACATCCGCGCCGGCGGCGACCTCGACGTGGTCGCCTACCGCATCTCGCCCGGGGGGCAGCCGCTGTGGGGCGCCAACGGCCTGGTGCTCTCGAACAACACTGAATTCGAGGCCAACCCTGCCGCGGCCGAGCTGAGCGACGGGACTTTCGTCTTCGTCTGGTCCCTGTCGCCGAGCAGCGGCACGGGCTCGATCCGCGCGCAGCGCGTCGACGCCAACGGCAACACGCTGCTTGGCGCGAGCGACATCGCGCTGCTCACCGCGACGCCGCCCAACGAGAAGCCCGGGTTCTGCGACGTGGTCGCCTCCGACAACGGCAGCTTCATCGTGCAGTGGCTGCGCAACACGGCGACGTTCACCAGCCCGCGCCACATCCACGCGCAGAAGTTCGCCTCGAACGCCAATCCGATGTGGAACGCGGTCGCGCCGGTGATCGTCTTCGACGCGAGCTCGGTGCCGATCGCGCACCAGCCGATCCTGCAATCCGACGGCGCGGGCGGCGCCGTGCTGTGCTGGCACGCCAGCTCGGCCTTCTTCGACGCCTATGTGCAACGCTTGGACTCGGCCGGCAGCGAGCTGTTCGCGCACAACGGTCTGGCGGTCTCGCTGGAAGCCAATCGACACAAGCTCGATCCCGCGCTCGCTTTCCTGCCCGCCAGCGGCGACATGATCGTCGCCTTCGACCGCCGCGACTCCGGCCAGGGCCAGCGCGGCGTCGGCGTGCAGCGCATCTCCGCGGCCGGCGCGCGGCTGTGGGGCAGCGACGGCGTCGAGCTCGAAGCCGTCGACTCGGTCGCGGAGGGCTTCGAGCGCATCGTGCCGCTCGGCGACGGCGCCCTGGTCAGCTACTTCAAGTACCCGAGCATCGGCAGCCTCGACTCGAGCATCATCGCGCGGCGCCTCGACGCCAACGGCGCGGACGTGTGGGCCGCGCCGGTGAGCCTGTGCACGAACCTTGCGCCCAAGGACAAGCCGCAGCTGTTGCTCGACGCGAGCGGCGTGGCGCGCCAGACCTGGGACGACGAGCGCAGCGACTCGGGGGACATCTACGCGCAGAACGTCAACGTGGACGGTCAGCTCGGTCCATTGACCAGCTGCAGCGCCGCGAATTATTGCCTCGGCGCGCCCAACACCGCCGGACCGGGCGCGACGCTCTCCTGGTCGGGCAGCGCGAGCCTACGCTTCAACAACTTGACGCTGCACGCGCAGGGTTGTCCGCCCAACAAGAACGCGATCTTCTTCTACGGCCCGAACGCGACCGCGCCCGTGCCCTTCCATTCAGGATTCTTGTGCATGGCGGCCGGCATCGTGCGCCTGCCGGGCCTGATCACCGACGCGCAAGGTCTTGCCGCGTACACCCTGGACCTCACGAACCCGCCGAATCCCTTCGGCATGATCACGGCCGGCTCGACCTGGCACTTCCAGCTCTGGTACCGCGACCCGCTGGGAATCGGCGGAACCACGAACACCAGCGACGCGCTGCGCGTGGACTTCTGCGACTGAGCGGCAGGCTCGCGCTCACTTGCGCAGACGCGCCAGCTCGACTTCGCCCAGCGGCTGCTTGTGCTTCACGCGCAGGCTTTGCGTCCACTCGCGCTGGAAGTCGCGCTTGTACACGCGCATGACCGCAGCCGCGATGGCCAGCGCCGTGAAGGCGCCGAGGCTCGCCAGCAGCATGTCCTTGTGCGCATCCCACTCGTCGCCTTGCGTGCCGAGGAATGCCTGACCGAGTCCGCCGCCGAAGATCGCCGCCGTCGCCCACTCGATCAGCTCGTAGATCATCGACGTCGACATGACCACGTCGAGCGGGAAGAAGTAGCCCCAGAACCCGCGCACGTCGACGACGCGCACGACGAACTCGCGGATTGGGTAGGCGACCAGCAGTCCGTAGCAGAAGTGCACGAAGCGGTCGTACTGGTTGCGCTCGAAGCCGAACATGGCGTCGAGGCTCTTGCCCGTGAGGCTTTGGAACCACGCGTCGTAGGGAACTTCCGAGTAGGTGTAGTACGCGCCGATCTCGTGCAGCACGAACATGACGAAGATCGTCGTGTACGAGAGCTTGGAGAACGGGAAGCGACGCCAGGTCGCGACCAGGCCGACGAGCGTCGCCGCCGCGGCCGCGTTCTCCAGCGCCCAGGCCTTGCGATCGTTGGGATCGAAGGCCAGCGCGAGCCCCAAGAGCAGCGCGAGGATCAGCAGGGTCAGCGGGTATCGCATGCAGGTGGGTCGCGGCGCTCGGCGTTCAGCGCGCATCCCGTTCGCGCGGCAGTTGTACGGCGGCAGCCTGGCCAGGATCCAGCAGGAGCACGCGTTCCGCGGGGCTGCGCGCTCTCCTCCGGATCGACGGCGCGCGCGAGTTCGGCGCGCAGGCTGAGCCATGAGTTCGGCTGCCGGCGGCCCATGTGCCCGCTGCCCCGACCGAGATCTCGCCCCGCGCTGGCCTGGGACGAGGCTTCTCCAACAGGTCAGGCAGCTCGTCCCGGAGACGAGGCCCGCCTCCAGGGCCGGGACAAGGCCTCACACGACGCGGGCCGTGCTCGGGGCCGCCTCGAACGCGGTGCGCTGAGCTGCGTGGCGCGTCATCGCGGGGAGCATGCCGGACGGAGAGTCCTGGCGGCCGATTCCGGACGCAAACCTCTCGATTGGAGCGGCTCGAGGCGAGTGCAAGGGCCGCGGCCGGATGACAAGTCGCATAGCATCGCGACAGGCCTCACCGCTCGATCGGGATCGGACGCTGCGCCAGGGCACGTCACCGTGAAGAGCTTGGCTTCAGGCCATGGCGAGGCTGCCCTTCGGGGGTAGGATCCTAAGGGTAGCTGTGCCCAGCGCGCGGCTTCGTTCGGCCCACACCCCAAGTCCCCCGAAGGATCACCAGGATGGATCTTTTCCTCAAGCCGGCCCTGCCGGCGCTCGTTCTGACCTTGGCCGCGCTGCTGCCCGTAGCGGGTGCGCAGAGCGCCGATGCGCACGGCGGTCTTGCCCAGCAGGTGGGCGAGCAGGGCATCGAACTCTCGATGGACGGCCGCGCGCCGTTCCACGTCGCCGGCGGCGCGGTCAGCGATCTGCGCTTGCTGCGCCTGGACGCTTCGTCGACCGTGGTCGCGCTGTGGCAGGAGACTCTGCCGGGCGGCGACCGCCGCTCGTACTACGCGATCTCGCTCGACGGCGGCGCGAGCTTCGCGGCGCTGCGCGAGACCGACTACGTGCTCCATCTGCGCCGCGACAGCTTCGATCCCCTGGTGCGCACGCCCGACTTCGCCAAGTCGCAGCTGGCTCCGGCGACCAACCTGTGGCTGGTGCAGTTCCACACGCAGCCGCTGGAGGAGTACCGCAGCGCGCTGCTCGCGGCGGGCGCGACGATCCACGACTACGTCGCCGGCCACAGTTACATCGTGCGCATGGACGCGTTGGCGAAAGCCGCGGTCGAAGCGCTGCCCTTCGTGCGCTGGGTGGGCTCCTTCCACCCCGAGTTCCGCGTCGACGGCCCGATCTTGCAGGCCCTGCAGCTGGGCGTCCTGCCCAACAGCGCGCGCTACAACGTCGCGGTCTTCGAGCGCGGAACCGCGCAGCAGCAGGCGGTCGCCAGCCTCGTCTCCGCCATGGGCGGCACGGTCGAGCTGATCCAGGCCGAGGGCTTCCGCATGGAGGTCACGATGTCACCCGAGACGCTGATGGCGGTCGCCGCCATGGACGAGGTCTCGATGATCGATCCCTGGGGAGCGCCCGAGAACGACATGGACATCGCGCGCGAGTACGGCGGAGCGAACTACCTCGAAGGCCTGACCGGCTTCAACGGCGCCGGCGTGCGCGGCGAGGTGCTCGACGGCGGCATGCTGCACACGCACCAGGAGTTCGCCGGCTCGGTGCTCTGGCACGGCGGTGCGGTCAATGGATCGCACGGAACCTGCACGACCTCGATCGTGTTCGCCCGCGGCGTCAACCCCATGGCGCGCGGGATCCTGCCCGCCGGCACGCCGATCGCGGGCTACTACAGCGGCTACTCGGGCGGCAACCGCTACGTGCACACGGCGGAGCTGGTCAATCCCGCGCTGGCCTACAAGGCGGTGTTCCAGTCGAACTCCTGGGGCGGCACGTTGACGACGCAGTACACGTCGGTCAGCGCCGAGATGGACGACATCATCTATCTCAACGACCTGCTGATCCTGAACTCGCAGTCGAACCAGAACTCGCAGAACTCGCGGCCGCAAGCCTGGGCCAAGAACATCCTTTCGATCGGCGCCTTCGATCACGTCAACACGCTGACCAAGACCGACGACAACGTCAGCGGCGCGAGCTACGGCCCGGCCGCGGACGGCCGGATCAAGCCGGAGCTCTCGCACTTCTACGACAACATCTTCTGCGCGGACAACGGCTCGATCACGGACTACACCTCGACCTTCGGGGGCACCTCGGGCGCCACGCCGATCACCGCGGGCTACTGCGGCCTGATCTTCCAGATGTGGCAACAGCAGACCTTCGGCAACCCGATCCCCGTTCCGGGCGGCACGGTGTTCGAGAACCGGCCGCACGCGATGACGGTCAAGGCCTTGGCGATCAACACCGCCTCGCAATACAACTGGCTCGCGGGCGGCGCCAACGCCGGCTTGACGCGCGTCAAGCAGGGCTGGGGCGCGATCGATGTCCGTCAGCTCTATGACCTGCGCAACAACATTTTCATCGTCGACGAGTCCGACGTCCTGACCAACCTGCAGACGCAGTCGTACACGATCAACGTGCTGCCGGCTGAGCCTGCCCTGCGCGTCACGATGTCCTACCTGGATCCCTCGGGCACGACCTCGACGACGGTCCACCGCTTGAACGACCTGAGCCTGAAGGTCACCTCGCCCGGCGGCACGATCTATCACGGCAACAACGGCATGCTGAGCTCGCTGTGGACCACGGCGGGCGGCGTGCCCAACACCAAGGACACCGTCGAGAACGTGTTCGTGCAGAACCCGATCGCGGGGCTGTGGACCGTCGAGGTGACCGGCGTCGACATCAACACCGATGCGCGCGCCAGCACCCCGGGTGTCGACGCGGACTACGCGCTGGTCGTCACGGGCGGCAAGCCCAGCTCCTGCGCGGCGCCGACCGCCTACTGCAGCGGCAAGCTGGCCTCACCGGGATGCGTGCCGACCATCGGTTCGAGCGGCACGGCCTCGGCGACCGCGGGCAGCGGTTTCCTGGTCACCGCGACGAGCATGATCAACAACAAGAGCTGCCTGCTCTTCTACGGCACGACCGGTCAGTCGGGCGCGCCCTTCCAAGGCGGCACCCTGTGTGTCGCAGCGCCGGTGAAGCGCACTCCGGCGACGGTCAGCGGCGGCAATCCTCCGCCGAACGACTGCTCGGGTACCGCGGCGATCGACATGAACTTCTTCGCGGTCGGCGGCATGGGCGGCACGCCTTCGCCCCTGCTGGTCGTTCCCGGAACCGTGGTCAATTGCCAGTGGTGGGGCCGCGACCCGGGTTACGGCGCCCCGAACAACACGCAGCTGTCCAACGGCTTGGAGTACACGGTCTGCCCGTAGTATGGGTGGACCTGTCAACTCCCCGTTGACGGTCGCGCTGATCGAGTGATCCGAGGCCGGCTGCCCCTGGGGTGGCCGGCCTCGGCGCATTCCACCTCGAGGCGGGCGCGGATGGCGGGTCTCGCAAGCTGCGTGTAGTCTCGCCAGGAGGCCGCCGGTCCGGACCTACCCTCATCGGGGAGGCTGAACCGTGCCGCACGCCTCTCACCCCAAGCCTCGAGCAAGGAACACCAGGATGCATCCGCTCACCCAGCCGGCATTGCCGGCACTCGTTCTGACTTTGGCCGCGCTGCTGCCCGTAGCGGGTGCGCAGAGCGCCGATTCGCGCGGCGGTCTTGCCCAGCAGGTGGGCGAACAGGGCATCGAACTCTCGATGGACGGCCGCGCGCCGTTCCACGTCGCCGGCGGCGCGGTCAGCGATCTGCGCTTGCTGCGCCTGGACGCCTCGTCGACCGTGGTCGCGCTGTGGCAGGAGACGCTGCCGGGCGGCGACCGCCGCTCGTACTACGCGATCTCGCTCGACGGCGGCGCGAGCTTCGCGGCGCTGCGCGAGACCGACTACGTGCTCCATCTGCGC
>Ga0315910_10002286_pt1 | contig 16989 bp, 15 predicted proteins | sample EdamamesoilMG_FD_204470 | JGI IMG/M metagenome (GOLD analysis project Ga0315910, IMG submission 204470) | Garden soil microbial communities collected in Santa Monica, California, United States - Edamame soil | ecosystem: Environmental > Terrestrial > Soil > Garden | place: USA: California... | reverse complement strand
ACCGGGAAGCCGATGCGGGCGCCGTCCGGCAGCGCGACCCGGGTTTGCCGCCCGTCGTTGAGACGCACAATGGTGATGCCCGTGTGGGCACTGAGTTCCTGCCGAATGCCGAGTCCCGCGTCAATCCGCAGTCCGGCCAGCCGGTGAATGGGTCGCGCCACCCACGCGATGGGCGGATTTGCTTCCGAGGCGACCAGCAATAACGCATCGCCCCGCGGACTGAGCGAACTGGCGGGCGGCGGCGGCGCGTCCACAATGTTCACAACGTCGGGAGGCGGGAGGCGATATCCTGACTCGGCAGCAAGAACGCAAAGCGAACCGGCGAGGAACGTAAGCATCACGTCAAGGAATCGGGGCGTTTTCATAGGGACTGGTTGCGAGGAAACATTTTTACTCGGATGGAGCTTCAAACGTCGGTGGTTCGGTTCGCGGCATTCCGAGATGGCGCGCGAGCCAGTCATGGTATTCCCAATACCAGTGGATGGAGTTTTGGGGTGACAGAATCCAGTGGTTCTCGTTGGGATAAACGACGAGCCTCGAGGGTACGCCCATTGCCTGGAGGATGCCGTAAAGTTCCAGGCCGTTGCCGTAGGGCACGCGGTAATCCAATTCGCCGTGGGTGACCAGCGTGGGTGTTTTGAAGTTCTTCGCGTAGAACATCGGGTTGTTGCGCTGCAATCGCTCCACGTTTTCCCACGGCGTGCCGCCCATAACCTTGGCGAAACCGTGCGGCACGTCGCAGGCGAACTGGCTGTAGGAGTTGTTAACGCCGGCGTGGTTGATGATGCAGGCGAAACGATCGGTGTGCCCGAGCACCCACGCCGCCATGTAACCGCCATAGCTCGCGCCCGTCGCGGCGACGCGCTTGGGATCGAGGTTCGGCAGTTTCTGCAGCAGGAAATCCGTGGCCTTCATGATGTCCTCGAACGGTTTGTCACCCCATTCGTTGAGGATGCTCTGTGCGAACTTCTCGCCGAAGCCGGTCGAGCCGTGCCGGTTCACGTGGGCGACGACATAACCGGGCGCGGCAAACACGTGCGAATTCCAGCGATAGGTCCAGCCGTCGCGGCTCATCGTGTGCGGACCGCCATGCATGATCTGCACCAGCGGATACGTCTTGGTAGCGTCGTAGCTGGGCGGATACACCAGCCAGCCGTGAACCTTGGCGCCGGCGGCGCCCTCGAACCAATACTCCTCCACCTTGCCGAGATCGCATTGTGCCAGCAGGTCGTTGTTGAGCTGCGTGAGCTGCCGCGCCACACCCGTAACGGGATCGAGCGCGAACAGTTCGTCCGGAAGATTGAGCATGTTCTTCAGAAATATCACCACACCCGGGCCAGCTTCGAGATTGCCTGCGGAGCCGGACTTGTGCATGGCAGTCAGACCCGTGCCATCCGGGTTCAACTTGAACACCGGCACGACGCCTTTTTCCTCCGCCAGCAGCCAGAGCGTCTTGCCATCCGGCGAGACTTCCACCTGATCGAACGAGTAATCCAGCGCTTCGGTCAGCGGCGTGTTGCGCCCCGAGTCAAGGTCGTGTCGCCACAGCTTGGCTGATTCGCCGCTGTAGTAGGGAGTCTCGGTGCGCAGATAGAAAAGTGCTTTTCCATCAGGAGTAAAAACGGCCCGGCTGTCGGCACCCTGATTTTCGGCGGTGAGGTTTTTGAGCATGCCCGAGCCGTCGGTCGGGACAAGGTAGAGGTCACTATTCAGAAACTCGCGGTAAGGTGGCGGCGTGGAATTCAACGTGAGCACCAACTGCGAACCGTCCGGCGAAATGTCAAAGCTCGCTCCACCGTCCGGTTGAAACCAGCGATCATGCCCGAGAGTGAGGTCCGCAATTCCCTTGGTCGTGACATTAACCCGCAGCAAACGCGAGGCGAGCTTGTCCGTGATGTATTTGTCGAAGTATCGGTATTGCCGGTCTTCGGTGACCTTCGCGGTCATCTTGGAATCCTTGCGGCGCTTTGCTTCCTTCTTGATCGCTGCAAGGTTCGTTTTGGAAAAATCGCTGGCCAGTTCGGGAATCACGCTCGTGCCGACGACGACGTGCCGGCCATCTGGCAGCCACTGCGGGGACGAAATGCCAAAGGGCAGTTCGAGAATTTCCTCCGCCTCGCCGCCATCCACCGGAATGATGTAAAGCGCGCTCGCTTCGTCCTCGCCGCGTTTGGAAACGAATGCGATGAGCTTGCCGTCCGGGCTCCAAGCCGGCGCACCATCAGTGGCCTGCGCTGTCGTCAGTCGCCGCGGCGCTCCGCCCGCCGTGCCTACCAGCCAGAGATTCGCCGTGCTTTTGTTCTTTTCCACGGACCATTCCTGCACGGTAAATACGACAGTTTTTCCATCCGGCGAGAGTGCGGGTGCGCCCAGGCGTTTCACGGCCCAAAGATCGCGCGCGGTCATGGGCCGTTTTTCCGCCGCCTCGATGGCGGGAATCAGAACGATCGCCAGGAGGCCAATCAGGCTGTAAAAATATTTCATAAGGAAGTAGGAATTTAGGAGTTCACCGGACTCGTCGCGATTATCAAACTGCTTCCTGCTCAAAAAGGTGTGGGCAAAGTTATTCATCTCCCATCAGCGATGCGATGCTTTATTTCTTAAGCCGCGGCGGCGGTTCAGCGGCATCCCTGCCGGCAAAGAGGTTTGCAGATACATTCGGAAAATTCTTCGATATACTTTTTGCAGCCGGATGGCGCATGATGGAGGCGAAGCCAATGAACACCTCCGAGTTCAAATTCTATTGTTCTCACTGTGACCAGCCTTTGAAATGCGACCCGTGCCACGCCGGCCGGCAGATCCAATGTCCCGCCTGCAACCATCTCATCCGCATTCCCAATCCGCCCCCGGGCACGGGCTTCACCCACATCGAACCGGAATCCGGTCGCACGTGGGACACACATGTGCCGAAAGGCAAGAAAGTTTGAAACCCACAGCCACAGGAGCGCGGACAGCTTTGTCCGCGTGCCTTCCTGATATCGAAAACTCGCGGGCATGGCTACCCGCGGTCCGGTGCATCCTTCAAGGTGCCAACGGCCCGCGCATCTCAACGGTGAGCCACGCGCGGCTGTAAGCCCACCACTGCTTGGCCGTGGGTACGGCGATGCCGAGTGCCGCCGCCGCTTCCTCGAAGTTCATGCCCACGAAGTAACGCAGCTTCACCAGTTCGGCCTTGCGCGGATCAACGGCGGCGAATTCTTCCAAAGCTTCGTTCACGGCGAGCAACTGGTCGTCGTCCGCCACTGGGGAAGGAATTTCAATTTCATCCACGTCCAGTGGTCGGCTCCCGTTGCCGCGCTTGGCTGCAACTCGTCGGCGGGCGCGCTCGATCAGGATGCGGCGCATGGCCTCGGCGCGGCACCGAAGAAGTGGGCGCGATTCTCAAAATGCACATCCTCCTTCCCCGCCAGCCGCAGCCACGCTTCATGCACCAGCGCCGTGGGCTGCAACGTTTGACCGGCGGCTTCGCGGGCCATCCGTTGCGTGGCCAGCCGGCGCAATTCTTCATAGACCAGCGGCAGCAATTCCTCGGCAGTCTTGGGGTCGCCTTGCTGCGCGCGGTCAAGAATGTGCGTGACGTCGCTCACGGCTGATTCGTAACAGCGGTTTGGAGAAAGTTCAAACCGCTAATCGTCGCCAGCGTTTGGGCGGCGCCGGCTCGTTGGCGCCATTGGCTCGAACAGGAGAAAACGGAGGGAATAGAGAGAGCGCAACTGAATCCCGTAGGTTGAAGGATCGGGATCGCTCTTGACGGTGGCCATGAACCGGCAGTAATTCCTTGATCGTCATACCCCGGGCCGCCAACCGTTGGAATCCTTCCATGGTGCCAAAGGTGCGCTGCCCGTGCCATCACCGACCGACTGAAAACGATGCACCAGAAACTCTCAGCGCTCTGGGAGCCTCGCCGCTTCGCGGTGTGGGTCGTTCTGCCGGGGTTGCTCCTCGCGGTGATCGCCGGGCAACTGTGGCAGCCTCGCTATGAGGGGAAGACGAGCGATGAGTGGTTTGAGCAAGCGGTGCGGCGGGCGCCACCGGCGCGCGGGACGCAACCAGAGTCGGCCGCCTTTCAGGAGTGCTCAGAGGCCTTCCGGCGATTGGGCAAGCCGGGGATTTGCCGGGTGGTCCATGAGTACGTAAAGCAGATGCCGTTTTATCTGGAATGGTACGACCGGGCGGCTGTGACGCTGCAAAAGGTGGTCAAGCTGCCGCCAAGGAGGCAGCCGAATCGGCTCCGTGAATCCCTCGTCGCGCATCGGCTCCTGCTCAGGATCGGGCCCGATGTGATTCCGGAGCTGATTCACCGGACTCGCTCGCGCAACGCTGCGGTGCGCGCACGGGTCGCAACCGTGTTGGGCGAACTCGGACCGGGCAACCCGCAAGCGCAGGCCTGCCTGTTGCGCATCTTGGGCGACGCGTCGGCGGAGGTGGTTTACAGTTCCCTGGAAGTGCTTTGGATGACCCTGCCGGAGCCGGGAATCGCATTGCCGGCCATCGTTCCTTTACTGACGCATACGAACGACCGCGTGCGGGTAGAGAGTACTTACGTTATCGGCTGCCTGGCGCCCGTGCGCGAGCCGGCGCTTGGGACTTTGGTAACCTTGCTGTCGGACTCCGTGGGGACCGTTCGCGCCAACGCAGCCAGGGCGATTGGCCTCTCGGAAGTTCGGTCGGAACCGATCCATGCGGCACTGGAGGCGCGATTGGGCGACACGAATGCCGTGACCCGCTTTCGTGCGGCTGAGGCACTGGCGCGGCTTTACAGGCAGGAGGCCACGAATCGGGCCGTGGGTTTGCTGGTGGTGCTGGCCGAAGCGGAGCGTTCAGATCGGAGTTATTTCAGGCTGATCGGTTTCAACGCACGGACAGCCTTGGGAGAGGGAGAGTGGTCGAGTGAGGCGATGATGGACACTTTTGAAACGCTGCTGGCGGATGCGATGACTTATGTTCGAAGTGAAGCCTTGGCTGGTCTCGCTTCGCACTCGGAGACGCGCCGACTGCCGGTCCCTCCAGCGATCAGGGTTCTGCTCGTTCCCGTACAGGACAACGTCAATGGATTGATCCGTCAGCAGGCGACCTTGCTGTTGGAGGCGAGCGAGCGCTAGCTGGGAAACCTCACCAGCACCTGCTGCTGGAATTGCCACTGACCGTGGGCGCCGGCCAGCCGCAACCACGCTTCATGAACCAGCGCGATCGGTTGCAGCGCCGCATCGTCCGCTTCGCTGGTCGAGAATGTGGGTGATGTCGTTCCGGCCGGAGTGTGATTTCATCCTGCTCGAACCACCGGTTTCTGGCAATCGCCCTTCATGCACGAGTTTGGCGGCTCGACAACCTCAGGTTCGATCACCAAACTCGCCACCGCGATTCGAAGCCCGAGGACAATCCGTTTACGGTGCGTCAAAGCAGATCGGATTGAGCATGAACGACACGTTTAAGAAGTTCTGTCCCGCGACAAACATGAACCTGATGCAACCAGTGATTTCCGTGGCCACCGCCAGGTCGGAGCCAACCGCCAGCTTCCCGCGCTGGACGGTGTTTGTCTGTGCTGTTGCGGCAACGCTCGCGCTGTCCCCAACCATTGAGGCCGCGCCGGTCTTCCCCTACCCCTACACTCAAGAAGTCCTGCCCAACGGCCTCAAGGTCATTGTAGTTCCCATGGAGAGTCCCGGTCAGGTCGCGTATTACTCGGTCGTCCGCACCGGCAGCCGCGACGAGGTCGAGGAGGGCAAGTCCGGCTTCGCCCACTTCTTCGAGCACATGATGTTCCGCGGCACGAAGAAGTTTCCCAGCGACGTCTACGAAGGAATCGTCACCCGCATCGGGGCCAGTGCCAACGCCTATACCTCGGACGACCTCACCGCGTATCATCTCAAGTTCGGTGCGGAGGACCTGGAACGCGTAATGGAGATCGAGAGCGACCGGTTTCAAAATCTGTCCTACTCCGAGTCCGCGTTTCAGACCGAAGCGGGCGCGGTCTATGGCGAATACCGCAAGAGCATCACCAGCCCGTTCGCCTGGCTGAACGAGAAGATGCAGGACCTGGCCTACGACGTTCACACTTATAAGCACACCACTATCGGCTTCGAGCGGGACATCAAGCTCATGCCGCAGCAGTTCGAATACAGCCGGTCGTTCTTCCGCCGCTTCTACCGCCCGGACAACGTCATCCTGGTCATCGCCGGCGACGTTGATCCCAAAGGGGTCGTGGCGCTCGCGCGCAAGTATTACAGCCAATGGGAAAAGGGCTACACGGCGCCTGCGATCAAGCCCGAGCCAGAGCAAAAGGCCGAGCGCACGGCGGAAATCACTTTTCCCGGAAAAACGCTGCCGATCATCAATGTTGCCTACAAGGGCGACGCCTTTGATCCGAACAACAAGGACTACGTGGCCGCGCTGCTGTTGGAAGACCTCGCGTTCGGCGCCACCAGCGAACTGCACAAGAAACTCGTCTTGCAGGAGCAGAAGGTGCAGATGCTCGGCGGCAACGTCCCGATGAATCGCGACCAACCGCTCTTTGAAATCTACTCAATGGTCAAGAAGCCGGAGGACATCGCCTACGTGCGCGACGAAATCTATCGCACCTTGGAGGAGTTCAAGACCAAACCGGTAGAGCCCGGAAGACTGAGGGATTTGAAACGCCGCAACAAATACAGCTTCCTCATGGCGCTCGACACGCCCGGCGCGGTGGCCGGTTCGCTCGCCCGATTCGTTGCGCTCACGGGTGACATTGGGGTGATCGAAACGCTCTACACTTCGGTGGAAGCCGTGACGCCGGAGGACGTCATGCGCGCCACCAAGAAGTATTTCACACCGGAACGACGGACGGTGGTGGTGTTGAAGGGAGACCAGCCATGAAAAAGTTCATCCTGATTCTGCTCTGCGGCCTGGGTCTGGCAACAACTCCCTCGGCTCCCGCCTCGGCCGTGACGAATCCCCCGGTGCTGCTGCCCGTGGCGAATGACCCGACGGTCAGCTTCCGCCTTTGGTTCAAGGTCGGAGCGCAAAACGACCCCGCGGGCAAGGAAGGCCTGGCCGCGCTCACCGCCACGATGCTCACCGAAGCGGCAACGCGCAAGAATTCCTACGAGCAAGTCTTGGATCGGCTCTTCCCGCTCGCATCCAGCTACAACTCGTCGGTTTCTGTCGAGATGACGGTAATCAGAGGTCGCACGCACAAGGACAACCTCGCCGAGTTTTATCCGTTGTTCCTGGATGCCTTGCTGGCGCCGGCCTTCAAGCAGGAGGACTTGGACCGTGTCAAGAGCCAGACGTTGAACTACCTGGAAAACATGCTGCGCTTCTCCAGCGATGAGGAACTCGGCAAGGCCGTCCTCTACAATGACATCTTCGCTGGCACCCCCTACGGCCACATCACACCCGGCACGATTGAAAGCGTGAAGAGCATCACGCTCGACGATCTCCGGAAATTCTACGCCGCGCATTTCACGCGCGACAACGTGGTCATCGGGCTGGGCGGAAGTTACGACGCGGTGCTGGTGACGCGCTTGCAGGCCGATCTCGCGTCGCTCCCCGCCGGCGCGCCGGCCACGGTGCCGGCGCCGCAGCCCAAACCGATCGCCGGCATGCAGGTCACGCTCGTGGAAAAGAAAGGCGCTTCGACCGCCATCAGCATGGGCTTTCCGACGGAACTCCGGCGCGGCTCAAAGGACTGGTACGCGCTGGCCATTGCCAACTCCTGGCTGGGCGAGCATCGCAATTCCGGCGGCCGGCTTTACAACGTGATTCGCGAAGCGCGCGGGCTGAACTACGGCGATTACTCCTACCTCGAACATTTCCCCGGTGGCGGGATGCGCTTTGTGCCACCGCAAAATGTCGGTCGGCGACAGCAGATTTTCGAGATTTGGATCCGCCCGGTGCCGAATGAGGCGCGGCACTTTGCGCTGCGGGCCGCGCTGCGGGAATTCCAGCAACTGGCCGAGCGCGGTTTGACCGCCGCTGACTTTGACCTCAAGCGAAACTACCTCAAGAAATACGTCCTGCAATACGCCACCACGACCGACGAGCGGTTGGGCTATGCGCTCGACGACGTTTTCTACGGCCTCAAGGAAAGCCACCTCGCCACCTTTCGCCGGATGATGGATGAACTCACACTGGAAGATATCAATGCCGCGATTCGCAAGCACTGGCAGTTTGGAAACATGCGAATCGCGGTCGTCACGCAGGATGCCGCAGCCTTCGCCAACGCGCTCGCCGCAGATGCCCTCAGCCCCATTACGTATTCCTCGCCCAAACCCGATGCCATTCTGGAGGAGGACAAGGCCATCGCCGCCTTCCCGCTCAAGATCAAGCGCGAGAACATCCGCATTGTGCCGGTGACCGATTTGTTTGTGAGATAGCGCGAACCTAGCCGGAAAGGAGCACTACGGGCCGGCTGCAATCAAGGTTTCGCCACCGGCAACAACTCGAACGTCGTGGCGGCGAATCGCCCATTGACGGTCTGGCCGGTGACTTTGGCTTGACGCACCACAGTACACATGCCGCCCTCGGCGTGGTTGTCTTTCTCCAGGTCGGTGATTTTAAAACCGTCCACGAAATAGCTCGCGCCTTCGTGGCGGATCGCGAGGTCGCAGCCCTTCTTCCCCTTCATTCCCAACTGGCATTGTCCGCAGGAAGCCTCGACCGTCGTCGGCGCTGCCAAATTAATTGCCGCGACCGCCGCCGGTTTTTCGCCGCACCCGGAAACCAGGGCAGCAACGCAAAGTCCGATCATCAACAGGAATGTTTTCATAATGGGCTCCAATGTAAGCCAGCGAAACCGGCTGTAAATGAAATCCGCAGCGCTTCCCAGGCAAAGCTGTCCTGCTCAAGGCTTGGCCGAAAGCGCCTGCATGACGGCATCAAACGCCGGTTTGGGTTGGCTGGCGCGGTCGAACAGCAACGGATGATTCACCCTCTGCCAGGGAAAATAGTTCAACCAGCTCTGGCCGTCGTGCAAGTTCCAGAACGAGATGCGGGCAATGCCATCGGCGTGTTGGCGAAACAGGCGGAATAATTGCGCGTACTCTTCGGCCTGTTGTTTGAGTATTTCCGGTGGGCAACCGTCGCGATACGGATTCACCTTCGCCAGTTCGTCACGGTATTTTCCGCCCTCCGCCCACCAGCGGGCCCGCGGAATCACATCAATGTCCAACTCGGACACCACGACTTTTACGCCCAATCCGCGCATCGCCACCAGCGTGGCTTCGAGGTCCGTGATTGGCAACCGGCCCAGTTCGTAATGGCCCTGCAAACCAACAGCGTGAACCGGCACGTTCTTCGCGCGCAACGAACGGAGGAGCCGGATGGATTTCTCGCGCTTCGCCGGCAGTTCGTTGTTGTAATCGTTGTAGATCAGAATCGCATCCGGGTCCGCCTGGTGTGCGTACTCGAACGCCTTGACAATGAACTCCTCGCCACACGCCTGCTCCCAGCCGGACGGACGCAGAAAATTCGTGCCGTCGTCCAGCGCTTCATTGACGACATCCCACGCCGCAATGCGACCGCGATAGCGTCCGACCACCGTCGTGATGTGCTTGCGCATGCGTTCCAACAGCAGCTCGCGGCTCGCGGTCTTGTCACCGTCGCGATAAAACCAGGGCGGCGTGCGGTCATCCTTGGCCCAGACCAGACAATGCCCTACCACTTTCAGCCCCTGCCGCGTGGCGAACTCAACAAACGCATCGGGCTGAGCGAAATTGAACTGCCCTTCCACCGGCTGCACTGCCACCGGCTTCATGCAGTTCTCCGGCGTCATCGTGCCGAATTGCGCTGTGAGCAGCGGCCAGTCGTTGGTGCGTTCCGGGATACGGTCGCTGATTCCCACACCCATCTCAAACAACCCGGTGACTGCGCTGCGCAACGAACGCTGATTCTCAGCACCGGATGCAGGCATTATGGAAACAGCCATGAACGCGACGCCCGTTAAGAAGAGAATGAATGTGCGATTCACAACAGTATCCTGCCGTAACTCGTCGGCAGGTTGCGATCTAAAAAGGGCCGGTATTCGCACGCACTCCGCGCTCACGGCGATTCCACCGTCAGCCACGTCCGCCCACCCGCAGGCACTTTGATGGCCATGCGGAGGCGGTACTCTCGATCCAATTCGTATCGCTGGAGTTTCCCATCCTCCACCCGGACGAGCGCGGCATCCGTCAAGCCCGTGTAGTAAAGCGGCAGGACGACTTCGCGCTCGGCCACGACGTTGAGCGGATTGTGAATCATCGCCAACGCGCGCGTCTTGAGTCGCGGATTGACGTGCAGCAGATAGTCAGTATCCCGCCCATCGGCGCGGCGACCGTGGATGATATCGCTCTCCAGGATGGCGCGATGTTCCTTGAACCAGCTCACCCATTTCTTCACCAGTGCTTTCGTTTCATCGGCGTCATAGAGTCGCGGTCCGCGCCAGCAGGCTTGCACGCCGACGCCGAGGGTGTTGGCCAGATGACCTTCGTAAGCATCCAGGTGTTCGCGCAACGGCTCAATCGTCGCCGCCGCGCCGCCACCGTGATATTCGGTGAGCGGTACGAACATCCAGCCGGCCGTCTGCGGTTTGGTCCATGTGCCGTCGTAAATGTTCTGCCGCGCGTGGATGAGTTGCTGCGCGCGGGGCAGCGACCAGTTGTCCTCGCGATAACCCATCGCCGTCTTGTTGCCGCCGACGAAGAAATAGTAATCGGGCTGGTTGATGTAAATCCCGCGGGAGCGGCACCAGGCGTAGAGGCTGGCGGTCATCTGCCAGTTGACCCATTGCGAATCCGCCTCGCCGCGATGGCCGGGGTGGTTGGTGGAAGCGCAGATGTCGCCGGGATACGGGCCGTCGTGTTCAAGCAGGTCGAGCCCGGTTAGCGCGAAGAAATTGGTCAGCTTGCCCAGATAATTCGTTCCCCACGCGCTGCCAAAGCACGGCGCGTTGCCGAAGATCGCCCCGCCGGGCTTGCCGGTCTTGGGATTGATCACGTCATTGGCGTCGTCAATGCGCCGGCTGCTGAAGAGAGAATACGCGCCAACCTCGATGCCCTTGCCGTGCGCATAGTCCACGTCCGACTTCACCTTCGCGATGTAAGCGGGGTCTTCGTTCTCCACGTTCAGTCCGCTACCGAAAGTGTAGATGATCATTTCAAACCCGACCTCGGCGCATTGATCCACGGCAGCGCGGAAGGATTTCGAGTCCGCGTTGCGCACGTGCATCATCACCGGATTCTCGGTGGACCACGGCGCGAGCGCACGCTGGGCGTGGCGGATGAACAACCCCTGTCGCTCGCGCTCGGTTGAGTCATGCACCACCAGCCAGGTGCGGAAGCTGGTGAAGGTTTCGCCGGGAGACAACCGCACGCCGGGGCCGATGGGTGGTTCGCAAACCAGCAGGCACGGGGTGTTGTGATTGTAGCTGACCTGCGTCTTGAATTCCGGATCCGTGCGCCACGAAGCCACCTGATTTCCGGTCACGATGTCCATGCCCTTGAACATGTAGTCGCTGAACACCGTAATCGCCGGCGTTCGCCAGGCGATGTCCGTTCGCTCATCCACGGCAGACTCGGCTTCCACAACCGCAAGACGTTCGCTGGAGAAGCGGTCCAGCGTGATGGCGTTCGCCGTGCCATTGCTGACCGTGAGCCATTTGCCGAGCACCGGCAGACCGTCGTAAAGCTCGTGGTGAACTGTGACGGTGATGCCGCGCGTGGCTTCCGTCGGGCCGCGGAAATGGAGCGCGAGGCTTGTGCCCGGCGGCGGCCACGGCAGATCGGCACTGTGCCGTTTACGTTTCCAGACGATGGGCGACTCCGGTTTGCCCACGCTGAAACTCACCCACTGAAACGCGGCGGGATCATTCGTGAGATTCGCCGTCCATTCCGGGAGGAGATAAGCGCGATCCGGTTGGCCGCGCAGTCCGCCCACCTTGAATTCCTGGCCGTCAATCGTCACAACCGCTTCCGGTTCGACCGCGCGCAACATCGCCTCGCCGGTCATCAGGTTGTCGAGCGCGATCGTGGCGGCATTCGGTGCAAGCTTGAACGTGCGCTTGAGCAGCCCATTCTGCATCACGGTTTCGTTGCGGCCGGCATCGCGAAAGACGCCAGCCTTGAAAGAACTAGCATCGAGCAACCAATCCATCTGCGCCGGCGACGTGACGGGTGCCGGCGGGAGCTGAGCGAGGCTGGGGACTTGCGCATAACCTGGCGCGGCGACGAGCGTGAGCAAAGCGCAACCAAGTTGCGGGACGTGATGGAATTTCATGTTGAAGATTTTCGTATTGATTGTTTCCAGCGGATGTTGCTGTCCATTCACTTCTTCACGTAACCATTCGCGCGAAACCATTCCACGGCGGCGCCGGGGGCTTGCTTCATGGTCCAGTTGCCTTCCACGTGACCGAGAATGTAACGCTCACCCACCCTGCCCCGCCTGGCGGCTAGGATGTGCCTGATGGCCACGTCGCGCACGCGAACCCCATTGAGTCCAGTGTCGAGATACGGCAGCAGGGCGCGATTCAGAATATCCACGATCATCTACCCGGTGGGCGTGGGTTTGATGTCGCGCGGACCAATAGGTGCGTTGGGGTTGACGATGACCACGGGCGTTCCCTGGCCCTCGAGTTCGCGTGCGAACAACTCCGCCTGTCACTTCGAGCGCTTGTAATGGTTGCTCCATTCACGCCGCCGGGTCAACGCCGACTTCCAGATCGACTTCTGGGCCGCCATTGGCCCGCCGCCCCAACAAACAAAACGCAAAACGATTACATTAATCCAGCACTCTCTCCGGCAATTCTGGGCCGGAGCTGAACTGCCTCTCCCACCCGAAAACATCTGGCCTGGAATCCTGGGAACTACTCCACTGAAGCTTCTCCTTTTAAACTCCCAGCGGCAGAGCAAAAGTTTTTCCGCAAAACCGGAATTAAGGCTTGGCGGTCACCGCGTCGGCGTGTAGTTAGAGGCACGTTTTTCCCAGTGAAAGCCTTTTCAACATGACCACACTCGACACCGAAACAAACACCCGTCCTTGGTGGAAAGACCTCACCAAATACCACTGGTTCGTCTTTGCCATGGCGTGCCTGGCGTGGATGTTCGACTGCCTTGACCAACAGCTTTTCATCCTCGCGCGCAATTCGGCCGTGCTGGCGCTTTCGCCTGCCGGGACTGATCCGGCACTGATCAAGCAGGCGGGCGCAAACGCCACCGCCATTTTCGTCGCCGGTTGGGCGATGGGCGGACTGATCTTTGGTGCGGTCGGCGACAAGATTGGCCGGGCGAAGACGCTCACGCTGACGGTGCTGATGTATTCCTTGTTCACCGGCTTGAGCGCGTTTGCAACTTCGGTGGCGATGTTCGAGGCGTTGCGCTTCCTGACCGGCCTCGGCGTGGGCGGCGTGTTCGGACTTTCGGTGGCGTTGGTGGCGGATTCTTTGCCGGATCGCGCGCGACCGCACGCGTTGGGTTTGCTCCAGGCGCTCTCGGCGGTGGGCAATGTCACTGCCGGCTTGATCGCGGTGTTCATCGGTTATCTGGAAACTTTCAAGATCGCGCCGGGCAGCGCGTGGCGTGGCATGTTCCTGATTGGCGCGTTGCCGGCCTTCCTCTGCGTGTTCATTCAGATCCGCCTCAAGGAACCGGAGAAATGGACCAAAGCCCGCGCCGAAGGCAAGGTGACCGGTGTCAAGTTTGGCTCTTACGCCGCGTTGCTCGGCGACCCGCGGTGGCGCGGACGGGCCTTGGTAGGCATGTTAATGTGCGTGTCCGCCGTGATCGGTCTCTGGGGTATCGGCTTCTTCAGCCCGGAACTGATTGGCGACGTGATCGGACGCTCGCTAAAGGCCGAGGGCATCCCGCCGGAGAAACTGCCCGGCTATCGCACCATGTGGACCGGGGTAAACATGATCATCCAGAACATCGGCGCGTTTGCCGGGATGATGGTGTTCACCAAACTGGCGAGCCGATTCGGCCGAAAGCCGGTGTTCGCTATCGGCTACATCTGTGCCATGCTCAGCACCATCCTCGTCTTCAAGTTCCTGAACGAACGCTCGGATATCTTCTGGATGATTCCGCTCATGGGCTTCTTTCAACTGTCGCTGTTCGCCGGCTTTGCCATTTACCTGCCGGAACTTTTCCCGGTGAGCCTGCGCAGCACGGGAACGAGTTTCTGTTACAATGTCGGCCGTTTCATCGCTGCCTCCGGCCCGTTATTCATGGGCGCGCTGACGACCTGGCTGGCCTCGGGCGCAACTTCACCCGAACAGAAACTGGAAGCATTTCGCAACGCCTGCTGCTGGATGAGCGGCATTTTCCTGCTCGGGCTGTGCGCGCTGCCCTTTGCGCCGGAAACCAAAGGTCGTCCCTTGCCCGAAGACACTGTGGCCGCGAAGTAATCCGCCATGAACCGCTGCGCCTGGCCGAAAACCGAACTCGACATCGCCTACCACGACACCGAATGGGGCGTGCCGGTTCACGATGACCGGTTGCTGTTTGAGATGCTGATTCTCGAAGGCGCTCAGGCCGGCTTGAGTTGGTCCACGATTCTCAAGAAGCGCGAAAACTACCGGCGGGCGTTCGACAACTTCGACGCGAAGAAAATCTCCCGCTACGACGAGCGCAAAGTGAAATCGCTCATGGCCGACGCGGGCATCGTACGCAACCGGTTGAAGATCGCAGCCACGATTCAGAACGCGAAAGCGTTCCTCGCGGTGCAGAAAGAGTTCGGCAGCTTCGACGCTTACATCTGGCAGTTTGTGGGCGGGAAGCCGATTCAAAACCAACGCAGGTCATTGAAAGAAATTCCGCCACGCACGCCTGAGTCCGATGCGATGAGCAAGGACTTGTTGAAACGTGGCTTCAAGTTCGTCGGCTCGACGATCTGCTACGCGTTCATGCAAGCCATCGGCATGGTCAACGATCACACGACGGATTGTTTTCGGCACAAGCTGTGCGGAGCGCCGGCCTCCGACCCGGCGCGTTGACAGATTGGTTTTTGCATACAGCGCCGGTCGGAGACCGGCGCTCCTTCAAAGCCGCAGGAAGATTTTTCGTTTGTAGAGCACTCGCACAAACCAGAACGCGAGCAACAATCCCACGACGGCAACCATCAAGTCGCCAAAACCCTGCGTGACTCTTGTGTCCAGGAAACTCTTGATATCGCCGCCGACGAGACGAGCGGAAAGTCGGTTGAATCCGCCCAGGAAATTCTTCACCAGATAGATCGTTATCGAGTTCATCCCCATCCACACGAACGGCTGGCACCAACCTCGAAGCTTCCAGACATCCACGATGAGATAGAACGCGCCCATCAACATGGCGCTGTAACCACCTGCGACCAGCACGTAGGAAGAGGTCCAGATTTTTTTGATGACGGGGAACTGCATTCCCCACAGCCAGCCCAGCAACACGCAGCCAACACCCACGCCGAACAACAGCGCAAGTTTGCGATCGGTGGAGACGCCGGGGTTCATCAATAATAGTCCGGCAAACACGCCCAACAGACAGGTCGCGACCGCAGGAATCGTGCTCAGAAATCCCTCCGGGTCCCAGAAGATATCCCATTTCTTGCCGGGCAGATGCTCGAAGTCGTAATGGCACGCTACGTTGTAGCCCATGTCGAACTTCCCGGTCACACGGTTGGTTGTTGCGTAATACATCCTTTCCACCGCCACCCAGACGGGACTGTCCTTGATGGCGGAAGGATTCACGGCAGACACCGGACCAATCTCACGAAGCTGCGCAGCTAGAGCGGTGTCGCCCGACTGTTCAGCCAGGATGATGAGGTTGCCCTGCTCCAGTTGAATGTCGCGTATCGGGATTAGCGTCAGCAGCGCCCAGTAACCGATCAGCAATCCGCCGCAAATGGCGGCGAGAGCGCGTGGTTTGAAGCAAATGAACAGCAGTCCGGCGAACGTGTAGCAGAGGGCGATGCGGTTGAGCACACCCATCAAACGAATGTCCGGCCACGGGCTGGTGAAACCGCCCGAGTAGATAATCCCGATCACGTAGAGCAGCAGTCCGCGCCGGAGCACCCGCCCCACCGCGCCCACGCGCCCGGACTCCGTGATAATCTTGTTGAGCGAGAAAACAATGGACGCGCCGACCATGAAAATGAACAGCGGAAAGATCAGATCGTAGAAACGGAAGCCCTGCCACTCAACGTGCTCGAGTTGTTCGGCGAGGAATTTCGTCGGGCCGGATTGGGTCATCTTGTTGAGCGCCGCGACAAGCGAATCCGCGCCAATGATCCAAAACATGTCGAAACCGCGTAGCGCGTCGAGGGACATCAGACGTTGCGGAGTGACGGGCGGGGTCGGTTTTTCAGTCGTCATGGGTTGACCGGGTGCGGCAACGTCTATGGGATTGGGCGGATTCCTTCAAGCGGAAACCCTGCGCCCGGGATTTGGATTGCAGCAAACCACCGCGTTGACAGCCGGGATGGCTGCGCCACTACACGTCAATCACCGGACCGTTGCCGTCGTCGCGTTTGGGTGGCGGCGGGGCACCCCGGCGGACGGTGAAGCGCGCCCTGTTCGTGCCGGTGAGAATGTTCAGAGCCAGGGATACGACGCTGATGATGACCGAGCCGAGCAACGCCCAACCAAAGGAATCCACCACAAAGTTAGGTTTCAACAAGTAACCGACGAACCACAGCAAAGAAGCATTGATGACCAGCATGAACAGACCCAACGTGAAAATCAGCAGCGGCAGCGCCAGGAGCATCATGATCGGCCGGATGAAGGCGTTGAAGATGCCAAGCAGGAGCGAGGCGAGCATCAGGTGTTGCCAGCCGGTGTAATGGATGTGGTCTTTGAGGATGACCGCGGTCAACGCCACCGCGAGCGTGGTGATGAGCCAGCGCTGAAAGAACTGCTTCAGCCCGTGCTTCTTCCCAGCTTGTTGTGCCGCTTGTTGGGTCGTTTCGTTCATGGCCACGGGCACAGTGAAGCAGCGTGCGGTGAAACTCAAGGGACAATCACCTCTTCTTACCGGACGAAACCGTAGTCGCTTTCAACCCACAGTTGTCCGC
>Ga0315910_10002284_pt1 | contig 16997 bp, 8 predicted proteins | sample EdamamesoilMG_FD_204470 | JGI IMG/M metagenome (GOLD analysis project Ga0315910, IMG submission 204470) | Garden soil microbial communities collected in Santa Monica, California, United States - Edamame soil | ecosystem: Environmental > Terrestrial > Soil > Garden | place: USA: California... | reverse complement strand
TTCGGGATCGCACGCTGGTGAAGCTCGGCCAGAACGATCTCCGCGAGCTCGTGCTCGAACGACCGGACGCGACCGTTCGGCTCACCCGCGGCAAGGGTTCGGCGTTCTTGCTCGAAGGGGGTGGTCGCGCGAACCGCGATCTGCTCGAGCCGGTGTTCACGGCGCTGGCAGCGCTGAAAGCCGCACGATTTTTGCCGGTTCCCGAGGTCGAGCGCGCTCGGGGTGCCGCGCCGCGGACACGGCTCGTGCTCATGCCCAAGGACGCGAAGGCGCCGAAGATCGTCGTCGAGCTCGGCGGGGCGTGCCCCGGCGGTGTCGGGGAAACGCTGGCCATCGTCCGCGGCGAAACCGTGCGCGGCGGCTGCGTGCGCGATGACACCCTCGCGCCGTTCTCGCTCTCGAAGGACGCTCTCGCCGACGACCGTCCCTTTTCTGCCCGGGTCGACGAGGTCGAGACGCTCACGCTCGTCCGGGGCTCGAAGCGACTCGTGCTCGCCCGCCGCGGCACGGCGTTCACCCTCAGCGAGCCGGCGTCGGCCGAGGTCGAGCTCGAAGCCGGGAATCAGCGGCTGGGGGCCATCGTGCGGGCGCCCGGTGAGATCATTCACGCGCCCGAGCTCGAGAAGCTCGGTCTCGGCAGCGGCGGCGACAAGGCCGTCCTCACCGTGCTCACTCGCGACGACAAGGCAACCGAGGAAACGCTCGAGCTCGGGCGCGTGGAATCCGACGGCACGCTGCCGGTCCGGCGAGCCGACGACGGCGCCGTGCTCCGTATCGGCCGCGACGCGGCGCGGGCATTCCTCGTCGATTCGACGTTGCTCCGCAACCGGCGCCTGCTCGATTTCGCGCTTTCCGAGCTGGTGGAGCTCGAGCTTTCCAAGCCGGAGCGACAGCTCGTCCGTCGGGCAGCGAGCGGTTTCGTGCTCGCGGTGCCCGACGGTTACCAGGTCGACGGCGAGCTGGCGACGAACGCGGTGCTCGGCCTCGGGTCGCTCACGGCCGTACGGTGGGTTGCGGACACCGACGATGGCAGCTTTGCGCTGGGTGCGCCCCGCGCAACGGCGCGCCTCAGCTTCGAGCGGGGTGATGCCGGCCCCGGTGAACGAACGCTCGTCATTGGCGCGGCCGCGCCCGGCGGCTACTACGCGCGGTTCAGCGACGACCCCGGCGTGTTTCTGCTCGAGCGCACGGTCGTCGAGCGGCTGGAGACTTGCCTCGTGGATCGCGCCGCCACGATGATCGACCCGTCGTCGCTGGCGCGCCTGACGTTCAGGAAGGGAGGGGACCGTTTCGTGCTCGAACGGCGCGGCGGAGAGCTCGTGCCTGCCGCCGGCTCCACGCTCGATCCGGCGCTGGTCCCTCCGCTGCTCGAAGCGCTCCCTGGCCTTCGCGCCGAAGCGGCGGCGCACAGCGGCCGAGCGCAGCCGAGCGAAGGATTCTCCGCGCCGTCGCTCGAGGTCGTGCTCGAGCCGAGCGCGGGTCTCGGGAAAACACGCACGCTCCGTTTCGGGGTCGGGGAGTCGTTTCGAGGCCTGCCGGCGCGGTTCGCCCGGATCGACGGCGTGGACGCGACGTTCGTCGTGGCCGAAGCCAAGCTGAGGCCGCTCTTCGACCTCTTCTGACCGTGAGACGCGCGCGGCGCGTCACTCTTGGGTGCGGCGCGCGCGGTCGTTCAGGATCGCGCGCCAGGCGTCCATGCGGCCGTGGGCGAGCGCCGACCAGCGGTAACGAAACAATCGCGAAAGAAGCTGAGGCGCGTGGTCACCCGCCCGCGAGCGCGGACCGAACACCTCCGAAGCGGCCTCGATCGACTCGAGCGCCTGGTCGAGGTCGTTGTTCTCGGCCTCGAGCCAGGCCCGGGTGAGCAGGAAGTGCTGCCGCGGCTCCGCTTCCTCCACCGCGATCCGGCTGCACTCCTCGAGCAGCTCGCGAGCGCGCGCGCCCTGATGGCGCGAGAGCGCGACCTGGCACAAAAGAAGCTTGGTTTCCATCACGCCCCAGGGGTCGTTCGTCTTCGTGTAGATGCGGAGCGCGCGGTCGGCATGGAGCTCGGCCATGTCGACGTCGTCCGTGTCGAGGCCCACCATGGCGAGCAAGCGGTCGCAGGCGGCCTGGCCGCGCGGGGTACGGAGCGTCTCGAACACGGCGAGTGCCTCGAGCGCGCCGGTCTCCGCGCCGTGATAGTTCATCAGCCGATGCTCGACGTGCGCGAGCGACGCGTCGGCGAGTGCCGTGCCGAGGCGATAGCCGGCCCGTTCGAACTCGGCGCGCGCCTCCGACGCGAAGCGGCGCGAGCGCTCGGTCGCGCCCTCGGAGTGCTCGATCCAAGACAGCAAGAGGAGGCACTGGCCGCGGCCGAGCGGCTGATCGAGCTCGGCGAAGTTTCTTTCCGCCTGGACGATGGTGTCGCGTGCCTGCTCGTAGTCTCCGAGCATGTACTCGATCTCGCCCGCCACCGACTGGCAGAGTGCCTTGCCGAGCACGTTGCCGAGATCCTCGAAGGTGACCAGGGCGCGGCGAACGAGCTCGAGCCCCTCGGCGGAGGCCCCCTGCTCGCTCGCGAGGTGCCCGAGCAGCCGCTGGCAATGCGCGATATTTTCCGGATCCGCGAGGTCTTCGAAGCGTGAGCGCGCGAGCTCCGCGTAGGTGCTCGCTTCCGCCATGCGGCCAACGTGACGCAGCGCTTCGGCCTGCCAGCGATTCTTCAGCGCCAGCGTGCGGCCGCGGAGCTTGCCCTTGAGCAGCTCGAGATCCGAAAGCGTCGCCAGCGGTTCGCGCGCGCCGTTCCAGCTCTGCTGCAGGAAGTCGAAGAGGAGCAAGGCGGCCGTGTCCGAGTCGCTCGCTTCGATCAGGTTCACCATGCGCTGGCGAACGATGCGTCGCTCGCTGGCCAGCGGATGCAGGGTGAGTGCAGCGGCGGCGGCCCGGAAGATCTTCTCCTTGTCCGGCCTGCTCTGAAGCCGCGCGAGGAGGTGCTCTTGCAGGAGCTCGTGGGGCCAGCTGTAGCGCCCCGGTCCACGGGGAATCAGAACTTCAGCGTTGGCGAGCCCCTGCATCGCGCTGTCGGCGGGCTGCCCGAGGGACGAGAGAAGCGCGTGGAGCACGTTGCGCCTCACGTCACCGCCGAGCGTGGCGGCCGCGTAAGCCGCGAGCCGGTGCTGCTCGGGCACCGCCGCGAGCCGGCTGTCCCAGAGCTCCGCCGTCGTCTGTGGACGGACGGCGAGCACGTCACCCGGCACCTTGTAGGTGTTCCCGGAAAACTCCATGTGCCCGGAAAGGGCCCAGGCGTGCAGCTGCTGCAGCGCGAAGAGCGGATTGCCGCGGCTACGCCGCGCGGCTTCCTCGACGGCCGCGTCATCGAGCGGGATCGACGAGCGGATCAGCTCGACCGTGCGCTCGGGAGTGAGCGGCTGAACGTCGATCACGTTGCCGCTCGTCGCCTCTCGGAGCTGGCGCAGTCGCTCGGCTGCCGACGTGCCGAGAGCGACTTCTTCCGAGCGCGCCGTGACCAGCATCAAGATGCGTTGGTCGGGCTCGTCTTCCAGGATCCGGAGCAGGCCGTCGATCGTCGCGGGGCCGGCGTTGTGCAAGTCATCCAGCCAAAACAGCAGCGGGCGCTTGCGAGCGATCTTCCGCAGCGTGTAGCGGATGACCATGCGCCGCGTATCGAGCGTATCGAGCGTGAAGCGGATACCGCTCGGGCCGATCGCCTGGTCGGGCCCCGCCGGCCGCAGCCACTCGGCGGCACCCGCGACCCACGCGCGTCCGTTCTTGTCGTCGCGACGCACCTTCCAGCGGTCGAGAAGCGAGCGCTCGATCGCTTGCCGGTCGACGCGTTCGAAGTTGTAGTACGAGAGGACGGCGCCCAGCATGCCGTCGAGCGGGCTGCGGATCGCCCGGTAGCGCGCGCGGAGCGGGACCATCGCCCCCTCCTCGTGCGCCACTTCGCACATCCACTCCGCCACCCGGCTCTTGCCGGATCCGGCCGGACCCACCAGCATCACGAGGCGGTGCGGCGGGCCCTCGCCCTCGACGAGCTCGTTCGAAACCTGCCGCAGCGTCGAGCGCACCTCCTCGCGGCCGACCAATGGGCTCGGCCGGATACTGAGCAGCCCCGGCGGGCGATCGGGCGCCGGCTCGAGATCGGGGTTCGGCGACTGCGCGCCGCTCGGCCTGGTCGGCGGCGCGGGCTCGCTCCCGCCGCGAGGCTGAGGCGGCTGAAAGCGGAAGCTCTTCACCTCGGCGCCCGGTCGCCAGGCAGCCCACGCCGCTCGCGCCTCGGCCGCGAACTCCCAGCGGTCCCAGGGTCGTTTGGCGAGCAGTCGCATCACGTAGCCGGCGACGCCGTCCGGCAGGTCGATCACCGGCTTGAGCTCCGGCGGTGGGTCGAACGCGTGGACGCGGAGGAGCTCCTTCGAGTTGCCGGAGAACGGAGCTTTGCCGCCGAGCAGCCGGTAGAGCACGCAGCCGAGCGCGTAGAGATCGGTCGCGCCGCACACGTGGTGCATCTCGTGCTGGATCTGCTCCGGAGCCATGTAGCCGGGCGTTCCGGCACCGGCGTGCGGCGCAAACTCCATCGGCTTCGCGCCGCTCAGCCGCTCGTCTTGCGCGTCGAGCCTGAGCCACGCGAGGCCGAAATCGAGGACGTGCACGGTCGGCGGTTCGTCGCCGTGCGGTTCGACGAGCACGTTCGAGGGCTTGAGGTCGCCGTGGATGACGCCGCGAGCGTGGGCGTGGGCGAGGGCCGCCAGGATTTGATCGACGACCGACCAAATGACCGGAAAACCAAGGCGTGCGTGCGTGAGATCGTGGAGCGACGCCCCCGTCACGAGCTCCATCGCCAGGAAGGGCGAGCCGTCGCGGAGCTGGCCGAAGTCGTGGGCGCGGACGATATTCGGGTGGTTGAGGGCGGCGAGCGCGCGCGCCTCCTTGTAAAACCACATCACGTATTCGTGCGCGAGGTTGCCGGGCGGCGGGATCACTCGCTTGATGGCGACGAGCTGCTGAGTCGAGCGATCGCGGCAGCGGTACACGATGCCCATGCCGCCCTCGCCGAGCACGCCGAGCACGTCGTAGCGGTTGGCGATGACGTGGCCGGGCACGACCGAGATGCCGCCGCGGGGCGACGGATGCACCGACGCTGCCGCCGCGGAGGGGATGCTCGGCGGCGCGCTGTCGGACGGCTCGCCGAGCTCGGCGGGCGGCGGGCGCGCGGGTTCCGGGTCCGTCTTCAGCGGCTCGACCCGCTCGCCCTCCGCTTCCGCGATGTCGTTCTCGCCGAGGATCTCGCCGGCGGCAGCCCCGATCACTTCGCTCTCCGCTGCCGGCTGTCCGGCGTCGGCCGATCTCGAGCGCGTGCTCGGCTCCGGTGCGCTGGCGGACGTGCGAGCCTTCTGCCCGGTGGCCTCCGCTGGCCTCGGCTCCGACCCCTCCGGCGTTTCGCCCTCTCGCTTGCCGACTCGGCTCGGGCTTGGCATCGCTGAAGCCGCGGATCTTAGTCTCCCTCGCGCGTCCGTCGAGCAAACATGTCTGGCGCCCAGACCGGCCTTCCAGTCAGCCTGAACCTTCGCCCCGGAGGGAGAAATATCACCCTGGCCCGGTGACGCGCGCGCGACAGCCGCGGTGCTAGCCTCCCGCCCGCATGGCTAGTCGTGACCCCCAGCTTTCCGAGCGAGACCCAGACATCTTCCGCCTGATCCGCGAGGAAGAGGCACTCGAGAACCGCACGCTGCGTCTCATCCCGAGTGAGAACTATGTTTCGCGCGCGGTGCTCGAAGCGTCGGGCTCGGTCCTCACGAACAAGTACTCCGAAGGCTACCCGGCCAAACGCTACTACGAGGGCCAAGAGGTCATCGACCAGGTCGAGGAGCTCGCCAGGACGCGGCTGCGCACGCTGTTTGGCGCCGAGCACGTGAACGTGCAGCCGTACAGCGGAAGCCCGGCGAACCTCGCGGTCTACCTCGCGTTCTGCGCGGCCGGCGATCCGATCATGGGCCTCGGTCTGCCGTTCGGTGGCCATCTCACGCACGGCTGGAACGTCAGCATCACCGGTCGCTACTTCAAGAGCGTTCCCTACGGCGTGAGCCCGAAGGACCATCGAATCGACTTCGACGAGGTGCGGCGCCTCGCCCGCGAGCACAAGCCGAAGATCATCTGGTGCGGCACCAGCGCGTACCCGAGAACCTTGGATTTTCCGACCTTCCGCGCGATCGCCGACGAGGTGGGGGCCAAGCTCTGCGCGGACATCGCTCACATCGCCGGGCTCGTGGTGGGCGGCGTGCATCCGTCACCGGTCGGCATCGCCGACGTGGTCACGAGCACGACCCACAAAACCCTGCGCGGCCCGCGCGGCGGCATCATCCTCTGCAAGCAAGAGCACGCGAAGGAGATCGACCGCGCCGTGTTCCCCGGGATCCAGGGCGGTCCCCACAATCACACGACCGCCGCCATCGCGGTCGCGGCCAAGGAAGCGGCCACGCCGGAGTTCAAGGCCTACGCGGAGAACGTGGTCGCGAACGCGCGGGCCCTCGCCGACGGGCTCCTCAGCCGGGGTTTCTCGCTCGTCACCGGCGGCACGGACAATCACCTGGTGCTGATCGATCTCACCTCGCGCGGCGTGCCCGGCAAGGTGGCCGCCAAGGCGCTCGATCGCGCCGGCATCTCGGCGAACTACAACGCCGTGCCGTTCGACCAGCGAAAACCCTTCGATCCGTCGGGTTTGCGTGTCGGCACGCCCGCCATCACGTCGCGCGGCATGGGCATCGCCGAGATGGCGCGCCTCGCCGGCTGGATCGACGAGATCGTCAAGGCGCCGAGCGACGAGGCGCTTCTCGCGCGCACCGCCCGCGAGGTCGAGGAGCTCTGCCGGAGTTTCCCGGCACCGGGTATTCCGGTGTAAAACGACGTCAGGAGGGTTTCATGCTGTTCACGAACGTATGGTTGGCGAATGCTTTCTATTTCGTGATGGTGCCGAGCTCGGGGACGCTCGTTCAGCAATGGAACCCGTGGGTCGGGAGCGGTAGCTGGAACGCGCTCGGCAGTGCGCCGGGCGTCGTCTATTCGAAGAGCGCCGCACGACCGGCTCTCGCGTTCGAAGGCAGCCCGCCCGAGCAGATGGCCTCGAACGACGGCACGTTGTGCGGCACGACGGGCGTGGCGCTCTTCGCGATCAACTTCCCGACGGGCTCGGGCGCCTCGGATCAGGGCATCGCGGCCTGCCACGCGGACGCCGACAATTTCGTGTCCTTCCGCACCGACAACGCGCAGCCGCGCCGGATCCGTTACCGCAGGGTCGAGTTCGGCCGCGTCCTCATCGACGTGACGTCCCGGCACTCCTACCCGGAAGGGAGCCGCACCTACGTCGGGTTCAAGACGGCGGCGAACGGGACAGTGACGCTCATCACCGTCGGCGCGAACGGCAGCCTCCGCGAGGAGACGTCCCGCAGCTGGTTCTTCGACCCCATCGCGGGCACCGCTCGCCTCGGATGGACGAGCGATGCCGGAAGCCTCGTCGGCGACCTCGAAGCCGTTGCCACGCGCCCCGGCGCCACGATGAGCGCCGCGGAAATCAACGATGACCGCCGCGCGATCGAGGCGAAGCTCGCCGCGCGCTCCAAGTTCTAGAGCACCTCGCGTCACCAGCTTTGCTGGTTCTGAGATCGGCTCTACGGGATGACCGTGACCACGATGTTGTGACTCCGCGCCTCGCTGCTGGCGCTGAAGCGCACGAACTCGTGAGCCGCGGTCTGGGTGGAAAGCGTGGATTCACGCACGCCCACCGCGAACCGGGCTCCACGGGCGTTTTGCACCAGGACGTTGACGGCGCTCGCCAGGGGAATGTTCCGGATCGTGTTGACCGTGGAAGCGCTCAGCGCGTGGGTGCCGAAGCTCGTGCCGCTGCCCAGGTCATTGAAGATGCTCACGAGCCCCGTGCCGCCCGCCACCAGCGTCGAGACGGCCGTCGTCACGTCCCACACCTGAATCGTCTCCGTGGTGTGGAGGCTGGTGAACGCCTCGTGCTCGAGTTGCAGCGTGACGGCGCTCACGGTGCCCGTGAAGTTCGGCACGTCGAACACGAAGAAGGAGCGCGACTCGCCGGAGCCACAGTCGTAGCAGAGCCCCGTGAGGGTGTTCAGGTTGGCAGAGGGGTGCTCTCCCGTGCTGCTGTACCAACCGCGATCCGTGTGCGCGACCGTGAGCGTTGCGTTGCCACAGATGGAGCCCGTCCAGGGCGCCACGCAGTTGCAGGTGTACATGTTGACGCCGTCGACGCAGGTGCCGCCGTTCCGGCAGGGGTTCCCCGCGCACTCGTTGATGTTCACGCAACCGGTGGCTCCGGTGCCCGTGTAGCCCGCGGGACAGGCGCCGCAGGAGCGGCTGCCGGCCGTGTTGGTGCAGGTCGTCAGCGGATCGCAACCGCCGTTGTTCGAGGCGCACTCGTTGATGTCGGCGCAACCGGTGGCTCCGGTGCCGGTGTAGCCCGAAGGGCAGGGACCGCACGTTCGGCCACCGTTCGTGTTCGTGCACGCGGTGAGCGCGTCACAGCCGCCGTTGCCCGAGGCGCACTCGTTGATGTCCATGCAGCCGGTCGTGCCGTTGCCGCTATAGCCGGACGGACAGTCGCCGCAGGTGTGGCTCCCATCCGTGTTCACGCACGTGGTGAGCGGATCACAGCCGCCGTTGTTGGAGCTGCACTCGTTGATGTCCTGGTCGCAGTTCGTGCCCTGGTAGCCGGTGTCGTTGCAATCGCAGGTGTACGAGTTGCGGCCGTCGGTGCAGATGCCGTGGGCGCAGGGGCGTGGCTGGCACTCATCGATTTCGACCTCGCAGCTTTCGCCCATGGCGCCGGTGCCGGTGCAGTCGCAGGTGCGCGAAGAGCCCACGTCCGTGCAAACGCCGCCGTTGTCGCAGGGCGATTGGGCGCAATTCTGGATCTGGGTCTCACAGGTGTCGCCGGTGTAGCCGGTGCCAGAGCAATCGCACTCGTAGCTCGCCACCCGATCGAGGCACATCCCGCCGTTCAAGCACGGCATCGCCGCACAATCGTCGATGTTCGTCTGACAGCGGTTGCCGGTGTAGCCGTCGATGCAGTCGCACGTGTAGTCGCTGCCGTCGGCGTCGCAGGTGCCGTTGACACAGGGGTTCGGGTCGCACGGGTCGCCGGCGGTTCCCGCCGTTCCACCGCCGCCCGCGGTCCCCGACGAACCGCCCGAGCCACCCTCGATCATCCCGCCCTCGCCGCCCTCGTTCCCGCCGGTGCCGCCCGCGCCGCCCTTGCCCGCCGAGCCGCCTTTGCCGCCGGACGAACCGCCCTTGCCGCCCGTCGTGCTGCCGGCCTTGCCGCCGGACGAGCCGCCCTTGCCAGCGGCGCCGCCCTTGCCGCCCGTCGCGCCGCTGCCACCGGCGCCTGCTTCGGGCGTGTCATCGAATTCGAAGTCGTCCTTGCTTTCGACGCTGCACGCGAGCGCTGCAACCAGCGCGAGACCAACCCAAGGCGAGCTCTGAATGAGGACGTTAGTGCTTCGGATCAAGGCTGCTCCTCCACGAAAAGCAAGGTGACGTTCCCCCCTGCGATCACCCTCGGGGGCTTACAAGACTGGCAGATGTGCGGCGCAATTGCTACCCGAACGCGCGGCCGCGCGCGGTCGCGCCCTCGTCGCGCCCCCCCTTGCAGTCCTGCTACACGTCGGGCTGGCCAGGCTGCCCAGCTTTGGGCTCTCGGGCTTGCCGCGGGCGCCGTGAGAGCGTTGCGTTCGGCCCCGCGCTCCCGAGGTACGCCCGCACCGAGCGCTCGAGCGGACGCCGGATCAGCGCGCTCTCGAGCTCGTGCTCGAGGTTCTCGCCGAGGTCCGCGAGTAGGTGAGTGTGGGCACCCTCGCGCGCCGCGACCGGAATACCGTCACGGTAGAGGACGCGATTGCCGGCGAGCGCGGGCACTCGATCACCCGGCGTCAGGATACCGACGACGTTCAGCGGGTCCGCGGCGCTGACGGCGACGAGAGCACCGGTGCGCGGACGTTTCCGCGCGGCGCGGAGCGCGTTCACCGCGTCGGGGAGCGCATACTGCTCGCCGCTGAACCCCGAGACGAAACGACCGCCGCGGATCTCGCCGCGCGCTTCGAGCCGGCGGTACGCTCGAAGCAGATCGCGAAACGGTGGAAGCCCCCCTTCGCGATCGAGCACGCGCCGGAACACGACGCCCCAGCGCCGGAGCAGCGCCCAGGCGATCGCCTCGATCTCGGTCTCGCCGAGCGCTTCACTCGGGGTGCCGCTCGCGCGGAGGAGCGACCAGCGCCCCGCGCTCTCCAGGCCGAAGACGGCGCCACGGCCGCGGCGGCGGCCATGCTCGTTCTCGCGCCGGCGACTCGCGGGGACGAGCAACGCGCGGAGTCCGCTGAAGCCGTCGGAGCCCACGAGCCCACGCGATACGAGCTCACCCAGCGCGGTTTCCACCTGCACTTTGAGCAGACCGGTCGCCGCGACGAGATCGTCGAAGAAGGACGCCCCGGCCCGCTCGAGCACGGCGTGGACGAGCTTTGCTCCGTGCGAAAACGCGGCATCGCCGTCGCTCGACGGCGCGAGCCAGCGCGTGGCCGACGAGCGCGGGACGAGCGTGATCGGGGTCGCGCGGATCGGTGTGCCGCCCGAAGCGCTCGGGCTCCGTCGCAGCCAGGACGTGTGCCCCGAGAGGCAGAGGCCATCGAGCCACGCTGGATCGTAGTGGTCCACGCGGGCCGGCAAGAGATCGGCCTCCCACGCGGCGGCGGGGGCCTCGAAACCTTCTAGGATCTCGAGCGCGGCGCGGACGCCGGTCGGACCCTCGACCCGCTCCGACGGTTCGGCGCGCTGCCAGCGGAAAAGGAAGCGGACGAAGTCCTGCTGGGTGACGGGCTCTATCTCCGCGCGCAGCCGGTCGATCGTCATCCGGTGGATGCGAGCGAGCAGTCGCCGCTCGCACCATTCCACGGCGCCCACGTTGCCTTTTCGGAACGAGCCGCGGAAGATCACGCCCTCGTTTTCGAGCGCGGCAAGCGCGATGAGGACGTCGCCCTCCGAGACGGCGAGCGAGGACGAAAGCTCCGGCGCCGTGACCGGGCCGAGCGCCTCGAGGCGCGAGCGCAGGAGCTCGCGAAGGGCGTCCGGAGGCTCCCACGCCCGCGCGGGTGGCGCCGTCGCCAGCACCGGTTCGACCGCTGCGCGCGGGTGCAGGGCGACGACCTCGGCGAGGCGGTCGGCGGCGACCCAGAGCCCCGCCCCGGCGTCGACCCGCGTCGCGCGGCGGCCCGCGACGAGCGCTGCGAACAGCGGCTCGAGGCCCGCCCGCGCACCCTCGGCGGCGGTGAGAAAACCGAGCACGCCGAGCATGTCGCAGAGCTCGTCGGCGTCACGCGGATCCGGCCAGGCTTGCTCGCACACACGCCGGATTGCGTCCGGATCGAGCGCTCCGAGATCCTTGGCCTGCGCTGGATCGAGCCAGCGCCGCGCCAGCACCGCCTGCGTCCGGCGCTCCTCGAGCGGGGCATCGTCGAGGAACGCGTACGGCTTCGCGTTCAAGATGCCGGCCGCGAACGGCGACGGCTCGGTGAGATCGCGCGCCGAAAGGCCGATCGTGCGCCGTTCGATGCGCTCGAGGAGCCGCGTCAGCCCCTCGAGATCCATCGCCTCGGTCGTGGCGTCGTCGAGCGTCTGGGCGACGAGGGGATGGTCGGGGATCTCGCGCTCGCCGCTCAGGTTCTCGGCGCAGGCGACCTGATCGGGGAAGCACACGGTGAGGAGGTCATCGGCGTCCATGCGCTGAAAACGCGGGGGGACTTTTTTCCCACCGCGAAAGCGCAGCACGGCGAGCGCCCGCTGCGCATTCCAGCGAAACCGCGTGCCGAACACCGGCGCCACCAGAAGCGCCTGGATCAACACGTCCTTCACGTTCGCGCTCTTCAGGTACGACCACACGTCCTCGACGGCGAAGCTGTGGGTCGGGCCGAGCGAGAGGACGATGGCGTCCTCGTTGGCGGCGGCCTGCAGCTCGAAGTCGAACTTTCGACAGAATGATTTTCTGAGTGAAAGCCCCCACGCGCGGTTGATGCGCCCGCCGAACGGCGCGTGGATCACGAGGTGCATGCCGCCCGTTTCGTCGAAGAAGCGCTCGAGCACGAGCTGGTTCTCCGTCGGCATGCTGCCGAGCGTGCCGAGCGCGACCGCGAGGTAGTCGCCCACCTGGCGCGCGGCCGCGTCCGCCAGGCCCACCTCGCCGGTGAGGAAGGCGAGAGCGCGCGCGGGGCCGTCCTCCTGCGCGAGTTGCTCCGCGACGTTCTCGCGCAGGCGTGACAGCGAATGCGAGAGCTCGGCCGAGCGTGAGGGCGCTTCACCGAGCCAGAACGGGATCGTCGGCGGCGCGCCCTTCGCGTCTTCCACCCGGACGCGACCCGGTTCGACACGCCGGATCGCGTAGCTTTGATTACCGAGCTGGAACACGTCGCCGGCCATGCTCTCGATCGCGAAATCCTCGTGGATCGTGCCGACCCGCACGCCCTCCGGCTCGAGCAAGACCTCGTAATCGGCCACGTCGGGGATCGCACCGCCGGAGGTGATCGCGACCAGGCGCGCACCGCGCCGGGGACGGAGCTTTCTCTCGACGGTGTCACGGTGCACGTGCGCGCCGCGCCGTCCGCGCGCCGTCGCGAACCCGCGCGCCAGCATCTCGACCACGTCGTCGAAGCTCTTCCGCGTGAGGTCTCGATACGGGTGGGCGCGCCGAGCGAGGGCGTAGAGCTCGTCCTCGCTCCACTCGCCTTCGGCGGCGGTGGCGGCCACGATCTGCTGGGCGAGAATGTCGAGCGGGGCGACCGGAATCCGTACGCGATCGAGCTCACCCCGGCGCACCGCGTCGACCAGCGCCGCCGCTTCCACGAGCTCGTCGCGCGAGAGCGGGAACAGGCGGCCCTTGGGCGTGCCACCCAGAAAATGTCCGGAGCGCCCCACGCGCTGCACGAAACCGGCGATCGACCGCGTCGCGCCGACCTGGACGACGAGATTGACGTCGCCCACGTCGATGCCGAGCTCGAGCGACGCCGTGGCGACGAGGGCCGAGAGGTCGCCGGACTTCAGCCGCTGCTCGGCGAGCAGCCGGTGCTCGCGCGAGAGCGACCCGTGGTGCGACGTGACGCGCTCCTGCCCCAGCCGATCGCCGAGATTCTTCGCGAGCCGTTCGCACAGCCGCCGGGTGTTGACGAAGACGAGCGTCGTCTTGTGCTCCCCCACCAGCGTCGCGATGCGATCGTAGACCTCCTCCCACACCTCACCGCTCATCACCGTCTCGAGCGGCGCGTTCGGGATCTCGATCGCGATGTCGCGCGCCTGCACGTGGCCGGTGTCGACGATCGAGCAGTCCGGTTCACCGTCCTCGCGAACCCGCGCCGTGCCGACCAGAAAGCGAGCGACCTCTTCGATCGGCTTTTGCGTCGCCGACAGGCCGATGCGCTGCACCCGCCGCCCGGTGAGCGCGTCGAGCCGCTCGAGCGACAGCGCGAGGTGGCTGCCGCGTTTGTCGCCGACGAGCGCATGGATCTCGTCGACGATCACCGTCCGCACGGTGCTCAGCATCCGGCGGCCGGATTCCGACGTGAGCAGGATGTAGAACGACTCCGGCGTCGTCACGTAGAGGTGGGGCGGGCGCCCGGTGGCGCGGCTTCGCTCCTTTTGCGACGTGTCGCCCGTGCGCACCGCGGTTCGCACCTCCACGTCGGCAAGGCCGAGTGTTCCGAGTGTCTCGCGGATCCCGGCGAGAGGCACCATCAGGTTCTTCTGCACGTCGTTCGAGAGGGCGCGAAGCGGCGAGACGTAAAGAACCCGCGTCTCGTCGGGGAGCGCGCCGCCCGCTCCCTCACGCACGAGCGCGTCGATCGCCACCAGGAACGCGGCGAGCGTCTTGCCCGATCCGGTCGGGGCCGCGAGCAACACGTCCTTACCGGCGCTCGCTTCCGGCCAAGCGCCTGCTTGCGCTTCCGTCGGCGCGGCGAAGCGCTCCCCGAACCAGCCGGCCACGGCCGGGTGGAGCAGCGACAGCGGACTATCCCTCATCGCCATGGAACCCGAACCGTAGCGCCGGGCACACCTTGACGCGAGGGGTGTCGGGCTTCAAGAAATGTGCGTGTCGATTCGGGATCTTGCCGCCGGCGTCCGTGCCACGTTCGTCATCCCCGTCGCGTTCGTGGCGTCGTGCGCGCGTGGCCACACCAGTTCCGGCCTCAAGCCCGGAGCCAGGAGTGACATGAACCTCTACTCCCTGAAGGCGAACACCCTCGAAGGTAAGCAACAGAGCCTCGCCGACTACGAAGGCAAGGTCACGCTCCTCGTCAACGTGGCCAGCCGCTGCGGCTTTACGCCCCAGTACTCGGGGCTCGAGCGCGTGCACCAGAAGTACGCCCCGCGCGGCTTCTCCGTGCTCGGGTTCCCGAGCAACGATTTCGGCGCGCAGGAGCCGGGGTCGCCGGAAGAGATCCGCAAGTTTTGCTCGAGCAAGTACGAGATCTCGTTCCCGCTCTTCGAGAAGGTGCAGACCAAGAGCGGAGCCGGGCAATCCCCGGTGTACTCGGCGCTCGAACAGGCGTCCGGCAAGCTCCCGGCCTGGAACTTCGGCAAGTACCTGATCGGTCGTGACGGCCGCGTGCTCGACTACTTCACCTCGGGCGTCGATCCGGAAGACCAAAAGGTGACGGCCGCGATCGAGAAAGCGCTTTCGGCCGCGCCCTCCGGCTAGACTCGGTGGGCGCCCCGCGCGCGCCGATGGACCAGCCTGCCGTTCTCGCCACCCTGCTCGTGGTCTGCCCCGATCGCCGGGGTATCGTCGCCGCGCTCGCGCAGGTCCTGTACGGGCACGGCGCGAACATCCTCGACTCCGATCAGCACACCGATCCGGTGGCGGAGATGTTCTTTCAGCGCATCCGCTTCGACCTTTCCGCGCTGATGACCGACCGGGTGACGCTCGAGCGGGCGATCGCGGAAGTGGGCGAGCGCTTCGGCATGACCTATCGCCTGCTCTACGTCGAGCGCCCGAAACGCGTGGCGCTCTTCGTCTCGCGGCTCGATCACTGCCTGTACGATCTGCTGCTTCGCCACCGTGGCCGCGAGCTTTCGTGCGAGATGGCGCTGGTCGTCAGCAATCACCCGGACCTCGAGCCCGTGGCCCGCGACTTCGGGCTGCCGTTTTCGCACTTCCCGATCGATGCTGCGACCAAACACGAGCAGGAAAGGGCCGAGCTCGAGCTACTCGAGCGCGAACGGATCGATCTGGTGGTCCTCGCGCGCTACATGCAGATCCTGGGCGCGGAGCTGGTGAGCCGCTACGCGGGCCGCATCATCAACATCCATCATTCGTTCTTACCCGCGTTCGTCGGCGGCCGGCCCTATCACCAAGCCTACGAGCGCGGGGTCAAGCTGATCGGCGCGACCGCGCACTATGCGACCCCGAAGCTGGACGAGGGCCCGATCATCGAGCAAGACGTGGTGCGCGCCTCGCACAAGGACTCGGTCGAGGATCTGACGAGGAAAGGTCGCGACCTCGAGAAGATGGTGCTCGCGCGCGCCGTCCGCCTCCACCTCGACGACCGCGTGCTCGTCTACGGCAACAAGACCGTCGTCTTCGACTGACGCCTTTGCCATGGTCACCGATCGATGAAGGCAAGCCCTCCGAGCGGCCCGTTCGCGTTCTGGACGCGGCTCCCGCTCTACGCCCAGATCCTGGTCGGGCTCGTGCTCGGCCTCGTCACCGGCGTCGTGTTCGGCGCCGAGGCAAAAAGTCTCGATCTGCCGGCAAGGCTCGTGCTTCGCGTGCTCGGGGCCCTCGCCCCCGCCATCGTCTTGCTCGCCGTCGTCCGCGCGCTGCTCACCGCGGACGTGCGGGGCCCGGCGGCGGCGCGCCTGGCCGGTCTGCTGCTCCTCAACACGACCGTGGCCATCCTGGTGGGCCTGACGGTGGCCAACGTCATCGAGCCAGGCACGGGCGCCGCACTCCCGCCGCCGGCGACGCCGCCGGCGCTGCCGAAGGGTGACGCGCTCTCGGCGCTGATCGACAACGTGCCGGAAAGCCTGCTTCGGCCGCTGGTCGAGAACAAGGTGATCGGCGTCGTGCTGCTCGCCATCGCGTTCGGCGTGGCCGGGCGGCGCCTCGCCGCCGAACGGCGTGCGTTTCTCGAGCAAGGTGTCAGCACGGCCTTCGACCTCGTGATCCAGGTGCTGCACTGGACGATCGCGGTCGTGCCGCTCGCCGTGTTCGGGAAAATCGCGAGCATCGTCGGACAGTCCGGCTTTCAGCCGTTTCGCGCGCTCGGCACCTTCGTGCTCGCCGTGCTGTGCGCGCTCGCCCTGCAAGCCGCGTACTACCTCCTGCGCATTCGCCTCGGCAGCTGGGTGCGGCCGCTCGCGCTCGTGCGCGCCATGCGCGATGCGCTGGTGATGGCGTTCTCGACCGCCAGCTCCACCGCCACCATGCCCGTGACCTACGAGCGGCTGAAGACGATCGGGCTGCGCGAGCGCTCGGCAAGCCTCGGGGCGCTCGTCGGCTCGAACTTCAACAACGACGGTACCGCCCTGTACGAGGCGATGAGCGCGCTCTTCATCGCGCAGCTCATCGGCCATCACTTGTCGCTGACGGACCAGCTCATGATCGTGCTGACGAGCATCATCGCTTCCATCGGCGCGGCGGGCATCCCGGAAGCAGGCCTGGTGACGATGACGCTCGTCTTTACCGCCGTCCACTTGCCGATCGAATACATCGCGCTGCTCCTCACCGTGGACTGGTTCCTCGACCGCTGTCGCACGACCGTGAACGTCCTCGGCGACGTGAACGTCGCCTGCCTGCTCGACGGCCGCGAACGGGAAGCCGCGAGCGCTGCGCCAAGGGAGAGCGGCTAGAGCGCGACTCTACAGCGCCTTGGCGTTCTGCGCCGTCCGGACTGCTTGATCCAGCGCGCCGGGACTGTATCCGACCAAAATCTGCCCTG
>Ga0315910_10002283_pt1 | contig 16998 bp, 9 predicted proteins | sample EdamamesoilMG_FD_204470 | JGI IMG/M metagenome (GOLD analysis project Ga0315910, IMG submission 204470) | Garden soil microbial communities collected in Santa Monica, California, United States - Edamame soil | ecosystem: Environmental > Terrestrial > Soil > Garden | place: USA: California... | reverse complement strand
TCTGGCCGCGGCGATTCGTCGAGGCGCACGCGGCCGGCGCGCAGGAAGCCCTTCCGGAGCAGCCACGACTCTGGACGCGAGACCGGCACCTTCTCGTCCGTGGCCGGCACCGGCCACGCCCGCCCCGCCAGGGGCGGAGGTCCGCGCTCCGCGCGGCCGCCCTGCCAGCCGTGAAACCACGCGCCCGACGAGCACGGATCCGCACCACTCGGCACGGAACGGGCCGAGTGCTTCCGGAAATTCGCCAGAACGTAGACGAGTGCCGTCCTGACCTCGCGGGGCGACTTCAAGGCGCGGCCGTGCCAGCGGTCGGCCAATAATGCCCCACGCCGACGGAGCAGCTCGTTGACATAGCGGGTGATACGCGCCTCGAGCCCGTGGACTCCCGCGGTGAGGGCACGCCGCTCTGCCGCTTCCACGATCAGGTGCACGTGGTTCGATTGCACGGAGTAGTGCACGATGCGAAAGCGGTCGGGAGCGTGGCGGGTGGCCCGGCCGATGGCGATGCGGATTGTCGGGTAGAGCAGCTGGGAGCGGAGCGAGCCGAGGACGGCTCGGAGCGTGACGTGCACCGGGTGGCCGGAGTAGTGCTTCGGGCGACGGCGGTGCGGGGTCCTGGGATGCGGGCCCGGCTTGCGACCGGCGTTTCGCCGCTTGCCACCCCACGTCCCTCTCAACGGGAGATCGAGCTGCTGGGGGCGCCGCTTCGTCCGCATCTTGATTAGGGCGTAACTATACCTCATGCCCTATGATCCGTCAAACAGGCGAGCGCGCTACGCCGCGGTTTCGTTCGAGGAGTTTCGCGTGCTCCGCGTTCGTCCGCCGTTGCGCCCCCAAGCCCGCGGGACGCGGGCTTAAGGCGGGCGCCCGCGCCCGCAGGCGCAGCCGAGGACGCGGGACGAACCGTGTCGCCCTCGGCGGGGGCAGCACAAGAATTCCTCCGCTCGAAGCGGACTGGTGGTTCCGCCGATTTCGGCTACTCGCCGGGCTTTTGTGCTGCTTCGATGCGGAGCAGCGCGACGGCGAGCGCGTCTTTGGCGCTCTCGAGCGCGTTGCTCGCCGTTTCGCGCTCGGCCTTGAGCTTGTCGAGCTCGGCCTTCAATCCGCCGACTTCTTGTTCGGCTGACGTCGCGCGTGTGCGCGCCTTCTCGATCTCGGCCTCGAGCTTGGCGATCGCCTTCGCGCGCTGGGCGGCGGTGTCGCGGAACTGCTCGAGCTCGTTGGTGGCCTCGTTGAGCTCGCTCGCGACGCGTGAGGTCTCGCGCTCGATGTTCGCGAGCTTCGACTGCGTCTCCGCGAGCTCGGACCTTGCCGACGAGAGCTCCCCGTCGAGGTTCCCGGCGCGTGTGGTCTGCTCGTCGAGCTGGCCCTTCACCCCGTCGAGCTCGCGCTGCCGCTCGGCGATCGCCTGCTGGCTCTTCTCTTCCACCTCGGACAGGGATTGCGCGTGCTCGGCGCGCACCTTCGAGAGCGCATCGTCGTGGGCACGAGCGAGCCCCTGGCGCTTGACCTCGTGCTCCTCGGCCGCCGCCGCGCGCCCTTCCTCGCGGGCGCCGTCCACCGCGACTTTCAGCGCGGCTTCGGCTTCCGCCCGGGCGGTCTCGAGTGCCTCGGCGACCTTCTTCTGGCCCTGCTCCTCGGTCGCGGCGACGGCCGCTTCGAGCTCGGCCTCACCTTTCCTTTTCGCTTCCTCGAGATCCTGACGCAGGGCGGCCTCGCGCGCGTCGCGTTCGGCGACCTCGGCTTCGTGCGCTGCCTGATCGTTCGAGAGCTCGCCGGCGAGTGCGTCGAAGTCCGCCTTCAGCTTCTCGCCCTTGCGCCGGAAGTCCTCGGCTCGCTTGCTGGCCTGCTCCTTGTCGCTCTTCGCCGCTTCCTCGCGGCGCACCGCCTCCGCGAGCTTCTGCTCCGCTTCCGCGATGCGATCTCCGAGATCGGCCTTGTCGCGTTCGAGCGCGAGTGCGCCGTCCTTCAGGCCGAGCAGGTCCTTCTCACGGTGGGTGACCTGGTCGCGGAGCTCGAGGATCTCCTTATCTTTCTTGTTGAGCTGCTCGCGTAGATCCAGAAACTCGCGCGCCGAGCCGCCGCCCTTGCCGGCCGCGAGCTTGGCCTTCACGTCGTCGAGCTCGCGCTGGAGCCGCTGCACCTCGGCGTCCTTGCCGGCGCCGCGCCGCTGGGCTTCTTCGAGCTCGTCCACCCGGGTGAGCGCCACGCGCTCGGAGTCCTCGAGCTCGCGCAGGCGGCGCGCCTGGCGCTCCACCTGCTCGCGCAGGCGGGCCATGTCGGCGCCCTCCGAGGGCCTTCGGGCCGAGGACGGGCCGAGTGACGGCGGGCGGGCCGACGGCGCGATGCTCGGCGGCTTCGGCGGGGGGGAAAGTTGGGGCCCGTCGCCCATGGACGGCAGCGAGGGCACCACCTCGGGAGGCGCGTCGCTCAGGACCTCGATCGGCTCCTCGTCGAGCGACGCGGCGGCTTCCGGCGAGACCGACACCGGGGCGAGCGAGACAGGCGGGTCGGACGCTTCCTCGTCCGACGATCGCATCCGGGCCGGCACTTCGGTCAGGATCTCGAGATCTTCCGCACTCGGCGCCGCGCTCATCGGCGCGATGCTGGGCGGGGCCACCATGATCTCGTCGTCCTCGACCGCGGCCGGGGGCATCGATTCGACCAAGAGATCCTCGTCGGTCACCATCGCCGTGCTCGACGGGTCGGACTCCGCGGTTCCCCCGCCGATGGCCGTGAATTTCTGGGCCCGCTCGAGCAGCGCCTGGAACGTGATCGGCTTGTGGATGTAGTCCTCGGCCCGGCCGCGCAAGCGCCGATGCTGCTCGAAGGTCTCGTCCGTCGAGTCCCGGCTCAGGATCAGCACCGGCACCGACGAGAGCCCGGTGTCGCGCTTGAGCTTGTTGCAGACCGAGAAACCGTTGCTCCGGGGGAGCTCGACGGCGAGCAGGATCAAGTCCGGGCGCTCCCGGGAAGCGGCCTGGAGCCCCTGCGTGGCGTCGTCCACCACCGACACGTCGCAGCCGATACCGCCGAATCCGCTTTTCAGCTCGTCCGCGAACGCCGCGTCGCTCTCGAAGATCAGGACCTTTTTGTTCATCGGAGCCGGGCTCTCGACGATACTCGGTCGCCGCGAGCAGGGTCAAACTAGTGCGGAGGGCCGAAAACGCCCATTCCGAGGGCGCCTCAGGCTCTCACTTCTTGCCGCCGGCATCACCCGGCGCGGTGGTCGCCCGTGCCGCCTTCTCGGCGTGGCCCGAGCGTCCCGAGCGTTCCGCGAGCTTTTCCACGACGCGGCGCAGCGGCACGCCGCGGAGCCGGAGCCCGACGAGCGCGTGGAATAGGAGATCCCCCGCTTCGCTCGCGACGCGCTCGTCCGACTCGCTTTCGAGCGCCTGGATCAGCTCGAGCGCCTCCTCGCGGATCTTCTCGCCGATGCCGCTCGCGCCCCGATCGAGGAGCGAGCGGGTATAGCTCTTCCCCGCGGTCTCGTGCTCTCGCTCGCGGATGACCTCCTCGAGCTCGAACAGGTAGGGCAGCGCCTCGCGCGCGGCTTCGTGCGGACCGCTCTGGTCGACGGGACTGAAAAAGCAGGTCGGTCGCCCCGTGTGGCACGACGGCCCTTCGGGATCGACGAGCAGGAGCAGCGTATCGCCGTCGCAGTCGGCGACGACGGAGCTCACCTTCAGCCGGTGGCCGCTCGTCTCGCCCTTCACCCAGAGCGCGTTCCTCGATCGGCTGAAGAAGGTGGCAAGGCCGGTCTCGAGCGTCAGCGCGAGCGCCTCGCGGTTCATCCAGGCCACCATGCGGATCGCGCCCGTCAGCCGATCCTGAGCGACCGCCGTCACGAGCCCGCTTGCGTCGAACTTCACGCCTTCCACGAGGACCGCTTGACTACCCTCCGGGGCCGCCATCGGAAAGGGCCGGTGGGCTGTGGCCGGTGTCCCGCGTTCGCCGGTGCGTGGGGGAGACAGCCCCCGGAAATCAGCCGGCTAGGGGGCGGCGGCCCCGGAATGGCACTTGTAACCACTGGATAATATTGGATTGTTTTATGGTCCGAGAGCTGCATGAGAGGGGGTTGGCCCTGAGGGTTCTGCCGGGCCCGCGTAAGGAGTTCGAAAACATGCGCACGCTCAAGACTTCGCTCCCGCTGCTGATGCTGCTCGGTCTCGCGGCCTGTTCCGCCGAACCTACGCCGGAAGACCAGGGCCAAAACGACGTGAGCCGGATCGTCTACGCGGTCCGCCAGCACACGGAAGTCGATGCCAACACCGGCGAGGCGACGGTCATCGATGTCGCGAGCGGCATGGGCCAGGTGATGGACTACGGCCGCTACCATCCCGGTGGTCGGCTCGAGGTACTCGACCTTCGCACCGGCGACATCCGCAACCTCACCGCCGGCTACGACACCGCCGATATCTCGAGCGTGGACGTGAGCTACGACGGGACGCGCGTTCTCTTCACGATGAAGACGTCGGCGTCCGACGACTACCACATCTACTGGGCGAGCCTCGAAGAGGGCTCGAACGAGATCCACCAGCTCACCTTCGGCGACTACGACGACATCAACGCGATCTGGACCACCGGCAATCGCATCGCGTTCGTGACGAACCAGGCCTACACCCCGATGGGCCTCCGCGCCGACGAGTACAACCACTCTCAGGTCGTGACGCAGCTCGGCACGATCAGCCTCGACGGCGGCGACGCCGATCGCCGGCTCTGCTCGCAGAACCTGTCTCACACCGTCACGCTGTTCTCGATGTCCGACGGCCGCGTCGGCTTCTCGCGCTGGGAGCACCTCGAGAACGTCAACGACGTGAAGCTCTTCGCGATGAACCCGGATTGTACGCAGATGACCGCGCTCGGCGGCCAGCACGGCAAGCCCGGCAACTCGCTGGTCCAGGTCATCGAAGGCACCACCCCGAACGTCTTTTACGGCGTGGTCACGAACCGCGAGAACACCATCCAGGCGGGCTCGCTCTTCCTCTACGACGCACGCAGCGGCTCGGACCCGCTCCGCGCCGACGAGGAGAAGGACGACGCGTTCGAGGTCATCACCCCGAACATCCCGACCGGCGACGATCCGTCACCGGACGGCCGCTACCGCGCGCCGGCCATGCTCCCGGACGGCCGCCTGCTCGTCTCGTGGGCCCCGGGCGTGGTCAACGACCAGATGGAGTTCGACCTCACGCCGCCCGACTACGGCATCTACGTGTTCGACACCGGGACGCGGGCCTTGAACGGCAACGCCCCCGTCGTCAACCACGAGGGCAGCTGGGAGCTCTACGCGCGGCCGATCATCGCTCGCAACGAGCCCGCCATCCTGCCGACCCGCCAGAACACCCCCGACGGTGCGACCCCGGCCATCATCGGCTCGATCGACGTGACGCAGACCTCGCTCTACGCCCGCCACGGCGAGACGGTGGCAGGCGCGCAGTTCGGCGACGGCACGAACATGGACGTGGCGCTCGAGGACGCGGTGAAGGTCCGCATCATCGAGGGCTTTTCCACGGAAGCGGCGCCGGGCGCCACGATGTTCGGCCTGACGATGGCCGAGGGCGCGGCAATGCTCGGTGAAGCTCGCGTCAACGAGGACGGCTCCTGGCTCGCCGAGATCCCGCCCTACGTTCCGGTCCACCTCCAGCCGATCGACCGTTTCGATCTCGCGATCCGCAACCAGACCACGTGGATCCAGGGCATGCCGGGTGAAGGCCGGGTGTGCGGCGGCTGCCACGAAGATCGCTCGAAGGCCGTGCTGCCGGCGGATCAGGCGCTGACGATCGCGGCCGGTAACGATCCGGAGAAGTTCAACCTCGCGATTGCCGAGCGCACCGAATACCCCTGGTACGGCGCGAACCCGGGCAGCGAGGCGAACGAGATCCAGGTCTTGCTCGATGCGAAGTGCGCGTCCTGCCACAACGAAACCACGAACGGCAGCAAGGCCCAGGAGTTCTACGAGGTCTCGATGACCGACGCCGTCTCCGGCATGGTCACCGAGACGTACCAGATCCCGCGCCTCGACCTTTCGAGTCGCGAGATCACGGTCACCTACGACAACGAGACCAAGCCGTGGCCCGCCTCCTACGTGTCGCTGTTCTACCCGGCGGCGCTCGAGATGGAGATGGGTGACGGCGCGACCGTTACCGGCACCGTCCCGCCGAAGTGGGCGATTCCGAGCGACGCGCGCCACAGCCGGCTGCTCGAGGTGCTGAACATCACCGCCGAGAACGACGCGACCGAGTACGCCTGGGCGCTCGGTGAAGCATTCCCGGCCGACGAAGACAACATGGGCACCATCGCAGGTGTCCGCTGGGATCACGCGGCCGAGGTCGGCCTCACCCGTGAGGAGCTCGTGAAGCTGATTCGAGCCATCGACATGGGCGGGCAGTACTACTCCCGCCAGAACACCGCCTTCGTGCCGTTCGCCAACGACCCCGTCGTCGGCGGTGGGACGCGCTACTGACCCCTAGGAGATTTGAGGCAAGCCATGGACAACGTTCTACGACGCTTTATGGTCAGCGCAGTCGCCCTCGGGCTCGCGACGGTCTCGTCTTCCTCCCTCGCCGATCCGGATCTGGCCCGCGCGGGCCGGGCCGCCGGATACGAGCACATCCACAGTGCGTCGCTCGAGGCGGTGAGCACGCCGGAAGTGATTCGGTCGCTGTTCGGCACCGGCAACCAGCCGGTGAAGTCGCCGAGCCGGATCTGGCAGGTGCTCGAGCACGGCGAGAAGGTCGAATGCTTGTCGTGCATTCCGATGGTCTCGACACTGCTCTACAACTCGCACCCGAAGACGCGCGAGATCGCGGCGTGGTGGCTCCGGCGCCGCATCTTCGGCGTGTTCGGGCCCGGTGAGGTCTACTCCCAGGTGGTGGCGACGCTCCGCAACGCGGCGGAGACGGAAACACACCGCGCCTACGCGGCCAACGCGCTCGGCGAGTTCTTGACGCACTCGGGAGCGAAGCACCTCGCGGGCGCGATCCGCAACGACGCGTCACCGGTCGTGCGACTGGCCTCGGTCCGCGCGCTCCAGCGGATGAACACGCTCGGGCCGAACAACGAGATCTCGTTCGCGATGGCCGACGAGAGCGCCACCGTGCGGCTTGCCGCGGTGGAGGCTTCGACGCGTATCAATGCGTTCACCGACGTGGAGGCGGTGGTCGCGCGGGTCGACGACGAGTCGGTGGACGTGCGGCGTGCCGCCGTGCTCGCCATCGGCACGATGCGCGCTGCGGACGCGCTGGACGGGCTAATCGCTCTCAGCTCGCCCGACCTCGAAGCGGACGCGAGCGTGCGGAAGGCCGCCGTCTGGGCGCTCGGCCAGATCGCCGATTCGAGCGCGCTCGACGCGGTGCAGGCGGCAGAGAACGATCCGGACGGCTTCGTGCGCGATGCCGCGCGAGTCGCCCTCGCTCGGCTTTAGAGCATCCCTCGTCACCGGCTGGGCCGCGCGGTTCCCGTTCGGCCCAGAGGTCGATCGCGAAGTCTGGCCTCTCGTGGACGAGGCAGCTAGGATGGTTCCATCTTGAAGAGCGCGTGGGCCCTCTTGCTCTTCGCCGCGGCGGGCGCAGTCGGCTGCCAGCGGGACGAGCAGCCGGAGCGGACGACCTTCTACGACCGCAAGATCGGGCCGGTCCTCCACGCCAGCTGCAGCATCAGCCCGACCCGGTCGAGCTGCCACGTCTCCGACGGCCGGGGGAACGCCTTCGGCAACCTCAGCACCGAGAGCTTCGAGACGCTCGATCTGCGTCGCGACCTGATGCTGAACTACGGCCCGTACGGCATGCCGGCCTTGCTGCTCAAGGTCGTGCCGCCGTTCACGATCCCGCTCTCCAAGTGGGACACCACCGAGCCGCTCTTGATCACGACGGCCATCTCGCACGCGGGCCAGTCGCAGATCGACATCACGAGCTCCGCCTTCACCACCCTGCAAACCTGGATCGACAACGGCGCGGCGATCAACAACGCGCCTCCCGCCGAGCCCGCGATCCCGCAGGACGGGTGCAGTGAGCAGATCGGCTCGGATCCGCGCTACGACCCGGCGCTGCCGCCGACGAACGGCGACTACGCCACGTTCGTCCAGACCGTGATCCCCGTCATCGGGCAGCGCTGCGCCGCGTCCAACTGTCACGGCTCGCCCGCCAACATCATGCGGCTCACCTGCGGCGACACGGACGAGCAGCAGCGCTGGAACTACTTCGTCTTCGCGGACTACGTGTCTGCCAACGTCTCTTCCAGCGAAATCCTGCGGCGCGCGCTCAGCCGCGATGCCGGCGGCACCTACCACGAGGGCGGGACGATCTTCGAGAGCCGCAACGACAGCGGGTATCGGTACATCGAGTCCTGGGCGACGATGAAGGGCCCACCGACGACCGCGCCCACTGACCCGGGGTTCGTGTTCTTCGCCGAGCGCGTGCAGCCGATGCTCGCGAAGCGCGGCTGCATGATGATCGGTTGCCACTCGTCGTCGATGTTTCACGACTACCGGTTGCGCGGTGGCTCCGGCGGGCACTTCGGTCTGCCCGCGACGCGACGAAACTACGAGCTCTCTCTCGAGCAGCTCGCCCTCGAATCGCCGGACCCGAACGCGAGCCGCCTGATCAAGAAGAACCTGTCACCGGCGGCCGGCGGTATCAAACACCGAGGGGGCAACCTGCTCGGCAACGGCGAGCTCGACGAGGTCTGCGATCCGGCCCTGGCCCAGACCGGTCCGATCAACGAGCAGCGCCCGTACTGCGTGATCCGCTCCTGGTTCGAGATCGAGCGCACCGCGCGCATGGCGGCCAGCGCCCCGCTCAGCTCCATCGTGTACGTGCGGCGGCCGGCCGCGACCGACCCCGACATGCCGCAGGATTTCGAGCTCTACCGCCCGGGTGCGAGCGTGGTCCAGGTGGCCGTCACGCGCGCCGCCGATGGAACGCTGACGACGGGGGCCGAGTCGAATCTGCTTTCGACCTGTGGCATCGACCCGACGATGACCGACGCGCGCCGCCCGGCCGTGTCGTGGGATGGCATGCGCATCGCGTTCTCCGCTCGTGTCGGCCCGACCGATCCGTTCCACGTCTACGTCGTTCAGGGCGGGGCCTGCGCGATCGATGCCGCGATCGAGGCCCCGCCGGTCGACGACGAGGGCAATCCGGTGATGGCGAACGGCGAGCTCATCCACAACTTCGACCCCGCCTTCGCCCCCGACGGCCGCATCGTGTTCACGTCCACGCGCGGCATGGTGACCAACGTCAACGGCATCGGTTACTCGGGTCCCCGCCGCACGCCGGCCGATCCGTCGAAGCTGAACGCGAACCTCTACGTTCGCGAGGCCGACGGGCGCATCCGTCAGCTGACCTTCCTCACCAACCAGGAGCTCTACCCGTCGTTCATGCGCGACGGCCGCGTGATCTTCAGCACCGAAAAGCGCGCGCCGGAGTTCTACCAGCTCGCGGGGCGCCGCATCAATCTCGACGGCGGCGATTACCATCCGCTCTTCGGCCAGCGGAGCACGGTCAACTTCACGCAGCTCACGGACGTGGTGGAGCTCGCCGACAAGAACCTCGCCATGATCCTCAGCGACAAGGGGGCCCAGCGCGGCGCGGGAGCCCTCGCGATCCTGAATCGCAGCATCGGCGTGGATCAGGTGAGCACCGATCCGGCCGACTACCTGGTGGAGCCGGAAGCGATCGGCGAGCCGAGCCCGGACTTCTTCCAGCACTCGCTCTCGTTTCCCGACCCGAACGCGACCGGCAAGCTCGGCGGCACCGAGGGAGCCTACCGGAGTCCCTCGCCGCTCCCCGACGGCCGTCTGCTCGTCAGCTACGCACCCACCACGAGCTTGCTCGAGACCTTCACCGGGAAATTCGAGATTGTCGTGGTGGTGCCCGAAACCGGCGCCACGACCGCGCTGATCTCCGACCCGACGCAGGATTGCCTGTGGCCGACCGCCGTCTACGCCAAGCAGAACATCGGCATCTTCGATTCGCGCCTCGACGAAGCCAACGGCGCGACCAGCGTCGGGACGGGCTCGACGGCTCGCGTCACCGTGCTCGACGTGGGCGTGCTCCAGAGCCTGCTCTTCCAGAACACGAGGACCGGGCGGCCCATCTCTGGCGCACCGACGCTCGGGGTCTGGCAAAGCCTGCCCCCGGAGCTCGGCGTGACCGATTTCCCATCCGGCGGCAGCTACGTTTCGAGCGACGGCTACGGGCAGTACTACGCGCGCCGGCAGTTTCTCGGCAACGTTCGCGTTCATCCGGATCGCTCGGCGGGGATGGTGGTTCCCGGCGGCATGCCGCTCACGCTCGAGACGCGGGTCGCGCTCGCTTCGGACCAGAGCGGCACCCCGGCGCACCACCAGCGCGAGGAGATGCAGTTTTATCCCGGGGAGAATTCGCGCCAGGCTTTCCGCGAGCAGCAGTTCAACGGGCTCTGCGCCGGCTGTCACGGCTCAGTCAGCGGCATCGAGATGGAGATCGCCGTCAAACCGGACGTCCTGACCAGCGCTTCGCGTGTGGCCGCGAAGACCGCGTCGCCCGACGACCTCACGGCACCGTCGAACCCCGCGGCGGTCGGACCGCCATTCCCCTGACCGGCTCGGACGCGCCCAGCGGGCTTTAGTACTTCACGCCGCCTTCCGCGGTCCGGTGCGCGGCGTGGTACGCGCGTGTCAGGGCGACCCGGCGGTCGCCTTCGGCGCCCATGCTTTCGCGTAGGTCCTCCTCTTCGTCGGGGTCGCGGTGGACGTCGTAGATCTCTTCGGAATCGGGGCGGGTGCGGAGCAGGACCTTGATGCCATCGGCGAAGAGGAGCGCCATGTCGGTCGGGCGCTCCATGAAGATCGGACGGTGGAGTGGCGGGGGCTCGCCGGCGAGCAGCGGCACCAGGGATTCACCCATGAAATTGCCGGGAGTCGACAGGCCGAAGAGGTCGAGCACCGTCGGGCCGATATCCATCATCGACACGTGGGCATCGATGGCTCGCGGCGCGAGGCCCGGCATTCGAATGAACATCGGCACGTGTACCATCACCTCGTAGAGCGGCTTGTTGTGTCGGAGGAGCCCGTGCTCGCCGAACGCTTCGCCGTGGTCCGACGTCACGATCAGCACCGTGCGCTTCTCGAGGCCGAGCTCGGTGATCGCGCGCATCAGGCGGCCGAGGTGAAGGTCGGCGAACGTCACCTCGCCGAGGTACGCTTCGTACTCGGTGGAGGGCTTCTTCTTCTTCTTACCGTGCGAGTAGTAGGGCGCGTGCGGGTCGATGAGGTGCGTGAAGTAGAAGAGCGGTTCGTCGCCCTGACGCTTCAGGCGTTCGATGGCGTGGTCGATGACTTCCTCGGTGCCGGGCTTGTTGTCGCCCTCGCGCTTGACGTACTGCTCCTGGAAACCTCGGACGATGCCGATCTTGGGCACCAGCATGTTGGGCAGCGAAACGCCGGTCACCGTGCGGATCCGGCCCCTCCGGATCAGCTCGGGGAGCCGCGGCTCGAGGTCATCCTCCAGCGTCGGCCGCAGGCGGGAGCGCCAGGTCCACTGCGTCTGCGACAGGTAGCGACCGGTGAAGAGGGCTCCGAGGCTGAAGCGGGTGTCACTGCCGAAACTCCGCGCTTGTCGGAACGAGACGGATTGGGCGGCGAGGGCATGCAGATTCGGGGCCACGGCTCGCTGCTCGGGGTTGAGGAGCTCCATCCGCAGCGCATCGATGGTGATCAGAAGGATGATCGGGTTCTCGGGCGCGAGATGGGCGTGGCTCGGTGGCACGTCGGCGGCGTGCGTTTCAGGTACGAACCAGGGCTTGAGGTGACCCGGGATCGTTACCTTGCTCCGGCGGCCAGGGCCGCCGCTCTTCAGGTAACGAGCGATCAGCGCCGTGTCCCGTTCGAGGAGCTCGGCGCGGACCGCCCGCGGCGGCGATAGGACGACGCTGCCGGCGGCGCCGAGCACGACGACGCCGAGCGCGGGCGCAAGCTTCATCAGCGTGAGGAAGCGCTCGGCGCGCGGACCGACTCGGGTGCCGGCGAAGCCGGCCGCGAAGAGCGTCACCCCGATGGCGGCGATGAGCAGGTGAACGCCGGGGTATCCGTTCACGAGGACGAGCGCGTTCAGGTGGAGCAGAGCGACGCTCGCGACCAGGGGCAGCACCCGAAGGCGCGGACGTGCCGAGAGCCGGCCGACGAACAGCGCCGCCGGAATCGTCAGTGAAACCAGTGCTGCGGCGACGGCGTTGCCGACCTCGAGATCGCGGTTCTCGCCTATCAAGCCCGCGACCACGCCGTCGACGTCGTTTCTGAGCACGAGCTCCCCTAGCGTGATCGAGACCGCGCAAACGGCGACGTAGGCATGAACGAGCCGCCGGGGCCCGCGCCGTCGCCAGAGCTCCACCGCGCCGGCGACGGCGAGCCCGACAGCGAGCGTCTGGCCGATCTCGACCGCGAGGTGCACGAGTCGCGTGGAAACGCCGCGGGGCCCGAGCGCGCGGGTGAGAACGTCGAAGCCGTTGACGAGCGCCGCCACGATGAACGCCGTGAGGGCGGCCAGGCCCGACCCGACGGTGGCGCGTTCATCGCTTTTCGCCACAGCGTGATCCGGCGCTCTCGGCTCAGTGGATCGTGACGGTCTTCTTGACCGTGACCAGATCGCCGGCGAAGGCGGGCACGCGCGTTTTCCTGAGCGTCGAGGCGATGCAGCCGCCGGTGGGGGTGGCGGCGAACGGTGGGCCGCTGATGTTCGCCGTCGTCACGCGGCCGGTCGGAGCGAACGTGATGATCACGACGGCGACGCCGCTCGGATCGCCGGGTTTCCGGCAGGTCGACGCCTGTGCCGCCGAAGCATCGAGCGCGGCGCGCGCCGAAGCGGCGTCGAACGGTTCCGTCCCCGCGGAGCCGCGCGGTTCGCGAGGCGCGGTGGGCGCGGGCGCGGGCGTCGCACCGGTGGCGGCGGGCTGCGCCGGTGTCGTCGCGGCGACGGGCGACGTCGGGGCGGGTCGAAGCTGCGCTCCGGGCGACGTCGGGGCGGCTCCAGGAGCGGGTGTCGCGGCGGGGCGGCTCGCGAGCGCGGGCTCAGCGGGCGTTGCCGGAGCGGTCGCGCTGGCCCCCGGCGCGGGTGTCGGGCCGGGCTCCGGCTCCGGCAGTGGCTCGGCCATGCCGTCGGTGTTGACCGGTGCGGCGGGTGCGGCGGGTGCCGCGGGCGGCGCGGGCTCGGCCTGAGGCGGCTCCGGTGCTTTCGCGACGGCTGCCGCCGCCGGCTCGGGTTCGGGGGGCGGCTGCTTTCCGGACAGCCGATCGCGAAACAGCAGCGCGCCCGCGCCGAGCACGAGCAGGGCCACGACGGCCATCTTGCCGCGGCCCGATCCGGACGCTGCTTCCTTCTTGATGATGACGGGCTGCGCGCTCTTCGGCGAGATGCTCTTCGCGTCGCTCGGTGCGCTGACGGCGGGAATGGCGGCAGCCGGACGCGACGAGACCGGCGCCTTGAGCAGTGCCGCCTGGTCGGGCGGTGCGAGGGCCGGGGCGTCGAAACCGAGATCGGCGCTCATGAAATCGTCGGTGAGATCGCCGGAGGGGAGGTGACGCCGCGCGCTACCCTTCTTCTGGTCGAGCGCGACGGCAGGCCCGTGAACGAGCGTGTCGAGCTTCGGCGTTCCGGTCGTGCTCGGTTGCTCGTCTGCTTTCGCCGCGCCGGTCCCCTTTGCTGCGGCGGCCGCCGGCCGCTTCACGGCGGGCGCCGTCGGCAGGCGCTTCTTCGGCTCCTCTTTTTCGGGCACGGCGGGGAGCGGCGCGGTCGTGAAATCGCTCGGATCCGGGCCGGGTGCGGCACGGGGCGCGGATTCACCCAGAAAATCCCGAGAATCGATCGGAATCTCCGAATCGGCCGCCGACGATTCGGGACGGGGTGTCGGCGCTGCGGAGTCCGGCGGCGGTACGGTGTCGCGCTCCGACGCCGGCACGTCCTTCGCCGCATCGACGCTCGGGGACTTGGGTGTCACCGGTGGAGCCTTCGGCGGCTCCTTCGGGGGCTCCTTCATCGCCGTCACCGTGCCGAGCAGACCCGGCGAGAGAGCGACGACCCGGGGACCGGGCCGCGGTGGCGCGCCGGGCGAAGGTGGCTTCGGCTGTGCTTTGGGTGCGGGCGGGGAAGGAGCCTGCACTCCGAGCAGCGTCGCCTTGGCCGGAGCCGGTGGCGGCGCGCGGCCCGCGTTGGGCGGCGATGCTTTGGCCTGAGTGGGTGGGAGCGCGTTCGGCGTGACCGGGGGTGCGGCCGGCGACTTCGCCGCGGGCTTCTTCGGCTCGGGCGGCTCGTTGACCGGAGCGGTCGGGAGCTCGTTCACGTTCGCGTCGTCAGCGGCGCTGGGCGACGCACTCTCCTCGACGTGGATCTCCTTCTTGCAGCGGCGGCAGGTGACCACCACGCCGAAGCCCGCCGCCTTCTTCTGAAAGAGCTCCTCCGAGAGCTTGTAGCTCGCCCCGCACTGGTCGCACTTGACGAGAAGCATGAACGCCCGATTGCCTTCCAAGCGCGCGTTTACCACGCGCCGAGCCCCGAATCATCGCCCGGGGGGCCTCGCCGGCGCAAGGCCCCGCGCGGGCGGGCCGTTGCGCGGCACAATCGCGGACAAGTGGCGGCCGCCGACTTTGCCGTCCCGACGGAACGAGAAGAAACGGTCCGCCTCGAGCGCCGTGCAGCCGCCCACGTCGTCGATGCTCTCGTCCGCGATGCCGAGCGCGCGCAGTTTCCCGCGCACGATGTGCGCGAGCGCCACGTGTGGTTTGTCACCGTCACGAAACACGGCTCCTGGAAGCGGCGACACCGCTTCGAGCTCGCGAGCGACGTCCTCGGAAACCTCGAACGCCTGCTCGCGGATGTGCGGACCGATGGCAGCGACGAGCTCCGCATCGGGCCCGGCGAGACGACGGAGTGCTTCGATCCCCGCCTCGACCGCACCGCACACGACACCGCGCCACCCAGCGTGGATCGCCGCGGCCGCGCCCGAGCGCACGTCGCCGACCAGGATCGGAACGCAATCGGCACTCCGAACCCCGCACGCGAGATCGGTGACGCTGCTCACGACCGCGTCCCCCTCGCGGAGCAGCACCGCCTCCCGCGTCTCCAGCCCCTCGATCGCGACCGCGACCGCACCGTGGACCTGTGACAGGAAGTAGACGCGACGCGGATCCACGCCGAGCACCCCACTGGCGAGGGCGAGGTTCTCGGCGACGTTTTCCGGCGTGTCGCCGACCGCGACCGAGAAATTCAGGCTCTCGTAGGGCCCGGGCGAAACGCCCCCTCGGCGTGTGAAAAAGGCGTGCCGAAATCCGGCGTGGCGAAGACGAACACTCTCGAGATACTCCGCCTGCACGAATTACCGGCATAGCGGCGCCGGAGCCTGCGGGAAAGCAGCTCGTACCAAAAGGGATCTTTTGGTATTCATCGATGCCCCATGCGCCCCAAGGATCCGTTCATCGGTCGCGAGATCCTCGGGGGTCAGTTCCGGGTGCTCGAGAAGGTCGGCACCGGCGGGATGGGCTCGGTCTACAAGGCGGAGCAGCCCGCGGTCGGCCGCATGGTGGCGATCAAGATCCTGCACCCGAAGCTCGCGGGGCGAAAGGATCTCACCTCCCGCTTCCGGCGCGAGGCGCGCGCGATGAGCCAGCTCACGCACCCGAACACGGTCAAGGTGTTCATGTACGGGGAGCTCGAGGACGACGGCTCGCTCTACATCGTGATGGAGATGCTGGAGGGTCGGAATCTGAATCAGACGGTGCGCAAGGAGGGGCCAATTTCGGTCGAGCGCGCGATTGCGATTCTGATCCAGGTCTGCGGTGCGCTGCAGGAGGCGCACGACCTCGGCATCGTTCACCGCGACCTCAAGCCCGAGAACATCTTTCTCTCGCGTCAGGGCGGCATCAACGACTACCCGAAGGTGCTCGACTTCGGCCTGGCCAAGGTGACGGAGCGGCAGATGCAACCGGGCAGCGTGATCCTCACGCAAGAGGGCATGGTCTTCGGCACGCCGGAGTTCATGTCGCCCGAGCAAGCCCAGGGAAAGACGCTGGACGCGCGCAGCGACATCTATTCCCTGGCCGTCATCCTGTACGAGGTGCTGACCGGCAAGCTGCCGTTTTCGGCACGGACGCCGATGGAATACATCCAGAAGCACGTGATGGAGCCGGTCATCCCGCTGAACGACCGAGTTCCGGAGCTCAACTTCCCGAAGGGCCTCGGGGAGGTCGTCGAACGCGCGCTCAAGAAGAAGCCGGACGAGCGCTACCAATCGGCGGCCGAGTTCGGCGAGGCGCTCCGTCCCTTCGGCGGAACCCTCGCCGCGGCGTTGCCCGCCATCCGCGTGGCGGGGCCCCAGGTCGTCGTCGAGCGTACGGCCGACGACGGGAGCGATGCCCCGACCGTGGTCGCGCAGTCGAGCGGCCTCGGCTTGCTTCTCGGCGTCGCGGTGGCATGCCTGCTCGGAGGCGTCGTCATCGCCGTCGTGGTGATGCGCGCCTTCGGTCGCTGATGCAAGACGCACCGCCTCACGAAGAGGCCCCATCGGTCGAGACCATCCGGCAGCGCCGCCGCGCTCGACTGCTCCTCGTGCTCCGCTGGGTCGGCCTCTCGCTGCTCACGGTGCTCGGCGCCGGGGTGCTCGCGGTCGTGCTGCTCATCGACCACTACGAGCGGGAGCTCCCGAGCGTCGCACAGCTCCGCAAGGGCTACGATCCGCCGCAAGTGACGCGCGTTCTCGCGCGCGACGGCTCGCTGCTCGCGAGCCTCTTCGTCGAGCGGCGGACGGTGATTCCGTTCTCCGACATCCCCGAGCACGTGAAGCTGTCTTTCCTCGCGGCCGAAGACGCGAGTTTCTACGAGCACCACGGGCTCAACTACCTCGGCATGTTGCGCGCGATGGTCGTCAACCTGAGGGCCGGTCAGACCAGGCAGGGAGCCTCCACGATCACGCAGCAGGTGATCAAGAACGTCGTCCTCGACGCCGATCGCACGTACGAGCGCAAGATCAAGG
>Ga0315910_10002282_pt1 | contig 17011 bp, 16 predicted proteins | sample EdamamesoilMG_FD_204470 | JGI IMG/M metagenome (GOLD analysis project Ga0315910, IMG submission 204470) | Garden soil microbial communities collected in Santa Monica, California, United States - Edamame soil | ecosystem: Environmental > Terrestrial > Soil > Garden | place: USA: California... | reverse complement strand
GGCTTCTGCATCGACGCGATCTCGAGCGATCCGCGCGTGTTCCGCCGCTGCCTGCGCAACGTGACCTCGATGCTGCAGCCCGGCGGCACGTTCATCATCCACGCCCTGCACCAGTGCCAGGCGTACAAGTGCGGCGACCGCATGTTCCCGGGTTCGAACCTCACCATCGACGACATGCAGGACGCGATGACCGAGAACGGCTTCGCGCCGGCGAGCATCGATGCGCAGGTGATCCCGTGCCGCGAGAACTCCGCGTACGGCTACTCGGGCATCCTGACCGCCTCGGGCCGCAAGGCCCTGCCGCGCGCGCGCAAGACTAGTTAGGAACCGACATCATCACGGTCGACGGCCCGATCTTCGGGCCGGCGTTTTCCGGCGTGGCGCGTGAGCGCCTGGAAACATTGCATGCTCCGGCACCGTCTAGATCCGCTGGAACATCCACACGAGGCCGGCGGCGCCCAGCGCGCATGAACCCAGCGGCATGACGCCGGTCGCGTACCAGCGGCTGCGCCGCGCCAGGTAGATCAGCGGCAGCACCAGCGACACGATCGCGAGCTGCGCGATTTCCACGCCGATGTTGAACCCCGCGAGCAGCGGCAGCAGCGTGGCTCCCGAGGCGTCGATCTCGCTCAGTGCGTTGGCGAATCCGAAGCCGTGCACGAAGCCGAACCCGAACGCCAATGGCAGGCGCAGCCCCGACAGGCGCGGCAGCAGGTTGATCGCACCGGCCACCGCGATCGATGCGGCGATGGCCACCTCGATGGGTTGCGTCGGCAGGTGCACCGTGCCGGTGACCGCGAGCGCGAGCGTGGTCGAGTGCGCGATGGTGAACGCGGTGACGATGGTCACAATGTCACGAGTCACCTCGCGCAGCCGCTCCGCGCCCTGCCATTTCCCGTTCACCGGTCGCAGCACCGAGGGCAACAGCAGCAACAGCACGAAGGCGATGTGGTCGTAACCGATCAACACGTGCCACACGCCCTCGCCGAGAAAGCGCACGAAGTTCGCCCAGCCCGAAGGCCGGAGGGGCTCGGTCCAGAGCGGCTCGTTCGCGCTGATGACGCCGGCGAGGGTCTCCTGGCCGCGGGTCATGCTCAGGAGCACGCGCTGCGCGGCGTCGCCGAAGGTGAACAGCGGCCCACCCACCGTCAGCGCGCCGGCGCCCGGGCATTCCACGTTGAACGCCACCGACAGGAAGTTCTGGCCGGTGCGCTCGGCGAGGGCCAGGTCCTTCACGCCGAGCTTGCAGGCGGCATCACCACGCTGGAGCGAGATCTGCGACAGCACCGCCGGCTCGAGGTAGCGAGCGCGTGCCTCCTGTACTTCCTGCCACGTGACGACGCCGTCGTAGTCCTTGTCGATGTAGACGTTCCACACCAGGTCGTGCACGGCGAGGTCCCAGCGCAGCTCGATCGCGCCATTGGCGCGCGGCGCGTCGATGAGCAGGTAACTCGTGCTGGTGGCGTGCGCCCATGCCCGCGGCGCGACGCCCAGGGCAGCCATGCAGGCGAGCATCGCGAGGATTGCGCGTTTCACGGCCGACACTCTAACTGCGACCCGCGGCGCCGAGAATGGCCTCGGCGACGGCGTCGCGATAACCCGTGGCGCGCAGCCAGTCCTCCAGCTCGCGCCGCGCCGGCTCGTTGCGCGTGGCGGCCACCGCGCGCGCCAGCGCGCGCACGTCGGTGAGTTGCCGCTGAACGGCGAAGTTGGCGCGCGCGGCATCGAGCGCCGCCGAGAAATCGCCGGTGTCGAGCGCCAGCATCGCGGCCTCGCGCAGGTGCGGCGCATCGCCGCGCGCCGCCTCCTGCTCGAGCCAGCCCTCGGCCTGCGCGCGCAGCCGGTCGCGTTCGCGGTCTCCCGCGCAGGCGGCGCGACGCACCACCAGCGCCAGGCCCGCACGCTCGACATCCAGCAAGGCGCAGGCCTCGTGCGGCTCGCCGCGTGCCATGAGCGCATCCGCCAGCGCCGCACGGATCGAATCGTCAGCCGGAGCGAGCGACAGGCCCGCAACGTAATCGGCGATGGCGCGGTCGAGATCGCCGGCGCGTTCGTGCAACTCGGCGCGCACGGCGAAGAAATAGCCCCGCGCGCGCGCGTCGTCGGCGTAATCGAGTGGATACGCCGCCATCAGGGCACGCGCGCGTGGCAGCGCACCGGCTCCCGCGAGCGATTCGGCCAGGCAGGCCAGCGCTTCGGTGCGCAGGCCCGCCTGCGACACGAGCTGCGCGCAGTCGGCGCGCGCCGCGGAGAAATCTCCCTGCACCAGCTTCACCGAGGCGCGTTGCAGGCGCGCCGCCGCGTCGTGCGGCTCGGCATGCAGCAGCTCGTCGAGCCGGGCGCGCGCCGCTGCAAAGTCATGGCGGTACTGCAGTGTCTCGGCATACAGGCGCCGTGCGGCCGCCGATGCCCGCGGCCGGTCCACGGCTTCCGCCAGCACGGCTTCGGCGCGACCGACAAACATCGGCTCCCGCAGCACGTGCGCGCGCTCGAGGAAGGCCGCGCCCAGCGCGACGCTTTGCGCATCACCCGGCACGGTCCGCCAGCGCGCGATGAGCTCGCGCAACGCCGCGTCCGGCACCGCCTGCTGGACGCGCGCCACCACGAAATGCGGATCCGTCGGCACGAAGCGCGGAGCCGCCGCGGCATGCGCCGCGACGGCGCCCATCGACAGGGCCAGCACGACCAGGCTGCGTGCCGGGCCCTTCATCACTCCTCTCCCAGCAGCGCTGCGAACACCGCCGGATCGTCTGCGTCCTGCTGCACGGTCCAGCCGTTGATCGTCGTCGGTTCATCCGCTTCGCCCTTCGCGAAGGTGTCGAGCGCCATGCTGCGCATCGAGGCATTGCGGACGTTCACCGCCACCTGGAAGTTGCGCATGGCGGAGGCGCCCTGCGGGTCCACGACGTTGACGCTTATTGTCGCGGTTCCCGCCACGGCCTCGAGCGGCGTGAGCGTCAGCGTGCGCATGCCGCCGTCCCCGGACAGCACCAGGCCATCGGCCGGGAACAGCGCCGCGTCGGCCGCCGACGCGGACACCGTCAAACTACCCGCCGGCGACTCGCGATCGGACACGCTGAACTGCAGCGTGAGCGGCGTGTCCTGGCTGGTCGATTGGTCGGTGATCGACGAGACCATCGGTGCGGCGTTGTCCGGCGGCGGCGTCATGCCGCCGCCCGAGCCGCTGCACCCGGTGACTCCCAGTGCGGCGGAGAACAGCGCCGCGACCATCATCCTTTCAGTCGAGTTCATGTCAGCCTCCCGCGCCCGGCAGCGGCGTCGTCAGGTAGGGGAAGGTGGTGTCGAAGTCGGCCGCGGACACCGGCGCACCGTCGGTGAACGGCGCCTGGCCGAGCGGCGCATTCGCCGGCGTGCACAGCTTCAGATCGACGCTGTTGCCGCCGATGGTCAGCGGATGGCACAACACGCCCATCACCACGCGCAGCGCGATGTCGACCGTGTCGTCTCCCGGACGGCGGCCATTCGGGAATCCCGCGAGATCGCCACCGGCCACGCCAAAGTTGCTCTGGCTGGCGGCTGGCGTCGCGGCGATGGCCGTGTTGAGGCGCGTCATCTCCGACGGCGTCACCTTCGACAGCTGGTTCACGCCGGCAAAGCCCGTCAGGAACGCGGTCACCAGGTCGGTGCGCGGGAAGTTGTTGGGCGCGATGTTGGTGAAGTTCGTGCCCAGCGTCTGGTTCACGGCGTCACGGAACAACACGTCGAGCAACGCGGGCAGCGTCGGGTTGGTCACGTAGGTGGCGAACTGTCCGTCGGACTTCGGCTCGCTGGCATTGAAGCGATCCTTGTCCGGCAGTCCGATCACCAGCTCGTTGACCAGCGGCATGCCGAGCCGCGACACCTGCACCCACGGGCCGCCGTCGATGTCGGGGCGCGCGAAGGTGGGCAGCGGGTTCAGCAACCGTGCCTGGCGCAGCGACGCGCTGGTCCAGCCGCCGATCACGCCATTGCCATTGCCCACGAGGCAGTCCTTGTGGACCTCGAGCGCGATCGTGGTGATGTTGGCGTCGTCGACGATGTTGTTGGCGCGGGACTGCGTGATTCCGCCCGGAAAGCCCTGTCCGTCCCCGGCGCCCGGAGCGCTGTCACCTTCGACCGGCACCAGGTTCACGAGGTCGAACACGCGGCCGAGGTTGACCGCGAAGCCTTCCTTGCGCTGCCCGACGAATACGCGGCCCGGCATGTTGCAGCCCGGAATGTTCACCGTGTGGATGAACGAGTTCGCGTATTGACGATAGGCCGCGACGCTGCCGAAGGTCTTGGTGCCGACGAAGTCGTACGGCTTGCCGAACACCGTGCCGCCATTGCTGCCGGTGAGTGATTGGCCCTGGCCGTGGCGGCGGTCGCCGCGCGTCACCCACACCTGGTAGCTCTCGCGGAAGTTGAGCGCGGAAGTATCCGCCGCGCTCACCTGGCCGACGTTCTTGAGCGGCACCGCGACATTGGGGCCGGCGATGTTGAGCTTGATGCCGCGGTTGTCGTTGGCCAGCCGGTTGGTGAAGCGGAACTGGAAGGTCAGGTTCTCCTTCGCGTCGCCGTCGTTGTCGATCTGGATCTCGTACAACACGGACGGGTCCATGGCGAAGTAGTTAGGCCCGCCGTACGGATCCTGCAGCGGGATGTAGTTGGCGAGCAGCGTCACGTAGCCCGCGCGCCCCGGCTCGTAGCTGTTGAACAGGTAGAAGTCGGTCGAGTCGACGGTGGGCATGCGCGTGATGTTCGGCGCTTCGCGGTGGCTGGACGCCCAGGCCTGGTTGGAGGTGGCTGCGAATGGCAGCAGTCCGGCGACCGCGGCTGCCAGCAGGCAGGTTTTTCCGAGATTCATACAATTCCCCTTGGCCTCGTCATGAGGCGTCATTTGTTACACAGCTGGGGACTACGCGGCGCGGGCGGAGCGGATGCATCGATTCCGCATCCTGGAGACATATTTTTCGCGGCTGCATCCGGAGTGCGCCGGGCGCCGTAGGGTAATATCCGGCCCGCATGAATCAGCCGGTTGCCGCTCCCAAAGTCGCCGCGAACAAGTTGATTGCGCTGGCTCGTCTCATCGGCGGCACGCCCTTGCTCGAGATCCAGTGCCGCTACCGGGGCCGCGAGCACCGCATCTACGCCAAGCACGAGGCGTACAACTTCACCGGCAGCATCAAGGACCGCATGGCGCTGTACATCCTGCAGCGCGCCTACGCGAGCGGGGACATCGCGCCCGGTGACGTGATCGCCGAGGCCACCAGCGGCAACACCGGCATCTCCTTCGCAGCCATCGGCCGCGCGCTCGGCCACCCGGTGCGCATCTACATGCCCGACTGGATGTCGCGCGAGCGCGTGCTGGTCATCCAGAGTCTCGGTGCGGCGGTGATCCCCGTGTCGGCCGAGCTCGGCGGATTCCTCGGATCGATCCGCATGGCCGACGACTTCGCGCGCGAGGCGGGACACGTGTTCCGGCCACAGCAGTTCGACAACCCCGCCAACGTGCAGGCGCACTACGAAACCACCGGCCCCGAAATCAGCGCGCAGCTCGCCTCGCTCGGCCGCACACCGACCGCGTTCGTCGCGGGCGTGGGCACGGGCGGCACGGTGATGGGCGTGGCGCAGCACCTGCGCGAGCGCTTCGGGCGCGGCGTGCCGGCCCATCCGCTCGAGCCCGCCAACTCACCGACGCTGCGCACCGGCCACAAGGTGGGTCGTCACCGCATCCAGGGCATCAGCGACGAGTTCGTGCCTTCCATCGTGAAGCTGGGCGAGCTCGGCCCCATCCTCGACGTGTGGGATGGCGACGCCATCGTCATGTCCCAGCGCCTGGCCAACGAGCTCGGCATCGCGGTGGGCATCAGCAGCGGCGCCAACCTGCTCGGTGCGCTGGAGATCGCGCATGAACAGGGCGACGCGGCCTGCGTGGTCACCGTGTTCTGCGATGACAACAAGAAGTACCTGTCCACCGACCTGTGCAGCGACGAGGAGTGCAAGGAGCACTACCGCGTGAACCAGGTGCAGCTGCTGGATTTCAGGGTGATTCCACCGGTGCCTGTCACCTGAGGATTCGCGCGGATGGCCACACCTGGCGGCCACCCGCGCGGCTCGAGCTTGCAGGGAGATCGATGCATCCGGGTGGTTCGTGCCTGCGTAGTGACGATCGCATGCAGACATCACCAACGCTCCGGGGACAGCCATGAAATTTTTCGCCGCGATCGGCCTCCTCTCCCTGTTCAGCGCCCGCGAGGTTCTTGCGGCGGGTGTTCCCGCCGACGATCTCGAGGAAGTCGTGGTCAGCGCGCGGCGTCACGGCCTCATCGGCGCGGTGGAATCCTCCAGCCAGGGAACGGTCACGCGCGCGCAGCTCGAGACCCGCCCGGTGCTGCGCACCGGCGAGCTGCTCGAGACCGTGCCCGGCCTCGTGGTCACGCAGCACAGCGGCGACGGCAAGGCCAACCAGTACTTCCTGCGCGGCTTCAACCTCGATCACGGCACCGACCTCTCGACGCGGGTCGACAACATCCCGGTGAACATGCACACGCACGGCCATGGACAGGGTTACACCGACATCAACTTCGTGATCCCGGAACTGCTGGACAGCATCGAATACAAAAAGGGCACGTACTTCGCCGACGAAGGCAACTTCTCCGCGGCGGGCGGCATCGACATGCGATATCGACGCAAACTGGACGGTGGAGTCTTGTCACTCACCCTCGGGGAGGACTCCTATCTACGTGGCCTGCTCGCCGCTTCGCTGGAACTCGGCGACGGCGACTTCACGTACGCGCTCGAATACGCAGGCGCCGACGGTCCGTGGGAATTGCCCGAGGATCTGCGCCGCCTCAATGCGCTGGCGCGGTACTCGCACGGCGAGCGCCGCGATGGCTTCGTGGTAACGGCCGCGATCTACGACGGCCGCTGGAACTCCACCGACCAGATTCCCGAGCGCGCCGTGAGTTCGGGGCTGCTGGATCGATTCGGGTTTGTCGACCCCACCGCTGGCGGCGAATCGCACCGCCATGCCTTGTCATTCGACCTGGCAAAACCGATCGGCGCCTGGGATCTCACCACGCTGGTCTACGCGCTCGACTACGGGCTCGACCTGTTCTCGAACTTCACCTACGCCCTGGACGCCGAGAATGGCGACCAGATCGAGCAGTTCGACGATCGCAACGCTTACGGCCTGCACGCGGAGATTGCGCGCGACACCCGCTACGGAAGCATCGCGGGTCGTCTGAAATTCGGCATCGAGTCGCGCTACGAGGACATCGGCGGCGTTGGGCTGTACTTGACACGCGCCCGGCAGCGCATCGCCACGGTGCGCGAGGACGCGGTGACCCGCTTCGGTGTGGCGTTCCATGCCGAGCAGCAGCTGCAATTCGCCGAAGGGTTCCGATTGATCGCGGGAGTGCGTCACGACTTCGCCGACTTCGACGTGGACAGCAATCTCGCCGCGAACAGCGGTACGGCCAGCGACTCGATCACCAGCCCCAAGTTGTCGTTGGTGTTCGGCCCCTGGGCGAGCACGGAATTCTTCGTGAATGCCGGGCGTGGCTTCCATGAGAACGACGCGCGCGGCACCACGATCACGGTGGATCCCGCGGACGGCGTGACGCCGGTCGCTCGCGTGAATCCGATGGTGCGGGCGAATGGCGCGGAAGTCGGTGTGCGCACCGCGGTATTACCCCGCGCACAACTCGCGCTCACCGCCTGGAAGCTGGATCTCGGCTCCGAGCTGATCTACGTCGGCGACGCGGGAGCCACCGAACCCAGCCGCGCGACTCGGCGCCACGGCGTGGAGCTCGGTGTGTACGTGACGCCGCGCGAATGGCTGACGCTGGATGCGGACCTCGCCTGGTCACACGGGCGCTTCAGCGAAGACGACCCGGCCGGCAGCTACATTCCCGGCGCGGTCGAGCAGGTGGTATCCCTCGGCGTCGCCGTGCAACACCCGGGCGGCTGGTTCGGTGGCGCGCGTTTCCGCCTCTTTGGCGCCGCGCCGCTGATCGAGGACAACAGCGTCCGTTCGTCCTCGACGACGCTGGTCAACCTCGAAGTCGGCCGCCGCCTGGGCAAGCGCTATTCGGCGGCGCTGGCCGTGTACAACCTCTTCGACGTGCGCGACAACGACATCACATATTTCTATGAGAGCCGGTTGCCCGGCGAGTCCCGGCCGATCGAAGACCGGCATTTCCACCCGGTGGAGCCTCGCACGCTGCGCCTGACCGTGGAGACGCGCTTCTGACGCTGTTTGTCAGCGGGCACGCGGGTCCGCGTAGAATCGCCGCCCATGCTTGCTTCATTGTCGCGCGCCATGATCGTGGCCGCCGCGTTCGCCGCGGTGTGCGCGGCGCCGTGCGTCCACGCCGCCGACCCGGCGCCCGCGAAGCCGGCCACCAGGAAGACTCCACCGGCCGGTAGTTCGACCACCGCGCCCGCGAAGAAGAAGCCCGCGGTGCCGGCGAAAAAAACCGCCCCGCCCGCGCCCCCTCCACCTCCACCCCCGGTCGAACTCATCGGCTACGTGGTGATGCCGCCCGGCGCATTCCGCGCCGGCCCGCCGGCCGGCCAGTACGACGACCGTGGCGTGCGCGCCGCCGCGCCGCGTTTCGAGTCGCAGCCCGTGCAGGGCGTGAGTTCCATCAAGCCAGGCCCGACACCGGGCGCGTGGTGGGCGCTCTCGGACAATGGCTTCGGCAACAAGTGGAACAGCTTCGACTACCGGCTGTGCATCTATCTATTCGACGTGCGGCCGCGCGCCGGCAACGGCACCGATTCGCGCACCGCGCTGCAGGCGGTCATCGAGCTGTCCGATCCCGCCAGGTTCTTCCCGTGGCGGCTCGCGGAAGAGTCCACGCCCGAGCGCTTCCTCACCGGCGCGGACGCCGATCCCGAGTCGCTGGTGGCCATGCCCAACGACACCTTCTGGATAGGCGACGAACACGGCCCGTGGCTGCTGCATTTCTCCGTCGACGGGGAGCTGCTGGACCCGCCGGTGGAGCTGCCCGACAACATCCGCTCGGCCGTGCATCCACTGGTGATCGCGGGCGGCGCCGAGGCGCGTACCGCGCGTTCGCGCGGCTTCGAGGCCATGGATCTCGCCGGAGACAACAAGACGCTGGTCGGAATTCTCGAAGGACCGGTGAATGGCGATCCGCCGCGGCAGAACCGCGTGTATCGCTTCGACAGCAATACCTCCAAGTGGCTCCCGGGCACTCTTATATATGAGCTGGACGCCGACTCGACTTCCGTGACCGACATGTCGCGCATCGAGGGCAACCGCTTCGTGGTGGTCGAACGCGACGATCTCGCGGGTGATGCCGCGAAATCCAAGCGTGTCTATGCGATCGACCTGGACAAGGCCGTGGCCGGCAAACCACTCGCGAAGAAACTGGTCATCGACCTGCTGGCGATCGGCAATGCCAAGGGGCTGGCGGAGAACGTGGCGCCGGGTGCGCCCTTCCGCTTTCCGTACCACACGCCCGAGTCCATCCAGGTGCTGGATCGCAAGCACGTGGTCGTGGTCAACGACAACAACTACCCGGCGACCGGCGGACGCGGGCCCAATGTCACCGACGCCACCGAGTGGCTGTGGCTGGAGCTGGCGAATCCGTTGTGATGCTGGCGTGATGTTCCCGTGACTTCCCAATGACGTTGATCGCCCTCAAGGACGCGGAGCTCGCGTTCGGCCTCACACCCCTGCTCGATCGCGCCGCGCTCACGATTTCCGACGGCGACCGGGTCGGGCTCATCGGTCGCAACGGCACCGGCAAGTCTTCGCTGCTCGGCGTGCTCGCCGGCTCGCTGCCGCTCGACGATGGCGAGGTACAGCGCCGGCCGGGCCTGCGCATCGCGCTGGTGGAACAGGAACCCGTGTTGCCCGCGGCCGAGACCGTGCGCGCCTCGCTGGCGTTGCGCGGACGGTTGCACACGATTGCCGACGAGCGCGACCGCCACGCCACCGAGACGCGGCTCGCCGAATACCTGCATCGCTTCTCGGTCAACGCCACCGCGTCGCCGGCGCAGGTGTCCGGCGGCGAACGCAAGCGCGCGGCGCTGGCATTGGCCTTCGCGCTCGAGCCCGACCTGTTGCTGCTGGACGAACCGACCAACCACCTCGACATCGACGGCATCCAGACGCTCGAGGACCAGCTGCAGAAGAACATCACCTGCGTGGTGATCACGCACGACCGGCGTTTCCTCGACGCCGTCGCGACCAGCATCGCGGAGCTGGACCGCGGCCGGCTGCGCGTGTTCCCGGGAAACTATTCCGTCTACGAGCAGCGGAAAGCGGAGATCGACCTCGCCGAGGATCTCGAGAATCGCCGCTTCGACAAGTTCTGGGCGCAGGAAGAGGTGTGGATCCGCAAAGGCGTCGAGGCGCGCCGCACTCGCAACGAAGGACGCGTCAAGCGGCTCGAGCACCTGCGCGAAGAACGCGCCGCGCGCCGTGAACGCGTGGGCTCGATCAAGCTCAACGTCGACGCCGGCGAGCGTTCGGGCAAGGTCGTGGCCGAGTTCGAGGACGTGAACAAGGCGTTCGGTGAACGGCGCGTGCTCGAGGGCGTCTCGCTGCGCGTCATGCGCGGCGATCGCGTCGGGTTGTTAGGTCCCAACGGCGCCGGCAAGACCACGCTGATCCGGCTCATCGTGGGAACGCTCGAGCCCGACTCCGGGCGCATCCGCCGCGGCACCAACCTGCAGGTGGCCTACTTCGACCAGTTGCGCGAGCAACTCGATCCGGAAAAGACGCTGTCCGAGACCGTGAGTCCCGGTTCCGACTGGATCGAAATTGGCGGCGCGCGCAAACACGTCACCAGTTACCTCGGCGACTTCCTGTTCCCGACGCGGCGCGCCAATGCGCCCATCCGCATGTTGTCGGGTGGCGAACGCAACCGCCTGCTGCTGGCGCGGCTGTTCGCGCGCCCGGCCAACGTGCTGGTGCTCGATGAGCCCACCAACGATCTCGACATCGACTCGCTCGATCTGCTGGAGAACATGCTGCAGGACTACCCGGGCACGCTGCTGCTGGTGAGCCACGATCGCGCCTTCCTGGACAATGTCGTCACGCAGACCATTGCGGCCGAGGGCAATGGCCGCTGGCGCGAGTATGTCGGCGGCTACACCGACTGGCTGCGTCAGCGGCCGCAGCCGCGCGCCGGCGCGCCGGCGAAGTCCGCGTCGGAGCCGGAAGCCGCGGCGCCAGCCGCGCCGATCAAGAAGAAGCTCAGCTACAAGGAACAACGCGAGCTGGAATCGCTGCCGGCGGAAATCGAGAAGCTCGAAGCAGAGCAGCAGGCGCTCACGCAGAAGATGGGCGCGGCCGACTACCATCGCGTCGTGCCCGACGAAATGCGTCGCGACGGCGAACGCGCCGTCGAGCTGGAAACGCTGATCTCGCAGCACATGGAACGCTGGGTGAGCCTGGAGGAGAGAGCATGAAACCCCCTTCGAATCCAAAGGCATCTCCCGCAAAGCCTCCGGCCATCCGCATCTGGAAGGAGACCGCGCATCGCGGCGGCAAGGGCGTGAGCGCCATCCACGGTGTACCGCTGCCCGGCCCGCAGCTCGAAGCGCTGTGCAGTGCGTTGAAGAAGAAGTGCGGTACCGGCGGCACGGTGAAGAACGGCGTGATCGAGATCCAGGGAGACCACCGCGACCGGCTGGTCGAGGAGCTCAAGAAGCTCGGATACACCGACGTGAAGAAGGCCGGCGGATAAATGGGGACATGATTCCCAGGCGCTGCGCGCCACGCCGGAAAACGCCGCCGAAGCGGCGGCGTCCGTCAAATTTGGGCCCGCTCATCTGCAGATCCTCGAGGTAGTTCTCCCGGTCGAATGCCTTGTGCGCCGGCGCGAGCAGGGTCTGCGCCGGCAGGCTGCCGTCCTCCAGGTGGGTGACGTACATCGGGTGCGCGAACAGCACCGTCCGTCCGGCCGGCTCCTGTGTCAGCAGCTCGACCATCTGCATCGACGTTTCCCTGGGCATCGCCGCACCGGGCGTCACTTTGCGCCTTGAACGCCACCCGTCAGCACGATGCGCATCGCCGCCTCCACGCTGAGATCGGTCTCGGTCACGCGGCTGCGCGGGATGTACACCGTGTACCCGCCGATCTGGTAGCTCATGGGTAGATAGACGGCGACGAGGTCCTCGCCGCCGCCTATCCCCAATGTATTGGCGTGTTCCTGGGTCACGAAGCCGATGAGCCGGCCGAAGCCGGTGTCGAGCGTGACCACGCGGTCGAGGTCACCTTTCTTCTTGTCGGTGTTCACCAGCCGCGTCATGTCGCGGATCGCGCTGTACACGGTCCTGACCACAGGCACGCGCAGCAGCAGCTCTTCTCCGAAGCCCAGGAGCCTGCGCACCAGGAAGGCGTTGACCGCGAGGCCCACCAGGAACAGCAGCACGAAGCCGGTGATCAGACCCAGGCCCGGGAAATAGAGGCCTTCGCCCACCACCAGCTTGATGGGCTTCGACAGCAGGCTCTCGGTGGTGACACCCAGCCAGTAGACGAAATAGGCCGTGAGGCCGATGGGCAGGATGGTCACCAGCCCCTTGAGCAGAATGCTGCCGATGTTCTTCAAATCGAACCTCTGAACTTGTTTACTTGGCGGGCTTCACGAAACGCAGCGTCATGCGATCCGACTCGCCGATCGCGTCGTACTTGGCGCGATCGAACGCGGGATCCACCGGCTTGCCTCCCTCGGAGGACTGGCGCGACGGCGGCAACGTCCACACACCGAAGGGATGATCCTTGGTGTCCTTGGGATTGGCATTGACCTCGGACTTGCCGTCGAGCTTGAAGCCGGCCTTCTCGACGGTCGAGATCACGTAGGACTCGTCGAGGTAGCCGTTGAAGGTCGCCGGATCCTGGCCCGCCTTCGCACGATGTTGCTCGATGGCGAGCACGCCACCCGGCTTCACGCTGTTGAAGATGTTCGCCAGGTTCGCGTCCGCGCGCTTGTCGCGTACCCAACCGTGCATGCCGCGCGTCAGCATGACGAAATCGAACTTGTCCTTCGGCAGCGGCGCGGCCTTCGGTCCCCAGTTGACCAGGTTCACCTTGCCGTACACCGCGGCGTCCGCGTACTTCGCGGCGAAATCCGCGCGGCCCTTGCGAGCACCGTCCGAAAGTCCCGGATCGTCCAGGTCCGCGCTGGTGGCGAAGAATTCGCCCTTGGTGGCGCGTGCGAACGGCGCGAGGATTTCCGTCCACCAGCCGCCGCCCGGCTGGACCTCGAGAATGGTCATGCCAGGCGCCAGGCCCCAGAACTCGAGCGCAGCCGCGGGATGACGATCGTGATCGCGCGCCTTCGCATCGGCACTGCGCCAGGATCCGTTGACGGCTTGTTCGATCGCCGCGACGTTCTTCTTTTCGCTGGCCGCGAAGCTGCCAGTGGTAGCGGCGGCGAGCACTCCAAGTGCAACACCTGCCAGGATTGAGTTACGCATTACAGGTCCCTCTAGAGTCGTTGTGGGGGAGCGAATGCTAATGAATCCGGCTGCGTTCGGCCAACGCGAAGATCCGCTACGTCAGGGCCTGAACCAGGCGTTGCCAACCTGCAGGTAAATCGCCGTTTCGTCGTCGCTGAATCCGACATCCAGGCCGGCGTGCATGCCAAACAGGCGCGCGAGCTGGTAGCGGAATCCCACCGCGCCGCTCCACACGTCCCTGGTGGCGGAGAAGAGCTCGCGATCGGTATGCGCGGTGCCGTAACCGGCGACACCCACCAGGCTCCAGCGTCCCTTGAACTGCCAGCGTGCTTCGACTTCGGCCGAAGCCACCTCGTCTCCCTGGTAACGCATCGCCGCCACGCCGCGCAGCTTGATGTAAGGCCGCATGAAGAACGGCGTGCCCTCCGACGACCATTGATAGTCGCCGCGCATGCCGAGCGTCCACTTGTCGTTGAACGGAATCCAGCCCATCACCACCTGCTGGAAGCGTTCGAAGTCGTCGGTTGCGCCGAGATCCTCGCGCGACGCGAGGTACACCGATTCGGCGAAAATGCCTCGGGTCGGCGTGAAGAGATTGTTTCGGCTGTCGTATTCGAGGACCGCCGCCGGGGCTGAGATCTTCATATCGATGCCGTCCGCGAGGCCGGGGAACTGCGATGCGTCTTCGTCGAGTGAGGGCTCGACTTTCGAAAAGACGTAACGCAGGCCGATCGACCACGGCGACTTGTCCTTTGGCTTCCAGCTTCCCTGGACCATCGCCAGCGAGAAATCCAGCTGGTAGCTCACCGCGTCATCGAGCGAATCGCTGGCGTCACCGAGACCGTAGAAGTCGAGATGCAACTCGCCGACGCCCACGGCCGCCAGCGTTTGCACGCGATCGCCATACCAGTGGCTCGAGTCGCCGGCGAAGCCGGCCCAGGTGCCGTTCTCGGTGTAGATGCCGCCGACCACGGACATGTTGGGCCGGGCGTAACCCTCGCTGCCTTCGGCCTTGCGCGGCCGCACGAACATTCCCGCCACGCCACCGCCGTAGCCGATCGCGGGCTCGGTGACGACCAGCGGAATCGGCAGGAAGGCGCGTGGATGCATGAGGAAGTTGCCGACGTCGAACTTTCCGTCCTGCGGGTCTTTGAAATCGAAGGGCGAGGTCTTCTGCGGCCCTGGTGTGGCGGCAGTCGATTCGGGCGCGGCCGGCGGTGCGTCTTCGGCGCTGGCAAGCAGCGGCATCGCGCACACGAGCATCCCTGTCAGCGTGCGGAATGCGAATCTCATGCGTGGCAATGCTCGGCCAGTCGACGAGGCGGCTCAATAAGCCCATCGCCCCACTGGATTCGCCGAGAGAGGTGGAATGGAGCGGGTGATGGGAATCGAACCCACGTTAGTAGCTTGGGAAGCTACAGTTCTACCATTGAACTACACCCGCGCCGGGAGCGGCAGAATAGCCGAGCCCCAAAGGGCATCACAACCGCTAATAAATGAGTCACCCGAAACCGTTGATCGTCATGGCCCTGCCGCAGGAATCGCGCGGTGAACTGGAACGCGCGGGCGCGCATTTGCTGTACACCGGCGTGGGCAAGGTGAACGCCGCGGCCGCGCTGGCGCGCCAGCTGGCGGAACTGCGCTGCACGCAGATGTCGCCTCCGCTGGTGGTCAATCTCGGCACCGCGGGCAGCCGCTCGATCGGCGCGCACACACTGGTCGCCTGCAATCGGTTCAGCCAGCGCGACATGGACGTGAGCGGACTCGGATTCCCTCCCGGCGTCACGCCATTCGACGACACCCCGGCCGTCATCGAATTCCCGCCGGTGTTCACGCAGCTGCCGCAAACGCACTGCTCGTCGGCCGATTCCTTCGCGACCGATCTTCACGAAGTGGACGGCGACGTCGTCGACATGGAGGCCTTCGCGCTGGCGCGCGTATGCGTCGCCGAAGGCCTGCCCTTCGCCTGCGCCAAGTACATCACCGACGGCGCCGACGGCGACTCGGCCGCGCACTGGCAGGCCGCGCTGCAGGCGGCGGCGCGCAGCTTCGCGGCACTGTACGCTTCGCTGCCGCGATGAACGAACAGCCACACCGCCCGATCCGCAGCTTCGTGATGCGCACCGGCCGCATGACCTCCGGCCAGGCGCGCGCGCTCGAAGATCTCTGGCCGCGCTACGGCGTGGAGTACTCGCCCGCGCCGTTGTCCTTCGATGCGTTGTTCGGCAGGCAAGCCCCGCGCACGCTGGAGATCGGCTTTGGCAATGGCGAACATCTCGCCGCCCTCGCGGTTGCGCACCCGGAACGGGACTACTTCGGCGTCGAGGTGCATCGCCCCGGCGTCGGCCACCTGCTGATGCTCGCGGCGACTAACAACCTTTCCAACATCCGCGCCAGCTCGCACGACGCCGTCGAAGTCCTGCGCGAGCAGATCGCGCCCGGCACGCTCGACGAGGTGCTGGTGCTGTTCCCGGACCCCTGGCACAAGAAGAGGCACCACAAACGCCGGCTTATCCAGCCACCGTTCGTGGAACTGGTGGCATCGCGTCTCGCGAGCGGCGGGGTATTCCGGCTCGCCACCGACTGGGAGCCCTACGCGCAGCAGATGCTCGAAGTGTTGTCGGACGCTCGTGCGCTGTTCGAAAACCTGTCGCCCACCGGCAACTGGATGCCGCGGCCGGAGGAACGCGCACCGACGCGCTTCGAAAAGCGCGGCACGCGACTCGGCCACGGTGTCTGGGACCTCGCCTTCCGGCGCAGCTGAGCTGGATCGCGCGACAGCGGTCGCCTACAGCGAGAAGCTCGCGCGAAGGCCGTCCACCACGAACTGCACCGCGAGCGCGCCGAGCACCACTCCGAACAGGCGATTCGCGACGTTGGTGCCGGTGACGCCGATCACGCGCATCAGCGGACCGGCCACCCACATGGCGAGCAGGCACAACGCGAGCACCACGAGCGCGCAGGCGAACATCAGCAGGAACTGGACCGGTGCATCCGTGACCGGGATCGGGCCAAACCACAGCAGCATGGTGGTCAACGCGCCGGGGCCAGCCATGAACGGAAACGCAAGAGGGAAAACCGAAATGTCGGCGCGCTTCTTGCTCTCCATCTTCTCGTCACTCGACGTGCGCGTGCCCGACTCGCGCGCGAACACCATCTCGAGGGCGATGAGGAAAAGCAACAAGCCGCCAAAAATCCTGAACGAGTTGATCGAAATGCCCATCGCCGAGAGGAATCCGGCGCCGACCAGCGCGAAGAGCAGGAGTATTCCGCTTGCAACTAACACCGACTTCAGGGCCATCTTGTGGCGATAGGCCGCGCTCGCGCCTTCGGTGAGTCCGGAGAACACCGGGATCAGCGAGATCGGCTCGACCACCACGAAGAAGACGATGAAGAACTTGACCGCTTGTTCGAGCATGATGCTTTGCGCAACGAAATTCGTTCTTGTACTTGACACCTTTCCGGAGCAACATGAAGTCGACTCAAGGAAAGACGCACGCAGCATAGCAGCATCACGATTCGGAGGGATTCGATGAAACCCACCATCGGCAACTGGTACCGCATCCAGGGCGGCGAATCGTTCGAA
>Ga0315910_10002281_pt1 | contig 17014 bp, 11 predicted proteins | sample EdamamesoilMG_FD_204470 | JGI IMG/M metagenome (GOLD analysis project Ga0315910, IMG submission 204470) | Garden soil microbial communities collected in Santa Monica, California, United States - Edamame soil | ecosystem: Environmental > Terrestrial > Soil > Garden | place: USA: California... | reverse complement strand
TCGACGAGTTGGCCATCGATCGAGCGAATGTTCTTTGGGCGGCGGCCAAGCAGCGACTGCGGCTGGCCAAAGAAAAGTACAAAACAGCTCGCAAGCACTTCAAGGAGGCCAAGCAGGAGGCCAAGCGATTGCGCCAGCGCGCGGCCAAGCTCGCTAAACAGTTAAAGCGACGAGTAAAACGCAAGGTCAAGAAAAAGAAGCGTGCCGTAAGCGCCAAAATCGAGCGCACAAAAAAGCAGGCGGTCAAACGGGTCGCGCAGGCGGTTAAGGCCGTGCAGAAGAAAGGCGCGCCCCGCAAAAGGCCAAAGCCGCGCTCGGCCAAGATCGCAAAACCAGTTCGCCGCACCAATAAGCAGCGGCCAGCTCCGCGCCGGCGTACGAAAGCACCGGTGGATATCGAGCCGATGAACTCCACCGTGGTTACAGCGCCGGAACCCGTGACGCCAACCGATACGGACGCGGAAAGTTAAAGATGTTCCCGCCAGCGCCCAGGCGGAATTTACCTAAGAGTTTTCGCGTCAGGCGCGACAAGAAATCTCGCTTCGCGATATAACAACTCTTGACGTTGCCGGCGGGACGTACTGCCAGGAAGGCTCTATAGTCCCAGGCAGTTATTTCGCGACTTGAGGCGCCGGTGTTCGAACTGTTGTTCACTCATCCGCTGTGGGCCTATCGCACCGGCACCCTTGCTTGGGCGAGCGGTTGGCCGCGATGGCTGCTGGTTGCAGCGATCGTGGTGGGCTGCGTTCTTATTATCGCGGGCTTGTGGCGCCGCACGCTGAGCGTGGGCCGGCTCCTCGCGCTAGGCAGTTTGCAGACATTGTTACTGGCGCTTCTGCTAGTTTTACTTTGGCGGCCCGTTCTCAACGTAGAGCGCGTGCGCGAACGCGAGAACGTTCTGGCGATTGCCGTTGACGCCTCCGCCAGCATGCGCAGCTCAGATATCAATTCGAATGTCGATGCTGCGGCACCGCAGGTCTCGCGTTTGCAATCGGCACTGAACGGTTTGCAAGGCGGGACGATGGAGGCACTGCGCAAGACCTTCGATGTCCGCTTGTTTGGTTTTGCGACCGATACTACCTTGTGGTCGGATGCGCTTGCGGGCGAAGGCGCCGCATCGTTGACTGCGCCGCCCGCGAAATCCGCCGCGATTGCACAAACCCGCATCGGCGATGCCTTGCAACAAATCTTGAAAACCGCCAGCACCGCACCGTTGGCTGCGGTAGTCCTGATGTCGGACGGCGGCGAAAACGGCGGCAGCTTAAGCGAGGATCGATTGGCGGAATTGGCATCCTACGGTGTGCCGATTCACACCGTAGGCGTCGGCGCCGAAAGGATTCCAAACGATTTGGAATTGACGAACCTGCGTTTACCCCAAACGGCGGCGCAGGATGCAACGGTAACGGCCGAAGTCACGGTGCGTGCAAGTCAAGTCGATCGCGCGCAATTGGATAACAAGACAAGCAAACTCCGGCTGCGTGTGTACGACCGCGAAGCACTGGTTGCCACCCGCGAAGTCGAATTGGCGCGCGATACGCCCCTGACGACGTTTAACGTGGAATTTCCCGCCGGCGTTGCCGGCGTGCACGAATTGCGCTTTGCGTTGGATCCGCTTGCCGATGAACGCGAACTCATAAACAACTCACGGCAAGCCGTGCTCACTGTGCCGGCGTCGCGCCGCAGTGTGCTGTACATCGAAGGCGAGCCGCGCTGGGAATTCAAATTCGTTCGCCGCGCATTGGAAGGCGATCGCGCACTGCGCCTGGTTAGCGTGGTACGCACGACGCCGAACAAATACTACCGGCAGGGTGTGAGTTCACCCGATGAACTTGCCAACGGCTTCCCCGCGCAGGCAAACGAGCTGTTCGCCTACGACGCGCTCATCATAGGCAGTTACGAAGCGAGCACGCTAAATCCGGCGCAACATCAGCTGTTGAAAGACTTCGTCGATAAACGTGGTGGCGGTGTCCTTTTATTGGCAGGTCGCAGCGGCATGGGCGAGGGCGGTTGGCGCAATGTGCCGCTGGCGCAGACGTTGCCCACGCAGTTGCCGGATAAGGCCGGCGCATTCATTCAACAAGCAGTACGTGCCCAGCTCACCAACTACGGTGCTGAAGCGCCGATCCTGCGTTTCGATGCCGATCCGCAGCGCAATGCCGAGCAGTGGCAGTCGTTGCCTGTGTTGTCCAATTATCAGACGCTGGGTCGATTGAAACCCGGCGCCATCGTGTTGTTGGAAGGGCAGAGCGCCAACAAGGCTGCGGGCAACGACCGGTATCCACTATTAGTTTGGCAACGATACGGGCGCGGAAGCACCTATCTATTGGCCAGCGCCAGCACGCAGCGTTGGCAAATGTCGTTGCCGCCGGAAGATCAACGGCACGAAACATTCTGGCGACAATTGACGCATGCGCTGGCCGATGAAGCACTGCGGCCGGCGACGGTTCGCGCCGAACGCAGCGTTTATGCCGACGAGCGCCGCATCGCCGTCGACGCCGAATTGCGCGACCCGCGCTACGCACCGGTAAATCTACCCTCGGTAGAGGCGCGCATTACTCCCGAAACCGGTGCTGCGTATGTGCAAAGTATGAGTGCGTCCGGCAATGGCGACGGTCGTTATCATGCGACGTTCGATGCGGAGCAACCGGGTTTGTATCGTGTCGATGTGCTGGATAAAGCGGGCGCGGCTACGGCAACCACCTTTGTGCGTCGACAAGACAACGTCATCGAGCACTTTGGCCGCGAACAACAACGGCCCGTGCTGGAACGCATTGCACGCATGACCGGCGGTCGTTACTGGACACTCGACGAATTAAGCGGCCTTGCCGCCGCCATCCCTTACACCAAAGCCGGCATTGTCGAGCGGCAGATGCTCGATCTATGGAACATTCCCATCGTGTTCATTGTGCTGTTGGCGTTGAAGCTGGGCGAATGGGCCCTGCGCTTGAAGTGGGGCCGGCTGTGACGCGCGCGCTGCTCCTGTGCATGTTGCTGGTAACGGCCTCGATGCCTGCAAGCGCGGTGACGTATGCGATTGTCGCGGCAGGATTGGGCGGCGAAGCCGAATACGAGGAACAATTTCGGCGCCAAGCTACTTCATTGTCGGAGGCGATAGCGCATCTCGACGAGGAGGCTCAAGTAATGCTGTTGATCGGCAGTCAAGCACAGAGTGCGGCGCTCCGCCGTGAGTTGCAGTCGATCGCGGACAAAGCGCAGCCCGCCGATCGTTTGATACTAATGCTGGTGGGTCATGGCAGTTACGATGGCGAGGAATATCGTTTCAATGTGCCCGGCCCCGATCTCATCGCCAGCGATTTGAGCGCGCAGCTCAATCGCATTGGAGCAGGCGAACAATTGATTGTGATTGCCGGCAGTGCCAGCGGCGGCGCGATGAATCGTCTGCAGCGCCCAGGTCGCGTTGTGATCACGGCAACCAAAAGCGGGTCGGAGCGTAACGCGACGCGCTTTGCGGAATATTGGGTGCGTGCGCTTACTACGGCGGAAGCCGACGTGGATAAAGACGAGTGGGTCACCATCAAAGAAGCATTCGATTACGCCGAGCGTAAAGTAGCCGATGCCTATAAATCCAGCGCCGCGCTGGCGACCGAGCATGCTCGCATTCAAGAGACCGGCGGCGCGCGCGCCGAGCGTATTCCCATTGCGCGGCTCGGCAAAGGGCGATCCATGCCCACCGACCCGGAATTGCGCGGCCTATTCGCAGAGCGCCTGCGCATCGAGCGTGAAGTGGATGCGGTGAAGGCGCGCAATGCGGCCGACGCCAAAGCTGCAGCCGATAAAACTGCCGAAGACCGTTACTACGACGATATCGAGAAAGTGCTGGTCGAGTTGGCAAGGACGCAGGTGCGTATCGATGCGCGGCAAGCGGTGCTCGACCGGACCGAGGGTAAGCCGCGATCATGAAAACTGCCGCTACAGCATGTTTTGCAGTGCTTGCTCTGTCGTACGTCGGGCAGACATGTGCCGCCTCTATCGACTACGACCCCGCTCGCTCGATCCTGCTGCGCAATTGCGACGAAAGGTTATGGCGCGGCAAGGAAGAAGACGCCAGAAGTTGTTACACGCAAATTCTCGGCAGCGTGACCGACTATCACGTTCGCGCCGAAGCCGCCTGGGCGTTGGGCGATTTGCGTGCCGCCAATACCTTGTTTCGTGAAGCCGCACGCTACAAAGGCGATCAATCGCAGGTACATGTGCGCTGGGGCCGCTTGTATCTGGAAACGCATCAAGACGCCGAAGCGCTCAAGCTGTTTCGCGAGGCATTGAAAGTGAACGCGAACGATGCGCAGGGCAAGTTGGCGATAGCGCAAGTGATGGCGGATCGCTTCGACAGCCAGGCGCGTGCTTTGGCGGAGGAAGTGCTTAAGCAAGATGCCAACTTGGTCGAAGCGCAACTGCTGGTTGCACGCATGTCGTTGGAGGAAGGTTTGCTCGATGAAGCCGAGCCGGCGATCGAGCGTGCGCTGACGTTAAGCGAGAAAGGAAAGTTTCCGCCGCTGGAAGCCTATGCATTGCAAGCTGCGCTGGAACTGTTGCGCGGCGGTTCGAACGCCGGCGCGCGCGCGCAGCGCGGCATCGACAAGGCGCTGGCCTATAACGCGCACTACGGCGGCGGTTACGAGTTGCTCGGACACTTCGAAATGATTCGCCGCCGCTATCGCGAATCCATCGTGTGGTTGCAGCGCGCATTGGAGGTAGAGCCTGAGCGCGCGTCGGCGCGTGCGGAACTCGGCGCGAATCTTTTGCGTATGGGGCTTATCGAACAAGGTCAGCAACAACTGGCCAAAGCCTACGAAACAGATCCCTACAGCGTGATCACCGTGAATTCGTTGCGCCTATTGGACCGCTTCGAGGAATACGACTTCGGCTCTGTCGACAATATCGCCCTACGTTTGCATCGCAAGGAAGCCGAGGTCTTGCGGCCGTACGCTATGCAACTCACGCGCGACAGCATCGCGGCCTTTTCCAAGCGCTATGGCTTTGCTTTGCAGGAACCGGTCACGATCGAGTTCTATCCCGACCACAATGATTTCGCAGTGCGCGTGGCAGGCCTGCCGGGTATCGGCTTGCTCGGCGTGACATTCGGCTATTTGGTTGCGATGGATAGTCCGTCCGGCCGCGCTACCGGCGATTTTCATTGGGGCAGCACGTTGTGGCATGAAATGGCGCACGTATTCACGCTCGAAGCCACCGATCACCGTGTACCGCGTTGGTTAAGCGAAGGCATTTCTGTGTTTGAGGAATGGCGTACCGGGCCCACGCCCGGAGTTGTGGTGCCGCCGGAAGCCATTCAGGCATTCAAAGAAGGCAAGTTTTTGAAAGTAGTGGATCTGGATGCGGGCTTCATTCGGCCGCGCTATCCAAATCAAGTGCAAATCTCGTACATGCAGGCCGGACTAACCTGCTTGTTCATCGAACAACACTTCGGCTTCGAAAAGCTGGTTGCGTTGCTCAAGCAGTATGAAAAGGAAACCACGGTCGCCGCTGCCGTGAAGGATACGTTTAAAGTTTCCCCCGAGGAATTCGACAAGCTGTTCACCGAATTCGTCAAGCAACGTTACGCCAAACTTTTGCCGCGCTTGGACGATTGGGAAACGCTGCGCAGTAAAGCGGATGAAGCCTTGGCGGAATCGAAGTGGCAGGAGGCGCTCGAGCCGGCGCGCGAAGCCATTGATCTGTATCCGGAGTATGTTAACGACGGCAGCCCCTATCTCATGCTGGCTCGTGCACAAGCCGGACTAAAGCAAGCCGATGCGCAGATTGAAACTTTGCGCGCCTATTGCCGCGCAGGCGGATGGGATCCGGCGGCGCTACGCGAATTGGGTTCGTTGCTGCAAGAGCGCGGGAATACGCAAGAAGCCATCGATGTTTGGCTGGCTGTGAACTACTCCGATCCGCTGCAATCCGAATCGCATCTGTTGGTCGGCGAGCAATTGCTGGCCGTCGAACGCGCCGGCGATGCCGAACGCGAATACCGCGTGTTGTTGGCGCTCGATTCGCACGACAAAGCGGTTGCTCATTTCGGCATGGCTCGAGCCTTGCGCATGCAAGGCAACCGCGCCGAATCGCGCCGTCATCTGCTGGATGCGTTGGCGATAGCACCCCACTACAAACCTGCCCAGCAACTATTGTTGCAAACGATCGAGGAGCGAGCGTCTCATGAATGATGCGGTGAAAAATAACGATATCTCGAGCGACGATGCGCGCGCTTTGATCGGAATGTTCAACGACCGCCTAGGCGCCATTCGAACGCAGGTGCGCAAAGTGATCGTGGGTCAGGACGAAGTAGTCGAACACTTATTGCTCACACTGCTTGTGGGCGGCCACTGCTTGATTACCGGCATGCCGGGCACTGCCAAAACCTTACTCGTGCGCACGCTGGCGGATGCGTTGGGTCTAACTTTCAAGCGCGTGCAATTCACGCCCGACTTAATGCCCACCGATGTCACCGGCACCGACATCATCGAAGAAGACATCACCACCGGCCATCGTCGTTGGACGTTCGTGCCGGGGCCTATCTTTGCCAACATATTGCTTGCCGATGAAATCAATCGCACGCCGCCGAAGACACAAGCTGCATTGCTGGAAGCGATGCAGGAACGCTCCGTCACCGTGCGTGGTTCGACGCATAAACTCGCGCCGCCGTTTTTCGTTCTGGCGACGCAAAATCCGATTGAGCTCGAGGGTACCTATCCCTTACCCGAAGCGCAGCTCGATCGCTTTCTCTTTAATGTGCTGCTTGACTATTTGAGCGCCGAAGACGAAGCCACCGTTGTCGAGCGCAATACCAGCCGTATGGATGCGCCTGAAGTCAGCGCATGCACGAATGCGGAAGAGATTCTCAAATTTCAAGCGCTGGTTCGTCAGGTGCCGGTTGCCGAGGATGTGCGACGCAAAGCCGTGAGCATGGTGCGCGCCACTCGTCCCGCCGAAGCGATCGCTCCGGAGGCGGTAAAGAAATACGTGCGCTACGGCGCCAGCGTGCGCGCCACGCAGTTTCTCTGCTTGGCTGCAAAAGCACGCGCGTTGATGGCCGGCCGCTATCACGTTACCGACGACGATGTGCGCGCATTGGCCTTGCCGGTGATGCGTCATCGTGTGCTTACCAATTACCAAGCCGAGTCCGACGGTGTCAGCGTCGACGAAGTATTGAAAAGCGTTATCGCGTTGTAAGGGCAATTTGTTGCGCCCTTGCTTGACTCTTGCCAGTAGCCAGTAGCCAGTTGACCAGTAGCTCTTCCATGTCCACTCCTTCTCCCATCGCCCGTCTTTTACCGCCCTCGACGTTGGCAGGACTCGCCAATCTCGAATTAGTGGCGCGCGCAGCGGTGGAGGGGTTTCTCATCGGGCTGCATCGCTCGCCGCGTTTTGGCTTCAGTCAGGAGTTTAAGGAGTATCGCGCATATGTCGAAGGCGACGATCCACGCTTTGTAGATTGGAATGTGTACGCCCGTACCGATCGCGCGTACATCAAGCGCTACGAAGGCGAAACGAATACACGCCTGATGGTTGTGCTCGATGCCAGCGCGTCGATGGGGTACGGCTCGCATGCAGTCAGCAAGCTGCAGTACGCAAAATTTCTTGCCGCCGCACTCGCGTATTTGGCGTCACGTCAACACGATCCGGCCGGGCTCTTGGTGTTCGACACGCAGTTGCGTCAGTACCGTCCGCCTACCGCTCGAGCCGGCAGCTTGTTGGGGCTTTTGCATGCGATCGACGCCGTCACCGTCGGCGGCCCCACCGACATAGAAAAAAGCTTTCACGGCATGCGCGAACATTTATCGCGACGTGGCTTGGTGGCCGTGATTTCCGATTTGTACTGTGATCCCGATGCGTTGCTTCGCGCTGTTCAGCCTCTGGCCGTTCACGGCCATGACATCATGCTGCTGCAAGTGCTCGATCCGCAGGAGGTCAATCCGCAGTGGCGTGACGCCACGCTCTTTCAAGACATGGAAACTCAGGAACGTGCCAACGTGTCAGGCGAATTCCTGCGCGAACGCTACCGTCAACGGCTCGACGCGCACATCGCCGATCTTCGGCGCACGGCCGCCAATGCGGGAGCGCAGTACATGCAAGTATCCACCGATGAACCGCTGGATCACGCGCTGCGGCGATATTTGTTGTTTCGCGAGGGTCGCCACTAATGCTCACGCCGTGGTTTCTAGTTGGGTTGCTCGCAATCGGCCTGCCCTGGTGGCTGCATCGGCTGGCGCGCAGTGAAACTACGCCACAGGCGTTTCCATCGTTGATGTTGCTGGAGCGCAGCGATCTGCGCGACACGCGCAAGCGCCAGTTACGCTATCTTGCTCTGCTGGCGTTGCGCATCGCGTTGTTGATTGCGATTGTGCTGGCCTTTGCGCAACTGCAATGGGTGACGAAAATTCCGGCAGCGCTGGCGAGTCAGGCGCGCATGCACGTCATCGTTTTGGATACGTCGCTCTCCATGCGCGCCGGGACGCGCTGGCAACAAGCCAAGGAAAAAGCTACGCAATTAATCGATGCGGCACGAGCCGGCGATCAATTGCTGCTGATCTCGGCGTCGGGTCGCAAAGTCCAAGTGTTGGCGGGGCCGGTTGCCGGCATCGAGCGCGCGCGTGTTCGTTCGGCAGTGGCGACGCTGGCGCCGGGTCCCGAGCGGCTCGATCTTGGCTTGGCGATGGCCAGCATCAAAACATGGCAAACGCAGCAGCAATTACCGATGGAGTTGCATGTCATCAGCGACATGCAAGCGTCGGGTTCTCCGCTGCAGTTTGCGGATCTGGAGCCCCCGGCGGGCGCTAAATTGCTTCTGCATGCGGTGCAGGACGACAGCACGGCCAATGCGGCAATCACGAGCGTGGAGTTAAGCGGCGGCGAACGTCGTTCGCTCACGGTTTCGATGCATGGCTACGGCGGCCCGGTCGCAGGCATTATTGCGATGACGGTCGACGATCGCGAACTCGGCAAGCAGGCGGTGCAATGGCAGTCGGACGGCACGGCGTCGGCCACTTTTGCAGATTTGAAATTGGCGCCCGGGTCGCATCGGCTGCACGCACAGCTGCAAGTGAACGATGCGTTGAACGACGACAATCATTACTACGCGGTCGTCGAGCACACCGATCCGCGCGTGTTGTTGATCGCACGTAATCCACAAGCCGACGAAGTTGCTTACCTCGCGGCAGCTATCGAGTCGCTCGCCGCGCCGCGATTAGTCGTCACTCGGGTCATGCCGGATCAATTGTCGGCACATACCTTGGCGGAGTATGCGGCCGTAGTGGTCGCAGACAGCGGTGTGTTGAGCGAAGCGATGGCAGAGCGATTGTCGAAACAGGCCGCGTCGGGCAGCGCGCTCTTCGTCACGCTTGGGCCGCAAGCTGTGCGTGTCGGCGCCGATCCCATCACAGGCATGAAAGTGCGTGAGTTGGGCGGTGCCATGCGCATCGGTGCTGTAGACGACAGTCATCCCATATTGCGCGAACCCGAAGCATGGCGCGGCGTCCGGTTTTTTAAACGCATGCACGTAACTCCCGCGGAGGGCGATCGGAGCTTGCTGCGTTTTGAAGACGGCGCACCGCTCTTGATCGAACGTTCGTTCGAGGCAGGCCGCGTGCTATTGATGGCCGCACCGTTGGATCGCGAGTGGAACGACTTAGCCGTGCATCCGTTGTTCGTACGCTTTATCGCCGAAACCGCTCGCTATTTAACCGGTGACGATGCCGCCGCTGCGAGTGCGCAAATTGACGGCACCGTCGCGACAGGTGTTCCGGCGGGCGCGGCCGGGCAAATCTTCGATCCGCAAGGCAAGCGTGTATCGGGGCTGGCGGGCAGAGAGGACGCCACCCATTTGAGCCCGCAACAAACCGGATTTTATGAAGTGCGTAGCGCGAACCACTCGCGGTTTATCGCCGCTAACGTCGATACGCGCGAATCGGATTTGACGCCGCTTGCGCCCGATCTGGTGCAGAAATGGCAAGCTTTGGAGAAGCCGTCGGTGGCAGTGGCGGCGAACGCTACTGGGGCGCAATATCGAGACAGCCCTAACCCTCGCGACCGTTTTACCCAGGATTTGGGCCCGCTTTTGTTAATCCTGGCGGTGCTGCTGGCTTTGACGGAATTGCTGGTGGCAAATTACCGCCTGCAGGTGGTAAGAGATGCCTAAGTGGATTCGGCGGTCTTGATTGAGCAATCCAAGCCACTCAGTGATGAGTGGGGGTGGTGACTATGAACTCGCGACAACGGCTGAATGATTACCTCGAGCAATTGCAGCAGCGGTTGCGCGCATTCATGTTGGCACGCGCCGCGGCAACGATCGGTCTCGTCGTGCTTCTTTCGATTCTCGCGGCGGTGTGGCTGCTGTTACCGCGCGGACTGCCCGCGTCCGCAGTATGGTCCGTGCGCGGTGGACTGCTCCTAATCGTAGCGGCGCTGGGGTACTTCGGTCTCTGGCTGCCATGGAATAAATTACAACATCATCCCGCCGCCGAATTTGAACGGCGCCTGCCCGAGCAACAAGGCCGCATCGCTACTTACCTCGAGTTGAAGCAGCGCGAGGCGGCCGGCGAGCATTCGCTGTTTACCGAACTTCTGGCCGACGACGCGTTGCAACGCACTGAGCGAACGCCGCTCAATTCCGTAGCGCCCAAGAAGCGTTTGCAGTTTGCGATCGGCTTGGCGGCCATCGTCGGTGTAGCTTTGCTGGGCTTGCTGGTGTTGCGCACGCCATGGAGTTACGGAGCGCGTCACGTTCTATTGGGAGCGACTGTCCCGGAGAGCGTGCTGCCGGTCAAGGGCATCGTTGTGAAGCCGGGTGACGTCACTGTACGTCGCAATGCCGATCTTGTCGTGCGAGCGCAGCTCAAAGGGTTTTCCAGCGATGCGGCGGATATCTTCGTTCGCTTTGAGGGCGAGGCGGAAGGTGCGGCCTGGGAGCGCGCCGCGATGCAGCGGCAAGACGACGGCAGTTTCGAATTTGCACTATTCGCATTGCGTGCGCCGGCGCAGTACTACATTGCCTCAAGCGCGGTCGAAAGTGCTCCGCACGCTATTAAAGTCGTCGACGTGCCGCGTATCGAGCGCGTGCATTTACGCTATGAATATCCGTCGTGGACCGGCTTGCCGAATAAGACCGCCGACGAGCTGCAAGATGTTCGCGCGGTTGCCGATACGCGCGTGGTGGTGGAAGTACAAACCGACAAACCGCTCGAAGCGCCGGTCTTGATCGTGAACGACGCCCGCTCGGCGCTGCATGCGAAAGAACACATCCACAGCGGTGCGATTACTGTCGCCAAGCCGGGGCAGTATCACTTGGCCGCGCGTGTTGCGGGCGAATGGGTTGCACTCACCGATAACTATCTCATTGAGGTCGCTGACGATGCGGCACCCACCATTCAGATCGCCAAGCCGGGCCGCGATTGGCGCGCGAGCGCCATCGAAGAAGTGCCGGTAAGGGTTCGCGCCGAGGACGACTATCGCGTGCAATCCGTCGAGCTGCGTTATGCGGTCAACGGCGGTACATGGAAAAACGTGAAACTGCCTGCGGGCGAGATGCGCAGCGAATCACAAACATTATTGCGATTGGAGGAGTTGGGAGGCAAAGAAGGCCTCACGCCCGGCGACCTGGTGACGTACTACGCGGTCGCACGCGATCGTGATCAAGTGGCGCAGAGCGATCTTTTTATGGTGCAAGTGCAGCCCTTCGATCGCCGCTTCACCGAAGAGCAAGGCGGCGGCGGTGCGGGAGCGGGCGGCGGCGGCAACGAGCAGCAGCAGATAGCCGAGCGCCAGCGAGAAATTTTATTGGCCACGTTTAATCTGCAGCGCTCCGACGCCGCCAAGCGCCGTACGCCCGAGCAGTTGCGCGATAACGCGACGATGCTTGCCGAGATGCAAGCCACCTTGGCCGACCAGACGCGCACGCTGCTTGAGCGTACGCAAGCTCGCTCGCGCGGCGAAGCCGATCCGCGCGTTAAGCATTTTGTGGAAAATTTGCAATTGGCGGCCAAGGCGATGGATCCCGCGGCGGAGCATTTGCAAAAGTTTGCGTTAACGCAAGCGATTCCCGGCGAGCAGCAAGCATTGCAGTATTTGATGCGGGCTGAGTCCGCGTTCCGCGAAATCCAGGTTTCTCGTCAAAGCTCGGCGGGCAGTGCGAGTTCGCGCAGCAGTCGCGATTTGTCCGAGCTGTACGAATTGGAAATGGATTTGAGCAAGACGCAATACGAAACCGAAGCGCAACTCGATAACCCTTCGGCAGACCGGCCGGCACAGGAGCGTGACGACACGATAGAGAAACTGCGCGAGTTGGCTCAGCGGCAAGAGCAGCTTGCTCAGCAGGCTCGCCAGCAACAAACGCCCACGCAGCAAGAGCGTTGGCAGCAAGAGCAATTGCGCCGCGAAGCCGAAGAACTGCGCCGTCGCCTGCAAGAGATGGCCGCGCAGGCGCAATCGCAAGCCCAGAACGGTCAGCGATCGCAGCAATCGGGTCAGCAATCGGGCCAGCCCTCAGGTCAGCAATCGGGACAGCAAAGCGGCCAGTCGCAATCCAACCAGCCCCAATCCGGACAACCGAGCGCGGCCGAGATCAACGCCGCGCTGGATGCCGTTAATAAGGCCTTGGGCGATATGCGCAAAGCCGAGAACGCGCAACGCAACAGCGGCGGCGACCAAGAGGCTGCCGAACAGGCGAGCCGCAACTTGCGTCAGGCGTTGAATCGCATCGGCGAGTCCAAGGCTGATGGACCGTTGTCCGATAAAGTTAAGCAGTTTGCGGATCGAGCGCAGCGCATGGCGAAAGAGCAGCGGCGCGTTGAAGAAGAGTTGCAAGCCGCTCAAAGCGAGCGCGGACCGTTGTCGGCCACGGAAGGGCGCCGAGGTATCGAACGCGCGCAGGCGCAGAGCATGATCGAATCCAAGCAGAAGGTGCTGAACGAGCTGCGTGCCGTCGAACGCGAGTTGCGCGAGACCATACAGAGCCAGCGCAGCAAAGCGCCGCAGACCACCAAGAAGCTGGGCGAAGCCGTAACCAACTTGGACGAGTCGAGTGCCGCTTCGCGATTGGAGCGCAGCATGATCGAAATCGAACGCAGCCGCGCGCGGCAAATCGGTATCGGCGAGGGAATCATTACCGAGTCTCTGGAAAATTTTGCCGGCGACTTGCAGGAAGCCGCCGCTCTTGCCGATCAGGAGGCGCGCAAGCAAGCCGACAATGCGACTCCGAATTCACTGCTGAGCGAATTGGCTGAATTGCGACGCGCAGTGCAGGCGGCGCAGCAAGCCGCGGGCGAACAATCGAGTCGGCAATCGCAGCCCGGGCAATCCGGCCAGCCGGGTCAACAAGCAAATTCGCAATCGAGTCAGCAATCCGCGCAACCTGGACAACAAGCGGCGCAATCGGGCCAACCGTCCGGTCAGAGTGGCGCACAACCGGGCAGCCAAGCCGGCGGTCAACGCAGCAATGCCGGTGGTTCGGATCGCGGCAACTCGGATACCGGCGTTTACACGGGCGGCATCAATGGTGGCCGCGAGCCGTTGCGTCAAAGTGCGCCACGCAATACGGCGTTCAATCAGCAATTGCAGGCGCTGACATCGCGGTTGAACAACGGCAATCTAACTCGTTCCGATATCGAAGCGCTGCGCGCGGTGACTCACCAAATTCGCCGTTCGGCCGACAATCCTTTGGCCAACGAGGACACGCGTGCGCTGGTCGAACGGTTGGAGCTGGCCGCATTGAATGCCGTCGACAAAGCCAAAGTGCGCGGCGCGACGCGCAGCGCGACACCGGCTGCCGAAGACTCACGCTACCGCGAAAGCGTGGCCGAGTACTATCGCAGGTTAGGTAAGTAACGATGCGAGCGATAGGGTGGTGCGTACTTGCAATGTCGGTAATCGCAACCAGCAGTGCGCAAGTCGAGCCCGAATGGACCGCCGAAGCACGGAAGCCGCAGCCGCCTGCTGATTTATCCGTGTTTACCTTTACGCGCGGCGCCTACGACAGCGTCGGCGGATTCGGCGATGCGTACTACCAATACGATGGCCGAGTATGGGCGCGGTGGGAAACCGACTATCCCGAAGGCGACGAAAATTTCAGCACGCGCCTCAAGCAATTGACGCGCATCAACGTCAGCACGCATGCGACGAAGCGTACGTTCGATGCCAAGGATTTAGGCGACATGCCGTTTTTATACGTTGCCGATCCCGGTTGGATGACGCTGTCGAAAGCCGAGCAAGTGGGCTTAAGAAATTATTTGGCCAATGGCGGGTTCGTGTGGGTGGATGATTTTTGGGGCGATGGCGAATGGCAAAACCTAAATGAGATGATGCGCGCTGTGCTACCCGACGTGCAGTGGCGCGAGATCACTCCGCAACACGCCATCTTTCATACCGTATTCGATATCGGCGAAATGCCGCAAATTCCTGCGTTGCCCTTCGCGATGCGCGGCGGCGGCACGGCCGAATCGCCGGGTGCGCATAAGTTTCCGGGCGGTTCGACCGAAACGCCGCACATGCGCGGCTGGTTCGACGACAAAGGCCGCTTGATGGTGGTCGCTACGTACAACACGGATTTAGGCGACGGTTTCGAGCGTGAAGCCTACGGGCAGTGGTACTTCGAAACTTTTTCCACCAAAGCCTACATGCTGGGCATTAACATCGTGATGTATGCGTTGACGCATTGACGGCCCGATGTGCGCAGAATTTACTTTGCTAAACCCTTAACGCAATTCTCCGGCGCCGGAGATACCGCTTAATAAACCAGGCCAGCGCAACGATCAGCAAGGTGACGCCGGCGCCAACGAGCATCAGCTGGCGATTCGGGTTCGTGATCACCCACTTGCCATGCTGCGTGTAAATGCCGTTGAAGCTCCGCAGTGCATCGGGTAACGAGCGTAGATCTTCCCTCGTCAAGGGCAGCGCACGCTCGCGCGGATGATAAGTGGACTGCCACGGAAACAGCTCCTCCTCGCGATTCATCTCGATGTGTGCGCCGAGAACGTAAGCGATTGGACGATTTCCAGTGAAATCCAAGACCCGCTGTGCGCTTGCCAGGTACGCATCGCTATCTTCGACGAGCACGCGACCCGGCAAGAGAAAATCGCCCGAAAAGAATAGGCCGGTATTGCGATCGTAGAATGCGATATGCGTGGAGTCGTGACCCGGTGTCGGAATCACGTCTAGGGTTCGATCGCCAAGTTCCACGTGAGCCAGTCCCTCGGGCCAACTCTTGAAGTCGAAGTGCTTCTGCACGTCTTCTAACAACGCCGGCACCACTTCAACACCAGGCAGATTAGCGAACTGCGGGTCTCCCGCGCGATGGTCCAGATGCCGATGCGTATGCAGAACCAGCAGCGGCATCTTCGAGCCCCCGACCGTCGGCAGTAGGTCCATCACCGTACTCGCAAGCGGCATTTGCTTTGGGTCTTCCACAGCACCGGTGTCGATGAGCAGCGCTCTCGATGAGCCCAGCAGGAGGTAGATGAAGGGCGATTCGAAAGTCGCACACAGATTCTCACGCAGGATAAATGTCCCGGCGTTGTACTGGTGCACCTGAATGGGTGCCTGCGGAGCGCTGGTCTCGCAATGCTCGGCGCCCTCACTCCATTTCACATCCAGCGAGCCGGGGGCGAGCTGCGCTGATGATGATTGCCCAACAAACAGTAGGCCAAGCATGATCGCTGAAGTCATCGCCGGATTTCTCATCATGTATCTCCGGCGGCTTAACACTCAGCCTAAGTCGCGCGGCTTTGCCGCATCAGTCTTGAGGCTGTCGCTATCTGCGGCACGTGCTTTCAAGCGTACGGCCACAGCCCCAATAAAGACAATGAGTGCTATGGCTAACTGATAGAGCGGCATGAACAGAAAGATAAGCGCGTTTTGCGCATCGATGCTGACAAACATGGCATTCCAGTAGGCGATGACTCCTGCCGACGCAAGCAGCACCGAGATGAAAAGCGATACCTTAAGAAAGGCGGTTGACTTCGAAATCGCAAACGCAGCTCCCATCAGCAGGAATGGCGATGCTATCCACAGAGAAATGCCGTCGAAGCTCGGCGGATCGGGGCGCGTAGTCTGCTCAAGCCATGCATTCACGGCTATCGCTATGATCAGCGCAAGGTAAGAGACCGACTTAAGAGTGATGAACTTTTTCAATTTCTACTCGCAGGTAACCCGTGAGCTCAGGGTTGTAGGCCATGCAGCGATCGGTTAGCCGCGTCCGAGCAGACGGGAAATCCAAAGCACCTGAAGTCTGCGATTGTTCGAGAAAAGCGCCCATATGACAATAACAGAAGCTAGCAACATGGGAATCGTCGAGAACAATGCAAAGAACGCGGAATCTTTATTTGTCGCCGGGCTAATTCCGATTGCAAGAACCATCAAAACTGTACAGATACTTGCAATGAAAACGGTACTCAATGCACGCCAGACAAAGCCCCATATGGTGAAGTACCTGACGACTCCGCTGGTCGTTACACGATTGGACATTTCATCCAGAAGATAGAGTATTCCGCCATTGGTGAGAAACATGCCAACAAGGGCACAGATCTCGTATAGAAAGCCGCGACTATCACCCGCCCAGACCTCAAATGCGGCAGATGCCGCATAGACCCCGCTTAGGATTACGAAAGCAGGAAGTACCCTCTGCTTATATATCTGAACGGTATCAATTGCCTCCGGTGCACACACCCCTTCGATAGGTGCGCCAGGTGGTTCACATGAATTTGACATTCCTGGGTCTCCAATCTACGGCGCGCGGCTAACGCCGTGCTACAGGCGCGTTGCTTTGCACGCGTCGGTTGCAAGCACTTGTTAGCGGGCCTTACGCTCAAAGAAATTCCGTGCTTACCGGAGGCAGCTCTATTCCACGCTCTAATTTCGGTATAAGCAGGTAGAGAAGCTCCGGGTTCTTTCGCAGGCCTGCTCCATCAAGGTACTTCCATTCGTTGGTACCGAGCTTGCGAATGGCGATCATGAAGCCGGTGCTCTTAGCCTGCTTGCCTTGGATTTCCATTACCGAGACTCTGGG
>Ga0315910_10002280_pt1 | contig 17018 bp, 16 predicted proteins | sample EdamamesoilMG_FD_204470 | JGI IMG/M metagenome (GOLD analysis project Ga0315910, IMG submission 204470) | Garden soil microbial communities collected in Santa Monica, California, United States - Edamame soil | ecosystem: Environmental > Terrestrial > Soil > Garden | place: USA: California... | reverse complement strand
GGCCGAACCAGCAAAACCAGCAGAAGCCTCCCCGACGACCTTCTGATGGTTTTGCTGGCTCGCCCCCAAGGGAATTCGCGAGCACGAGCGAGGGGCCGAAAGCGAGAACCCCCTTCCTGAGCGCGCGGTTGGGGGTTCTGTCAGAGGTTGCGCAGGGCGACAGCGCACAAGGGCGGGCAGGGGTACCCCTACTCCGCGTAGATCGATGACGATTCCGCGGTCCGATCGATGCCGGTGCGCCGTCGCGGCAGGGCTGGAAAGTCGCGCGGTCAGTTCGGGCAAGCAGGGCCGGCCGGCGAGGCCCCCGGCTCAGAGGACTACAGGCCCTCTGTCCTCGTCGATGCCGCGATGCGTGGCGACGACCTCACGGATTGAATCCGCCGTGATCCCAAGCTCGCCGAGCGCGGCTCCGGCGACGTGCATTGCACCGGGCCTGAACAGGCCAAGCAGCAAGTGCTCGGTCCCAATGTGACGGTCGCTGAAGTTCATCGCTTCCGTCATCGCCTGTTCCAGGACTTCCTTGGCGCTGGTCGTGAAGGGCATCCGCTGCACGCCGGGTCCCGGCTCTCCCGGCCCTGCCTGCTTCTCGACTTCACTTCGAACCGCTTCCCGACTAGCTCCCAAGCTCCGAAGCAACTGCACTGCATAGGAATCAGGCTCGGCCAGCAGGCCCAGCAGGATGTGCTCCGTCCCCAGGACCACGTCGTTCCGCTGCCGGGCTTCCTTGCGGGCCGTGCTGAGGACACGCTTCGCGGCTTCGGTGAATCGATCGAACACTCCTGCTCCTCTCACTCGAGCCAATGGGGTTCCAACCAGGCGCCCGGTTGCACGCGACAACGGTAGCACCCACGGCCATGGCCGCGAGTCAGGCGCTCCTCGCTGGCCGTGGAGGCGCGGGGATGGTGAGCCACCCAACCAGTTCGGCGGCAGTAGGATGCGTGCCCGCCATGCCGCGTCCCTGGCTCCCCGCCCACCGCAAGCTGCTTGGCAAGCTCCGCGATCCCGAGATCGCTCGTCGCGCCAAAGTTCACAAGAGCACTGTCAGCCACGCGCGGCGCAAACTGGGCATCCCGTCGAGTTTCAGCCGCCGCCGCAACTTGGGCGACGTGAGCAGGAAGGAAGTGCTCGCGATGGTCCGCGCACGCGCGAGAGCTGGCAAGTCCATGCGCGGTTGGCCCGAGGACGACTGGAGCCTGATCAATCTCTGCCACTACCACTTCGGCGGCTGGTACCAAGCGGTCGATGCGGCTGGCCTCAAGCCGATGGGAACGCCGTCGTCGGCTGCGACACGCCCTCCCCCGAGGCGGCCCCTGACCAATGATCTGCTGCGCGGCAAGAAGTCCATCGCAAGCCTCGAGCGACTTACCGGAGTGCGGAACGCAACAATCAGGCGGCGGCGAGCGCTGATCGGTGTCGTTCGCGACGAACGCAGGCGCGTCGATCCCTGGCTCGAGCCCGTTCGGCACCTACTTGGAAAGCTGTCCGACCCGGAAGTCGCACGCAGGGCAGGCGTTTCGCCAACGAGCGTCAAGACTGTGCGCAACCGGCTCGGCATCGCGCCCATGCCGCAGCGATCACATGCCACGAAGAGCGGCGTGCGGGAGCGCCTGGCGGCACTTCCTGCGGGCAAGCTGCGCAAGCTCTTGGCGGGGCTCGATCAAATGGACGAGGCGATTGTGCGGGCGCGGTACATCCTGGCACCGCCGATGACTCTGGCAGAAATCGGGCGCTGGCTTGGAATCTCCAAGCAGGCAGTGAGGAAGCGTGAAATGCGCGCCATCACGAAGACGACGGCACTGATGCGCGTGCCGCGAGCGTAGCGCTCTCAGCCCCTGCCCTACCCCCTTGGCGAACCAACGCACGAAGCGAGGCCAAAGCCCTCGCGACCTCGACGCCCCTCGACTCGATGAGGTCGAGCAGCTCTGTCGGCGTGCGGGTGTCCACCTCCGCCTTGCGGTTGGGGTTGACTGCCTTGAGGTCGTAGACGGCGTTCTCGATGGCCTCCGCCTTGGCGGATGCCTCCCGTGACTCCTTCGACTGCCGCGCGATCGTGGCCTCGGCTGCCGCAACTGCTTCGTCATCGCGCGGCTTCGCCCGCTTGAGGGCGGAGAGACGCTCGCGCTCCGCCTCGGCCTCTCCGGCCTTGGCACGAGCGAGATCCTTGAAGGGCTGGGCGTCGGAAGCTGCCTTCTCCTTTCGAGCCGAAAGATCGACCGTCCACGAGTTCTCCGAGTCGGCCCGCGTCGCGAGCAGCGCGCCGAACTCCTCGAAGTGTTTCAGGGTGAGCGGCGTCTTCTTGCCGACCTTTACGTGCGACAAGTCGTAGTACCAGATGCGCTCGGTCGGCTTGCCCTTTGTGAAGAAGAGCAGGTTGGTCTTCACGCCTGCGCCGGCTGCCGAGAACACGCCGCCGGCGAGGGAAACTACACACCACAGGTCGCACTCATCGGTGAGCTTGCGCTTGGTCTTGACGAAGGCGTCTTCGTTCGTGCGGAACAGGACACCCTCGTCGATCACCATGCCGCATCGACCGCCGTGCTTGAGCGAGCGAATGATGTGCTGGATGAACAGCACCTGCGTCGCGCTCGTCCGGTAGTCGAAGTTGGTCTGCGCGGAGGCGCTCTCTTTTCCACCGAACGGCGGGTTGGTCAGGATCACGTCGAACTGCGTCGGCGCGCTCTGGAACAGCCCGCCGTAGACCTCGTCGCCGGTCAGCGCGTTGCCGTGCCAAATGTTCGGGCGGTCGATGCCGTGGAGGATCAGGTTCGCGAGGCCGATCGGGTAGATCAGGTTCTCCTTCTCGCGGCCCCAGAACGTTTCAAGCTTGAGCCGCTGCACTGCATCCGCGCCGATCTTCTGCCCGGCCTTCGGCTGCATGTACTCGACGGCCTGGGCGAGGAACCCGCCGGTGCCACAGCTCGGGTCGTAAACCGTTTCGCCGAGCTTCGGTTCGATCGTGCGCACCATCGCGCGGATCACTTCGCGAGGCGTGAAGAACTGGCCGGCGTCCGAGCCCTTCTCGCCCATCTTGAGTAGCAGGCCCTCGTAGACTTGGCTCAACGTGAAGACGTGCTGATCGCTGATGCCTTCGTTGGTGATCTCGTGCACCTTGTCGAGAACGTCGAGGAGGTTTCGCTCCGTGTCGATGCGCACCTTCTCGACGCCGGACATGATTTCCGAGATCACCTTCTGGCGACTCGTCGCCTGCGGCCTGTCGCGCAGGGCCTTGAGATGCGGGATCAGCTCGCCGTTGACGAAGGACAGGAACGCCTTGTTGCCGGCGTCGTCAAGTTGCTTGCGCTTGTTCGACCACCCTTCCGGCGCTCCGTTCGGTGCAGGCGCGGCCCAGTCCTTCCACCGGTACGGTGACTTGAGCGAGTGCATGTAGCGGGCCCCCACCGCCTCGGCTTCGCTGGCCTCGCGGTCCTCGGTCTCGTCTAGGATGCGAAGGAACAAGATCCACGTCAGTTCGGGCACGTACTGGAGCGCGCTCGCCACATTCCCACGACGCATGATGTCGCAGATGGACCAGATGGCCGAGTCCACGGACTGCTGCGTCGCGTGTCTCTTGGCCCCAATCGTGGAGTCCGTTGTTCGCTTTCGTGCCATCAGATCACCGACCCTTGTGCTGTTTCGAAGCGCGCTTCGTGGCGGGCTTCTTCCCGCGCCTTCCTTGGCGTTCATAGAACTCCGTGCCGGGCTCGTAGTCGCGTACGTCGCCTGGGTCGATTCCATCGCGAACCTTGCGCGTGTTGAGCGCCAAGCTCGGTCCGGCAGCTCGCAGAATCGCCGTCTCGATGTCGCGCTCATGCTGCTTACTGGCGATGGTGTAGAACGAGAAGTACACGAGTTCTCGCGGGTATCGCTGCTTGTGCTTTGCCAGGCGAGTGAAGATCTGGCCTCGACCGCCGTAGCGGGCGACCCCAAAGGAATCGTGTGCCAGGTACACGCCTTCCTTCCGGTAGCCGAGTGACTCCATGTCACGTCTGCAATTCCCAAGCGCCGCATAGGGCAACTTCTCGGCAACGACCGTGAAGATGGGGCCACCTTTGTTCGGACGCCCTGGGCCGCGTTTAAGCTCGCCGGCGACCGTCACCCATCCGTCGCTGTCGTGCACGGTGTACAGGACCGTCTTCTTGCTTTGCCTCTTGTTTCTATTGCGCCGCGTCTGCTTAGGCATAGCGAGTGTTCTCGGCTGCAAAGGCCGCTCGGAGAAAGGCGGCTGGGAGGGATTCGATGGCCGCAAGCTCGTCACGGCACCGTCCGATCAGGGCTTCGCCAGCAGCCAGCCGGCGCGAGAGATCGCGCGCGATGCGTTGCTGCTCTTGAATCGTCTCGGGTAGCGGAAGGTGCCAGGCGAAGAGTTGCTCTCGGTTGAGTTTCGGCATACGCGCGCGTCGAGATTGATCGACGGCATACGACGTGAAAGGCGGCGCGAGGAGCGAATACAGAGCGAACAACGGATCAACCCGCAGAGGATCGAAAACGAGCGGGTACATGTCCGCACTGCACACGCCGCGCGACGGTGCGATCGCGGCCTTCCTTAGATAGGGGCGCAGCTTGGAGTAGAGGATCATGCCAGGTTCGAACAGGTACTTGCCGCTGATGAGGCCGTCCTCTGTTGCCGTCCGAATCCCGTACAGACGCCCAGTGCCGCTCGCGATGTTCTCGCCGTTGATGTGCGGAAGTGATCCGAACTCGGGTTCTCGCGGATCGACTTGGCCTTCGACGCAGCGACACACCTCGGCAAGTGGCACGGCACTCCACTCGGTGGTCTCCTCGCCGTGGAATACCTCGCGGAGGAGCGCGGCGGGGATGGCTTCGGCCGCGGCGAGGCGGTCGCTCGCGGATTTGCGCGCCGCCGGTACAGTCGCGAGTTGCTCAGCAAGCGGAACCTGCACTCGCCAGGGAAGAACTGGAATGAACCCCGCCCGCAGACGATTGAACAGGATGCGTTCCCTCACGCCACCGCGAGCAAGATCGCGGATGAGCTGCTGGCCACCTTGCGAACGGAACCAGTAGTAGAAGACACGGTGGTGCAGGACGCCGGGTCGTCCGCGCACAACAACGTAATCTGGACTTGTGATCCCCCGTGGTTCGCCTTCGTCCAGCATCGCGATCGACCCAAGCAGAATGCGCATCGGGTTGTAGAACACCGTGCCGGGCTCGACGGGCTTGTAGCGCTCCGGGTGCTTACCGATGGCTTCCTTCGCCGGGCTACGACCATCTCGGCTTGCGCCGTACAGCGGCAGTCCGCGCCACGCAGCGCCGATCCCGACGGAGACCTCTTCAAGGCACTCGTGCCCGTGCAACCAACGGACGCGATCGGTAGTTCCGGTGGTTCCGCCAACAGATTCGTTGGCCGCATTGGCTGCACGCCCGTGGTGAGCAACGGTGCCACTCATGCGGCGAACATCCTCTCCTTGGTCTGCTGGAGCACGAGCTTGGGCTCCCCGGCGCTCGCGAGAGACTTGACGCCGCCCGCTGCCGAAACCTCTGGCGTCTGCCAGATGTGCGGATTCTCCAAGCCATCCGTTCCATCGATCGCGAACTGATCCGCAATCGCCTCGACGGCGGCCTTCGCCGGCAATGGCAGGGCGCTCAACCAACTCGCGTGCTTGTAGCGGAACGCGAGGCAGCGCTCCTCGCGCGTGCGCGGCAGCAGGCCGTAAGCCAAGTCCGCAAGCACGTCGTAGAGGTCATACTCGTTCATCTGCTCCAACATCCGCAGTACGCTCGGCGAGTAGCCAGCGCTGACGATCGACTCGATGATCTCCTCGCGCTCAGGCGGGTTGATCCACCGCGCGCGAAATGCGTCGAGCGTCGGGCATTCGGCGATTAGGCGCGCGGAGAGCCCGGCCTTGTAGTCTTCGATCGGGATCGGTATCGCCTTGCCGTTGCCCGTAGCGACCACGAACCGGCCCTGCGAACCGATGTGCACCTCGAACCCGTCCACGATGATCGGCGGCTCGGGCTGGGGAGGCGGCGGGGGCCCCTCCCCGGTGCGGTCACGATCGTCGCTAGTCTCGGAGCTGCTCGGGTACTCCGTGATAAAGTCCTCGGCGAACAGGCGCGTGGCTCCCGTGTAGTCGTACACGGTGAACATCAACTTGCCCGTTGGCTCGTCGATGCGCGTGCCTCGGCCGATCATCTGATAGAAGGAGATCGGGCTCTTCATGTAGCGGAAGAACGCGATGTTCCGCACCACGGGCACGTCCACGCCCGTCGTCAACAGGTCTACGGTCGTCGCGATGAAGTGGCTCGACGACGACCCTCGAAGGTCGGGGAGGTAGTCGTTCCCTCCCGACTGGGCCGTGCACTTGAAGGCGTAGGGGTCCTTGCGTGCCACGCTTTTGGTCTTGCACCACTGCGCGTAGAGGTTGTTCATCGCAGCGGCCACGTCGTCGGCGTGCCGGTCGCGCGCGCAGAAGATGATCGTCTTCTGATGCGGACCGCGCTCCTTGTCCGAGTTGACGATCTGCGTGAAGAGGTCGAGGCACATCGCGTTCACGCGGTCCGGCAACAGCAACTTGGTCTCGAACTGTTGCTTCTCGTAAAGCGCAGCAATCTCGGCTGCGGTCACCAGCGATCCGGTGTTCGCGTTGCGAGGATTACGGGAGATGATCTCGGCGAGTGTCACGCCTCTCGCGTCGAGGTTGACTTGAGCGAGCTGTATCTCGCAGGCGGCGAGGTAACCGTCCTCCATCGCCTGCGCCAAGCCGTACTCGTAAACCGGTTCGCCGAAGTAGTGCAGGTTGTCGGCCGTGATCTGGGCGTCTGCCTTCGCCTCGTCGGTGCTCTCGGCGCACTTGAGCTGGCGGGGCGTCGCGGTGAGACCGATCTGGACCGCCTTCGGGTTCCGCGTCAGGACCACGGACCACTTGCCCCACGCGGACCGATGGCACTCGTCGATCACGATGTGCGAGAAGTAGTCCTCGGGATAGTGGCGGAAGAGGAACGACGGGTCGCCGTCCTGGCGGTCGATTCCGAGGGTCTGGTACGTGGCGATGTGCACACGAGCGTTCTTGGCATTGTTCGCGCCGCTGACCTCGTAGACCTCGGCGGCGTCGGCCCCGAACACGTTCTGCATCGCCTTGAGGCCCTGCGTTCGCAGTTCGTCTCGGTCGCAGAGGAAGAGCGCGCGCTTGAGCTGGCCCGCGTCCGCGATGCGTTTCAGCAGGTTGCAGGCGATGAATGTCTTGCCCGTACCGGTCGCGAGCGACAGCAATGCGCGGGGCGCTTGCTTGTTCTCCGCGCAGCGCGCGACCTTCTCGAACACGGCGCGGATGGCGGCATCCTGGAAGTAGCGGCGCTGTCCTTCTCCGCCGGAGTAGCGGGTGAGCAACGGCTTGGCCGCCGACGCGTCGAGCGAGAAGCCGAGGATCCTCTCGTACCGCGCGCGAAGGTCGTCCGGTGAGGGAAATTCGGCGAGCGGGCGCGGCGGGCTCGTAATGCCTGTCGAGCGGTCGAACTCAACGAACAGGTACCCATTGCTGGAGAAGACGAACTGAACGTTGTGACGGGACGCGGCAAGGTAGCCCTTCGCCTGGTCGAGGCCGTGCCCCGGCGGAAGCGTGTTCTTCTTCGCCTCGAGGAGGGCGACGGCGACGGGCTGCGTCTCGGAGTTCACCCGGATGCGCAGGGTGTAGTCGGTTCGGCCGCGCGCACGGCGACGCCCCTTGCCGTTGACGATCTCGACGGCTCCGAGGGTCACCTCGCGGCAGATGTAGTCCTCAGACCACCCGCGAGCGTGGATCGCGGGGTCGATGAGCTTGGCTCGGGTGTCGGCCTCGCTGAGTGCCAGTACGCTCACACAGTGCTCCGCCCCTCCCAAATGCCCCATCCGGCCAGCGGGAGTGCCCCCCCGCCAGGCTTGAGGAGAATGCGGATGCAGCTCCCGCTCGCCCCCACCGCGTTGTCGCAGCGAGGAACCATCCCCCAGACATCGACAGGTCGCCGGCTGATGCCGCAGGATCCGTTTCGGGTGACGCGCATGAAGCTCCGAGCATAGCTCCCCCAGGACTCCCGCGCAGGCCCGCAGCGTCCGTTCGCCCCGAATCCCCTGATCCCGCCCTGATTCCGTGTCTCAGATACTGCGCGTGTGTGATCGAGACAACGCGAGCTGGACACGAGCGCTGACGAGCGCGTGTACACTCGGTGGACCGCCCCTCGCCCCCATTGATCGGATCGCGACCCGAACCGGAGGGATTTGGAACCAAGGGGGGCAGGAATTCCGCCTGTCAATCTTCACTGCGGCCGATAGGACCGCGCGCCCGTCTCACCCGCTGGCGTACCGTCCGCGTGCGTCCACAGCGTCTTGAATCCGCCCTCTACGGGCATCTTGACCGCGGATCGAAGGAGCGCGCGCAGCTTCCCCGAGAGCGGCGTGATCCAGTCCAACCCCTGGGAGTGCCGCCGTTCGGCCGCGAGAAGCTCGGGGATTTCCTCGTTCGAGAAGCCGGCCTCGCGCAGCTGCCGCTCCGGAGAATGCCCGCCCGTTTCTCGGCAGGCGTTGGTGAGGTCGATCAACGGAGCTTGCTCGGGGTTCGGGTAGGCGACATAGAGCGTTCTCGTTTCCATGAGCGAGACCGTACATCCTCCCCCTGGAAGTGACCATGCCCGCCGACGATGGTGGCCCTTGGGAAAAGGGGCGAATCGCCCCTGTAGGCTTGCGCCGGGATGGTGCCTGCGGTCGTGGCGACGGGGCGACGGCGGGCCCCTACAATTCCGTCTCAGTGACCTCGCCCAACGAATCGCCTTCCCAGGCGAAACTCCCCCGCCGCCGCAGGACCGATGACGAGCGGCTTTCCGACCAACAGGTCAAGCTCGAGGTGCTGGTCGCGGAGCGCGATGCGCCGAAGTCGAAGGTGAAGGCGCCGCATACCCGGAAGCGGTCTACTCAACACGGGCAGGCCCGGAAACTAGGCCGGGGCCATGGCTCCCCCCACCGACGCGGCCCTCGACGCGGAACTGCGCGGCATCGTCGAGTCGCTCGTGACGGCGATGCGCGAGGTGATCATGAACGAACTCGTCGCGCAGGCGCGGCGGGCGATCGCTGCGCCTGCCCCCGTTCGTAGTCAGCGATCGAAGCTCAGCTCCCGCCGATGTTCGCCTCGACCGATTCCATGATCGGCTCGCGCCCCGAGGTCCACGGCCCCGGTGCCCACACCATGCCGTTGTACGAGACGCGCGCGACCCCGACCTTGAAGCCTCGCGAGGGCTTGTTTCGCTCGCGGAGCCCGGCCCGTTGGGCTCGAAGAGTGGACCAGCTTGGCCAAACTGAGCCACGATTTTTCCAAGCACCCGGTGCGACGCCTTCCGGGCGCGGCACGCATGCTCCACCTGCCACCTCGCACCACTTTTCCGGCCGCGCTCAAGTGGATCAGCTCGCCAGAACTGGACGCGCGATCTGGGTGCCCAGGGGGTGGACCAGCCTGGCCGAACTACAGGTGGACTTGATACGCCGAGCTGTCACACCTCCACGACACGCTTGGAGATCTGCGTATGGTCCAGGCCACGGTTTCTTGAACGGTTAGGCATGCCTGGATCATAGCCCACCAAGCCAGGAAGGCCAGCTGTCTGGCGCTGAGAGGTATTGAGACTTGACCAACGCGTCAAGGCCGCGGCCATTGAGCTGAAAGCTGGTGCCGCGCAAGTCGCGCGCAAACATCCCGCTGTCACGGTCGGCGCAACGATGGTCTTCCAGGACTTCGGCGATGGCAGAAAGGTCACCAGAAATAGCCCACGGGCTCAGACTATTGGCAACCTCCGGCGCTTTGCTGGCAATATGCTTAACGATTTCTTCGGCCCATTCGTGTGGCGTAAGTCGCCTCTTGAGGTTGCGCCCCCAAACCGCGAACAGCATCGCTCCATCGAGGGAGTCCAGCCCGAAACTTACCTCAATTGAACTCAAAATGTGAAACATCTCAGCAAAGCCCCCTCCGCGCATTTCGCGCACCCTCTCGGCGGCATGCTTGGCCTTGAGCGAATCGAGTTCCTTCCTGACGTTCCCGAGAGCGCTGGTTTGCTTGCCAACCTCGTCTACCAGCGCCATTCGCATCCGGTGATAGGCGAGGAACGGTCCGATCAAGAGTAGCGAGAGAGAAAGCCCGAGCTGCCAGCGAGTTCCGATGTCGCTCAGGCTGCCGCCGGTAAGGATGCTCCAGAGGCCAATGGCCAGCCCGCTAAGAATGAGAATCACGCCAAACACCGTTCCGATGGCGTATTCGGCGAGTGATTCGTTGATGGGTGAGAACCAATCCACGACGCCGCGCCACGGCTTGAGATGAACGGGAGTGCGCATCCCGCCCACGCTAGCGGCATGGATGCTCCTTATCCAGACCATTCAAGTATCCGGGCAGATCGGATAGGATGGCGGGCATGGGCAGGAAGAAACGCGAGCTTGACAGGTTCTACCCTGCGCCCACCGCCGTGGACGCAGCGACCTATGGCAAGTGGCTGCACACGGAGATGAACGTCATGCTGGTCAATGACAAGAGCATCGTCCTGGCCAACCCCGAGAGTGGGCGACTGCGGCCCTTCTACGATCAGTGGCGAGCCCACTTCGGCGTCGAGGCTCCGCGCCCTCCGGCTGGGGAGCTTCCGCTCTCGGCGGACTGACAGCGCATCTCGAATGCTTCCAGCGTCATCTGAATTCGGCCCAGCATCGGCGGGGCCATCATCCAGAACGGGCGCCCGATCTAACTACGTTGCCGCAAACGTCGGGTCGTCCAAAGTGGCGTTCTAGCGCCCGCCAGCGATGGTTACTTAGTCCGGTATACTGCGGCCCTAACTGTTGTAGCCTACACGGAGGGCAGATCCACCCACCGTCGGAACTTTCCTGCACCCCCAGACTTTCAGGTTCAAGACCCTTCGCCTCAATGCACAAGTATCGCCGCGTAGTGTTCGTGCTCGGCGCCGGCGCGAGCGTTCCGTATGGGTTTCCCGTAGGCAGCAAGCTGCGCGATCAGGTCGTGGCCCTTAAGGGCAACGAAAAGCTGAAGAGCCTCGGGCTTGACCATGGTGAGGTTGCCGAATTCTGCCACGATCTGGCACGCTCCGGTGCTGAGTCAGTCGATCAGTTTCTGGAGCGGCGGTCTGGATCCCTCCAGGTCGGCAAGGCGCTGATTGCGCTTGCACTCTCGCAGTACGAGAATGAGGAGGCACTTTCAGGGGCACAGTCTGAAGGCGGACGCTGGTACCATTACTTGTTTAATCGACTCGCCGCGGGACAAACCCTCGACAGGCTTCCGCAACTTTCGCACATCTCCTTTGTCACCTTCAACTATGATCGGTCTCTTGAGCATTGGCTCCTAGCTGCCGTGGAGTCGGGCTTTGGATGCGACCGGGAGGCTGCCCGGAAGGCGCTGAAGGGGCTACGGGTTCTTCATCTCCATGGAACGATTGGAGGAAGCCCGTTGACTGATCATCTTGCTCGTCCATATGGTCCTGTTACGACGAGAGAAGACCTCGAGCACTGCGTTGCAAGCCTCCGCGTCGTGCATGAGAACATGCCTACTAGTGGCGAATGGGGAGATGCAAAGAAGCTGCTGGGCTCATCCAGCGAAGTCGTGTTCTTGGGCTTTGGATTCAACAAGCAGAATCTGGATCGCCTTGAACTCGAGCAACATTGCTATAACCGCAGTGTATCTATGGGGATGGCGGGCACCTGGTTCAGAGAGCACGGCTATCCAGACCGCGCTCAGATTCTGGGCACCTGCCACGGTATGAGCGCTGGCGAAGTGAACCTTCAGATTATTCGGCCGCTAAATCGCATGGTAAGCCGCAACGAGTTCATGAACAATCGGGATAGAGATGTTCTTGGTTGGCTCAAGGATTATGTCGAGTTGCTGAATCCTGACTAGTTTGGTTTGGTGGAACGTGGGGAATGCACACGGACTGCGCAGGACGTCACTCATGTGACATCGCGCAGGTCGGGCAGGTCCTCGCCGAGGATGAGTCACATGAGACCGGGAATGCGCCGGTTCACCTGAAGGTCGCCGCTGATCCCTGATTCGGCTGGGGTCGAAAACTGGCCAGAGCACCTCAAAGTTCACCGATCCCAGGATTTTTTTCGCCCCAGTCTGGAGCATCGAATCTGCGTTTCGGCCTATACCTATCGCTCGAATCAAAGTTCCTCGACCTGTCCTTTTGAGGTGCACTTTGGGCGGTTTGAGCCTCTGGCCGTTCTTCCGCCAAGTTCACCGTGGGTTCACCGATGCAACAGCCGCTATTGCGCCACGATCGATGGCCTGCGGGTCCGTTGACTTTGCCTGTGCGTGCACCGATGATTCCCCTTGACCGCGCGGCCACGCTCCAAGGGCTTTTGCCATCACACTCCAAGCGCCGTGGGTCATTCCCCGCTTGGAGTCTATTCGATGGCCTATTCGCCGCCTGCTGAGTCTGCGTCCCCTTCCCCTTCCCCTTCCGAAACCCCCCGGCTTGCGATTCGGCGCGTTCCGATCGAGTCCCTTCACCTCGATCCCGCGAACGCCCGCTCGCACCCTGACCGCAACCTGGAGTCGATCACCGCGAGCCTCGCCCGCTTCGGGCAGGCCGAACCGCTCGTGGTCCAGGCGTCCTCACGCCGCGTCATCGGCGGCAACGGCCGGCTGGTGGCGATGCGCAAGCTCGGATGGACCGAGTGCGAGGTGGTCGAGCTGGAGATCTCTGACCTCGACGCAACCGCCCTGGGGATCGCCCTCAATCGAACCGCCGAGCTCGCGGAATGGGACGAGCCCGCCCTTGCCCAGATCCTGAAGCTCCTGCGCGACCAGGATTCCCTGCTCGGCGTCGGCTTCGACGTGCCGGACATCGACGAGCTGCTGGCGTCCCTCGGCGAGAACACCGCCCCTGTCGAAGACCCCGGTCCCGAGCCGCCCAGCGCGCTGGCCGTCGCTCGCCGGGGGGACCTGTGGACCCTTGGGAACCACCGCCTGCTGTGCGGCGACTCGACGAGCGAGGCGGACATGACCAGGCTCATCGCCGGCGAGAAGGTCGCCCTGTTCGCGACGGATCCGCCCTACTGCGTTGACTACACGGGCAACGACCGCCCGATCCACGACGGCAAGGCTTCGGGCAAGGACTGGTCTTCGGTCTACCGCGAGATCGACATCGCGGACCTGGGCCAGTTCCTCGACGGCGTTTTTGCCGCAACCCTCCCCCACCTGATCGAGAAGGCGCCGATCTACGTCTGGCACGCCCACGTCCAACAGCCCACCGTCGCTGCCGCCTTCGAACGCCACGGGCTCTTGCTGCACCAGGTGCTCGTGTGGGTCAAGCCGTGCGCGGTGTTCGGCCACAGCTATTTCCGCTGGCGTCACGAGCCCTGCGCCTTCGGCTGGAAGCAGGGCAGCAAGCCCGACCACGGAGTCGCGCAGCTCGACACGGTCTGGGAGGCCGACTGGGACGGCAAGTCGCGCCCGATCGATATGGGGCACCCTACGTCGAAACCGACGCGCCTCTTCGAGCTCCCTATCGAGCTGCACACGAAGCCGGGGCAGGTCGTACTCGAAGCCTTCTCCGGCTCTGGCAGCCAGCTCATCGCAGCAGAGAAGCTTGGGCGCAAGTGCCGCGCGATGGAGATCACGCCCGCGTTCGTCGATGTCGCGATCAAGCGCTGGGAAGCGGCGACCGGGAAAGAAGCCGTGCTCGACGGCACCGGGCAGTCGTTCGCAGAAGTGGCCTCCACCAGGGGGCTGGCATGAATCGCAAGCTCGGCGAAGAAGCTTTTGCGTTCTACGCGAGTCTGGGCACGGCGCGCAGCTACGAGCGCGTGGCCGAACAGTTTTCTGTGTCCAAGCGCGGGGTCGTGAAGTGCGCGCAGCGCGAAGACTGGCCAGCGCGCGTTGCAGAGATCGATCGAAAAGCTCGTCTGCGGCTCGAAGAGCAGGCGATCGAGTCGCTCGAAGAGATGTCCGCGCGCCACCTAAAGCTCGCGCGAGTGATCCAAGGCAAGGCGCTCGAGGCGTTGAAGAGCATGCCGCTCAACTCGGCGATGAACGCGGTGCGCGCCCTGAGCCTGGCGATCGAGATCGAACGTGGCACCCGCGGCGAGCCGGGCGAGCGGGATGGTGCGCTCGTCGCACAGGTGACGCGACAAGAGATCCACCGGCTGCTGAAGCCGGCGCCCGAGTCGAACGCCAAGGGCGGCGAGAATGCCGGTGGAGATGGCAACGACTGGTAGCCCGCTGGTCCTGCGCAAGCGCGAGCTGTTTCGCACGATCGGGTACGAGCCGCTCGCGGTCCAGCTTGAGGCGCATCGCTCGACCGCTCGGATTCGAGTGCTCGCCTGCGGGACGCGCTACGGCAAGTCAACCTGCGCGGCGGCAGAAGTGCTCGCTGCGGTGCTGGCGCCGCGTGAGCGTTCGCTCGGGTGGGTCGTGGGCCCGAGTCTCGAGGTCACCAGCCGCGTGATCGACCGCGTTGGGATGCTGCTTCACGAGCACTTTCCTGCGCGAATCGAGAAGGACCAAGGACGCGACAAGCGGATCGTAGTCAGGAATCTCGGCGGCGGGCTATCGGAGCTGCGGGGCAAGTCCGCCGATGCGCCGTCGTCGCTGCTGGGCGCAGAGCTCGACTGGCTCGTCGTGGACGAGTGCGCGCAGATCAAGGTTTCCGTCTGGCAGTCGCACCTGGCTGCGCGGCTGCTCGACCGACGCGGCTGGGCGTTGCTTGTGGGAACGCCTGGCAAGATGGACTGGTACTTTGACCTGTTCCAACGCGGGCAGTCAGGCACGGATCCCGACTGCCGCTCGTGGCGCGCGCCCACCTGGGACAACCCGCACGTCGCCCGCGACCTGATCGAGGCAGAACGTGCGAGCCTGCCGGCAGACGTGTTCGCACAGCAGTACGAGGCGCGGTTCTTGCTCGAACCCCCGGAGCGATGCGGGACATGCGGCTTCCCGACCGAAACGCCGCCAAAGTGGTACTTCGTGTGCGATGCGTCGAAGCTGCTGTACTGCCGAACGTGCCGAGGCCTGGTGAACCGACTGGGGCGAACGCTGATCCAGCGACGCCCCGATGGGTCCTTCCTCCACTACGCTCTCTTGGACGGGATGCCAGGCGACGGCGATCCCGAGAACGAGTAGCCAGCAGGATGTGTGCCTGGCTTGCTGGATTCGCAGATTCTGCGCCGGGGTGGCGACCTGTTGCCGATGGCTGCCGAATGCGTTGGCCACAGGCGGCTCCAAGCACAGTCTTAGCATTGGAATCAGCGCATTCCGCCGAGCAGCCTGCGCGGGTCGAGCGTTCATGGGGCCACGCGCCGATGGTGGCGCGCCAACCAGAGAATGCACATGGCATCAAAGAAGAAGAGCGCGGCGAAGTCCAAGACCCCGGTTCTGATTGAAGAGGGTTCGAACGCCGAGGGAGCGGCACCTGAGGCAAACACGGCGGGCGATTCAGCGCACGCTCCCACGCTGGCCGACGCCGCAAGCGGCTATCTCGCGTGGCTCGACAAGCATGGCGCTGGCGACGGAACGCTGTCGTCGTACCGCATGGAGTTGAAGCTCGCGATGCGTGAACTTGGCGAGGCGACGTTGCTCGCAAGCCTCACGGCGGACCGCGTTGCAGAATACTTCGCGTGCGACGCGCTCACGAAGACGCGCCACGGCAAGCACAAGGCGAAGGCGACGATCGACAAGTCGCGCCGCGTGTTGCGCCTCGCGCTGGTGTGGGCGCAGGACGAGCAGCTCATCGCCGTCGCGCCGATCCCTGCGACCGCAGCCAAGCCGGTCAAGTTTCAGGCGGTCTGATCCGCGCAGGCGGATGCGTGGCCCGAGCGCGAGTGCTCGGGCCGCTTCGTTTTCCCACTCCAAGTTCACATTCCAAGGAGGACGCACATGCGCCTCAACGAAGCGATTGCGGCGTACCTGCTCCAGCTCCAGGCCGACGGGCGTTCGGCGCACACGGTTGCGCAATGCCAACGCCACCTCGGCGCGTTCGGGTCCTGGATCGGAGCGCAGCACGACCTGGACCAGGTCTCGACCGGCGATGTAGCGCGCTTCATGGTCGCGAGCGAAACGACGAAAGGGCGATCGACGGCAACTCTGAACGCGGTGCGCACGTCGCTGCGGACCTTCTTCGCCCATGTCCACGCTGCGGGGTTTGCGCGATCGAACCCTGCGAGACTCCTGCGCCGGGCCATCTGCTCGCCTCCGCCGCCGCGAGGGCTCTCCGACGAGGAGGTGGCGCGGCTGATGGACGTGCTCACCTTGGCGCAAGGCGCGGCGGCGCGGCGCGACCACATGCTCATCGCAGTCATGCTGCGCGCGGGCCTTCGGCTGGGGTCCGCGCTCGCGCTGGAGCGCGCGGATGTCGATCTCGAGCGCCGGGAGATCCTGGTGCGGGTCGCGAAGCGGCAGGCGGTCGAGCGGGTCCTCGTCAGCCCGACGCTCCACGATCATCTGGTCGGGTACCTCGCCGAGCGCGGGGACGGGCCGCTGTTCACGACGCGCGACGGGGGGAGGATCTGCAACCGCCAGGCGCAGCGGCGGATCGAAGGCTGGCTGCGGCGCGCGGGGATCGCGAAGGGGTCGGCGCATTCGCTGCGGCACAGTTTTGCGCTGCGCCTGTACGCCTGCTGCGGGGACGTGCTCTTGGTCAAGGAGGCGCTGCGGCATCGCTCGATCGCGTCCACGCTGGTTTACGCCAGGATCCGCCAGGGGGATCTTCGACGCGCCCTTGAGGCGTAGCCGGTCGCCAGCCCTTGCTGCCTCAGAGGAGGTCGCGAGAGTCGGGGCTGCGGAGTCGCCGGGGCACGCAATCGGCTCCAAGGACCTGCGCAGGAGGCGGGTCCCCGCCGCGTGGCGGAATCCGCTGGGGCATTGCTCGATGCCAAGCCCGCTTGTGAGCGAGGCGGGGAGGACAGCCTGCGTGCGGTCAGCGATGCGGCCCCCTTGCACCCCGTAACCTACAAGTTCGATCGATAGTCGAGCCGCTTTCGCCTCCTCCTCTTTGATGTGGCACCTCGCGGTTGCGAGGCCACGGAGGAGAGTCGGAAGGGACTGGTTCCTACT
>Ga0315910_10002279_pt1 | contig 17018 bp, 9 predicted proteins | sample EdamamesoilMG_FD_204470 | JGI IMG/M metagenome (GOLD analysis project Ga0315910, IMG submission 204470) | Garden soil microbial communities collected in Santa Monica, California, United States - Edamame soil | ecosystem: Environmental > Terrestrial > Soil > Garden | place: USA: California... | reverse complement strand
CCTGTACTCCCCCACCCAGCCGGTCGGCCAGCCCAACCGCTCCGCCTGGGCCTCCCACCTCCGCGCGGCCCTCGCTCGCGACCCCGCCCACGCCGGTTCGCTCACCAGTATCGGCCGGGTGCTCGCCCCGCAGGGCGACCGGGCGCAGCCGGAGTGGATCCTCGACGCCCTCGCGCGCGGGGACTCCCTCGGCGTCGTGACTCCGGAGCTCCTCCTGGTGCGCGGCCGCCTCGCCCGGCAGGAGGGACGGCACGCCGAGGCGATCGCGGCCTTCGATGCGTACGCGAAGGCCGGGGGCGACCGGTCGATCGCCGCCCTCGAGCGCGCCCGCGCGCTGGCCGGAGCGCTCGAATTCGATGCCGCCGTGGCGAGTTACCGCGAGGGGGTCGCCCAGCTCACTCCCGCCGGGCTCGAGCTCTACCGCTCGGACCTGGCGCTGATCGCGGAGGACGCGGAGGTCGAAGGGCTGAAGGGGATCGCGCTCGGCACGGCGGTACCGTGGGTCGAGAAGTTCTGGCGCCGTCGGGACGCGGCGGATGTCCGCCCCGAGGGGGACCGGCTCCGGGAGCACCTCCGGCGCTGGGCGGTGGCGTACGAGCGGTATCGCGTGATCGATCCCGACCGCCGCACCCTGTTCCACGAGCCGTGGGCGCCGATCGCCCCCTGTGTTCCCAAGGACAGCTTCAATCTCCTGCAGGCAGGGGCGCGGGAGGTGAGCGACCCGCTCGATCCCCGCCGCAATGAGCGCATCCTCGATGACCGCGGCCTGATGTACATGCGCCACGGCGAGCCCCTCGGCGTCGTCTGGACGATGGGCTCGGCGGACCGGGCCAGCGCCGCCGCCCAGGCCGCGGTCGACCGGCGTGGCGCCGAATGGTCGGAGTTCAGCGCCGACCAGGTCGCGGCGGAGATCGCCCTCCGTCGCGCCAGCAGCGATGACCGGGGGATCAACACCGCAGAGGTATGGACCTACCTGATCGAGGGAAAAGTCCGCTCCTACATGTTCCGCGGGTCCAACTATCTGGGCTACAGCCAGGCGACGACCCTCACTTCCGATATCAGCTCGCCGGAGCTGGCACTGCTCCGCGCCCAGCTCGACCCGCGCTTCATGACCGTCTGGTCGCGCTATCAGACCGCCTTCCCGCCGAAGGTGCCGATCGAGTGCATGGTCTCCGTCCAGCGGCTGGCCCGCGAGGTGCGCGCCGACCTGATGCTCGGCGGGAGCACCGACGACCAGCCCCTCCTCTTCCCCGTCCCCGTGCTGCCGGCCGTGCAGGTCGCGGCGGTCGGCCACCCTGCGGAGGGGAATGCTCAGGCGGTGATCGCCTATGCCCTCCGCGGGGACCGCCTCGTCCCGGCGCGGATGGACAGCCAGATGGTGTACATCCTCCGGTGGCGGCTCACCGCGGTCGACACCGCGGGCGAGGTGCACCGCCTGGAGGGGGAGCAGATGAACACCCGGGCCGATACTCTGCGCGCCGGAGAGTTCCTCTCCGGGACCCTCACCCTGCCCCTCCCTCCCGGGACCTGGCAGGTGGGGATCGCCTTCTGGCAGCCCGATGAACGGACCGGCGGTGCGGTGCAGGTGCGGAACGTCCGGGTCGCCGGAGAGGCGGCATCCCTCTCCGACCTGATCCTCGGGCGGGAGGACGACCTGGTCCGCTGGAACGGCGTCGCGATGAATCCCCTCGGCACCTGGCGTCGCGGCTCGACCGTGATGGTCCGCGCGGAGCTCCGCGGTGTTCCCGCCGGTGAGGTGCGCACCACGTTCGAAGTGACCCAGCTCGATCGAGAGCAGCGCCGCCCCGCCGTCCGGGTCGCGGGGACCAGCACGGCGAGCGGGGAGACCACGATCATCGAGCGTGAAGTGGGCCTCGGCCGGCTGGCGCCCGGGGTGTACCGCCTCAAGCTGATCGTCGAAGGGGCCGCGGGGCTCCGGCTCGAACGGAGCAAGGTCCTCGAGGTGATCGAATGACCCGCCGGGGTTCCCCCGGGGAAGCGATCGAATAGACTTAGGGGCCTCCGGTCGGTGTCGCCGGAGGCCTGCACGTCGTCCCCTGCCACGATCCCCATCACAAGGTCCGTCCGTGCGCCGCCACGCTCGACTTTGCTTGGCCATTCTCGCCGCCGCGCCCCTGGCCCTCCGGCCCACCGGCCCACTTGCCGCGCAGGAACCCGCCGACCGGGTCGCCATCGACCGGTTCCGGGATTCCCTCGGTGCGATCACCGACATCGCGACCCTCAATTCCATCGTCGCCCGGGAGAAGAACGCCCGTCCCACCACCGGGGACCGGGAACTCGGCCGCCTCCGCTACGGCTGGGCCCTCGTCCGCCTCGGCCAGGTGGCCGACAGCGCCCCGCCCCTCATCGACGCCCTGCTCCAGTTCTATGAAGCGGGGGTCCGGCGTTCCAAGTGGCCCTACGCCCACTTCGGGATGGGAGCCAACAAGCTCGCGCTCGACGGGATCGGGGCCCGCGAGATCCGGAGCCAGCACCAGACCGCCGGGTCGGGGTGGCGTTGGGGGGCCGCGAACGCCTTCCTCTATGCCGTGAAGGCCGACACCAACTACATCACCGCCGCGGTCGAACTCGGGCTCACCGTGATGCGGACCCCCACCTGGGCCGACATCCCGCCGGTCGTCACCGCGATGACCCGCGCGGCGAAGAGCGGTCAGGCGGGGAACGAGGTGTGGCTCGTCCTCGGCCGGCTGCAGCGCCAGATCGACAGCAACGCCGCGGCCCTCCGCTCGTTCGATACGTACGCCGCGATCCCGGGAGTCGATAAGAGCATGGCGCAGCTGGAGCGGGCGCGTACCCTCTTCGCGCTCGGGCAGAACCAGGAGGCGGAACGCGCCTACTTCTCCGGCGCGGCCTTCCCCAGCGACAGCGCACGCGAGCTCTACATCAAGGACGCGAGCTGGATCGCCGACTCTTCGGAGATCCGTGAGATCCGCGCCGCCTCGGGGGAGCAGCTCCCCGCCGTGCTCGGGCGGCTCTGGCGCGATCGGGAGAGCGCGTCGGGACGGGCCGCGGGGTCGCGCCTGGCGGAGCACTACCGGCGTTGGGACGTGGCGCAGCGGAATTACAAGCTGCAGCCCGCCCTGACGCGGCAGTGGGACTTCGGGCAGATCTACCGCAGCGCCCAGTCCGACCTGGACGACCGCGGCGTCATCTATATGAAGCACGGCGATCCCGATGAGAAGGCCTTCTTCGTCGCCGACGGGATCCCGCCCAATGAGAGCTGGGTCTACCACCGCCCCGCGGGGGACCTGGTGCTCCACTTCACCCAGACCCTCGGCTCCAGCGGCTGGCACCTCATCGAGGGGCTGGGCCAGATCGCCGGAAACCCCTGCCAGGTCCCGGGACTCCTCGAGTCGCGGGTGATGATCGACCCGTACTACCAGGCGCTCGCCGACATGGCGCGGATGGACAGCGTCAAGATCGCCGCCGCCTTCAAGAGCGGGGACAACGCCGCCGCGCAGTTCTTCGCTGCCTGCGCCCCGGGCGAGATGGTCCGCGGGCAGGCGGTCTCGGCCGTGGTCGGCGTCGCCGCCAGTGTCTCGACGCAGTGGTACGGCACCCAGCGCCAGAACCAGGAACGCCTCGATTCCCGCGCCAGCATCGAGCGGAGCACGACCACCGACTCCGACCCGCTCCGCTACCGTGCGCCGTTCGCGCCCTTCGTGCAGGGCTACGGCGTGGGCGGCCCCCGGCCGAACAATGGCCGTATCCTCCTTGTCTGGGCGCTCGACGGACGTGACCAGCCGCGAGCGGATACCATCCCCGGGGTGCAGGGACTGGTGTACTCGACGCGGATCCGGGCTAACGTCTTCGATACGACCGGCAAGCTCGTGGTCAGCGTCGACTCCATCAAGCGCCAGCGGTACGCCGCCGGGATCCTCCCGCCGGGGAGCCAGATCAACGGCGTCCTCCTTCTCGACGTCCCGCCCGGGGTCTACCGCGTGCAGATGTCCGTCGCGGATACCGTCGGCGACAAGGGGGCGGCCAGGGTGATCGGCGGGATCCCTGTCCCCGCCTTCTCCGGCCAGCTAGAGCTGAGCGACCTGGTGCTCGGCCTCGAAGGTTCCGGGCTGGCCTGGAACCGGGGCCCGGGGTCGCGCTTCCCCCTCAACGCCCGGAACGCCTGGACCCCCGCCGAAGCGATGGAGGTCGGCTTCGAGATGGAAGGGCTCGCGGCCGGAACGGCGTACAAGGTGAAGATCGCCATCGCCGACCTGGGCGCCGACAGCACCCGTCCCCCTCGCGCCTCGGTCGAGTTCGAGAACCAGGCGAGCGGCACCCGGGAATTGGTGACCCAGAGCCTGGGTCTCCGAGCCCTCCGGCCGGGGCGGTACCTGCTGACCGTCACCGTCACCGCCGGCGACCGCTCCATCCGGCGCGAACGGCGGATCACCATCTCGCCGGCGCGGTAGGCGCTTGGGCGCTTGGGCGCTTGGGCGCACGACCTAACTCATTACAGCACAACTAGTTAGAGGTATACGGCATTGGGGGATGAGCTCGTCTCGTCCCCCAACCGCCCGTGCGCCAAAGCGCCCAACCGCCTTGAGTTAACTCGTACCCCCGATTAGACTTACCACGCTGTCCAACTACTCCTCCTCGGTCCCACACCAGGGCCGGGGCACTCAGACCGAAGGAAGGTGTAATGACCCGTCCGTTCGAGGTGGTCTATATCTTCGATGCAGCACTCGAAGAGGCCGCCATCAGTGAGCGTCTCGCTCGCTTCCACGCCCTGATCCAGATCGCCGGCGCCGAAGCTCCCCAGGTGAACCACTGGGGGAAGCGCACGCTCGCCTACCCGATCAAGAAGCACGAGACCGGGTACTACGTCGTCGCCAAGTTCGAGGCCGACACCAAGGCGCTCCCGGAGTTCGAGCGCGCCATCAAGCTCGATGAGAGCGTTCTCCGCTTCCTCGTCGTCGCCAACGACGGCCCCCAGCCGGTCCCGGCGATCGCGGCGAAGTCCAGCGAGGAGGACGACGAGTGATGCGCGGCAAGAGCAAGACCTGCGCGATCTGCGAGTCCGGCGTGCGCGTGGTCGACTACAAGGATGAGCGGACCCTGACCCGGTTCCTCACCGAGCGCGGCAAGATCCTCCCGTCGCGCCTCTCCGGGGCCTGCTCCCGGCACCAGCGCCAGATCGGCACCGCCATCAAGCGGGCGCGCCAGCTGGCCCTGATCCCGTACATCAAGGGCCAGGGAAGCTGACCGCCGCGGCGGTGTCCGAACATCCGGTGCGGCCCCGAGTCACCCTCGGGGCCGTATTGGCTTTGGCCACCGCCCTGGTCGCGATGGCCGACGCGGTCACCCTCCCCCTCGCCCTCCTCCTGGCGGGGGCCCAGACGGCCGACCGCCGGGTCCGGATCTGGGCCGGGGCAGCGATGGTCGCGACGGTACTCTGGATCGTCTACACCAAGGCGGAGGACCCGGTCTCGCTCCTGACCCACGTGGCGGCGGTGATCGGTGGCGCCCTGTTCGTCCTCCTCATGCGCTCGGGGCCCCGCCCCGCGCTCGAGTCGGCGCTTTTCGCGACGGCCTGCGCCGTGGCGGTCGGGACCGCGGGGGCGGCGGGGCTCGATCTCGACCTCCGGAGCACCCGGCTCGACCTGATCCACGAGTCGTTCCCCAAGGACGAGGCCTCGCTCTCCGCCCTCTCGGCCGCCGGCCTCCCGGCGAGCGTCCTCCTCGTGATCTTCGACGCCACGTTCATCCTCGCCCTGGTCGCGGGACAGTGCGTGGCGTGGCACTGGTACCGGCTCCTCGCCGACCCGGCCGGCCTCCCCGCATCGACGCCTTTCCGCGAGTTCCGTTTCAGCGACCACCTCATCTGGCTCCTGCTGCTCGGGCTCCTCGGCGTCACGGCGCAGATGATGGGGACGCTCACGACCGACGCGAGCTGGCCCGGGACCCTGCTGATGGTGATGACGATCATCTACGCCATCCGCGGGGCGGCGGTCCTCTGGCCGAGCTCCGGCCCCCTCCCCGCCCCGGTCTTGCTGCTGGTGGTCGTGGGGGTTCTGTTTCTGATGAAGTTCGTCTTCCCCGGTCTGCTGGGGCTCGGGGTGGCCGACACCTGGTTCGATTTCCGGCGCCGCGCCGCGGCCGCCTCGGGAGACTGATCGATGGAAGTGATCCTGCGTGAGGACGTGAAGGGGCTCGGCAAAGCGGGCCAAGTGGTGAAGGTGAAGCCCGGCTACGGGCGGAATTTCCTCCTCCCCAACAACCTCGCCTACGAGGCCACCGACGGGAACAAGAAGCGGATCGCCGCCGAGCACGCCGCGAAGAACGCCAAGCTCGCCGCCGAGAAGGGGGAGGCCGAGGCGTTCGCGGCGCGGCTCGCGGCGGTGACCGTCACCATCACGGCCAAGGCGGGGGAAGAGGGGAAGCTCTTCGGCTCCATCGGCGGGAACGACATCGCCGAGGCGCTCGCCAAGCTGGGACACGTGGTCGACAAGAAGAAGTTCGACCTTGAGCACCCCATCAAGACGGTCGGGGAGTTCACCGTCCCCGCCAGGCTCCATCACGATGTCATCGCCCGGATCCGGGTCGCGGTGCGCCCCGCCTGATGGCGCGGAACAAGATCTCCTACGTCGACGGGCCGCGCCTCGCGCGCGGACTCTTCGCCGCCTCCGACTGGGTCTGGGGCCGACGGGAAGAGATCAACCGCATCAACGTCTTCCCGGTCCCCGACGGGGACACCGGCACCAACTTCTCCCTCACCCTCCGCGCGGTGGCCGACGCCTGCCGCGCCCTCGGTGACGCCTCCCTCCCGGAGACGGCCCAGGCGATGTCGCGCGGGGCGGTCCTCGGCGCGCGCGGCAACTCGGGGATGATGCTCGCCCACTTCCTCCTCGGCTTCGCCGAGGCGAGCGGGACGCGGCTGACGCTCGACACCCGCGAGCTGGCGCAGTGCCTGGCGGCCGGCGCGGCGCACCTGGAGACCTCCCTCGACGACCCGCGCGAAGGGACCATCCTCACGGTCGCGCGCGAGGCGGCGCAAGGGGCGCTCCGGGTCGGGGGCCGCACCGACGATCTCCACGAGTTCTTCGAACTTCTCCTCGCCGAGAGCGAGGCGTCCCTCGCCCGCACCCCTGAACTCCTGGCCGCGCTCAAGGAAGCGGGCGTCGTCGACGCCGGGGCCAAGGGGTTCGTCCTGATGCTCGAAGGGGTGGTCCGCTACCTCAAGGGGGACCCGATCGCCCCCGCCGGCGATTACAGCGCCCCCTCGGAAGCGGAACTCACCCCCGCGGCCCACGCTGCCGTCGCCGCCGAGCGGGACTACCACTACTGCACCGAGGTGATGGTGAAGGGCGTGGACCTGCCGCCCGCCAACGAGGTGCGGAGCGCGATGCGGCAGTTCGGCGGCTCCCTCGTGGTGGTGCTCGCGGGCGGGCTGCTCAAGGTCCATGTGCACACCGACACCCCCGAGGCCGTCTTTAGTTATGCAGCGCGCTGGGGGAAGGTGGAGTACACCAAGGCCGAGGACATGCGGGCCCAGCACCGGAAGCTGGCCCACGGCGACAAGCGACCGGTGGCGGTGGTGGCCGACAGCTCGGCCGACCTCCCCGACGCGGTGCTCGACCGGCAGCACATCGCCCTCGTGCCGCTGCAGGTGATGTTCGGCGAGAAGACCTATCGCGACCGCGTGGAGCTCAAGCCGGAGGAGTTCTACCGGCTGATGCGGGGGACCAAGACCCTCCCCACCACGTCGCAGCCGACCCCCGGCGACTTCATCCAGGCGTATCGCGACGCCCGGACCGCGGCCGACGAGGTGGTGGCGGTGCTCCTCTCCGGCGGGCTCTCGGGGACGCTGCAGTCCGGAACGGCGGCGGCGAAGGCGAGCGGGATCGAGGGGATCCACCTGGTGGACAGCCGGTCGGCCTCGTTGGGCGTTGGACTGATGGCGCTCCGCGCCACCGAGCTGGCGGAGTCGGGGTGGAGCGGGAAGCAGATCGTCGACGAGCTGCTCCGCATCCGCGAACGGTCGGGATGCTTCCTGACGGTCGACCGGTTCGACAACCTGCTCCGCTCGGGGCGGGTGAGCAAAGGGAAGGCGTGGCTCGCCGGGATGCTGGACGTGAAGCCGATCCTGGGGCTCGACGAGGCCGGCAAGATCGTCCCGGTGGACCGGGTGCGGGGGCGGGACAACGTGGTACCGCGGGTGCTCTCGCTCCTCGAGAAGCGGCTCACCCCACGGCCCCGGGCGGTGCGGTTCGGCGTGGTGCACGCGATGGCCCCCGAGGCCGCGGAACGGATCCGCACCGCGCTGGTGGCGGCGTACCGTCCCAAGGACGTGATCGTGAACCTCGCGACCGGGGTGCTCGGCACCCACGTGGGCGAGGGGGCGTGGGCGGTGTTCTGGCAGGTCGAGGACGGACCGGAGGAGGCGCGATGAGCCACCCCCTCCCGCCCTTGGTGGCCGCCGCAGTGACCGCGTTGTCCGACCTGAAGGGCCAGGACATCGTGATCCTGGACCTCCGCGGGATGACCGACGCGACCGACTGGTTCATCGTGGTGAGCGGCACCTCGGACACTCACGTCCGCGGCCTGGCCGATGCGGTGACCAGGGCGCTGCAACCGTTGGGGCACCGGCCGCATCACGCGGAAGGGCTGACGCAGGGCCGCTGGGTCCTCCTCGATTTCGTGGACGTGGTCGTCCACCTGTTCCACCCGGAGGCGCGGGCCTTCTATAGATTGGAGCGACTCTGGGGCGACGCCCCGATGCTCCGCACCGGCTAGCAAGGCCGTGGAGGTATTGATGGGGTCGTACGGCAAGACAGACGCTCAGACGCTCGGACGCTCAGCGGCGCGGAATTTCCTCGCACTGCTGGCGCTCGTCGTGCTTTCGGCCCTCTGGCCTACCGGCCCACTGGCCGCGCAGTACTTCGGCCAGAACCGGGTCCAGTACCGCACCTTCGACTTCCAGGTCATCCAGACCGAGCATTTCGACGTCTACTTCTACGAGCAGGAACGGGAGGCCGCGCTCGACGCCGCCCGGATGGCGGAGCGCAGCTACGCCCGGCTGTCGCACATCCTGAACTACAAGTTCCAGGAGCGGAAGCCGATCATCCTCTACGCCTCGCACTCCGACTTCGCGCAGACCAACGCGGTGCCGGGCGGCGTGAGCGAGGGGATCGAGGGCGTCACCGACGCCTACAAGCACCGAAACGTGCTCCCCTTCCCCGGCTCCTACGCCGACTTCGAGCACGTCCTGACGCACGAGATGGTGCACCAGATGCAGTACGACATCTGGGCCCGCGGCCGCGCCGGGAACGTCGGCGCCCTGGTGGCGATCAACCCGCCGGGGTGGTTCGTGGAGGGGATGGCGGAGTACCTCTCCATCGGCCCCAACGACCCCAACACCGCGATGTGGGTGCGCGACGCGGCGCTCGACGGGAAGCTCCCCACCATCGAGCAGATGACGTACGACCCCTACATCTTCCCGTACCGCTACGGCCACGCGCTGCTGGCGTACATCGGGGAGCGGTGGGGGGACGAGGCGATCGGCGCCCTCCTCAAGGGGACCCTCGCCGGCGGGCTCGAGGGGAGCATCCGCCGCACCCTCGGGATGGGGAGCGAGCAGCTCTCCCAGGAGTGGCACGACGCGCTGCAGCGCAAGTTCCTCCCGGTCATCGCCGACAAAGAGAAGGCGCGCGACTTCGGGAGCGAGCTCCTCTCGCGCCAGCGGGACGGCGGCACCTACAACCTCGCCCCCGCCCTCTCCCCCGACGGCTCGCAGGTGGCGTTCTTCAGCGAGCGGGCCGGCTTCACCGTCGACCTCTGGCTCGCCGACGGGAACACCGGCCGGGTACGCCGGCGGCTCTTCAAGAGCACCTGGTCGAGCGACTACGAGACCTACCGCTTCATCAATTCCTCGGTGAGCTGGAGCCCCGACGGGCGCTACCTCACCGGCGCGGCGAAGCGCGGCCCCAAGGATGACCTGCTCATCCTCGACGTCCGCAAGAACAACCTGGCCCGGCGGATCGACATCCCGCTCAACGGCCTCACCAACCCGTCGTTCAGCCCCGACGGGAAGCAGATCGTCTTCAGCGGGCTCGACGGCGGACTTTCGGATCTCTTCATCGTCGATGTCGACGGGAAGAACCTCAAGCGCCTCACCCGCGACAAGTACACCGACATGAACCCGGTCTGGTCGCCGGACGGCCGCTACCTGGCCTTCGTGACCGACCGCGGCCCGATCACCGACTTCAATACCCTGACCATCGACCGCCTCCGGATCGCGCTCTTCGACCTGGAGGAGAACCGGGTGATCGACCTCGATCACATGGACCGCGGCGGCAACGTGAGCCCCCAGTGGTCGCCGGACGGGAGGTCGATCGCCTTCGTCTCCGACCGGAACGGGGTCTCCAACATCTTCCTGTACGACCTCGACCAGCGGGAGATCTACCAGCTCACCGATCTCTACACCGGGGTGCAGGGGATCACCCAGATCTCCCCCGTGCTCTCCTGGGCGCGCGAGGTCGACCGTCTGGCCTTCGTCTACTACACCTCGAACGAGTTCAGCGTCTACTCGATCGTGAACCCGCGGAGCCTCCGCGGGGAACCGTACCGCGACTCCACCACGGGCCCCCCTGCCCTCGCGGCGCTCAACGTGGTCCCGCAGAGCCGGGTGACCCGCGGCTACGCCGCCGGCCGCGCGCCCACGATGCGCGACATCGTGCCGCCCATCACCACCGGGCTCCCGGGGATCACCAGCTCCATCGGCGACAGCACCGGGAGCGCGGCGACGCCGGCCTCCCCGCCCTCCACCGCCGGGAGTTTCTACCGCGGCAACTCCGGGTTCCGCATCGCCGACTCGCTCACCCCGCGCGACTCGAGCATGCCGCCACCGGTCTCGGTGACCGATATGCTGGCGAACGACAGCATCAGCCTCCCGGATACGGCGGAGTTCACCATCAAGCGGTACAAGGTGAAGTTCACCCCGGACTACGTCTCGCCGCCGACCCTCGGCTACACCCGCGACAATTTCGGGCGCGGCGTCTACGGCGGCACCACGGTGGTGCTCTCCGACCTCCTCGGCGACCGGAACCTGATCTTCTCCGGCTACATCAACGGCCGCGTCGACGAGGCCGAGGTGATGGCGGCGTACGCCAACCAGCGCCAGCGCATCAATTACATGGTCGGCCTGTCGCAGACGCCGTCGTTCTACCTGGCGCCGAGCCAGATCCTGGTCGACACTCCCGTGGAGGGGGTCAACACCTTCGTCACCAACGTCCGGCGCATCATCCTGCGGAGCGCCTTCCTCAACGCCGCCTACCCGATCAGCCGGTTCCGGCGTGTCGAGCTCGGCTTCGAGGCGACCCACCTCGATGACGGGATCCGGCGCTACCGCGAGGTGTACGACCCCTTCACCGGGGCCTCCCTCGACGCCGGGGAGAGCGACCTGATCGACCTCCCGGGGGCCGACTTCATCCGGCCGTCGATCGCGCTCACCTTCGACAATACCATCTACGGCTACGTGGGCCCCTTCATGGGACGGCGGAGCCGGGTCGAAGTGGCGCGCGCCTTCGGGGACTGGAACATCACCCAGTTCACCTTCGACTACCGCCGCTACGACCGCCTCTTCGGGCCGTTCATCTTCGCCACCCGCGGCTACATGCTGGGCCGGCTGGGGAACGAGGCGAACCTGGCCCCGGTCTTCCTCGGGTCCACGGAGCTCCTCCGCGGCCACACCTCGGGATCGTACTACCGCCTCGAGTGCACCACCGTGGAGGACCCGGGCACGTACACCGGGTGCGCCGCCCTCGACCAGCTGGTGGGCAACTCCCTCGGCCTGGTGACCGCCGAACTCCGCTTCCCGCTCCTCAACGCCTCGCTCGGCTTCCTCCCCATCGGCTTCCCGCCGATCGAAGGGGCCTTCTTCTGGGACGCCGGGGTGGCGTGGCAGCCGAACTCGGTCGTCACCTTCGACCGGGAGGAGGGGCAGGACCCGGTCCGCTTCCGCCAGCCCCTGCAGACGCTCGGCTTCTCGATCCGCGGGAACATCCTCGGGATGATGATCCTCCGCGGCGACTACTCCATCCCCCAGAACCGGAACGGGATGGGAGGGTACTGGACGGTGAGCATCGGGCCGACCTGGTAGCCTTGCAGGGAACGGTGGACAGACGCTCAGACGCTCGGTGAGAAAGGACCCTCCCGAGCGTCTCTGCTTGACAATCGGGAAAAGCCTGAGCGTCCGAGCGTCCGTTCCCTGTTCCCTCTATTGAACCCCCCCGGCCAATCCGCTAAACTTGGCCCGTGATCCCATCGGTACGACTCGCCTCCCTCCTTGCCATCGCGGGCCTCGCCGCCTGCGGCTCAGGTGGTCCGCCTCGGATCCCCGACGCCGGGGGGAGGCAGGTCGCGTCCGTCTCCCTGCTCCGGTGGCCGATCAAGGGGGGAAAGCCGGCGCTCCACCGCGTCCCCACCCTTGAGACCGCGCTCTGGCAGGCCCGGGACACCGTCGGGGCCCTCCGCCGGGTCATCGGGCTCCACCTGGACCAGCGGCAGGCGTTCGCCCTCACGACCAAGGATGGCGTGGTGGCCATCGACCTCGAGTCGGGGCGGAGCCGCCCCTTCCTCTCCGCGGTCAGCGTGGCGGACGCCGGGCCGGACGGGACGATCTACTCGGTGGCCAGCGACCAGACCCTCACCGCCACCGCCGGCCGCCTCCCGACCCCCTTCCCCGGGAAGCTCCCCGCCACCCCGACCGAGCTGATCGGGTCGGGGAGCGACCAGGTGATGGCCCTCGTCCCGGGGGACTCAGGTCTCGTCATCGCCAAGCTCGCCCAGCCCCAGCGTCGCGAGGAATTCCCCGCCGCCCAGGTGGCCCACACGATGTGGGGCGACCTCCTCGCCGCGGCGACCCCCGACGAGATCATCCTGTACGAGCCCAACGCGAGCCGGCCCCGGCGGACGCTCGACGTCGGCGGCAAGCCGTCGGCGATGGCGTTCTCCCCCTCGGGCCACCGCCTCTACGTCACGGTCGAGGGCGAGGACGACATCCTCCGCTACGACCGGTACTCCCTGGGGCGCCTCGGCACCATCGGCCTCCCCGACCCCGCCATCGCGATGCGCGCCGATCCCCTTGGCCGCTTTCTCCTGGTCCGCCCCGCCGCCGGGGACTCGGTCTGGGTGGTGGACGCCATCAAGGGGGAGTTCTTCGGTTCCTGGAACACCACCTGGAAGGCCGACCTCCCCGCGATCGCCGGCGGGCGCTGGCTCCTGGTCCGCGAAGGGGCCGACGTGGTCGCCTACGACCTCTTCGACGCCGAATTCAAGGTCACCGGCAAGGTCCGTGGCGGTGCCGCCGACCTCTGGCAGGTGCTGGACTGGGCCCCGAGCTCCGAAGCCCTGGCCACGGTGGAACCCGGCGACAGCGCCGCCCGGCCCGACGACGATGACGACGCCACCCGGGTCACGGTCTACGTCCAGCTCAGCTCCTCCCAGAACCCCGCCTGGGCGCAGGAGCTCGCCGACAAGCTGAAGTCCCAGGGCCTCCCCGCCTCGGTGCTCCGTCCGGAGCGCCAGGACCAGGCCTACCGTGTCGTGCTCGGCCCCTACCGCTCCCGCGAGGCCGCCGATTCGGCCGGCACGCGCCTGGGCCAACCTTACTTCCTGTACCTCCCCGAGGACCGCTGATGAAGCTCACCAAGCTCGAGCTGTCGGGATTCAAGTCGTTCGCCGACACGGTCACGCTCGACTTCGGCCACGGCGTCACCGCCATCGTGGGGCCGAACGGGTGCGGCAAGTCCAACGTGTCGGACGCCGTGCGCTGGGTACTGGGCGAGCAGTCGGCCCGCCTCCTCCGCGGCGGCAAGATGGAGGACGTGATCTTCCAGGGCGCGGCCACCCGCCGTCCCGTCAACGTGAGCGAGGTCTCGCTCTTCCTCGACAACAGCGCGGGCGACCTTCCCATCGCGTACAAGGAAGTGGTGATCACCCGGCGCCTCTCCCGCTCCGGGCAGTCCGACTACCTCCTCAACAAGTCCCCGGTCCGTCTCCGCGACATCCAGGACCTGATCCGCGGCACCGGCCTCGGCTCCGACGCCGGCGTGGTCATCGAAGCGAAGGCGATCGACCGGCTCCTCTCCGACCGCGCCGACGAACGCCGGTCCCTCTTCGAGGAGGCCGCCGGGATCGGACTCTACCGCGACCGGAAGCACAGCACCGAGCGCCGGCTCGAGGAGACCGCCCTCGACCTCCAGCGGGTCGAGGACCTGATCTCCGAGGTGCAGAGCCAGATCCGCTCCCTCGCCCGGCAGAAGGGGAAGGCGGAGCGGCACACCAAGCTCACTGAGGAGAAGTTCGCGGTGCAGCTCACCCTCGCCCGCCGGCAGCTGGAGGGGATCGAGGAGCGGCTCGCCCATCACGCCACCCGCCGCGAAGCCCTGAGCACGGAGCTCCCCGAGGCGCGCGAGACCCTCGTGGCCCGGGAACACACCCGGGAAGAGGCGGCCCGGAACCGCGCCTCCGTCGAAGCCGAGCGGACCGAGATCGTCCGCCGCCTCGGTACCGTGCGCGTGGAGTTGGGCCGCCTCGACGGCGACCTCGCCCTCGCGGCCGAACGGCTCGCCAACGCCGCCACCCGGAAGCTCCGCGCAGGGGATGAGCGGAACGCCCTCGAGGCCCGCATCGTCGCCGCCGGCCGGGAGCGTGAGGCCGCCGCCGAGGAGCGCCGCGCCGCGGTCGCCGAGCACGGTCGGATCCAGGGGGAGCTCACCACCCGCACCGAGGCAGAGCAGATCGTCCGCGACCAGCTCGCCCAGGCCCGGCAGACGGTCCGCCAGCTGGAGGAAGAGGTCCAGAAGCACGTCTCCACCCTCCGCGGCCTTGAAGGGGAGCGCACGGCGCTGGAGCGCGACCTGCAGTCGCTCCGCGAGCAGGCGGCCCACACCGAGACCCGCGGGTCCCAGCTGCGGAACGAGCTTGCCGCCGCCGAGCACCGTCGCGACGAGACCGTCGCCGCTGCGGAGACCGCCGCGAACGAGGCGCGCCAGGCGGCCCAGCGTGCCGAGCAGTCCCGCCACGACCTCACCGAAGGACGGCGGCGCGAGGCGCTCGATCGCGCCGAACGACGCACCGCCGAAGAGACCCTCGCCCAGGTGAGCGCCCGCCGCCAGGCGCTCGCCGACCTCGAGCGCGACCGCGTCGGCCTCGCCCCGGGGGCCACCGCCCTCCTCGCCGCCAAGGCGCGCTTCGGCGACGCGGTGCTCGGCCCCCTCTCCGACTTCATCTCGACCAGCCGCGAAGATGCCGACCTCGCCGAGCGGCTGCTTGGGGAATGGCTCCACGCGGTGTTGGTGAAGGACCGCGCCGCCGTCAGCGCGATCCTGGCCTGGCACCAGGAGGCCCAGCCGGGCGCGCTGGTCCTCCTCCCCGTGCACCCCGGCCCCGCCGGGACCAGCGGGCGGAATATCGGCCACGGGCTGCAAGTGCTCGAGCCCGCCACCGCCTGGGTGCAGGCACTCGTCGCCGGATCAGAAGTGCTGGATCCAGCGGGTCGGGCTCTCCAACGCCCGAATGGCGCGGTCTACCTGTCTACCGGTCAAGCGCAGTCCGGGCCCCTCCGCCGCCGCGCCGACCTCGAATCCCTCGCCGGCGAGCTCGCCGCGGCCGAGGCGCGCTTGCTGTCGGCCGATGCCGCCCTCTCGGCCACCGTGGCGCGGATCGGCGACCTCGAGAAGGCGCTGGAACAGGCCACCACCGCCGCCGAACAGGCCCGCGAGGCCGAGCGCCTTGCCGTCGCGACCCGCGAGGACATTCTCCGCACCGTCGGCACCCTGACCCGCGACCTGGGCGAGTCCGAGCGCCAGGCGGGGATCACCCGGGAGCGGCTCGACCGCGCCGAGCGCCGGATGGGGGAGATCGACGCCGCCCTCACCACCGGGGATCTCTCCCGTCTCAAGCAGGATGAAACGCTCGCCGAGTCGCGCGTGCGGCTCACTCGGTTGGAAGGGGAGCAGGAGACCGCCCGCGAAGCCCGGGTGCACTGGCAGGTGCAGGAGGCGCAGGTCGCCGCCCGGCTGCAGTCGGCCACCGAGCGGGACGAGCGGGCCGAGCGGACCGTCAGCGAAGCGCAGGGGCTGCTGCAGGCGCTGGCCGAGGAGCTCGCCCGCCTCGACGCCGATATCGGCGCATTGGAACAGCAGCGCACCGAGCAGGGAGAGCAGCGCGCCGAGCGCCGCATCGCCCTGCTGGAGCTCGAGGCCGCCGCGACCGACGTCGAGATCGGCGCCGGAGAGGCCGAAGCGGCGCTGGTGGTGGCCGAGCAGGAGCTCACCGCCGGACGCCACGCCGTCGAGGCGATGACCGAGGAGCACCACGCCCTGGCGCTCGAGGCCACGGAGCTCACCGGACGGAAGCGCTCCATCGTGGAGCGGGTGGAGTCCGATTGGCGGAAACCGATCGACCAGCTCCTCGCCGAGGCCCCGGTGCTCGAGCTCGACCTGGAGTCGCTGGAGAACGAGTCGGCGCGGATCGTGGAACAGCTGGAGCAGATCGGCCCGGTGAACGCCCTCGCCAACGAGGAGTACGCCGAGGAGTCGAAGCGGCTCGAGTCGATCATCACCCAGCGGGACGACCTGGTGGCCGGCCGTCTCTCCCTGCAGCAGGCGATCCGGGAGATCGACAGCACCGCCAAGACGATGTTCGTGGAGACCTTCGAGGCGATCCGCCTCAACTTCCACAAGGTCTTCCAGACCCTCTTCGGCGGCGGCGAGTGCGAGCTCCGGCTCGCGACCCCCGACGAGCCGCTGGAGAGCGAGATCGAGATCCACGCCGCCCCGCGCGGCAAGCGGACGCAGCGGATCCACTTGCTCAGCTCCGGGGAGCGGACGCTGGTGGCCACTTCCCTGCTCTTCGCGATCTACCTCACCAAGCCGAGCCCCTTCTGCCTCATGGACGAGGTGGACGCCCCGCTCGACGACGCGAACGTCGGTCGCTTTACCAAGCTGCTGGATGAGTTCAAGGTGGACACCCAGTTCATCGTCATCACCCAC
>Ga0315910_10002278_pt1 | contig 17030 bp, 14 predicted proteins | sample EdamamesoilMG_FD_204470 | JGI IMG/M metagenome (GOLD analysis project Ga0315910, IMG submission 204470) | Garden soil microbial communities collected in Santa Monica, California, United States - Edamame soil | ecosystem: Environmental > Terrestrial > Soil > Garden | place: USA: California... | reverse complement strand
GTGGGGGTGGTGGCGGGGGCGGCGGGGGTGGCGGCGGCGGGGGTGGCGGCGGCGGCTCGTCGCGCGTGACCGATAGCTCCGCCAGGTCCGCTTTCAGGATCTCGGCGACCTGCACGGCGACGCGCGCCGAGTCTTTCCCCGGATCGGCGGGATCGACCGTGTACGTGAGCACGAACGTACGGCGAAGCAGCCGATCGGACAGCCAGATCTCGGCGCTCCGCGGGGCGTCGGGCGGACCCGGTCGCTCGACGATGAAGAGAACGGCGGCCGGACGAACCTCGCGCGCGGCCGTCTCGCTGAGGACCTTCGGCTCGTCGACGTTCTCGACCGGTAGCGTCAGGACGTCGAACCCGGCGGCGGTGAGCTCGCCCCTGAGCCGCGCCCGCACCTCGAGGTTACCTTCCGCGTTCGGCGGCTCGAGCAGCACCACCCGGTGCCGGTACTGAGCGGCGACGTCCCTCGTTGCGAGTGCGAACAAGAGAGACACGGCCATCATCGCCCAGCGCAAGGAGGCGCGCCGTGCCGTACTCCCCCGCCCCGTCACGGAGCCGACGTGGCCGGCTCGTCCTTGATCTTGCGCGCTGCCGCGGCGTACGGACCGCTCGGGAAGCGCGCGAGGTAGTCGTCGGCGATGGCGCGAGCGCCGGCCACTCCGCGCTGCTGGTAAAGGAGCATCATCTTGCGGCCCAATGCTTGGGAGGCGTACGTCCCCCGCGGGCTTTCTGCAAGATAACGATCGTACCAGTCGACCGCGCCGGAACCCTCGTCCTCGGCGATCCGGCCCAAAAAGAAGGCGGCGTCACGGGCAGCGCCCGAGCTCGGGAAGCGCTTTCGCTCGGCCATCAGCGCGCGTTTGGCCATCGGGGTGCGCCGCGCGTAGCGGGCCGAATCGGCCAGGGCCGACAGGTCCGCGAGCGACGCGGTGGCGAGAGTCACGTCGAGCCCGCGGCGCTCGGCTGCCTCGATGACGGCGCCGAACTCACCCTGCGCGGCATGCCGCGACCAATCGAGCCCGCCGGGGGCGGGGGTGCCGGGGACCGGGACCGCGCCGTTCACGCTCGGCGTTGCCGGCTCGAGCTCGGCGCGGGCGCCCGACGCTTCGGACACCGTCGGGTCGGCAGGTGCGGTCGTCGAGTCGAGGGTGAGCTTGCCGTTCCGGGTCGTGACGCGCTGGCCGGCGCGGAGCGCCATGCCTTCACCGACGAGCGGCCCCGTGATCACGACCGAGCCGGTCTTCATCGCGATCTCGAATGCCTGGTCGCGCTTCGACCAACGGAGCGAGAAGGCCGTGCCCGTGACGCGAACGGTGTAGGGACCGGCCGCAAGGAACCATTGCGCGCCGGGCCGCTTCGCAATCGCGACGCGCGCCTGACCTTCTTCGAGGCTGACGCGACCGCCGTGCTCGTCGAGCGCGCGGATGTGCGTGTCGGCGCCCGGATCGAGCTCGACCTCCGAACCGTCGGAGAAGCGGATCCTGGTATCGGTGCCAGCGACGACGTGGTCGCCGTCCACCATCGCCCCGTTGACGACCTGGTACGTAATATTGCTGGTGTGGGTGGCGAACCAGGTGCCGAGCCCGAGCGCCACGACGGTGACGGCGGACGCCACGGCAGTCGCCACGCGGCGACGGGCGGCGCGCTGGGCCATCTTGACGCCGACGCGCGCAAAGCTCGCCTCGTCGCGCCGGCCCGCTTCGCCGGAAATCCCTGCGCGGGCAAGGCGAGCGAACTCGGTCACCGCCGGATCGCCCTCGACCGGACTAAGCATCTCGTGGCTCATGACTCGCGATCTCCGCGAAGGCCGGCGAGGTACTCGGCGAGGAAGGGATCACGGCTGGCGAGCAACGACACTCTCTTGAATGCCCGCGTGAAGCACCGCCGTGCAGTCGGCACTGACGTTTCTAGCGCGACGGCCACGTCGGCGACCTCCATGCCTTCGATGAAGCGGAGGACGAAGGCGCTCCGGTCGCGCGACTTCACGTTGTCGAGGATCTTGTAGAACCTGATCAACGCCTCGCGGGACTCCGGGTTCGACTCGACCACCCGGATGTCGGGGAGCTCGGCGGTCTGCGACAGGCCGACCCAGCGGCGCACCCGGCGGCGGCGGAGCTCGTAGCTCACGTTGTGCAACGCCACCGAAACGATGAAGGCCTTGAGCGCAGCAGGTTCGCGAAGTCGGGACGGTTTTGCAAAGAGACTCGCGAACACGTCCTGGACCAGGTCCTCGACCTCCTGCTCCGGACCGAGCGACCGCCGGACGATCCGGCGCACCATCGGCGAGAAGCGCTGCCAGACGAGGCGCGGTGCCTGCGGGTCCCGATCGATGAGGGCACGCGCGAGGGTGGCGTCGTCGGCCTTCGCGAGGCTGACGCCCACCCCGCTTGCGGGCGGGGGGTCTAGAACAGGAATGCTATCCACGGCGAAGGCGGCCCGGGAAGCACCAGCAAGAGCGCTGGCACCCCAGCTCTCCATTCGTACTCCCTGCTCCGGAGGCCGGCAAGGCAAGCGGACGACCACACCTGTCACAACGCTTATTCGGTACCCGCAGCCGCTCTCTAGAGATCAGGAAAGTGGGATTGCCCCAAAGTGGCAGAGACACTGGAACGTGTGGGCGTTTGTGGGTGCGATGATTTTGTGATCCGTCCACCCAGGGCCACGCCACGAGGAGCCCCCCTCTGCAGATGGCGAAAAGTGCTCTCGGGGGTCGGAAAATAACGTCTGGTCAGACGCCAGGTTCTTGCTGGGTGGAGCAGTGGAGGGTGCCGAGGCCGAGCACCAGATCGCGGGCATGGATGCCGACGATCTCGCGCCCGGGGAAGAGCTCGGCGATGACGCCGAGCGCCACGCGATCCTGAGCGTCGTTGAAGGTCGGGACCAGCACGGCCTCGGTCGCTACGTAAAAGTTCGCATAGCTCGCCGGCAAGCGCTGCCCTGCGAACGCGACCGGCGACGGCATCGGCAGCGGCACGATCTCGAGCCGTCTGCCGCGCGCGTCGCGAGCACCCGTCAAGCGCTCGCGCGCCTCGGCGAGCACGCGGTGATTCGGATCGCGGCCGTTGCTCTCGAGCGCGAGGGCGATGCGCCCGGGAGCGACGAAGCGAGCGAAGTCGTCGATGTGGCCCCCGGTGTCGTCGCCGGCGATGCCGCGACCGAGCCAGAGCACCTTCTCCGCCCCGAGAAAATCTCGGAGCACCTGCTCGGTCAGCGCGCGCCCGAGCTCGGGGTTCCGCGCTTGCTTCCCGTCGAGCAGACACTCCTCGGTCGCGAGCAGCGTCCCCTCGCCGTCGACGTCGATGGCGCCGCCTTCGAGGACCACGTGGTACGGCCGCCCGGCGCGAGAAAGGATCGGCTCGAACAGCGGCACCTTGCGAGAGGCGACGGCGGCGCGCCCCGCGAGCGCATCGTGCTTGTGATTCTTGTAGCGCTTCCAGCCGTCGAATCGAAAACCGACCGCCGCGAGCGACGCGCCGCGTGCCTTCCCTTTTCGCGTTCGGGTCACGAACGTGGGCACGAAGTCGCGCGTCCAGGAGCGATCGGTCTTCGCCCGAACGAAGTCGACCCGCGCGAGGTCGACACCGGAGCCGGCGAGCGCCCGTCGAGCGCTGCGCTCGTCCGCGGCACCACGCACGATCATCCGCACGCGTTCGCCCCGACTGATGACGCGCGCCAACTCGGCGAACACCCAGCCGATGCCGCCGAACTTTCCGGGCCAGTCGCTCGCCTCGTGGGGCCAGGCCAGCCAGGTGGCGGCGTGGGGCGCCCACTCGGCGGGCATCGAAAAGCCCTCGGCGTAGGGCGTGTGCGCGGGCTCGATCGGGGAGCGCCGCTTGGGGATAGAGCGCTTCATCGCGTGACGCCGCGCGGTCCGGGCTCGTCGAGCAAGCGGGCGGTGAGCGGCGAATACGCGTCGATGCGCCGATCGCGAAGGAACGGCCAGCCGCGCCGCACCTCTTCCACGCGGCGGAGGTCGCACTCGACGAGCAGCGTCGCCTCGTCCTCTCCCGCCTCGGCCAAGATGACGCCCGCCGGATCCGCCACGAACGAGTGACCCCAGAAATCGAGCCCGCCGTCCTTCGGCCCCTCGTGCCCGACGCGATTCACCGCCACGACGAAGACACCGTTCGCGATCGCGTGCGAGCGCTGCATGGTTTGCCAGGCCGCGAGCTGGGAGGCGCCGTACTCGGCCTTCTCCTTCGGGTGCCAGCCGATCGCGGTCGGATAGACGAGGATCTCCGCGCCGCGGAGCGCCGTCAGGCGAGCCGCTTCCGGGTACCACTGGTCCCAGCAGATGAGGGGCCCGAGCGCCGCCTCGGGCGTCGGCACGCTCATGAACCCGAGATCACCGGGGGTGAAATAGAATTTTTCGTAGAAGAGCGGGTCGTCCGGGATGTGCATCTTCCGGTAGTGACCGAGCAGCGCCCCGCTCGGCCCGGCCACGATCAAGCTGTTGTGGTACACGCCCGCGGCGCGCCGCTCGAAGAACGGAACGACGAGCGTGACGCCGGCGTCCTTCGCAACGTCGGTCATGGCCTGGGTGGTGGGGCCCGGCATCGGCTCGGCGAGATCGAACAGCGCGGCGTCTTCCACCTGGCAGAAGTATTCGGACGCGAAGAGCTCCTGAAGACAGACGATGTTCGCGCCGCGCTTCGCGAGGTCACGCACGAGCGCGGCGGTCTTCTCGACGTTCTTCTGCTTGTCGGCGCCGGCTTGCGTCTGCACCAAACCGACCTTGACGACACGCGCCTTCATCTCGGGCGGAAGCTACCGCAGTCGGCGAACGCGTGCCAAATAGGCCTTGCGACCGAGCCCGGAGGTCGTGCACGCTCTCCGGCAGCCATTTTCATGCCGAACGACGAGCTCTCCCTCGAGGTTTCCGTTGTCGTCCCCGTGTACAACGAGGAAGAGAGCTTGCCCCACCTGGTGGCGGAGCTGCACCGCTCGCTCCGCAACCTCCGGCGCCCGTACGAGATCGTGCTCGTGGACGACGGCTCGACCGACGGCAGCTGGTCCTTGCTCGAGCACATGGCCGACGCGGATCAGTCGCTGAACCTGGTGCGTTTTCGCCGAAACTTCGGGCAGACGGCGGCCATGCAGGCCGGGCTCGACGCGTCGCGCGGGACGTTCGTGATCACGATCGACGCCGATCTGCAAAACGACCCGGCCGACATTCCCGCGCTCCTCGCCAAGCTCGACGAGGGCTACGACCTCGTGGCCGGCTGGCGCAAGGACCGGAAGGACCCTTTCTTGAATCGCCGGCTCCCCTCGATGATCGCCAACCGGCTGATCAGCCTGGCGACGGGGGTGAAGCTCCACGACAACGGTTGCACGTTGAAGGCGATGACCGGAAGCGTGGCCAAGGACCTCCGCCTCTACGGCGAGATGCATCGTTTCATCCCGGCGGTGGCCAGCCGAGTCGGCGCCCGCATCGTCGAGCTTCCGGTGAACCATCGGGCCCGGCGCTTCGGGCAGTCGAAGTACGGCATCGGCCGCACGCTCCGCGTCGTCCTCGACCTCATCACGGTGCGCTTCATCCAGTCCTACCTGACGCGCCCGATGCAGGTGTTCGGCCTCGGGGGCCTCAGCCTGCTCACGGCGGGCCTCGGCATCTGCACCTGGCTCGCCATCGACAAGCTGGTCTTCGACGCCGAGCTCGCTGCGCGCCCGCTGCTCTTGCTCGGGGTGCTCCTGATCATGGTCGGCATCCAGCTGTTGTCGCTCGGCCTGGTCGCGGACGTGGTGTCGCGCACCTATCACGAGTCCCAGGACAAGCGTCCGTACTACGTACGCGCGCGCCGCGTCGGCACCGGCGCCCGCGGCACGACCCTCCCGCCGCTCACGCCACCCCCGCCGAAGGTCGCTCAGACCACCTGACTCAGGTGACGTACGGCCCGCACCGCATCGCGGAGCGGTGGCAGGTGAACATCTCCTCGAACGGGCAATCCGCCGCTTCGACGCAGGCGCATTCGCCGATCGGAACGCACTCGCCGTAGCAGGTGCCGTCGACGCTCGGCACTTCCATCACGTCGCATTCGGGCTGTGCGCGACGACAGGTGACCTTTCTGAGATCGCAGTCGAAGGTGTCGGCGGGCGCGCCACCGCTGCCCGCCGCGGTGCCACCGGTGCCCGGGTCGCTGCCGCTCGAGCCTCCGCCGGCGTCGCGACCGGAAGTACCGCCCGCTCCGCCGGTCGTGCCGGACGCGCCGCCCGTTTCGGCAGCCGAGCCCGACGAACCGCCAGTCGTGCCGCCCGAAGCGCCACCCCTGCCGGCAGCTGATCCGCCGCTTCCACCGGTCGCGCTGCCCCCCGATCCGCCGCTCGTCGTGCCGCCGGTTCCGGTGCCGGCCGTGCCGCTCGCCGCACCCGAGGCCCCGCCGGTCGGTGTGCCCCCGGAGCCTCCGGTCGCCGGCCTGCCCGCTCCCGACGAGCCGGACGAGCCGCCGTTCGTCTCCCCGCTCTCGCCGCCGCATGCCTGCGTGAGCACGAGCGCTCCGAGGACGAGCACGGTACCGGAAGTGATGAGTCTCGGCGCCTTCACGACCGCTCATCTTAGCACGGCGCCCGGTCCGGCCGACTCCGCTCCCTGTTCCGGCGATTCAGTGAATCGCCTCCCTGTTCCGGCGATTCAGTGAATCGCCTCCCTGTTCCGGCGATTCAGTGAATCGCCTATGCTCGCGCAGGTTTTGCCGAGCACGAAAAATCCCGCGTGGGCCGAGGTGATCCAACTCGTCCCGATCCTCGTTCTCGCGTTTCCGTTCGTGCTCCGCGGCGAGGTCGACATCACGCGCGCGGCGAGCGGGTTTCTCGCCGCAGCGCTTTGCGCGATCCCCGTGATGGCGATCGTGCTCGTTCGAGGCCACACGCTGAATCCGATCCTCGTCGGCACCGATCTCTGGCTCCTCCTCGGCGCCATCGCGTTCAACGTGCCGGTGCCACCGCTTGCCGCGCTACTCGGTGAAGCGCAGGGCTTCGGCCTGTTCGCGTTCGCGCTCGGCGTCGGCGTGGTGGCCACGTTCGCCTCGCCCCAGGGTTTCATCGGCGCTCGGCACGCCGATCCGCACTGGATCAGGCGCACCTCGTTGATTCTGCTCGGGCTCGCCGTCGTGACGGCGCTCTGGGCATTCTTTTTTCGCCACGACGTGCGGGTCGGAGGCGGCCTGCCGTTCATCGTGCTCAACGTCGTGCGCCGCGTGCTGATCGTTCGCGCACCGAGCGGGTGACGCCCGCACCTCAGAGCTTGGAGAGATCGATCAGCCGATAGTCGCCGAGCGAGACCACCACCGCGCTCGGCGGGACGCTCGCAAAGAAGAACCCGCTCGAGCGACCCCGCTCGAACGCTCGCGCTATTTCGGCCGCGAAGGGAACGAAGTAGGGCGGCGGCGCGTCGAAGTGCCGCCGATCGACGAGGACGTGCGTGACGCCGTGCCGGTCGCGGAGTTCGCGCACCGGGTCGGCGCTCGTGCTGAAATACGCGCTCGTCAGCGCGCGCATCCTCGCCCCCATCATGGCGGCGAAACCCTCGTGGAACGGCATGTGCGTCTCACGCGTCACGAACGCTGTCCGGCGCGAGAGATACGGGATGCTGTCGGTGGTCTCGTCGGGAAAGCCCGCGATCACGGCGCCCGGCGGCAAGCGCGCGACGGCGGCGTAGAGCGGACGGTCGGCGGGCGGGACGCGCACGGAGATCCCGGTCCAGCCGGAGCCGTGTGCGCCGAGCAGTGCGAGGACGAGCGCGACGAAAACGAACGGGAGCGCGCGGAGCGAGCGCCGCTCCGCGGTGACGAGCGCGCCGAGCGTCGCCGGCACGGCGAGGAGCGCCATCACGGGCACCGCGTACGCCAGGTGCCGCTCAGGTAAGAAGAGCCGCGGCTCGAGCACGAGCGACGCCGTGTGGCAGAGCACCGCCGACGCGGCGAGCAGCGAAAGCCGCAGGGCCTCGGGCCGCCGTCGCGCCTGAACGATCCAGCCGACGGCCGCAAGGACGGCCAGCAGCGGGCAAAGCCAGGCCGCGGAGCGACGGGCGTCGGTGAGGCGAAGGAGAGGCACTTCGGCGCCGACGAGCGCCGATTCGAGCGGCGGGAGCGCGGCCTTCGGCAAAGCCATGAACGGCGGGCGATCGACGTCCTGGAAGCGGCCCCCGGGGCCGGCTTCGGGGTAGCGGTGCCACGCGGCCGGGGTGACGGGTGGACCGTAGCCGGACAGCCGGCGCGCCGACGGCACGACGAACGCCACCGCGAGCACCGCCGTCCCCGCCAGAAGCAGGAGTCGTCGCCGGACCGACCAGGCCGCCGTGCAGCCGCGTCGACTCGGCGGCAGGAGCAGGAGACCGCTGAGCGACGTGCCGAGCAAGAGCGCGACGACCGGATAGAACCCGGCTGCCACGACGGTGAGGGCGGCGAGCGCGCGCGCACGCCCGAACACGAGGCACGCCGCGCCGCCCGCCACGAGCGGCATCGCGAACCCGCGCGGCAAGCCGCCGACGGCGCGCCCAAGCACGAACGCGGAGCCGAGCGCGAGCGACAGCGTGCCGAAGGCGGCGGCGATACCCCCGAAGCGGTGCGCGGCGACCGCGAGCAGAACGAGCGTCGTGACGAAGAGTGCGTACGGAAGCGCCTTGCTGAGCGCCGCGACCCCGATCAGTGGACCGAACAGACGGTAGAAGAGGTGGTACCCGTCCGGCAGGCTCGCGAGGTAGTAGTCCGCCATCGGATCGCGCGGGAAGAGCGACCCGTCCTCCACGCGGTAGAGCGGGTGGATCAGCACCCGCACGTCGTCGGCGAAGCAGAAGGGATCGAGGGAGGTGCGGACGTGCTCGACGAGCGGCCCGCCGTGGAAGAGGGCCAAGAGGGAAACCACGACCAGCCAAGGGAGCCACGCCCGGTGCTGCGCGAGGCGCGGAGCAAGCGAACGGATCCTTGGCACGGCGCGGGAGTCTACAACACGATTGTCAGAGGTCCGGCGCCGGGCTACTTCACCGCTCTCGATGTTCGAGCGACTCCTCTCGCTGGCCAAGGGCCACGCTCGCTCGTTCGTCCTGCTCGCCCTGTTGCTCGGCGCGGCGGGTTACTTCGCGAGCGTCGTCCATCAGCACTACCCGCTCGACGACTGGCTCTTCTTTCGTTACGCGGGGTACTGGCTCTCGGCCCTCGCCTGGCTCACCGGGGTGGTCGGCGTCGGGCACGTGGCGGTGGAGCGCCTCTTTCGGCTGAAGCTCCCGTTCCACGAGGCGATCGTCTCCGCGCTCGCGGTGGGTCTGTTCGCGTTCGAGCTCACGATGCTCGCAGTCGGCGCGCTCGACGGCTTTCGCGCACCAGCGTTCGGCCTCGTGCCGCTCGTTTTCCTCGCCGGCGGCATGCCGGGCGTGCGAGCCCTGGTCGGTCGCGGCATGACGCTCTTCGTCCGTCACCGCCCGCCGGTGAGCGCGCTCGGCCTGGCCGCCATCGCCTTCGGTTTGCTGGCTCTGTTCGCGATCTATTTCGCGATGCTCACGCCGGAGAACGTGCAGTTCGACTCGCGATGGAAGCACATGTCGCTGGCGGAGGACTGGGTCGCGTCCGGCGGCCTACGCCGCAAGGACGAGGGCTGGTTGTTCGCCTCGCGCCCGCACATGACGAGCCTGCTCTACAGCTGGGCGTTCTTGCTGCCGGGAGCGCGCCTGTTCGACAAGATGCTGCTCTGCGCGCACCTCGAGCTCGTGGTGTTCCTGGTGACGACGCTCGCCGGCATTCCGGCGCTGGTGCGGCGGCTCGTTCCTGGCGCCGATCCGCGCGTGGTGTGGGTGGCGCGCTTCCTGTTCCCCGGCGTGCTCCTCTACGATAGCTCGATCAGCGCGGGGACCGATCACATCGGCGGGATCTTCGTCGTCGCGGCGGCGCTCGCGATGTTCCGGGCCTGGCCCCGGCTTGCTCCCGGTCCAACCTTGCTCGTCGTCGTTTTCCTCGCGGCCGGCACGATGGTCAAGGAGACGATCGCGATCATGCTGGTGCCGGTGCCGGCGCTCGCCCTTTCCGCGCGTGCTGTCTACCTCGTCGTGCAGAGCCGGCGTGGCCGCGTGGAGGCGTCGCTCGGCACGAACGCCTGGCGAACGCCGTTGTTCGCGCTGCTCGTCTTCATCGTCGCGACGGCGCCGCTCTGGCTGAAGAACCTGATCTGGTACGGCGATCCGCTCTACCCGGCGCTGCATCGCTTCTTCTCCCCCGAACCGTGGGCGAAGGACGCCGCCTACCGCTTCACCTGGGCCTACCAGGACGCGCAGATGTGGGCCCCCGAGCGCAACGCCCAGGGCCTGCTCGAAACGTTCCGCGTGCTCTTCACCTTTTCCTTCGAGCCTCACGACTGGAAGCGCTTCCACCGCGACGTGCCCGTCTTCGGCTCGCTGTTCACGCTGCTCCTTCCCTGTCTGTTCTTGTGCCGGCGGGCGGGGCGCACGTGGCTCATCGTCGGCTGGATCCATGCCGCGCTCTTCGCCTGGTATTCGCTGCACCACCAGGATCGCTACCTGCAGGGCCTGATGCCGCTCTTCGCGGCTGCAACGGCGGCGATGTTGCTGCTGATCTGGACCCAGCACGGGCGCGTCGTGCGGGCCGGTCTCGCGGCGCTCGTCGGCCTGCAACTGGTGTGGGGCGGCGACGTCTACTTTTTCCAGACGCACGCGATGGCGCGCTCCTCGCTCAAGAAATCGATCGACCTCCTGAGCGCCGGCTTCGAGCGGAAAACCGCCACGCGGTTCGGGGTCCAGAGCTCCTTTCAGGCCATCGGTCGGGAGCTGCCGCCGGACGCCCGGGTGCTCCTCCACGAGACGAACATCAACCTCGGCACCGGCAGAACGACCGTGCTCGACAACCCGGGCTGGCAGTACGCCATCGAGTACGGCTCCGAACCGAGCCCGGCCCACGTGCACGCGCTTTTGTCGGGGCTCGGCGTGACGCACCTCCACGCACGCACCGAAAAAACGAAAGGCACCGACAGCCTCGCCGGAGACATTCGCTTCTACGACTACCTCCGCCGGTACGCCGAAAATCCGCGGCAACTCACGGGCGGTGTGCTCGCCGAGCTCGGCAGCGCGCCGGAAGGTCCGTTCGACGACTCGGTGGCCGTCTTGAGCTGCGGCAGCGACTATCGCCCGGGGCTCTACCAGGTGACCGATCTCAGCACGCCGCCCTTCGGTCCACGCACGAAGGAGCTCCCGGAACCCCGCAGCCCGGGCACCCTGCCACGCGACGCTCCCGCGCTGATCGACGCGGCCGAATTCGTGGTCGTGAATCCCCGCTGCTTCGAGGGCAGCGTGCCGGGGCTCCGCTCCGGGCACACGCTGCTCGTCAAACGCAACGGCTCGAAGGCGATGGCATCCTACGAGATCTGGGTGCGCGGCTCGCTCGAGCGGCCGTCGGCACCGTCGGCGCCGAGCGATCGCGGCGAAGCGGCCGGCGACGCCGACGAAGACGAAGCCGGCCCGCAGTGACCGCGGGAGCGAGCGGCTAGCGCGTCGCCCGTGCGACCAGGACCCAACCGAGAGAGAGGAGCCCCACGTCGATGTGCGATGCCCCGGCGCGTTCGAGCAAGTCGCGAAGGGAGCGTGCGTCGAATTTGGTCGGGTGTAGGGCCTTCCGCGAGAAACCGTGCGATCGCGCCACGAGCTCGAGCGCCGTATTCTCGATCGCGACCAGGCTCTTCGAAGCGTAGTTGGGCGTCGTCAGGAAGAGCTCACCGCCGCGGCGCGTCACCCGGACGAGCTCCTTCAACCAGGGCAGCGGATCGTGCAAGTGCTCGACGACGTCCATCGCCACCACGAGATCGAAACGCTCGTCGCCGTACGGCAGCGGATCACCGGGCTCGATCGTGTCGGCGCCGGCCAGCGCCGCGCCGTGGATCTGCTTCGCGAATTCGACGGCGCGTTCGTCGATGTCGCACACCGTGAGCCGGCGAGCGCGGGCGTCGACCGCCGTGAGCTCGAAGAAAGGCCCGGCCCCGACGTTCAGCACCTCGGGCCCGGGACTCCTACCGAGCGCGGCTTCGAACGCTTGCACGATCGGCCGGTGGTACAGGCTCCAGGGGAAGCGGAGCTTGTACCGGTGGTTCTCGAAGTAGTCGACGGCCTCACGCATGGGCGTCTGGCTCCGCTCTGCGCCTGGCGATGACCAAAAATTCGGCCGTGAGGTCCGAGCTCGCCGAGGCGAGCAGCTTCTCCACGAGCGCGTGCACCGGCCGCGCCGCCAGCCTGCGGGCGCGCGGGAAGTTCGTCCAGCGGGTCGTCAGGTGCTTGTTGAGCCAACCGGCGAGCGAAGGCAAAAGGAGCGCTTCGAACGCGACCGTCGTCGCCGACGAGAGCACGGGCTCGACCGCCTCCACCTCGAGCCCCGCCGCGGCGACGACGTTGCGCCAGCCGTCGGCGTCGTACAGGTGGTGGTGCTTGAAGAAGGCGTCGATCGAGGCGCGGAGCAGCTCTGCCGCCGGCCCGAGGCCGAGCGCCTGGAGTGCGCGAAAGGAAACGAACTCGCGCGCCCAGTCGCGGTTCGGCACGAACAGGTACGCCCTGCCGCCGGGCCTGAGGCTCGACCGCACGTTGTCGAGCGCGAGATCGATGCGCGGCACGTGCTCGAGCGAGCAGTTCGCGACGCAGGTCGCGAAGAACGACTGCGGCAGCGTCGCGCGCGTCACGTCTCCCAGGATCACCTGGGCGTAGGAGCCACTCGCGGCCGCCCAGCGGCCCTCCTTGGCGTCGATGTCGATGCCCCACACGTCGGCGTCGGCGAACGCGATGCGGGCGAACATGCCGTCCCCACAGCCCACGTCGAGGATCGGCCCCGGACAATCGTGGCGGCGAAGCGCCGAAAGTCGCGCGCATTCCTTCACGCACAGCGCCGCCGGCGTGTGGGGAAAGTATTGAGCGAAATCGCTCAACGTGACTTCGGAGTGGGTGGACATCGCTCAGGCCGATCGCTCGGTCGGGGAAAAAGCACGAACCACCACCCAGATCAAGACGTCTGCGACGAGAGAGGCCGCGCGCGAGATGATCACGGCGCCGAGCGCGCCGGCGGCCCCCACCGACGGCGTCAGGCCGGAGAGCAACACGGCCTCTCGCACGCCGAGCCCGGCCGGCGCCGCCAGCACGACGAAGCCCGCCACCGAAGCGATCACGTAAAAGCCCATCGCCGTCACACCGGCGTCGAACCCGGCGCCGAGAGCGCGCCCGAGCAGGTAGCCGTGGAGGCCCACGAGCGCCCAGTACCCGAGCTGAACGAGCGGCACCACGACGGGCACGATCGGTCCCGCCCCGGCCGGCGCGAGCAGGCGGCGAACCGACGCCGGGTAGCGGCTGCGATCGACGAGCATCAGCACGAGCAGGCCAAGCCCGGCACCGAGGAAGCCCGGCACCGCGAGCGTGCCGAGCACGCCACCAAGGCCTGCATTCGGAACCGTGACGGCGAGCAACCCGAAGCCGAAGAGCGCTCCGGTCGCGGTCCAGGACAGCGACTCGACGAGCAACGAGATCCCGACCAGCGCCGAGGTGAGACCGAGCGCGGGCGCACCCGCCATGCGCACCAGCGGGAGCCCGACCTTGCCCGGCGTGTAGCGCGCGAGCTGGGAGAACAGGTAGAGGCTCATGGCCGGCAGGCGTGGCACCCGGCGATCGCTCATCCGCTCGGTGAGCAGGATCCACGCCACCCCCTGGGCGATGCACGAAGCAAAGAGGGGCAGGCAGGCGACCGCCGCGTCGAGCGGATCCAGCGTGATCGTGCTCTCGCCCCAGCGGCGAAAGACGTCGCGCCCCGCCACGATCACGAACGCGAAGGCGACGACGCCGAGCAGCGGACGCAGCCAGCGCTTGAATTTCTGGGCTTCGGCAATCGGATCGGGCGCGCGCGGCAGTTCGGTCATTGCCGGGGTCGCGTCAGAGCGCCCAATCCTCCATCAGCTGCGCGTTGCCTTCGGTCGAATGCCCGCGCTTCATCAGCGCAAAATCGCCGATGCGGCGCAGCACGCCGTAACGCCCGGACTCGAGCGCCTCCTTCAGCGTGGGCCGCGTCTTCGACAACTTGAGCTCGCGGGCGGAACCGACGATGTACTCCGCCGTCTGCGGGCCGTTACGCATCGAATAGAAATTGACGCGTGACGAAAGGTGCGGCCCCACCTTCTCGGTCGCGGCGAGCGGCGCGTCTTTCGGCACGTCCTTCACGAGCTCGAGCAGCTCCTGGTAGCGCGCGTACTCGCCCTCCGTGAACGTGAACTCGATGCGGTTGAAGCCCGCCTTGAAGCTGCCTTCACGACGCGGAAACGCCCCGTAGTTGAAGCAGAGCACGATGGTCGAGGCGATCACGGCGCCGAGCGCGGCATGCGAGCGGACGATGCCGTCGCCGCCTGCTGCGCGCATCGCGACGAGGGCCATCGCCGCCGCCATGAACAGGTAGGGCGCCCAGTGCATCACGTAGTGGAAAGAAAACGTGACGGGCGGATCGTAATTGGTGACGAGGAGCGTGAGGAAAGCACCCGGCACCAGCGCCGCCCACAGGTACCAGCGCCGGACCGGGAGGAACGCGAGCGGGACGAGCAGGTGCAGCAGGTAGATGAGCTTCTTCTCGACGATGATCTTGGACAGCACGAAGAGCGGGTTCGTGAGCATCGTCTTCACGACGCTGCGGAACCCCTTCTCGCCGTCGGCCCAGAGGTCCTTGTACATGTTCGGGAACCACCAGCTGCCCGCCTGTTCCATCACGTAGAAGCGAAGGAAGCAGAAGTAGGAGGTGGCGACCGAGAGCATCACGAGCCCCGGGAGGGGCCGGTAGCCGGTGAGCAGGAGAAAGCCGCCGAGAACGGCGATGCCGATCGCCACGTCCTCGCGCATCAAGAGCGCGACGGCGACGGTGAAGGCGAGCAGGCGGTAGCGCTTGGCGTCCACCGCCCACACCGAAGCAAAGACGAAGAACGCGGCGACCGGTAGCGCCTGGAACTCGGAAAAGCTCGCGCCGTGCAGCGGGTAGTACGCGAGGTAGACGAGGCAGAGAACGACGGCGATCCAATCCGGCAGGTGCCGGCGGACGAACGCGAAGAACGGGAGCGCCCCGAAACCGATGAAGATCGCCTGAATGACGAGCAGCGTCTCGGGCCGCGGCACGAGCGCGTAGATCGGCAAGAACAGATACGCGCCGAACTTGGCGTGGTTCGCCAGGTACTTCGGCGGCTCCTTGGGGAAGACGACCGGGCTTTCGAGAAAGTGCCCGTGCAGCCCGCCGAACATCAGGTTGTTGTTGATCGAGAGATCGTAGTTGCCGGTGCGAAGCTTGTAGTGCCAGCGCAGCGTGAAGAAGATGAAGAAGGCCGCGTAGAGGGCGCCGGCGATGATCACCGTGCCGAGCGCAGCGTGCCGGCGAACGAGAGGCGGGGTCTGCGAGAAGGCGTCCTTGAACCACGCGCGCACGACGGTCGGGACGTTTGCCAGCGAGCGGCCGAGCAATCGCTCGAAGACCAGGAGGAGCAAGACGAGCGCGGGGAGCAGGGCGTCGTAGCGGCTGAGCCAGACCTTGGCGCGAAACAGCGGCGGAACGAACGGCAGAAGGACGAGCGGCGAGAGGAACCAGGCCCAGCGTTCGAGCAAATCCAGCGTGTGCCCGCGCCGGCGCTCCCAGACGACGGCGCCGGTGCCGCCGAGCGCGCCGGCGACGAGGCCGAGGCCGAGCACACGGAGGAGTCGTCCGCGCTGCCCGGGCTCGAGCGTGTTCTCGAGCAGGAAGGTGTCGAGCCACGGCGTGCGAAAAGCGATCTGGCTCCATGCCGCCAACGCACTGCCGATGAGGGTGAAGAGGAGAACGATCCGTGACGCCTGGGTGAGCAGGCGATCACGAGCGACGGTGTCGACCGGTGTCGGTGACGGTAGGGGAGCAGCGGCAGCGGCGTCCGGCGACGTCTCGGTCTTGTCGTCGGTTGGGCTTTCCGGCGGTACCTCGGTCGTCACGCCACCCGTCGCCGCGGGCGCGACGGCGGCATCGGGCAACGCATCAGTGCCGGCGGGTGGCTCCTGGGGAGCATTCGGCTCGGTCCGAGCCTCCTCGAAGCCACTCATGCCGCCCCGTACTACATCAAAGCCGGCCTCGGGGCGAACAGCCGCGTGGGACTACAAGCTTCCTTCGTGCTACGAAAGTATCGATGCGTTGGGCGGTGCTGGTCTCGATGGCTTTTAGTACGGTGGCGGCCTGCGGCGGCCGCTCGTCGTACTTCGACGAGGGTGCGGGCGGCTCTGTTTCGAGCGGTGGCAAGGGCGGCAAGGGCTCAGGCGGCGACGGCGTGGGCGGTGACGGCGTCGGCGGTGACGGCGTGGGCGGTGACGGCGTGGGCGGCAGCGGCGTGGGCGGCAGCGGCGTGGGCGGCGCCGACGGTGGCTTCGGCGGCAACGGTGTCGGCGCAACGGGCGGCGTCGGCGCGACGGGCGGTGTCGGCGCCGGCGGCAGCGACGGCGGCTTCGGCGGCAACGGTGTCGGCGGCAGCAACGTCGGCGGTACTACGGGCGGCGTCGGAGCATTGGGCGGTGTTGGCGGTGTTGGCGGCGTCGGGGCGGGTGGCGGCGGCGGCAAGGGAGCGGCAGGCGGCGTCGGTGGAGCGACCGGTGGCGTCGGTGGCAAGGGCGGCGCGGGCGGTATGGGTGGCGGCGGCAAAGGCGGCAGCAGTGGCAAGGGCGGCACCGGAGGCTTCGCCGGTGCGTCACCCGGCACGTGCCTCGACTGCCTGACCTCGGCCTGTCCGGCCGCTCAAGAGTGTTTCGGCAATCCGGCTTGCGTGAACGGAGTCTTCTGCGGGCTCGGCTCGTGCGCGGGGCTCGAAGGAGACGCGGCGATTCAATGCTGGGTCTCGTGCTTCGGCGGCGACGCCGGGCTCGCGCTGACGGCCATCTCGGCGGCGCTGTGCCTCGGTGAAAACTGCGCCGACGCTTGCACGGGGTTCGGAACGTAGGCTCGTGATCGGACGTCGCGCCGGCCTCATCGCCGCCCTGGTGCTTGCCGGGTCGGCGACGGCGCACGCGCAGTTCAATCCCGAGGGCCGCAG
>Ga0315910_10002277_pt1 | contig 17030 bp, 15 predicted proteins | sample EdamamesoilMG_FD_204470 | JGI IMG/M metagenome (GOLD analysis project Ga0315910, IMG submission 204470) | Garden soil microbial communities collected in Santa Monica, California, United States - Edamame soil | ecosystem: Environmental > Terrestrial > Soil > Garden | place: USA: California... | reverse complement strand
AGGGCCTCGGCGCACCCGTCGGTTCCGCGCTCGCCGGCGACGGCGAGCTGATTCAAGAAGCCTGGCGCTTCAGGAAGATGCTGGGGGGCGGCATGCGTCAAGCGGGCATCCTCGCGGCGGGCGCCCTGTTCGCGCTGCGTCACCAGCGCGAAGATCTGGTGCACGACCACGAAAAGGCCCGCGCCGTCGCCGCCATCCTCGCGCAAGGCGGCCTGGACGTGATCGAGCCAGAAACCAACATCGTCATGGTCCGCCTCGGAGCCCCGGCACACCACCTCGTCGACGCCTGCCAGAAGCAGGGGGTGCTGTTCTTCGCGATGGGCCCGAACCTGGTGCGCTTGGTGATGCACCGCGACGTCGGCCTGCGCGAGGTGACCCACGCCGCGAACATCGTCGTTCGCTGCCAGCGTGAACTCGTGCCCGCAGCACCATGAGACCCTGCCGCAGGCGTCGCTCGACCCTCGCCTGGGTCATGGTGCTCGGAGCATGCGCCTGCGCACGCCAACACTCGACCCCGTTCTTGAACGAGCGGGCAGCGGCCGAACGACACTACGCGAGCGGTCGTTACCAGGAGTCAGCAGAGGCGTGGCGCGCAGTTGCCAAGGACGCCGAACACCGAGACGACCGAGCAGAGGCGCTGTACCGAGCAGCAGCGGCTCACCAACGCGCCGGAGACACTGCAGCCGCTCGCGCGAGCTATCGCGAAGTCCTCGAGCTGTCTCCCGACGGAGCCCGCGCCGCGCGCGCGGCTTTCGAACTCGCGTGGATCGACATCGAGCGGGGCGACACGCAAGCTGGCGAACGGGCGCTGCTCGACGTGACGTTGCGCTACCAGGACTCCGCCTTGGCGGGGCGCGCCTTCGCCGGACTAGCGAACCGCCTGGAAGCGCGGGGCGGCCCGAGGGCGGTGCTTGCGCTGATCGACGAGGTGCAGCCCAAGATTCACCAACCGGAGCTCGCCGAACAAGTGCGCTACGCGCAGGCTCGCCGCCTCCGGACTACCGGCCAGGAGGAGCGCGCCCGGCGCGTTTTTCTGGCCCTCGCCGACGATTTTCCGTATCCCCAAGGCGCGTACTGGGAGGACGCGCTCTGGCATGCCGCGGACATCGAACGCAACCAGGGGCACCCGCAGGCTGCCGTCGGTCACCTCGAGCGCATGCTCCGGGAGGTCGAGCCAGCGCTGCTTCAGGGGAGCTACACCCGCCCTCGCTACGCAGAAGCTCAGTATCGAATCGCCGAAATCTATCGCGACGACCTCGGGCAACCCGAGCGGGCGCGGCGCGAGTTTCGCCGGGTGTTCGACGAGTATCCGACGAGTCTTTTGCGCGACGACGCGCTCTGGCAAGAGGCCCTGATCGGCTGGGCCAGCCACGATTCCAACGCGAGTTGCGAGCCTCTGACGAAGCTGGTCACCGAGCTTCCCGACTCCCGCTACGCTCCCTGTGCCCAGCTGCTGTGTGCAGGCGCGCCAAAAAGCACTCCTGAGCGCAGTTGTCGCGGGTACATTCGTTGGACGCTCGACCGCCCTGCAGAGCCCGCCGGCGCTCACGCCGGCGGCGCTTCCAGTCAGTAGGGCCGGTCAGTCGTCGAAGTAGTCGTCTTCGAGGTCGTCGCCGACGGGCTCGTCGTCTTCTTCCTCATCGTCGTCTTCTTCGTCGTTGGCGCCTCCCTTCTTGTTCTCGGTCTTGAGGTCGATGCCGTACTCGCCGAGCTGGGTTTCGAGCAGCTCAAACAGCTCTTCGACATCTTCGCCGCTCCATTCGTCGAGAACGTCGGTGAGAAACTCGAAGAGGTCGCCACTATCGAGCCGGCGCTCGATTTCTTCGACTTGCTCCTCGGTGAAGGCTTCGAGAATATCTTCCCGAAGTGACTCTGTGTCATCCTCCTCCATCGCCTCTTGAGCTGAAACTCGGATTTGGCGCACGGCGCGGTTATCGAGGTAGACTTCCATGGCTTTCGTCTTTTACGTCGCTTTCGCTCGCCTTTAGACGAAGGTTTGCGCAGTCGTCAAGGCCACTCGTCAACTGCTATGACCGAAGACGGTAGTCAGTGTATTCAAGAGTGCGGGGCTCCGCCGGCATGACCACCAATTTCGTGGCATCTTTCGTGCTTCTCCAGGTCGTCGTTGCGGCAACCGCGTGGTCCACGTCCGCTGTCGCCGAAGAATCGCTGGCCCAGGCCACCCGGCCACCGCCGAACAGTCTCGAGTATTTAGTGACGGGTGTGGCGTTGAGCGCGGAGACAGTCGCCTCGCCGGCCGACATGTGCCCGGACGACGATGACACTCCCTGCATCTTGGAGCGAGGACTGGGACTCGGGATCCGCGCGGGGTATCGCACACGCGGTGCCTGGTACGCCGGTGGCGCGTACGAGTTCTCACGCCACGAATCCTCCAACCTGCTGCGTCTCGCCATCATGCAACAGTTGAGAGCTGAGGTTCGGTACTACATGGACCTCGGAACTCGGGCCACGCCCTACCTGGGGTTCGGATTTGGAGCCGTGATCTACGGCAACGAGTGGGGCGCAGACACGGGCGGCGTCACGGGCATGTTGGGTCCAGGCATCGAGTTCGCCGTGACCCCCGATTTGTCGGTGGGCGCTGCCCTGTATTATCGGCCGATGTTGCTCAGAGGGTACGAGGACACGACCGAACACCGCCGAGCCGATAGCCTGTTTGGGTTCGGAGCCACCCACCTGGTGGGTCTCGAGCTCATCGTCGAGCTTCGGGACCCCCTCCCCCGCTGGTGATTCCATAAACGATTCTTACGCATTGGGGACTTGACTCGGTGACGCCGGCGAGGTTCCCCTTGCTACCGTGAAGTGCGACCGCTGTGGGCGCGACAACCCAGACCATATGCGTTTCTGCCTCGACTGCGGAAACCGGTTGCCCGCCGCCGAGACCCGTCAACCTGCACAATATCAACCTGCACACCATCCACCCGCACACCACGAAGTCCCGGCGCCCAATCTGGCGCCTGTGCAGTCGTCGCCCACGGGGTACTCGAGTCTGCAGAGCACCGTGTTGGTGGATGCACCCGCCGAACATGTCTGCGCTGAATGCGGCACGCACAATCCGGCGAGCAGCCGCTTCTGCTCAGCGTGCGGGGCAAGGCTGGGGCAGGACAACGCGGGCCCCAGGGCCGGCACACCAACGACCTCACTCGGCACCACAATGTGCGCACGGTGCCGCGGGACGAACCCAGTTGGCATGCGCTTCTGCCAGTTCTGCGGCGCATCACTCCCCGTTGGCGGCGCCATGGCCATCCCCGCGCCCAACGCAGCCTTGGTAGTCATCGGCCAAGATGGTACTCCCGGTCGTCGCTACCCTATCATCGACGGCCTTTGCCAGATCGGCCGCGCAGAAGGATCACTTCAACTAGCTAATGATCCGTATGTATCTCCGAGGCATGCGCAGCTCATTTATCGAAGCGGTCAGTTCTTCATCCAAGACCTCGATTCGCTCAACGGGATTTTCGTTCGACTGAAGGGCCCACTCCCGCTCGAACACGGTGACTTGGTCCTTATTGGCCTCGAGGTGTTAAGGTTTGAAGTCGTGAGTGAAGCTGAACAACGCTTGGGTCCGGCAGCGGAGCAGGGGACGCAGGTCTTCGGGTCCCCGGCGACTCCGCGACCAGCTCGCCTGATTCAGTGCACGGTCGAGGGCGTGGCCCGGGATATTTTCTTCCTATCCCGAACAGAAACGGTCATCGGCCGTGAGGCTGGTGATATTGTGTTTACGAGTGACCCTTTCATGAGCCGCAGGCATGCCGCGCTCACGCGCGATCCAAGAACCAACGTTTTCACACTGCGGGACCTCGGGTCTTCCAATGGCACCTATCTCCGAATCCGCGGCGAGCGTTCGATCGGCGACAACGATCACATCCGGATCGGCCAACATCTATTTCGGTTAGAGATTGAAGGTGGGGCGGAACGGCGATGAGTGCAGCAGAAGCCGGCGAGATCTGCTTCCGGGTATTCGGACGCACCGACGTTGGGCAAGTCCGTGAGCACAACGAGGACAACTTCCTCGTCGGCAACCTGAGCACGGGCGGTCGCAGTCTGATGGAATCGGATCGCGACCAACGTGTCGGCGCTCGCGGTACGACGCTGGGCGTATGCGACGGCATGGGCGGGGCGGCCGCAGGCGAGGTTGCCAGCCAGCTCGCCGTCGACATCATCTACGAGAAGCTCTCGGAGGGAGCTCCCCCCAAGGACCACGACGAACTCGCGCGGCGCTTGGTGCACGCGGTCGAGGAAGCGGGCGTGCGCATCTTCAACGAAGCCCGCGCCGATCGCACGCGACGCGGCATGGGCACGACCGCCACCGTCGCCGCCCTGATGGACGCCCGTTTGTTCGTGGCCCAAGTCGGCGACAGCCGCGCCTATGTGCTGCGCGACGGAAAACTCGTGCAAGTCAGCCGCGATCAGTCGCTCGTCAACCAGCTGATCGAAGCCGGGCAGCTTACCGAAGAAGAAGCCGAGACTTTCGAGCACAACAACATCATCTTGCAGGCCCTAGGCACCGCAGAGAGCGTGCAGGTCGACCTGACGTTCGTGGACCTCCGCGAAGGCGACACGCTGATGCTTTGCTCCGACGGATTGTCGGGCATGATCCGCGCCGACGAGATCCGCGAAGTCTTGTCCTCGCACGAAGACCCGCTCTCAGCGTGCAAAGAGCTCACTGATCGCGCCAACGGCGCGGGCGGGCATGACAACATCACCGTCATCGTCGCCAAGTTCGACAAGGGGCTGCCCAAGGTCAATAGCGACGACGTACTCGCGTACCAGAAGTACGCATTGCCCGACGTCGGGGCGGATGAGTTCGCGCGCACCGAACCCGTATCGGCCGACGACGCCGAGACCGGCCCTGTCAGCGACGAGGCGCTGCGCGAGTCGCGTCGCCTGCGCGTCGCGCATACCATGGTCGGAGTCTCGAATCCGCTGGCGGAGGCGATGGATGTAGCGTCTTCCGGCCGGCCACCGAACACTTCGTCGCTGCGACCGGGCAACTTCTCGGCCGATGACGAGCCCGTGCAGATTCCTACCACGGGGCTACCGCCGGCCGCGGTCGGCTTCATGGTGCTGGGTGCGATGATCGTGGTGGCCGTGGCTGGTTTCTTGCTGCTTCGCTAGGGTGCTCGGGGCCAGCATGCTGCGGCGCGTCCTGTGGCTCCTTCCCACCCTGTTCCTGGTCTCGCTCGCCGCCTTCCAGTTCTTCGCCTGGACGCTGCCTCCTCCTCCCCAGTCCTCTCCCGGGGAACTGCCCCGCTCCGCGCCGCTGCCGGTGTTCGTCAACCCGCATCCGGACAACGCGCGCGAGCTGGCGCTCGGCCTGATGCAGAAGGTGGCGGAAGGGCCGAACGAACGGGCCGCGGCACAGCTCGCCAAGTTGGGGGGCGCGGCGCTGCCTCACATCTTGCCGCGTTTGGACCAGCTGAGTCCTACTGCGCGCGGCCGGGTAGCGCTGGCGTTGAAACCGCTCGCGCTGCGCATGGGCATCGCCACTCAGCTCGAGCTGAGTGATCCAGACAGCGCCAGCCTGTTCTGGACGCGCTTCTGGCAAGACCGCGAGCTCGACTTTCGCCCCATCGTCGTGCGCCGACTGGTCAAGCGACTTACCGAGCGTTCGCTCGCCCTGCGCCGCGACGACGTGATTCAGCTCGACACCTACGCGCTGCCAGAGTTGGTGAAAGCGCTGGGACGCGTGCGCGATCGAACGGACGTCGAACGCGTGCGACGGCTAGGCCTGCTGTTGGCTCACATCACGCAGAAAGACTGGCGCTTGGCCCCGAACCCGAGCCTGAGCGATGCGCGGAGGTTGGTGTCGACCTGGCAGGCGTGGTGGCTGTCGGAGGGCCCGAACTACGTAGCCCTCGACGGCATCTCGAAGGCGATCGCCACAGTGACGCAAACTCGCTACGGACGCTGGTTGCGCGGTCTACCCGCGGGGTTCGGAATGCGCGAGGACGCGGCTGCACTCTCGGGCTCGCTCGGCCGCGCCACGCTGCTGACGCTGACGCTGCTCGCGAGCGGGGCGTTCGGCGGGTACTTGCTCGGAGCCGCGGCGGCCGTGGTCGGGGCTAGCCTGCGCGGGCGGGTGCCTCGATTTCTGGGGTTCTGCGCATGCTTGGGCGTGTCAGTGCCTTGCCTGGTCCCCGCGCTGAACGCCGGCGGCAAGGGCGGCGTGTTCGCAGCGTGTTGTTTGATGCTGGGCTTCGGATACGGAGCCGCGTATCTCTACCAACGCGCGGCCACGCTCACCCGGCGTGGAGCTCCATGGTGGCCGGCAGCACCCATCGCGGGGCGCCGCGTGCTGCCCGTCCTCGGCGAGTCCGCGGCGGCGTGCCTGGGGTTGCTCGCTGGCGGCCTGCCCGCTCTGTTCGTCGCCGCCACGGTGCTCGAGACTGCCTTCGATCTGCCCGGCCTCGGGCAAAGCACCGTGCACGCGGTTCGACGCGGTGACGCGGAGTGGCTGATGGCGAGTGCGCTGGTGCTGAGCGCGCTCACGGCACTGCTCCAGACGCTGAGCGATTCGGTCGCCGCGGCCCTGGGCTACCGTCCTTCCGTTGGGTCCGGGCGCGCGGCGCTCGAAGGGCTCGGATGAACACGAGCGAAGCCTTCGTCCGCACCCTGGCGTCTTCGCTCGGAGCAATCGTGATCGGCGTGCTCGTGGCCTTCGTACTCGGCACGGTGGCGGCGCGCCGCGGCGGCCTCTACGACGACTTGCTGCGGCGCTCGTTGGAGTTCGCGGGCGCGTTGCCGACGCTCGTGGCAATACCCTTGCTGGGACGGCTCTGGCCGATGCCCGTCACCTGTGCAGTCGTGCTCGGAATCCACCAGGGGTTGTGTTTGGCCTGCCTGTTTCGAAACGAACTGGAACACGCGAGCGCTGAAGGCTTCGTGGTGGCTGCGCGCGCACTCGGCTTGGGTGCAAGCCGCACTCATCAACGTCATGTGCTCCCGTTCGCGCTGCCGCTCATCCTGATCGGAGGCCTACTCGTGGTACCTAAGGTCGTGGGTGTGGAAGCCGCTCTGCGCTACGTCGGGCTGGACAACGGCGCGAGCGTCGGGGGCTTTCTGGTCGCTCGGGGGGGGGGCCTCGGGGCGCTCGGCGCGGGTGCCGTGCTCGTGCTCCTGCTGGTCTTTCACCACTGGATCGAGCGTCTAATCGGCCGGATTCTCCGAGGCGATGCCCGAAACCAGGCTGACCAGTCTTGCGAAGCCCAGGGAACCGACTAGATCGTCAGGCGATGGCCCTCACCAGAGTCACCGAACAGACCTTCGAAAACGAAATCCTGCGCAGTGAGCTGCCCGTACTCGTCGAATTCGGTGCGGTGTGGTGCGGGCCCTGCAAGACGGTCGCACCAGAGCTCGAAGCGCTGGCTCGCGAGCTGGCCGGCAAAGCCAAGATCGTCACCGTCGACATCGATCAGTCTCCGCTCCTGGCACGCGAAATGGGCGTCCAGTCGGTGCCTGCGTTCGTGGTGTTCCATCAAGGTCGCCCGATCGGCGGGCGCGTGGGCGCCATGAAGCGCCAAGAGCTGCGTCAAATGCTCGAGCCAGTGCTGCCACGAGCCACCGGCGCCATCAAACCCGAAGAAGCCGTCCAGCTCCTGCGGCAAGGCCGCATCAGCCTGATCGATACGCGTGAGAAGCCGGTCTTCGACCGCGCGCACCTGCCCGGGGCCGTCCACATCCCCCTCGAAGAGATCGAGACACGTCTGGCCGAGCTGCACATGCTCCCGGGCGCACCCTTGGTTTATTGTCGAGCCGGCGACAAAACCAAAGACTTGGCGGATCGCATGAACCGCCAAGGCATCCCGCTTTCGTTTCTGGAAGGCGGCGTGCTCGGGTGGGAAGCATCGGGCTTCGGACTAGAACGTCCCAACTGAACCACGCGCAGCGGCTACGGCGGCATCCAGCACCGCCCGCACGGGGACGCCGTGCGCTCGAGCGGCGCGAGCGCACGCATCGAACTCGGGCTTGAGCTTGAGGGGCTCGCCCTCGCCGCCGCTGACTTTGACGGCGATCGGCCCGTATTCGGTAGCCACCTCGAGCATTCGCCGCGACAACTCGCGCCGGGTGACCGTGGTGAATCGCACACCGATCGTGCTGGTATGCCGTAGCATGGCGTCCGCAACCGCGCCCGCTTGTGCGCCGCGACTGAGGGCCGTGACGATCCACCCGGGCCGTCCCTTCTTCATCGTCACCGAGGTGACCCAGGCGTCGACCGCGCCAGCCTCGAGCAAGCGGGCAAGCGCATGGCCCACGAGCTCGCCCGTCATGTCGTCGACGGTCGCTTCCACCAGCACATGCGAGAGCGCGGCCTCGCTGGCAACGCGAGCGCCGAGCGCCACGCGCAACGCGTTCGGGCGATCGGCGAGCGAGCGCGTGCCCGCGCCCCAGCCAACGCGTTCGGGAGTGAAGTCGGGCCAGCGCACGTACTGCTTCGAGATCGTCGCGACGATGGCCGCCCCGGTCGGTGTCACGAGCTCGCCCACCACGCCGGCATCGTACGTGGGCACGCCGACGAGGCAGTTGACGGTCGCGGGCGCGGGTAAAGGCAGTACCCCGTGGCGACAGGTGACGCTGCCGGTTCCCATCGGCAGCGGCGAGCACAGCACCTCCGCCCCCACGTAGCTCAAGCACGCGGCAGCGCCGACGATATCGATGATGGCATCGACAGCGCCCACCTCGTGGAACGCGACGGTGTCGATCGGGATCCGATGCACCTCGGCCTCGGCCTCGGCAAGGCGCCGGAAGATGGCGAGCGACAGCGCCAGTACCGGCTCGCTGAGGGTCGACCGCTGCAAGAGCTCGACGATCTGCCGGTAACTCCGTTCAGGTTGGTCTTGCGGAAACGAGACCTTTACGTGTGTCGCCCCGATCGCTCCCCGCACGACCTGGGTTCGTATCAGCTCCACGCCCTCGAGCCCCAAGCTCGCAGGCACGGCTTCGACCACCGCCCAGGGAACCCCGAGATCCACCAACGCCGCGATCGTCATGTCCCCAGCAATCCCGCTCGGCGTATCGAAGAATAGGAGCTTCCCTGTCCCTGCCCCCCGCTCGAGCGGCTGCGCCTGATTCCGAGAAGCTTCCCCGCCCGCGTGCGCGTGCCCCTGAACGTGCCCGTGCCCGTGCGCCCCCTCATCCCCGTGCCCGTGCGCCCCCTCATCCCCGTGCCCGTGCCCGTGTTCCCCCCCGTGCCCATGCCCGTGTCCCGGCGCGTGCACGATCTTGCGCTCACCCGCCACGGGCACCATCCAACGAACGCAGCAGGCGCCAGACCGCCATCGCCGCACCAAAGCCGTTGTCGATGTTGACCACCGTCACCCCCGAGGCGCAACTGTTCAGCATGCCCATCAGCGCCGCAAGCCCACCGAGAGCCGCCCCGTAACCCACCGAAGTCGGCACCGCAATCACCGGAGCACCGAGCAGACCCCCGACCACACTCGGCAGCGCTCCCTCCATGCCGGCAACGACGATCACCGCCGGTGCGGCCTGCAGTTCGCCCACGCGCGCCAGCAGGCGATGCAGACCTGCGACACCAACGTCGAACACCTCTCGCGTCGGCACGCCGCACGCTTCGAGCGTCACGATCGCCTCGGCGGCCACCGGAATGTCGCTGGTACCCGCGGTCACTATCGCCACCGGTTCGGCGCAGATTCGTTTCGGAGGTTTTTGAATCGAGATCAGCGCGCGCGCCTGTTCGCGGTACTCGAGCTCGACGCCGAGCGCTCGGATGCGTTCGGCTTTTTGCGCGTCGACCCGGGTGACCAATACGTTCTGCTGGGTCCTCAGCAGCTCCGAGACGATGCCCGCGATCTGCTCGGGGGTCTTCTCGAGGCCCAAGACGACCTCAGGCACGCCCAGCCGGAGCGCGCGATGGTGATCGACGCTGGCAAAGCCCAGGTCTGCGAACGGCAACCGGCCGAGGCGACGCAGGCCTTCCTCGACGTCCACGTGCCCCTGCTGAATTTCGACGAGAAGCGCTCTCAGGCGCTCGGGATCCATCCCCTCTGATTTAGTGAAAACGGGGCGAGCTGGCAATCTGGACCCGCCGAGCGACCGCCCGAGCTGAATCGATCGCACTTTTCCGCCGATACCTTCCCAGCGGACGCGGCGTGTGATTGTCTTTTCCACGTGCTCGCCCCCATCTCCCCGTTGATCGGCCTGCTCTTGGGCTTGTTGTTCGCCTGGGCTTCGAGTCCCCCGCAGCTGGGCGCGAGCGTCGGTCTGTCGAGCCGAGCGCTCCTGCTCGTCATCCTGTTCAGCCTGCTCGTATTCGCGCCGGTTTGCTCCTACTTCATCGCCTTCGCACCTGACTGGTCGTACGCCTACCTAGTCGATAGCGAGCAGCTGCCGAGTACCGTCGACCTTGCGCTCGTGCTGGTCAACGCGGCCAGCATTCCCGCCGGCTTCTTGCTCGGCTCCCACTACCTGCGCACGCGTCCGGCAAGCAAGATTACCCGCCTGGGGTTCGCACCAGCCTTCTTGTCACTTTTCTTCGTGGCCGTCACCATTCGCCGGCTAGGCGTAGACGCCAGCTATGCGCAGTATCACGGCGACTTCGGGACGCGGCCTTTGGCGGGCAGCCCCCTCGGCTACTCGGTCCTATGGATGCTCGTAGTGCTGGCGGGCGCAACGGCCTGGACTGCCCACTATCTCAAGCGCATGGCGTCCCGGCAGTAACCCTGCTCACTCCCGGTTTGCATTTCCCGGCTCGACCCGGTACGACCCCAGCATGAGCGACGACGATAAATACCTGATGGATCTGGCTTCGCAGGTTGTCGAGAAGGCGCGGGCGCAGGGCGCGGGGGTTGCCGAAGCCAGTGCGGGCGCCGGGTGGGAACTCAGCACGCGCGTGCGCCTGGGCGAGGTCGAGCTCGTCGAAGAGGCCGGAACACGCAGCCTCTCGCTGCGCGTCATCAAGGACGGCAAGGTCGCCCTGACCGCTACCAGCGACCTCACGCCAGCCGGCATCCAGCGCTGCGTCGACGACGCCATCGAGCTCGCCGATCTCAGCGAAGTCGATCTTTATGCGGGACCGGCCGAAGCGCACCTGTTGGCGAGCGAGCCGTATCCCGACCTCGATCTGTTCGACCCTCAGGTGGCCCAGGTCGACGCCAACCAGGCACTCGAAATCGCCAAGGCCGCCGAGGCAGCAGCGCTCGCTTTCGACAAACGCCTCACGCTCAGTGAGGGCGCAGCATTCTCACGTGTCACGTCCACGCGAGCACTCGTGCTTTCGTCCGGCTTCTCGGGCCTTACACGCGGCAGCTACGCTTCCCTCACCGTCTCTCCCGTCGCAGAAGATGCCGACAAGAAGCGCCGGCGCGGCTACTACTGGACGGCGAAGCGTCACTTCGCCGAATTGGAGTCACCCAGCGCAGTTGGCGAAGAAGCGGCGCGTCGGACCCTCGCCAAGTTGGGCTCGCGGCGCGTCCCCACCACCGAAGCACCCGTCGTCTTCGAAGCGGACATCGCGCGCTCGCTGCTCGGCACGCTCGCTGGTTGCATCGTCGGCAGCGCCGTGTGGCGCAAATCGACCTATTTGCTCGAACGTGAGAACACGCGAATCGCCAGCGATCTGGTCACCATCGTGGACGATCCCCTGATTCCGCGCGCCCCAGGCTCGCGTGCCTTCGACGGCGAGGGCCTGCCGTCACGCGAGAACCTCGTGGTCGAGGCCGGCGTTCTGAAAACCTTCCTGCTCGATTGCTACAGCGCGCGTAAGTTGAACCGAGCATCCACCGCCAGCGCTGCACGCTCGGGCGGCTCCATCGGTCCGTCGACCACCAACTTCATCCTGAGAGCCGGTGGCCTGTCCCGCGATGACATCGTCGGATCGGTCGAGCGCGGGCTGTACGTGACCGAGATGATGGGCTTTGGCTTCAACCCCATCACCGGCGACTTCTCGCGCGGCGCTTCGGGCTTCTGGATCGAAAACGGCAAGCTGACCTTTCCGGTCAGCGAAGTCACGATCTCGGCGACCTTGGACAAGATCTTGCAGAACATCGATGCCGTCGGCGACGATCTCGATCTGAAGACCTCCACCGCTTCGCCGACATTCCGCACCCGCGCGATGACCATCGCGGGGGCCTGAGCGTCGTCGGTCACTCCGGCGGGTCGAACGAGTTGGCTGCCCCAGGCGACGCGCCTGGCGCCCCATGCGCAGCGAACGCAGCGGGATCGTCGTCAGCGGCCCAAGGCGTGCGCCTCGCCGCACTAACACCCGGATCAGGGGCTCGTACGCCCGGGAAACGCGACACCACTTGACCGTCGGGTGCGCTCAGGCGCAGCGCCTCGCCCTCGTTCGACAGGCCGCTCTTGCCCAAGCGCTCGACCGCGATCAGCGCCGCGCCAAGGTCCGGCACCAGGTCGTAGTCCGGCTCGGGTGCGTAGCCCGCGCCCACCACGACCGCGAAGCCATTCGGCGTGAGCTCGACGTCCGGCAAGACCGCAACTCCTCCAACGTCCTCGAGCACGTAGCCGCCGAGCGTGGTGCTCAGGGTCCCGGCATTGGTGAGCTCCACCCATTCCTGCGCCGGTTCCGGACCTGCGGCGTTGGCGTACACCTCGTTGATCACCAGTCGCGGCCGCGCCGTCGCCGTACGGAACTCTGCGCTGACCTCGGTACTGCGGCCCGCAGCGTCGAAGACGAGCCCCGCCAGAACGTGGCTCGTCGCTGGTAGCAAGTCTGGAATCACGAAAGGCAGCTCGGTTCGGGTCTCACCAGCAACCACGCGCCCTTCCAGGTTGAGGAGCCAGAACACCGGATCGGGCGGCCCAGTGACGAGCGCCCTGTCGTCTTCGGCACACAGACAGCCTGGGCCCAGCGAGACGCAGGGTTCGGCGCACGGCGAAGGCTCGGGCGACGCTGGACTTTGGAGCTCGATGAGCGGCACCGGATCGATCAGCACGCCGCCCACGGAGGGAGGTGGCACGCGCACGCCGCGACCATCTGGTACGTCGAGGCGGGCGCACTCGGGCGCGAATGCCAGCGGCACGAACTCCGAGGACGCGTCATCGGGCGCGAGGGTCAGCGAGAACGGCGCGAGTTCGAAAGCGGGTTCGAGACAGTACAGGCCGCCGAACGCCCCGCCCACCTCCCTCGGCCAGCGCCGCCCGAGCAGTGGCAGTTCGTCGCCACCGATGCTGAGCCGCGCGAGCACGCCGTACCCCATGAGGGCGAGCGAGTAGGTCCCGCCTCGCGCGAGCACGTCGCTCGGCTGAGCGAACGCCTGCGCCGGACCGGCGCGCCACGCCAGCATTGGAACACGTCGCTCTGCCAACGTTTCCGGCAGTTCGCCCGCCGCCACACGTCCGCGGTAGTAACTGGAAAGCTCATCCCGGAAAAGCGCGAGGTCGTCGAGCACAGCCGGCGCCGGATCGAGGCGCAGCCGCAATACCCGAGAAGCTTGGTCGAGCGGGACGTCGTCGCTCAGCGTGACCCGCACCCGCGCAGCTCCGCCGGGGTCGAGATCAGCCAACGGATCTTGGCAGCCCGCCGTCGCGGCGAGGACCAGCCCAGGCGCGAGAACAGCAGACACCAGAAGGGAGAGAACCGCGCGATTTTGGCTCATCATCACCGTTCGTCCTCTCGCAGCGGTCGGTTGCGTGATAACTTCGTCGGGTGTCCCCGGATGAGATCAAGCAGCTGCGCAAAGACCTGAACCTCTCCGCACGGGAGCTCGCCACGAGCATCAAGGCGGAGACCGAAGACGTCTGGGCCTGGGAGACTGGCGAGCGATTTCCGACCAAACGCTTCGTCACGCGCATGCTTGCGCTCCGGAAGGCTGGCGGCTCGAAGTCCGCTACGGACAGTCGGAACCAGCCCGCCGCAGCTGCCGCGAAGCCGACCGCCGCAGGCGCCGCGAAACCGGCCGCCGCGGCTGCCGCGAAGCCGGCCAGCGCCCGCGCACCGGACCCGGTCGGCCTGGTTCGGCTCGCGGACCCCGAACTGTGGACTCTCGTTCGCAAGTTGCTCCAGCACCCCGCGCTGTTCGACAAGGTGGCAGCGCTCGCCAAAGACTATACCGACCCCGCGGCACCTCCCGCGGTGCTGCCCGCTCCCGAGCTGCCCCCCGCAGCCGAGGACTGACCCTCATGCCTCAGCGGGGTGGGCTCAAGCCCCACCCGCGCTAGTCCTCGTCGTCGTCGTCGTCCTCGAGGTCCTCGTCGTCGTCCTCGAAGTCCTCGTCGTCGTCTGCGGCGAGATCGTCGTCGTCTGCGGCGAGATCGTCGTCGGCCCCGTCAATGTCAGCGTCACCGGCGCGGTCGGGCTCCACACCCACCCCCTCGTCGGCGAGTGCGTCAGCAGCCTCATCATCGAGATCGTCGTCGTCGTCCTCGAAGTCCTCGTCGTCTTCGTCCTCGAAGTCGTCGTCGTCGTCCTCGAAGTCATTGTCGTCGCGAACGTTGCTCTCGCCACCGACGTCTTTCGCCTCGGCGTCGGCACCTGGCGTATCGTCGCCGGCAGGTCGGTTTCGATTGAGCGTGGGTGGATCGAAGGCATCCGGACCGAAGTCCTCCTGATCGAGCTCGCCCGAGTCGATGGCAGCGCCAGCCGCTGCTTCGAGTTCGGAAGCTGAAGCTGCCTCGTTGACCCCTGGAGCCTCGGAAGCCGTCAGGGCATCCCCTTCGTCATCAGCTGGCGGCAGCGCCTGCTCTGCGCCTTCCGGAGAGCCGTCGTCAGTGGCACCTCCAACATCCACGGGGCCGAGCGGCGCATCTTCACCGAGCTCGTTTTCGTAGGTGAGCCGCGAGTCTTCGCTCAATTCCGTAAACTCGCGCAGCGTGGGCAGATCTCTCAGCGAGTCGAGATTGAACAGTTCCAGAAACTGGGGCGAGGTGCCGTACAACATCGGACGCCCCGCCTCGTCCTTCTTCCCCAGGATCCGAATCAGGTCACGATCGAGCAAGCCCTTCAGCACGGGACCGCAGTCCACACCGCGAATATCGTCGACTTCGGGCTTGGTGATCGGTTGGCGGTACGCGACGATCGCCAGTGTCTCGAGCTGTGCGCGCGACAAACGCACCGGGCGCTGCGCCAAATACTTACGGACATAGCCCGAGTACAGCGGGTTCGTGCGAAAGGCGAAGCCTCCCGCGACCTCTTCGACGTACACGCCGCGATTCTTGTAGTCTTGGTTGAGCTCTTCCAGCAGCTCGGCGCAGCGCTTTCGATCGATCTTGACCGTGCGCGCGAGCTCTTTGAGCTCGATGGGTCGATCCGAGACGAACAGGATGGCTTCGACCAAGCCCTTCAGGTACTGCGACGTGTCCTCGACGTTTGCCCCGGCATCGTCGAGCTGCTTGTCCTCCTGCAGGCTGTCTTCCGAGGGATCGAGTTCGACCTGCGACGAGGCAGGCGCTGCTTCGAGATCGGCGACTTCTGAGACCTCACCCTCGATGGCGAAATCGGGGAACGCACCCACGCCGTTCGCCTCGCGAGTCGAGGGTTCTTCATCGGTCCCGTCCACGGGGGCATCGACCAACGCCGCCGTGCTCCCGTTGGCTGCATTCTTGCGCCGCGAGCGACGCCCCGACTTCGCGCCCCCCGGCTCTTCGGCGCTCACCATCGGCTCTTCGCCAACGGCTAACTCCGGCGAAACCTCCGCCAGCTCATCGGAGGCCCCAGCCTTGCTCCCGGGCTTCGTTTTGGATGGCTTGCCCTTGGGCGCTTTCGCTGCCTTGGGCGTCTTGGTTTCTTTCGGGGGTTTCGCCTGCTTGGGCGCCTTGGCTGCTTTCGGGGGCTTCGCTGCCTTGGGCGCCTTCACTGCCGTCTGGGCCTTGCCTGGCTTGGGAGGCTCGGCTTCATTGGCGGCCTTGGCTGCTTTGGGAGCCTTGGCTTGCTTCGGGGCTTTCGCCTCTTTGGACGCCTTCGCCTCTTTGGGCGCCTTCGCCTCTTTGGGCGCCTTCGCCTCTTTGGGCGCCTTCGCCTCTTTGGGCGCCTTCGCCGCCTTGGCTTCTTTCGGCGTCTTGGCTTCTTGCGGGGTAGTTTCCTTCGGAGCCTTCACCGCTTTGGCTTCTTTGGGTGCCTTGGCCTCTTTGGGAGCCTTGGCTGCTTGCACCGCCTTCGCTGCCTTCGCCTCTTTGGGTGCCTTCATCGCTTTCGGCCTGTTCGCCTGTTTCGGCGCCTTAGCGTCTTTGCTGCGCTTGGCGCCCTTCGGCGGCTTCGCACCCGCGTCGGCGTTGAGGAGCTCGACTGGCTCCGCTGCTTTCCCTTTGCCTTTGCCCTTCGCCATTAGTCCGTTTCCGTCTGTCCCTCGGTCCCAGCTCTTCGCCCGCCGACGTCCGCATCGCTCGGTACTTCGTCGCCTTCCTCGCCGCCAGCATCGTCTCCAGGCTCGTCGAACTCGGTGCCTCCAGCCTTGTCGGTATCCATGTCGGAGCCGGGCTCAGAGTCTGCCCCGACGTCAGGATCGCTTCCCTCACTGGGAGCTCCGACCGTGCCGTGCGCATCAGGCGGCTCGCTGAGCTCCCCTGGCTCTGAGCTGCTGGGATCGGCGTCTTCGCTCGACTCTTCATCGAGCCGATCGACGGGGTCGTCGAATCCGTCGAGGCGTGTCCGCGAGCGAGCGGATCCGCCGGCGGTATCCAGACCAGCCGCGTCTTCGTCCTCAGCACCGTCGGAGACCGCTAGCTCGATCGAAATCGGCGCGAGCGGACCGGACTGCGTCAGTCGAATCAAGCGGATCCGGGTCATTTCGAGCAGCGCCAGGAAGGTGACGATGAGGTCGCCACGCGTCTGATCCTTGGAAAATAGCTCCTCGAACTCGACACGCCGCCGCACCCGAAGGATATCCGACAACTCGTTGATGCGGTCGGAGATCGAGAAACGGTCGACGTCGATCTGGTGGTCGGCGGTTTGCTTGACCCGCTTCAACACCGATTGGAAGGCGTCGAGCAGCTTGAACAGGCCCACCGGTGCTAGCGGCGCAGGGCCCTCGATCGAAGGCGCCGGCGCGCCGCGCGTGAACACGTCCCGCCCCAAAATCGAGCGCTCTCCCAACTGTTCGGCCGCC
>Ga0315910_10002276_pt1 | contig 17031 bp, 6 predicted proteins | sample EdamamesoilMG_FD_204470 | JGI IMG/M metagenome (GOLD analysis project Ga0315910, IMG submission 204470) | Garden soil microbial communities collected in Santa Monica, California, United States - Edamame soil | ecosystem: Environmental > Terrestrial > Soil > Garden | place: USA: California... | reverse complement strand
ATCGAGTACGCTCCGCGTCCGCCGTTCGACAGCGGACGCCCGGAGCTCGCCCGCCCGGAGATCCTCGTTGCCGCACGGCGCCGTCTCGAGGAGCTCGGCGCCGCGCGAACCGCCGCCGCCCAGCGCGCGGCCGCAAGCCTGAACCAGGCGCCGAACCGCTGAGGCTATTCGAAGGCTATTCGTCCTCGCGCGCGACGCCCTGCCCCGGCAGGCGCCCGAACGTGCGGTTCGCGGCGTCGAGCAGACCACCGCAGCGAGCCGGCCCGAGATCGTGGTCTTCCGACGGATCGACGTCGAGGTCGAAGCACTTCCAGCCTGGGTCCCACGAGCGCGCGAGGAGCTTCATGTTCTTTTGCATGTAGCCCCAGTTCTCGAACGCGCAGCTCCAGACCCCGGCGCAGTTGGTCATCGGGATCGGCTGCTCGCTGAGCTCGGGCCGGAGCAGGCTGTGCCCGTGGAGGCGCGCCTTGTACTCGCGAATGCCGGACGCGTCCCAGACACCCAAGAGGTCGAGCAGCGTGGGCGCGAGATCGACGTGGAACACGTACGCGTCCCGCTTCTTGCGTAGGCTGTCGGCTTCCGGCTCGGTCAGCGTGCCGGGCGGTGCGTCGATCCACATCGGCACGTGGACCTCTTCCTCGTAGGTGCCGAAGGTGTGGCCCATCTGACCGTGTTCGCGGAAGGCTTCACCGTGGTCGCTCGTGTAGACGATGACCGTGCGCTCGCCGGCGTCCGTGCTGCGAAGATGCTCCAGGATCCGCGCGACGTGCTGATCCTGCTGGTAGATCGCGTTCAGGTAGTAGTTGTAAAATGAGTTGTTCTCGTCGGGCGCCTTGCTGGTCGTCGCGGGCTGGAAGGGCTGCGGACCGCGCTCGTCGACGTAATACGGGTAGTGCCCGTTCGAGAGCTGGACGACCGCGAAAAACGGCTCCTTGAGCTGTCCGATCTCCTTGTTCACGCGGTCGGCGAGCAGGTTTTCCGGAGCCCCCATGTCGAGGTCCGCGGTCGGATCGAGATCGGTGGCGCTCACGAACTTGCTCACGCCGAGATTCTTGACCCACAGCCGGACGTTGCCGAACATCATGTTCTGGCTGGTCCAGAACGCGGTGTCGTAACCGGCGGCGCGCGCGTAATCGAAGACGAGCGGCCAGGTGTGGAGGTGATCGCGTGATTCGGTCGGGTAGAGCCCCGACCACAGCACGGCGAGCGAGATCGCGGTGCACGAATCGAGCGAGCGCATGTTGAGGAACGGAAAGCGCTGCGGAAAGAGCTCGTTCGTGTGCTCGGTGACCTTGCAATCGGGGTCGAACGCGCTGCACGCCGCGCTGGCCCGCACGCTTTCCAGGATGACGAAGACGACGTTGCGCTTCGGTGCCAAAGGCGAACGCGTGAGGGGCGGAACCGGCATCGATTCGCGCAACCGGGGGCGAAGCTGATTGGATTGCTCGGTGAAACCGAACTGGGTGCGCAGCAAGCCACCGACGGCGTTGAGGTAGAGCACGTCGGGCGTCGACGCCTGCACGTGGCGGTTCTGCGTGGGAACGAAGAAGCTCGCGACGAGCACGATCGGCGCCAGCACGCCGGCCACGCGCGCGAACGAGCGCCGAGGGCGGAGCACCCGACGCGCAACGAAGAGCACGCCGACGGCTGCGACCAGAACGGGCACCTTGGCGCGCAGGTAGTTGCCGATGTCGGCAAAAAGCTGATTGACGACGCTGTCCATGAAGTTCGAGGCGAACACGGAAACATCGACGTTCAGGTACGCGTGATACTGATCGAAAAAGTAGGTCTGACCGCCGATGGAAAACGTCGTGAACACGACGAACAGCACCGCCGCGACCTTCCTCATCGCGCCACGGCCGGACCTCCGGGACGCGGCGTAGAGCAAGAGCCCCCAGACGATCACGCTTTCGACGAACGCGGCCGCATAGGTGAGCCGATTCTCCCCGTCGAAAAGCAGGATGCGCTCGGAGCGACGGCCGAGATCGAGCAGCAGCCCGAGCAGCGGAATGGCCAGCACGGTGGCGATGGCCGCAACCGGACGCTGCGCCAGGCGACGCCGCGCTCGGGCGAGGGACGACGCACGCGGCGCCGGGAGCTCCCCGGCAGCCGCCCCGTCGGCGTGGGCGTCATGAACTCCTTGCAAGGCCGTGGAGCCGCCGATTCTAGACGCGCCACGAGACAGCCGCCAATTCGCCACCGGATCGGCGTGATGACGCCACTTTTCTCGTGTCTGCCGCGCCCCCCGCGACGCCGTGCGTCAGAACGAGCCGCTGGCGCTGAGGCCGGTCACGGAACCGACGAGCGGCGTCACGATCACGGGGCTTCGCTTGCGCGGGTGAGCGAGGAGCGGGAGCGCGACCCCGACGGCCGTGCCCGTGACCGCGCCGACGAGGGCGTCCGTCGCCCAGTGCATGTCGGCCGCGATGCGAAGAAGGCCGGTGGAAAATCCGAGCGCTCCGCCGACGAGGGCGATGTACGGCGCGCTGTCGTAGCCTCGCATGTACGCGAGCGTCGCCGTCGACGACGCCATCGCGAACACCGAGGCGGTGTGACCGGAATAGAACGAGACGAAACGCTCCTCCGGCTTCGACGCTGCGATCGTCTTCGACATCACGCCGTGATACTGGGCCGGCCGCGACCGCGCGATGAGGTCCTTGGAGACGAGAGACATCGCCACCGCGATTCCCGTTGCGCTCGCTGCTATCGCCAGGTTCTGCACGGCGTGATCGTGGCGTCCGGAGGAGAACGCGGGCGCCATCAACGCGCCTGCGGCGAGCGCCGGCACCATGCCGACCAGGATGTCGCTCGCAACGCCGGGCCTGCGCGGGCTCGACGAGAGAAAGGAAACACGAAAGGCGTCGTCGAAGCCGTTGCTCTTGCACCAGTCGCAACTGTCGGGCGCATTGCGGCTGAGGACGAAGATGGTCCCGACCACCGCCCCGGAGATGGCCATTTCGGATAGGAGCCACGCCGCGTTCGTGCGCTCGAGCTCGTGCGACTCCTTGTCGGCGGGCGGGTCGGCGGCGACGCTGCCGTCGGTCTTCGGCTGCGCGTGGACCACGCTTTCCCCCGCGAGGAGCAAGCCGAGAACCAAGCCTGCGCTTCGCATGACTGGACCGGGACCCTACTTCACGCTTTGGTGCGTCGACAAGACACCATGGCTCGATCCTCGCTCTTCCTCGTCGCCTCGTTGCTCGTTGCCTGCGAGAAGGTTCCGCCGAAATCGGCGGCGCCGCCGCCAGCGAAAGTAGTGACCGCCGGCACCGCGTCTGCCGCACCGGCCGCGCCGCGAGCGACCCCCTACCCCCCGACACGCTCGGTGGACGTGGTCGAGGTGCTCCACGGCGTGAAGGTCCCCGACCCCTACCGCTGGCTCGAGGACGGCGCCTCCGAGGAGGTGCGCGCCTGGATGCAGAAGCAGAATGAGCTCGCGCGCACGACGCTCGACGCCCTGCCGGAGCGACCGGCCCTCGTCACCCGCTTCCGCGAGCTCTTCGACATCGAGCGCGTGGGACCACCGCGCAAGCACGGCGGGCGCTACTTCTGGACGCAGAAGGACGTGGGCAAGGAAAAGGACGCCGTGCTCCATCGGCTGGGCAAGAAGGGGCCACCGAAGGTGCTGCTCGATCCGAATACCTGGTCGAGCGACGGCAGCGTATCGCTCGGCAGCACCAGCGTGAGCCATGACGGCCGCCTGATCGCCTACCAGGTCAAGAAGAACAATTCCGACGAGGCGACGCTCGAGATCCTCGATGTGGGGAGCGGCAGGAAACTCGAAGAGACCATCCCCGGCGCGAAGTACACCTGGCGCGCCGCCTGGAACCGGACGGGCACCGGGTTTTACTACGTCCAGGTGCCGCCGATCGGCGGCGCGGTGACGATCGCCGATCGCCCAGGGCTCGCCGAGCTCAAGTTTCACCGCCTCGGGACGCCGCCGGACAAGGACCCTGTCGTGCGCGAAGCGACGCGCGACCCGAAGACGTTCCAGTCGATCGACGCCTCACGCGACGGTCGCTACCTGATCGCGACGGTGCGCCACGGCTGGGTGAAAAGCGACGTCTACTTCCAGGATCTTCGGCAAAAGAAGCCGGCATGGCAGCCGCTCGTCGTCGGGCGGCCGAACCTGTTTCACGTCATGGCACACCGCGGCCGCTTCTACGTGATGACGGACGAGGGCGCGCCACGCTATCGGATTTACCGCGTCGATCCGGCCAAACCCGCGCGTGACCAATGGCAGGAGATCGTGCCGGAACGCGCCGACCGGACGATCGACGACTTCGAGATCGCGGGTGGGCGTCTGGTCTTGACCACCATTCGTGACGTTGTCGAGCACCTCGAGGTCTTCGACCTCGACGGCAAGCACGCGTACGACGTGGCGCTGCCGGAGCCGGGCAGCGTGGGGCTCGTCGGCGACGAGGACGACGACGAGGCACACTTCGCGTTCCAGTCGTTCGCTCGCCCTAGCGAGATCCACGAGATCTCGCTTCGCACCGGAAAGAGCAACCTCGTCTACCGCACGCGCGTCCCGGTGGAGGCCGACAGGGTGGCCACCGAGCAGCTCTTCGCGGTCTCGCGCGACGGCACGCGGGTGCCTTTCTTCGTCCTTTCGCCGAAGGGCGCCCCGCGCGACGGCCGCGCCCCGGCACTGCTCACCGGATACGGCGGATTTTCGCGCTCATTGACGCCGGGCTTTTCGACCGGGGCGTACCCGTGGCTCGAGCGCGGCAATAGCTACGTGATCGCGAACCTGCGGGGTGGCGGTGAGTACGGCGAGGCGTGGCACCGCGCGGGCATGCGGCGCGAGAAGCGGCGCGTGTTCGAGGATTTCATTGCCGTCGCCGAGGAGCTCGTGCGCCGTCGCATCACGAGCGCCGACCGGCTCGTGATCCAAGGTGGCTCGAACGGCGGGCTGCTGGTGGGCGCGGCGCTGACGGAACGCCCGGATCTTTTTCGGGTCGTGCTCTGCTCGGTGCCGCTGCTCGACATGGTCCGTTACCATCTCTACGGCTCGGGCAAGACGTGGATGGAGGAGTACGGATCGCCGGACGACGCCGACGACTTTCACGCGCTGTTCGCCTACTCGCCCTACCATCGGGTGAAGGCAGGGACGGCGTACCCGAGCGTGCTGCTCCTTTCCGCCGACAGCGACGACCGCGTCGATCCGATGCACGCACGAAAGTTCGCGGCGCTCCTCCAGCGCGACTCCACCGGTGGGCCCGTGCTCCTCCGCATCCAAGCGAACGCCGGCCATGGCGGCGCCGATCGGATCCAGGCGCTGATCGAAGAACGAGCCGACGCCATCGGTTTTGCCCTCGCCGAAGTCGCCCGCTGACCGTTTTCGGGCAGCCGTTGCCCGGAAGTGGACCAGGGCGACGGCACGAGGGCTCGTCACACCGATGTCGCAAACCGCCGCGCCGAGCCTTTCGTGCCTGACGGGCCGGGTTCCCTGGCACTCCCTACACGAGGCGGCGTTACACGCGCCCCTGGCACACTCGATGCTTGCTGTTTGGCCATGATGTCCAGTTCTCCTGCTCAGTTCGGTGTCGATACGAGTCGCGGGAGCGAGCGCGCGCTCCGTGTGGTCGTCGCCGACGACGACCATGACCTTCGCACGGAGCTTGCCAGCGCTCTGATCGAGGACGGTTGCGTGGTGACCGAGGCCCGGGACGGCTACGAGCTGCTTGCCGTCCTGGCGGAGTGGGCCACGAGCGGAGACAAGGGTGGAAGTCTCGACGCCATCGTCACCGACGTGATGATGCCGGGGTTTAGCGGGCTCGACGTGCTGACGGCGCTGCAGCGGCACCTCATCCGAGTGCCGATCGTGGTCGTCACCGCCTTCGGCGACGCGCGTACCTGCCGCGCCGCCGAGTCACTCGGCAGCGTTTCCGTGCTGAAAAAGCCCTTCACGATGGGTGAGCTCCGCGCAGCGCTCGCGCGCTCCCTGCGTGCCGCCAGCGAGCCCCCGTCCACGCCCGGTTCGCCGCGCGACTCGTGATGAGCGTGCGTGGCCGATTGTCCCGTCCGGGGCGCGCTGCCTCGCGCGTCGGGCGGACCGCAAGTCGACTAGGCGCAGGCATCGACGATCCACTCACGGTGGTACGTTCCTTGCTGCGGGTTCGGTGCTTGGAGGAGCATGATTCAGGCCGGATCCCCACCTCGATCGACGCCGTCGCCACGCGAGTCGCCGCCGCCACCCTCGACCCGCGATAGCTCGATCACGACGCACGGCCGTTTGAAATCGCGCGCACTCGCCTTCCTCGTGGTGCTGGCGGTGGCGGCGGTCCTCGCGACGGCGCGCTCGCTGCTCCTTCCGCTCGCTTTCGCGCTGATGCTCTTCTTCCTCTTGCGTCCGTCGGTGAGGTGGCTGACCGAGCGCCGGATCCCGCGCCCGCTGGCGAGCACGATGGTCCTCGGTGGCGTGCTCGCGGTCGCCGTGTTCGCCACGGCCGAGCTGGCGTCTCCTGCGATTTCCTGGGCCCAACGGCTACCGAACGCTGCCCGAGAGATCGAGATCAAGAGCCGCCATCTGCGCTACCCGATCGAACACGTGACCCGCGGCGTGCAGGCAGTGACGAGGCTCGTCGAGATCGGTCGTCCGGATACCGTCCCGCGCGTCGATGTCGTGCGGAACGGGGTCATGGAGGGGCTCGTCTCGCACGTCGTTGCGGGTGCCGTGCAGGTGGGCCTGGCGGTGACGGCAGCCTTTTTCCTGCTCCTCGACGGCGATGCGCTGCTCGGTCGGATGTTCCGGATGGTACCGCCGCTCCCGGGCAACCGGCGCGCGACGGCGGTTGCCAACGAGGTCGGCGCGAAGATGAGCCGCTACCTGGGCGCCGTCACGCTCGTGAACCTGGGGCTCGGCGTCGTGCTCGCGATCGCGCTCGCCCTTCTCGGCATGCCGAATCCATGGCTCTGGGGGCTGCTCGCGGCCGTGCTCACGTACGTGCCGTACGTCGGGCCCGCGGTCGGCGTCGGCCTCGTCACGCTCGCCGCGTTCACGACGTTCCCGACGGCGGGCCAGGCGATCGTCCCCGGCGTCGTGTACTTCGTGCTGGCCGCGATCGAGGGCAACATCGTGACCCCGCTCGTCCTCGGCCGCACCTTTTCGGTGCGGCCGCTGATCCTCTTCGTCTGGTTCGCCGCGTGGGCGTGGCTGTGGTCGGTGCCGGGGGCGATCCTCGCCACACCGATGCTGATGTTGTTCAAGGTGATCTGCGACGAATTCCCGAGACTCCCCGTCGTCACCTACCTGATACGCCGGTAGCGGGCGTCCCGAAGCCGGCCGGCTCGTCCTTCGCGACGCGCCGCAGGCGGGCGACCTCGACGTTCAACTCGACCGCATGGAGCAGAACGACCGCGGAAAAATAGAACCAGAGCTCGAGCACGATGACACCCTCGAGCGCACCGTACGTGGAGCTCAGCTTCGCAAAAAAACGGAGATAAAAGGAGTACGCCGCCGTCATCACGACCCACGAAAGGCTCGCCGCCGCGGCGCCGGGTACGACATCGCCGAAACGGACGCCCCCACGGTGTGGGGCATAGCGAAAGAGCACGAGTAGCGCGACGAAGGCGGCAGTCCCCAAGCAGAGCGGCGCCACGAGCACCGCGAGCGTCTCGGCGTGGAGCGAGGCGAGAACCTGGGGCGCCGCCGTGAGCGCGGGGACGACGAAGGCGACCCCAATCACGCCGACCAGCGTGAAACAGAGCGCGAGCGCTCGCCGGGCGAAGAAGCTCCGACGCTCGGTCGCGCCGTGCGCCACGTTGATCCGGTGCACGAGCACCCCCATGCCCGAGGAAGAGCTCCAGAGCACCGCGACGAGGCTGAACACGAGGCTGAACGTGAGGTCGTCCGACGAGCGCTGCACGAACGCTGCAAGGCCCTCGATCACGAGCCGCCGCGCCTGCGGGGGCAGCGTCTGCGCCAGCGAGACAAGAGCGGCTTCCACGTCTGCCGGATCGGCAACCAGCCCGTAGATGGAGACGAGCGCGAGCAACGAAGGGAAGAGGCACAGGAGCGCGTAGAAGCTGAGGCCGGCGGCCGCGATGTCCGCGTCATGCTCGTCAGCGCGTTCGCCGACGGCACGGAAAAAGTCGAAGAGCTGTTTCGCGCGTTGCCGAGCCCGGGCGCCATTCATGGTTCTCGCGCGATGCATCCGCCGTGCCTCCGTCCTCCTCGGACCGGGGCATCCTGCCACGGCGAGTCGAATCGCGACTCGGTCCGCGTGCCCAACATCGCAGTTTTGCGAGAGTCGCGGTACCGATCTACTGGCACGCGCCATGCAGCGAAGCCGGCTGCCATGACTCGTATTCATCGCGGTGCCTCCGCCGATCTCCAATGGATCAACGTGTCGGTCGCGCGCCGCTGTCCGATCTGCGACGGATCGGCCGGCTGCAAGACCCACGCTCAGGGACACTTTGCGGCCTGCGGAACGCAGCCGTCGGACTGGCCCATGACGAGCGGGGCCTGGCTTCATCGTCTGCGCCAGCCCCTCACGCGAATCGCTCCCGCACACGATGCGCTCGGCGCCGGTAATGTCCCGCCGCCCGCGGCCCGCGCAGCGTCATGAACGGGGACGCTCAGCCGACCGAGGCACCCGCCTCGGCGAGCGGACACGTGTGTCCGGCGATCGACCCTGACGCGCGCTGGGACGAGCCCTCGACACTGCGCGGCGAGATCTATCCCGCCGCTGAGCTCGTGACCCACGCCGCCGAGCTCGCGCGCGCCCACGGAGAACCCTCGAATGCCGTGACGTCGGGTCGACTGTGGCAGCGCTACCTCGCCGTCCGCCGCCAGATCCGCGACGCCTACGCCGTCCTCACCGCTCGTCTGCAGGAGAATCAGACGGCGTCGCCGGCCGAGGAGTGGCTGCTCGAGAACGCTCACGTCGTCGAGGATCAGATCCGAGAGATCCGCGAGGACCTGCCGCACGGCTACCGGCTCGAGCTGCCGCGTCTTCCCTCCGGTGTGATGCGTGGGTATCCGCGCGTCTACGCGCTCTGCCTCGACTACCTCCGCCACACCGACGCGCGCCTCGATCTGACGACGCTGGTCGATTTCGTGGAGTCATATCAACGGGTCCGCCCGCTCACGATGGGCGAGCTCTGGGCGGTGCCGATCATGCTGCGGCTCGGGCTGCTCTTGACGGTCGGGGCGCTCGCCGCGTCCGAGGCCCGCACCGGCAACCGCGAACGTGCCGACGAGCTCGCGGAGGAGCTCCTCGCCGCTCGTGAGAACCCCTCCGAGCTCGCCTATCTTCTCCGTGCCGCGGGGCGAGACACCCGAGCGGTCTCGGGCCCATTTTTGGTTCAGCTCGCACGCCGGCTCCGCGAGTCCGACGATCCCTCGCTCGCCGTCGCCTTCGATTGGATCAGCACGGAGAGCGCACGGCTCGGCTCGACGCCGGAGGAGCTGGCGCGAGTGCAGCACCTCAAGCAGGCCGCCGATCAGGTTTCGGTCGGCAATGCGATCACGAGCATGCGTGCGGTCACCGCCCTCGCCTGGAACGAGTTCTTCGAACGAACGAGCGGTGTCGAGGCGCTCCTCCGCCGGGATCCGTTCGGCGTCTATGCCGCCACCGATGCCGTCACCCGCGATCGGTATCGCCACGCGGTCGAAACGCTCGCTCGGCGTGCCCAGGGCGGGGAATTCTGGGTCGCCCGCGTCGCACTCGGGCTCGCCCGCAGCGCGGTGCGCGAAACGCCCGGCGACGTGAAGCGCGCGCACGTCGGCTACTACCTGGTCGACGCCGGGCGCCCGGAGCTCGAGCGCAAGGTGCGGTATCGCCCTTCGGTCGCGCAACGGTTGCGGCGTTGGGTGCTCGCGCACCCCGGCGTCCTCTACTTCGGCATGGTGGGTCTGTTGACGCTCGCGACGGTGGCGCTCGTGCTCGCGGCGACCCTGCGCGTGATCGGGCCCGACCCGGAGCCACGGCTCCTCGTCGGCTGGCTCTTGCTCGCGCTCCTGCCAGCAAGCGAGATCGGCGTCGCGCTGACGCAGGCTGTCGTCACCGCGGGCCTCGCGCCCCGCCTCTTGCCGCGCCTCGATCTCGACAAGGGCGTCCCGACCGAGCTCAGGACTTTGTGCGTCGTTCCGTGCCTGATCGACAGCCACGAGACACTCGCCGGACTGCTGGAGGACCTCGAGGTTCGGTCGCTCGCCAACGGCGACCAGAACCTCTACTTCGCGCTCCTCAGCGATTTCGTCGACGCCGAAAGCGAGGAGCACCCGAGCGACGGCCCCCTGCTCGAAGCCGCGATCGCGGGGATCTCGGCGCTGAACGAGCGCTACGCCGGCGTCGAGCACCGCTACCTCCTGCTCCACCGAAAGCGGCGCTTCAACGCCTGCGAGGGGACGTTCATGGGGTGGGAGCGCAAGCGCGGTAAGCTCGAGGAGCTGAATCGGCTACTGCGCGGCGCCGACGACACCTCGTTCGTCTGCGTGACCGCACCGACCGAGCTCCTTCGCGGGATCCGCTACGTGCTCACGCTCGATGCGGACACCGAGCTGCCCCGCGAGACCGCCCGCAAGCTGATCGCGACGATCGCGCACCCGCTCAACGTGGCCGAATTCGACCCGAAGCGTCAGCGCGTCGTCCGCGGGTACGGCATCGTTCAACCCCGCGTCGGTGCGCACCCCTTGAGCGCACGGCAGTCGCCCTACGCGGCCCTCGCCTCGGGGCCCGCCGGGATCGACCCCTACACGACCGCCGTATCCGATGTTTACCAGGATCTTTTTGCCGAAGGCTCCTACACGGGCAAGGCGCTTTACGACGTCGACGCGTTCGCCGCCGCGCTCGCCGGTCGAGCACCCGAGAATCTGCTCTTGTCCCACGACCTCTTCGAGAGCTTCTTCGCGCGCTCTGCACTCGTCACCGACGTGGAGCTCCTCGACGAGCAGCCCGCCCGGTACGAGATCCACAGCGCGCGGGAGCACCGCTGGATTCGCGGTGATTGGCAGCTCCTCCGCTGGCTCGCACCGCGGGTTCCGGGGCGTGAAAAGGCGCGCCGGAACGACCTCCGGCTACTCGATCGCTGGAAGCTCATCGACAACTTGCGGCGGAGTCTGCTCACCCCGGCGCTGGTGGCGGTCCTCGTCGCGGGCTGGTCGGCGGCTTGGTCGACTGGGGGAGAGTCGTCCGCGATCGCGAGCGCGCTCGTCCTCGTGGTGCTGACGGCACCGCTCGTTGCACGAGCGGTGCTTGGGCTCACGCGACCGGCGAGCCGCACCTGGCAGCCGTTCGCCGGTTTCGGCGGCGCGCTCGCACGCGCGGTCCTCAAGGTGGCGCACGACATCACGTTCATGCTCGACCAGGCGCTGGTCGCGCTCGACGCCATCGTCGTCGCCCTGTACCGGCAGTTCTCGAAAAAGAAGCTGCTCGAATGGACTGCGATGCGGCAGAGCGCCTCGGGTCGCCACGGCGGGATGCCGGCCCGGATGATGGTCGGCAGCGTGCTCGCGTCGGGCGGGTTCGCGCTGCTCGCGGCCCGCCGCTCGGACGCGTTCCCCTGGGCACTGCCGGTGCTCCTCGCTTGGGTGCTGGCGCCGTTCGTTGCGCACTACCTGGGCAAGCCTTCGGTCGTGCGCCCACCGAACGAGCTCCTGTCGCGCGAGGACGAGGTCACGTTTCGGTTGGTGGCGCGGAAAACATGGCGCTTCTTCGATCATTTCGTGACGGCCCAGGACAACTACCTGCCGCCCGACAACTACCAGGCCGAGCCGCGCGGCGTGATCGCACACCGCACGTCGCCGACCAACATCGGGCTCTACCTGCTGTCGATCCTGTCGGCTCACCACTTCGGCGTGCTCACCATCCCCGAAGTCGCGCGCCGCATCGGGCTTACGCTCGACACGCTCGACCGGCTACCGCGACGCGAGGGACACATCCTCAACTGGTACGACACCGAAACCCTCGCGCCGCTCGCGCCCGAATACGTGTCCACCGTCGATAGCGGGAACTTCGCCGCGTACCTCTTCACGATCGCGGCCGCCGGCAACGCGCTCCGGCACGCCCCCTTTCCGGGCAGCGAGCCCGAGCTCGCGATCGCCGATGCTCTCGACCTCGCCCGGGAGAACAGCGAGAACGGTGTCGAATCGAGCCTCGGCTCGAGGCTCGAGAACCTCTCGCAAGCGCTACGCGCGAACGCGCGACAGACACCTTCCCTCGCGGAAGCGGCGGAGGGCTTGGCCCGTGTGCGGCGCGAGGTGCAAGAGCTGAGGCGGCTTTCGGTCGGGGAACAGCCGGAGCTCCGCTATTGGCTCGCCGAAGCCGAGGTCACCGCGGCCGCGTGGCATGATCACCTGCTCCGGCTGGCGCCGTACCTTCCGCTCCTCGCGCAAACGGCGCCGCTCGTCGATCCAGCCGCCGCCGAGCTCTGGCGACGCTTGCAGCGCACCCTATCCGCACCGGCGACCCTCGCCGAGCTCGTCACGGCGTCGCAGAAGGCTCTCGAGCTCCTCGACGACATCGCCGAAGCGAATCACCCGAATGCGACCCACGCGCCGGGCGACACCCACGTCGCGACGGAGTTCCGGCGCGCCATCACGCGCGGGCTCGCCGCCTGCGAAGCGACGCTCAGCGCGCTCGATCGCGTCGCCGAACGGTGCGGCACGCTCGCGGGCGGGATGAGCTTTCGCTTTCTGTTCGACGAGTCTCGTGCGCTCTTGTCCACGGGGTACAACGCCAGCAACGCTCGGCTCGATACCTCGCACTACGATCTTTTGGCATCCGAGGCGCGGCTCGCGAGCCTGGTCGCGATTGCCAAGGGCGACGTGCCGCAGAAGCACTGGTTTCGACTGGCGCGCCCGCGGGCCCGCGTCGACTCGCACCGAGCGCTGCTCTCCTGGAGCGGGTCGATGTTCGAATACTTGATGCCGCTGCTCGTGACGCAGAGCCCCCCCCGCACGCTGCTCGACGAGGCCATGCGCGGCGCCGTGCAGCGCCAGCGCGCGCACGGAGCGCTCCACCGCGTGCCGTGGGGCATCTCCGAGTCGGCCTACAACGTGATGGACCTCGAGCTCACCTACCAGTACCGGGCGTTCGGCGTGCCAGGGCTCGGTCTTCGCGCGGGTCTCGCCGAGGACCTCGTCGTGAGCCCCTACTCGACGGCGCTCGCCGCGCTCGTCGATCCGATCGCAGCCGCACGCAATCTTCGCGCGCTCGCCCGCGAGGGGCTCGACGGACAGTTCGGCTACTACGAAGCGATCGACTACTCGCCCTCACGGCTGCCGCCTGGAAAACGTGGCGTCATCGTGCGCTCGTTCATGGCTCACCACCTGGGGATGACGCTGGTGGCGCTCGACAACGTGCTCCATGACCGGAAAATCCAGCGTCTCTTTCACGCCGACCCGCGGATCAAGGCGAGCGAGCTCTTGCTCGAGGAGCGCATCCCGACGGGCGTCGAGCTGCTCGAGGTGCCGGCAGCGGCGCTCGCCGCGCCCGCTCGCCACGCGCCGGACTTCGACCTCAGCGAACGGCTACCGCTGGAGGAAGGGGCACCCCCTCGCGCTCACCTGCTCGGTCACGGTTCCCTCTCGACGCTCGTCACCAGCACCGGCGCGGGCGCACTCACCTGGAAGGGGATCGACATCAACCGCTTCCGTGAAGACGCGTCGTTCGACGGTGGTGGCATCTACGCCTACGTCCGGAATCTGTCGGACTATCGGATCTGGTCGAGCGCGTACTACCCGGCGCGCGGCAAGGCCTCCGCCTACGAGGCGGCGTTTTTCATCGACCGCATCGAGTTCCGGCGGCGCGACGGCGCGATCGAGACGATCACCGAGATCGTTCCGTCCGCCGAGCACGCCGCCGAGGTACGCCGGTTCACGCTGAAGAACCACGGCGACGAGCCGTGCGAGCTGGAGCTCACCACGTTCACGGAGCTAGCATTGGCGGCACACCGGACGGACGTCGCCCACCGGGCCTTCAGCAGCCTCTTCGTGGAGACCGAAGCGCTCCCCGACCAAGGTGCGGTCATCGCTCACCGGCGGCCACGCGCCGCGGGCGAACCGGCGATCTGGGTGGCGCAGGTCCTCACGCCCGAGGACAACGGCTTCAGCGAGGTGGACTTCGACACGTCGCGCGCCGAATTTCTCGGGCGCGGTGGCGTGCCCGAGCGCCCGCGCGCGCTGGCCAAGCTCGAAAGCCGCCTCTCACGCCGCACCGGAACCGTCCTGGACGCCGCGTTCGTGCTCCGGCGGCGCGTCCGCCTCGAGCGCAGTGAAAGCGCACGGGTGACGCTGACGACGCTGATGGCCGACACGCGCGACGAGCTCCTGCACCTGGTGGCCATCTACTCGGCCGCGCAGGCCATTCCACGCGCCTTCGAGCTCGGCTTGGCGGACGCGCGCGTCGAGCTCGGGCACCTCGGCGTGACGGCGACGCAGGCCCATCGGTTCCAGCGCTTGCTGTCGGCCGTGGCGTTTCCCGCACCGGGCCTGCGCGCTCCGCTCGATGCGGGGACGCTCGGCACGAGCGGGACCAACGCGTTGCACGCGCAGGGGCTTTCCGGCGACCTACCGATCGTCGTCTTGGACGTGGATCACCCCGACTTCGGGGAGCTGCTCCGTGAGCTCCTCCTCGCGCAAGAGTACTTTCGCGTGAACGGCGTCTTGCTCGACCTCGTCGTCCTCAACGAGGAACCCAGCGTCTATCTCCAGCCGCTCTACGAGCACGCACTCGACATCGTGCGCGCGGCCCAGGCCGAGGGACGGCTCGATCAGCCGGGCGGCATCTTTCTCCGGCGCGCGAGCCAGACCGAGGAGAGCGACAAGAGGCTCCTCTTCGCCGCTGCCCGCGTGGTCCTGCTCGCGTCGCAAGGCTCACTCGCGCGCCAGCTCCGTCGCGCGGTGCGCGCCCGTGACCTCCCGCCCCCGCTCGATCCGACGCGCAGCCCGGCGCCGCACCGTTCCGTGCCTCCACCCCCGCGGGAGGAGCTCCTGTTCGACAACGGCCTCGGTGGGTTCACACCCGACGGTCGAGAGTACGTGATGACGCTCGGTCGCGAGACCGTGACGCCTGCGCCCTGGTGCAACGTGATCGCGAATGCGTCGTTCGGCACCGTGGTTTCGGAGAGCGGCTCGGGCTTCACCTGGTCGGGAAACAGCCAGCGCCGCCGGCTCACTCCCTGGAGCAACGACGCGCTCCTCGACCCTTCGGGCGAGATCGTCTACGTCAGGGACGACGACGACGGCTCGATCTGGACCGCGACGCCCCGTCCAGCCGGCGGCTCGGTGACGTACCGCGTGGCCCACGGCCAAGGCTATAGCCGCTTCTCCCACACGCGCGCGGCGCTCGCCCACGAGCTCACGGTGTTCGTCAGCGCTCGCGATCCGCTGCGCTTTCAGCGCCTGCGGATCGAGAATCGTGGGACGGTACCCCGGCGCCTGTCGATCTTCGGCGCGGTCGAGTGGGTGCTCGGCGAGAGCCGGGAAAAGAGCCGGCTATCGGTGATGACGGCCTGGGACGCGGGAGCTCGGCTGATGACGGCGACGAACCCCTTCGCGACGCCGAGCGGAACCGCATTTTACTACACCACGGCTCACGTGCGAAGCGTCACCGGGAATCGCGAAGAGTTCTTCGGCGTTCCGGGCTCACGGAGGTTCCCCTTGGCGCTCCGTCGCGAGACCCTCTCCGGTCACGCAGGGAGCGGGCTCGACCCGTGTGCGGCTCTCCAAACGAGCGTCATCCTCGCGCCGGGTCAAACGTTCGAGGTCAGCTTCGTTCTCGGCGACGCCGAAAGCTCGGAGCACGCTCGCGCGCTGGCACTCGGCCACGCCGACGACGCGGCCGTCGAAAGGGCGTTCGAGGAAGCGCGCGCCCACTGGGACGATCTCCTCGGGGCCGTCACCGTGAAGACGCCCGACCCTGCGCTCGACGTTCTGATGAATCGCTGGCTTCCGTACCAGGCTCTCGGTTGTCGGATCTGGGCGCGCTCCGGCTTCTACCAGTCGAGCGGCGCGTACGGCTTTCGGGACCAGCTGCAGGACGTCCTATCGCTGGTTCACGCGTTGCCGAGCGTCGCTCGCGAGCACTTGCTTCGCGCCGCGAGGCGCCAGTTCGTCGAAGGGGACGTCCAGCACTGGTGGCACCCGGAAGCGGGCGACGGCGTCAGGACGCGTTGCTCGGACGACAAGCTCTGGCTGCCCTACGCCGTCGCCGAGTACCTGCGCGTGACCGGGGATCGTTCCGTGCTCGACGTCCCCCTGCCGTTCCTCGTCGAAAGAGCGCTCGCCCCGGGCGAAGACGACGTCTACAGCACGCCCGGCAGCACGACGGAAAGCGCCTCACTCTACGAACACTGCGCGCGAGCCATCGACTCCTCGCTCGCGGTCGGCTCGCACGGTCTGCCCTTGATGGGCGCGGGGGACTGGAACGACGGCATGAATCGGATCGGTGCCCAGGGAACCGGCGAGAGCGTCTTTCTCGCGTGGTTCTTGGTCAAGGTCCTCCGCGATTTTACGCCCATTGCCCTTCTCGAGCGCGACTCGGCACGCGCGGCGCGATGGCTCGAGCAGACGCGTCGGGTGACGGAGGCCGCGGAGCGCGAGGCGTGGGACGGAGCCTGGTACCGGCGAGCGTACTTCGACGACGGAACGGCGGTCGGCTCGCGAGCCTCCACCGAATGCCGAATCGACGCCACCGCGCAAGCATGGGCGGTTCTCGGGGGAACGGCCAATCGGCGGCGCGCGGCGCGCGGCGTCTTGGAGTCCGAGCGCCTGCTCTTCGATGCCGACCGGCGACTGATGCTGCTCCTGACGCCGCCCTTCACTCGTACCGAGCACGACCCCGGATACATTGCGAGCTATCCGGCGGGGATCCGCGAGAACGGCGGGCAGTACACGCATGGCGCGCTGTTCACGTTGCGCGCGCTGGCGACGCTGGGTGAAAAAGAGCGCGCCGGACGGCTCCTCGACGCCTTGAACCCGATCCGGCACGCGCTCACTCCCGACCAAGTCGAACGCTACAAGGTCGAACCATACGTGGTCGCGGCCGACGTCTATTCGGCACCGGACCATGTCGGGCGCGGCGG
>Ga0315910_10002275_pt1 | contig 17032 bp, 11 predicted proteins | sample EdamamesoilMG_FD_204470 | JGI IMG/M metagenome (GOLD analysis project Ga0315910, IMG submission 204470) | Garden soil microbial communities collected in Santa Monica, California, United States - Edamame soil | ecosystem: Environmental > Terrestrial > Soil > Garden | place: USA: California... | reverse complement strand
ACCAACCGTGCCCGCGCGGAGAAGTGGAAGTGGAGGTGCGAAAACCCCTCATCAAGAGGGGGTTCTTCGCACCGCTCGCACTCGTCTTACCCGCGCGGAGAAGCACGCTAGCCGCGCGTCAGCCACCGGTGGGCGGGCATTGGACCGGCGGCGTCGTCGTGGGAACGGCGTTCGACGTCGCGTGGATCTCGGCGCTGCCGAGGTCCATCGACGCGAAGAACGCGTTGAGCGTATCGACGTAGTTGGGGTTGGCGAGCGAGTCATACGCAGGCACGGTGACTTCCTTTTCGGGCAGTGCGTACACGATGAACGCGTAGTGGTCGGTGTTCGGCAGCGGGATCTCCGGCAGCCCGCACAGCTCCGCCTGTGTGACCTGCCACGCTGGGCATGGTCCGAAGAAGCGCTGCACGCCGCGGGCTTGCGTGTGCATGGCGTCGCCCAGGATGTCGGGCAAGGCGACGGGCGGCGGGTAGTTCGGATCGACGCCCGGGATGCCGGCTGGCAGGGTGCGCACGTTCTTCGGGATGTTCCAGATGGCCCAGTGGTAGGCAAAGTTGGGTTGTCCCGCGTCCCGCAGGGTCGTGTCGACGAAGACGATGGCGTAGCTCTTGGTGCCCTTGGGACCTTTGGTCCAGTTGAGCTCGGGCGAGACGCCGGAGCCGAACGGTGCTCCCTCGCAGGTAGACGCCGTCGGCAAGGGATCGCCGTCTGCGAAATCTGGGCTCATGACGACGAAGTCCTTGTCGCAGCCCGCCTTGCTCGAGGCAGCTTGCTGCCTTTGGCTCACAGCGTCCCCGCTAGCGTCCAGGGCGCATCCTGCCGTCGACACCAGCAATGCCATTCCGCTCCCCATCACAAACAAGTTTGCTTTCATTCGTAGTTCCTTCCTCATGCGTGTGCACGAGTGTCCGGAGGCATCCCGCCGGGCCTCGCGCGAGCCTGCTCTCACAAATGGCTGTGAGTGTCCAACCGCCGGCGGTACGCCTCGCATGGCGGCTGCCAAAGGCGCTCGACCCTGGGGCGCTCCGGTTCTGAAAGAACTGCTCAGGCCCCACCGTAGCCGCGTGGAGTGCGGAGCGCTGTGCTTCAGCGCGCGGGTGGCCACCCGACGGGCCACGCGACGAGGGTTCGTTCCGGCGTCTGCCGCTCGAGTGGGCGTCCGCCGCGGTTCTCAGTGGCAGCGCACGTTTGCGCTCGCGCTCGACGGGACTCGAGAAAAAGCAGCGACACGGTCGTTTGCGGTGCCCGATCCGAGCGGTGGGCTCGCACAGTCCGAGGTGAACCAGCGGAATCACGGATGAGTCGGTCGCAAACCCCCCCCAAGAGTCGCAGGTTCGTTGGCACCCACCGGAGCCGCGGACTCGAGCTCGTCCTGTGTGCGGGCGGCATGTCCCTTTGTCTGGCGGGCTGCGATCCAGCCCCGCCCGGTCCGGGACTCGGGTCCGGGGGAGCTTCGGCGGCGGGCACAGGGGGCGTCAGCAGTGGCTCCGGGGCGGCGGCGAGTGGCGGCGGTCCCGGTGTAGCACCCCCCGCGGTGCTCTCTGCCCGGACGTGGCGCTTGAGCCACGAGCAGTATCGAAAGAGCGTCGTGGATCTCGTCGGCAAGGAGCCGGACTTGGAGAACTTCCAGCCGGAGAGCGGCAATGGTCGCTTTCAGAACTTCTCGTCGACCGCGCTCGTCCCGGTGGATCTCGCAGCCAATTACTACGACGTCGCCAAGACGCTCGCCGAGGAGCTCACTACAGAGGAGCTGAGCGCGCTCACCACTTGTCCACTCGCGGTCGGTTGTCGCGACGCGTTCATCGCCGAGCTAGGACAAAAGGCATTTCGCATGGCGGTCCCCGCGGAGGTGCAGGTGCGCCTCGCCGGGATCTACGATCTGGCGGCGGCGGGCGAAGGCGGGCCGGAGTCGGGGTTCCGCGCGCTGGTCATGGCCATCCTGAACTCCCCGCTCTTCTTGTATCGGAAAGAGATTGGCCCCGAGAGCGACTCGTCGAGTCCGGAGTTTGCGCTGACGGGTGACCAGGTGGCGGAGCTACTCTCGTTCAGTCTGCTGGGTGGTCCCCCTCCGCCTTCGCTCCGCCAGCTGGCCGCGAGTGGCGGCCTCGAACCGGGCGCGATCGAGAACGTCGTTTCCACGCTCGTCGCCGATCCGGCATTCCAGGCGGAGCTCGAGCACTTCCTGAGCGAATGGCTCGAGGTGAGTCACTTCGAGAAGGTCGAAAAATCGGACGTTTTTCCCGGCTTTGCGGAGGCCAAGCCGTCGATGATGCAGGAGCTCCAGGCGTTCTTGGACCTCTGGGGCAAGCCGAGCGATGGGCTCGGGTCACTACTCCTGGGTGCGGTGCCCAGTGTGGCACCAGCCCTCGACGCCTTCTATTACTCGGACCCGAGCGCACCGGCCTCGGCCGAGCGTCTGGGCGTGCTGGCTCTGGGCGCGGTGCTTTCTTCCCACGCCAAGTCGTACCTGACTTCACCCACTTTGCGCGGCACGTTCGTGCGGGGCCGCTTCTTCTGTCAGGAAATCACCCTGCCCGAGAACTTCACGCCGCCTCCCCTCTCGGAGACCGAAGCCCTCGGCATCGCAACCACCACTCGCGAGCTCTACGAGCGCCATCAAACGGATCCAAGCTGCTCGATTTGCCACCGTCTCACCGACAACATTGGCTTTTCGCTCGAAGGGTACGACGGCGCTGGTCGCTTCCGTACCTTGGACAGCACCCAGGGGCCGCCCGTGCCGCTCGACACCACCTCCGAGCTCACGGATAGCGACGTGAATCGTCCGCTCACCGGCGCGCGCGATCTCAGCCAAGCGCTCAGCGAAAGCGCGCAGGTCAAAGGATGCTTCGCTCAACAGGCCTTCCGCTTCTACCTGGGGCAGGTCGAGCCCTCGCCGACGGCGCCCGCCGTGCAGCAGGCCGCAATCCGTCTCGTCACCGATGACACGCTGCAGGCTCTCGTCACCGGGCTTTTCTCGACCACCATGACCTCACAGCGAACCCGAGCAGGGAGCAACTGATGGCGACCACACGTTCTGAGCGCAGCCTGACCCGGCGCGGCCTCCTCGAGGCCGGTTTGGGCGCTCTACTCGTTGCGCCCTTCATCCGACAGCGCCGAGCGCAAGCGCAGAACCTCCTGCCCAAGCGGCTCATCATGGTGTTCACGCCCGACTCCAATCCTCCCGAGTGGTGGCCGACGGGGACGGGTACGAGCTTCAGCCTGAACGAGCCGCTCTTGGACTTTGCCGGCATGGAGAATCAGCTGCTCATCCCGCGGCGCTTGGATCACACGTGGACGTACGACAACCACCACATTGCGGGCATCGTACAGCTGTTCACGGGGGCCAACTTCGACGGTGAAGAGAACCGCTTCGCCAACGGTCCGTCCGTCGATCAGTATCTGCTGCAAAATACGGACTTGCGTGCCGGAACGCCCCGCGCCTCGATCCACCTCGCCGTGGACGATGGGCGCAGCGATCACCGGCACGTCATCTGCTACACCGGCTCGGGGCAGCCCGTGGCCGCGGAAGTGAACCCAGCGCGCGCGTTCAACAACATCTTCTCGGGCATCAGCTTCGACGGTCAGCCCTTGCCTCAGCCGGAGCCGACGGCGCCATGGCCCGGCACGGGTGTCGAGCAAGCCATCCTCGACGCGAACGCGGAAGACATTCGCTACCTCCAGCGCTACCTCGGTCAAGAGGAACGGGAGCGGCTCGAACTGCACCTCGATTCGCTGGCCGAGCTGCGGACGCGCGTGGCCGCTACCGGAAACGGCGGCGGCCCGGCGGTGTCGGCTGCTTGCACCGAGCCGGACGTCAGTGGGCACAGCTCGAGCTTGACCAATGCGACGACCATCGCTCGCTGGGCGGAGATCAATGCCGACATGATCGTCAGCGCCTTTTCGTGCGACGTGACCCGAGTGGCAAGCTACCAGTTCAGCTTCTCGGGCGGCCACCACGAAGGACTTCTGGGCTTCAGTCGTAGCTGGCACGACGAGGTGGCTCACATCAGCCAGACGTCGGACAGTGTGAGCGTCAGCGGTGAAACGATGTCGACTCGGGCTGCGTTCAATCGCTTCTCCCGCTTCTGGCACGGACACGTGGCCTCGCTCGCCAAGAAGCTTGCGGCCATTCCGGAGGGCGATGGCACCATGCTCGACAACACGCTCATCTACTGCGGCGTCGAGAGCGGGACGAACCACAGCCACAGTCCGAACGACATGCAGTACCTGCTCATCGGCGGTCGAAATCTCGGCTTCCAAACGGGGCAGGTGCTCGACGTGGGCCATACGTCGGCGCATCGTCTGCACGTAGCGGTGCTCAATGCCTTTGGGGCTGAGGTCAGCACCTTCGGGAGTGCCGACGACGGCACCGGCGCGCTCACGGGCGTTCTCGGCTGAGGCGCGAGGCGACCGGGTGGTCCGAGGAGCGTGGGCGCGCGGTGACCCAACGCGCGCTGGGCGGCACTCGGCGCGGTCCGTGGTATGTCCCGGTCATGCTCCGCTCTGCATTGATCGTGCTCGTGTCTTGCGCATCGACTCTGGCCTGCGCTGGCGGGCAGCCGCCGGCTGAATCACCCCCCGCAGCCGAGAGTCCGGCTGCCGATCCTGGCCCCCCCACGCCCGCGCCAGCCGAGCGTCCCCAGCTGACGGCTGACGAATGCACTGCGCAAGGCGGTACGGTCGTGGGCGACATCGGCGACGGTGCCATCCATCGTCCCGACTACCGCTGTCCGAGTGGGGCTCAGCCGATCGGATCCATTCGCAGCGCCGACGACGGACCAGTAGCAGTCGAAGGCTCGGTCTGTTGCCCGAGCTGAGAACCAGCTCGGGAGCGGGGCGCCCAGCGCGCAGGTGCGGGGGCGGGGCTCAGCTGCCGAGCTGGTATGTGTCGAGCAGCACGTTGCCGAACATCCAACGGCCAGCCGGGGAAAGGAACGCGCGTCGCGCTGCGAGCCAGCGGTTGATGCGCGGGCGGCCATAGGCCGCTGTCAGCCAGGCCGGACCGACTGGCAAGTGCTGGCCCCAGTGGCAAGTGTACTTGAGCCCGGCCGCATCGAGGGCTGACCAAATTCGGCGATACCCCTCCCGCGTGCGCATGGCGTCGATGCCGGGCATCTCGATGTGGCACGTAATGGGAGCGAAGGGCGAATACGACAGGGTTTGGGGACTGGATTTCACCCAGCGAAAGGCGACGGGCGCTCCAAACGCGTACTGATCGGTAACGCGGAAGATCGCCGCAGCAACGTCCTTGATGGAACGGTAGGGCACACCGAGCTCCATGCTGGTCCCGCCGTTGGTCGGTTGTGAGTCGTCGAACTGACCGCCGGGCGTCCCGCGAATGACTTGGCCGCCGGTGGGGGCTACGGATGCAACCAGCTGCCCTTGCAGCGCGTCGGGAATGAGGGCGGGGACGACGTTGGTCAAGAGCCCGCCGATGGTGACCAAGTCCTCGGAGTTGACCTTGCCGCCGGGGCCGACCGGAATGATGGGAAGCGGCTCGCCGGGAGCGATCGAGAACTTCTCGTAGGTGCGAATGAACGCTCCCTTCTCCCCGCGGCCCCGCCGGTACGGGTTGACCACGACTTCGAAGTGCCAGGGCATCGTGTTGCCCGTTGGCAGACCGAGGCCGGTCACGTCGAAATCGTAGATCGCCTGCTCGACGTCGCCGAAGTCGACCTGCTTCACGTATCGGCCGAGGCCATACATCGGGACTGCTTCGAGCAAGACGGCATGGATGAGCCCGAAAGAGCCGAGTCCGACGGTCGCCGCTTGAAAGAGCTCATCGTCTGCCTTGAGTTCGGCCCCCAGATACGCAGCGAACGCCGGTGTCACGACCGGACGACTCGCCGGTTGCACGAGGTAGTGTCGACCTCCCTCGGCGACGATGTGGAGCGCGCGCAGAAAGTTCGGACAAGGACCGTACTCATGCGCTGATCCGTGCGTGCCGGTCTGGGTCGCACCCACGATGGTCTGGCCGTTGCTGGCCCCACTCGTGGGGAGTGCGAGGCGGGGCTCAGCGGCCGCCAGCGCATTGTTCAAGGCGACGATCTGTGTGCCGCACTGGGCAAACACCAGTCGATTCTTGATGGGTCGGAAGGCAGGCGCCACCATGTCATCCGAGCGAAAGCCAACGAAATAGCTGCTCAGTCGCGCCGTGTTGACCAGGTTTTGGTGAGTGAACGCGATGTCGTTCAGCGACCAGCCGGAGCCGATGCAGCGAATGCGCTCTTGCGCGACCTCGGCCTGGCGCACGAGGTTGCAGAGCGCGCGCAGCCCCGGCGCCCAAGCCTGCTCCGAGCTCGTGCCGTCGAACCAAACGTTGCGCGGGGTGTAGAAGGATTCCACCTGACCGCCGACCCCGCTGGTCGTGTGCCAATTGGCCCACGCAAAGTTGGTGCGCGTTTCGATCAGAGGTTCCTCGGTGCTGCGGGGCGCGGGAGTCGGGGCAGGGGGCGTGCGGCGGCGAGCAGGTGCGGTTGGTGTGGCAGGCTGAGGGACGGCACGTGTGCTCTGCGGCCCCGCGCCTCGTCGTCCGGACTTGGCGTGGATCGCTCGATCTGCAGCTGCAGTCTTGGATGGGGTGCCGGCGCGTGGGGGACGCGGGCCCGCTGTGCCTGCACCGCCGTTCGTTCGTTTGCCTTTGCCGAGAGGTGTCTTGGTGGTCGGTGGCATCTGTCCTGGTCCCGCGTGATTCAGGGGCCTACGGGTGGCCGCTCACCGGAAGAGCGGTCCGTGGCGCAGTAAACGGTCACTTTGATGGGCATGGCCGTGCCCAAGCTGAGCAGGACCAGCGGCATGGAGTACCAAACGGTCCCTGCACTGACCTGCCCGGCGCCCTTCTCACAGAGTGGCGCTTGCTTCACGCACGTTCCGTCTGCGCCCTGCTCCAGGCAGGCCGTCGGCGCCCAGATGTCCTGCTTCAGTCCCCAAAACGTCGACCAGCGCACGTCGGACGTCGGCTGGTTCCGATCAATCGGTACCCGCTGGAGCTCGGCACCGTTCCGCTCCTGATAACTCGTGCGGTAGCAGCCGCTGAGCAAGGTCATGACGATGCAGGCGCCTGCAGTGCGCAGGAGGCCACGAAACGCCGCTTGTGTTTCCCCCATTGTCTATCGACCTTATCAGCGTTCCTTCGGAATCGACCTCGGAAAAAAGTCACTCTTCGGATCCAACCTGCATGCGCCCAGATGCATCCGCGCCAGGTGTGATGGTTCGAGGTACACGCGGCCGGGACGACGAGCGCTGGTGGGTCAGCGAGCCGGCTCGCGCTGGGGTCGCCGCGCCGACCCGTCAGCCGTCCTGCCCGGACCGAGCTCGATTCTGCCGCGTCGCACCCGTGCCGTTCCGAACGCGGGTTTTGCCCTGCCGACTCGCTCGCGCGGCGTGGTGGACCACCGCATTGTAGACTAGGCGACATGCGGACTGGCCTGCGGGGCTCGGCGTCGGCCACGTTCATGCTTGCGGCACTGCTGTGCATCGCCTGCGCGCCGAGCGGTGGCGCGATCGATCTCGGTGGTACCGGTGGGGAGCCGCCGGCTGGCGATGGCGCTCAGCCTGGAGTGAGCGGCGGGGCTGGGGGCAGCGTCGGGCCGAGCGAGAGCGGCGGCGCGATCGGCGCGGGCGGGCTACTGGGCACGGGCGGGATGGAGGTCGCTGGAAGTTCGACGGGCGGCGTCGACACGGGCGCCCCGGGCGGAACGTGGAGTGGCGGCACCTCGAGTGGCGGCGCGGGGAGTGGTGGCTCGGGCAGCGGGGGCGCGCACAGCATCCCGAGTGGACTCTCGTGGCCGACCGATTGGCCTGTGGACTGTGTCCCGGAGTCGACCTGCTACGCCCTCGGCTACCCGGACGCCGACGACGATGGGCAGGCCTTCGACTGCGGTGACCCCGGCTATCAGGGCCATGAAGGTACGGACATTCCGATCACCTGGGAGCAGATGGATGCAGGCGTCGCGGTTCGTGCCGCGGCCGACGGCGTCGTCTTCTTCGCCTCGGACGGCAAGTTCGATCGCTGTCCCGATGACGCGCAGCCCGACTGCCAGCAGCCTCCCTCTTACGAAGCTGGCTCGATGGAGGGCACCACCGTGTGCACGGAGCTCGGACCGTACTGCAATCCACCCGGCGGGTCCTGCTTCTGGTGCTTCGCGGGGGGCAACGTCGTCGTCATCCTCCACGACACGCAAGACGGCGTGTTCGCCACGCGCTACGACCACCTGAAGAATGGGTCCGTCCTCGTGGCCGTCGGCGAGACGGTGAGCCGGGGACAGGCCATCGCCCAGATCGGCAGTGCCGGTAACTCGACCGGTCCGCATCTGCATTTCGAGGTCTGGGGCAGCGGCTACTACGACGTGGTCGAGCCGTGGGCGGGTGCCTGTGGCCCCAACACGACGGGCTCCTTGTGGGCGGTCGAGCCCCCTTGGGAAGAGTGATCCGGTCCGGGCCGAGCGCGAACGAACGCCCCCAGATCGCACATCGAGCGTGGGATCGGGAACACACGGGAAAAGAGGCGCACCTCGCGGGGCAACCACTCGCGAGGCAACCACTCGCGAGGCAACCACTCGCGAGGCAACCACTCGCGAGGCAACCACTCGCGGGCCCGAGCTCGGAGCTCGGCTAGGACAAAAGTGTCATATTGCGCGCTCGATTCGAACTGTGAGAGAGGTGAAGAATGCTGACTCGTTGTCTAGATTGTCGTGGCTTCATTCCAGACGATTGCAGCGCGTGCCCGCACTGCGGAGCCGTAGCTGACGCGAGCGCTGCGGCGCAGTCCGGTGGACGTGCTGTGAGCCCGGGCGTACGGCTGCTCCGGCGCGCGCTGAAAGGAACGCTCATCGCCGGCTCCAGCATGGTGCTTGCCGCCTGCTATGGGTGCCCGCCCGACTCGTGCGGGTCATTGGACGACGACAACTACGGCGGATCGGGCGGCGGAGGCACCGACACGGGGGGCACTTCGACCGGCGCGGCCACGAGTACGGGTGGCGCGCTGCCCACGGGTGGCTCCGACAACGGCCCATCCATGGCAGGCGAGGGAGGCCTCGGCGGCTTGGGGGGTGGTGCTGGGTTCGGCGGAGCGGCTGCTCCCTGAGCTCACGCTTCAGGCGCGGACTTTGCCCGGGGGGACAGAACGTGAGCGCGAGAACGTGAGCGCGGTCGACTGGACGAAACGGGGGACCAGGGAGAGGCGTCGCCTCGACGTGCTCTCCACGTCCTTTCGTCCCGCGTATGTCGTGTGGGAGCTGACGCTCCGTTGCGATCACGCGTGCACGCACTGCGGGTCGCGCGCCAGCGCTGCGCGCAAGGACGAGCTGTCGACGGAGGAGGCGCTCGGCGTGGTGGATCAGCTCGCCGACTTGGGGGCGCGAGAGGTCGTTCTCATCGGCGGCGAGGCGTACCTGCACGAGGGCTTCCTCGAGGTCGCGGCGAAGCTGCGCGCCGTGGGCGTGCAGGTGGTCATGACGACGGGCGGACGGGGCATCGACGAAGCGCTGGCGCGCAGTATGGCTGGAGCTGGCGTCCAGCGCGTGTCGGTGAGCTTGGACGGCGTCGGGGCCACGCACGATTCGATGCGGAACTTGCGAGGCAGCTTCGAGACGGGACGCCGTGCGCTCGGACATTTGCGCGCTGCCGGCATCCAGGTGAGCTCCAACATCAACGTGAATCGATTCAATCGCGGCGACCTGGAGGCGCTCTACGCCATTCTGCTCGCCGAGGGGGTCACGAGCTGGCAGATCCAGCTGACCACCCCCCTCGGACGCGCGGCAGACCGTCCGCGCATGATCCTGCAACCGTACGACCTCCTCGAGCTTTTGCCCCGCATCGCGCGGCTGAAGGAGCGCGGTCGAAAGGAGGGGCTGCTCATCGCTCCGGGAAACAACCTGGGCTACTTCGGGCCGGAGGAGGGGCTGCTGCGCTCGCTCGACGAGGCCGATGCCGACCACTTCCAGGGTTGTCAGGCGGGCCGCTTCGTCCTCGGTATCGAGTCGCACGGCGCAGTGAAGGGCTGCCCGTCGCTCCAGAGCGCTCACTACGTCGGCGGAAACCTCCGGCAGCACTCATTGCAAGAGATCTGGGAGGAAGCTCCGGAGCTGGCGCTCATGCGGGCTCGCACGACCGCCGACCTTTGGGGGTATTGCGCCACCTGCCCTTTTGCCAAGACCTGTCTCGGGGGCTGCTCGTTTACGGCACACGCGCTCTTGGGGCGCACTGGCAATAACCCATACTGTCATTTCAGGGCGCGAAAAATGAGAGAACAGGGGCTGCGCGAGCGGCTCGTGCAGGTCGCGGCCGCTCCTGGCCAGCCATTCGATAGCGGTAGTTTCGAGATCGTGGTCGAGCCATTCGACAGCCAGGAGCCGGAGCCAATTACAGCTGGCGCGTCGCTCCTCTCGCTAGGTCGCCCCACGGCGGTGAGCTGACGGGCGCCCCGCGCCGGTTCGACGGTCGCGCGGCGAGTGCTCGTGTTTCCTGACCCTTTCCGGGCAGCAAAAGCACCTATTACTGAAGGTGCTCTTCGGGGAGCCCGGCTTGCCCAAGGGGGCGCTTCGTGAACTGGTCCGTGCGCATGCGAACATTGAACTCACACGGCGATGGTCGCCTTCGATCGGCTGGGACGCGGCGACGCGTCGGTCACTGGGCACTCGGTGCTGTCGTGACTGGCGGTCTCCTCGGCAGTCTGGCTTGCGGAGGGCGGGCCATGGAGACTTGTGATGAGGAGACGAACGTTTGCGCGACCTTGCCGGAGGGATCGGGCGGAGATGGGTCGGAGCTGGGCTCCAGTGGTGGTCTCCCGGGCACGGGAGCAGCGCTGGGGAGTGGAGGGAGCGTCGGGGAAGCGGCGACCGGGGGTGGCGGCGGAACGGTCGAACAGCCACCTCCGGTTGCGCCGGGGGATTACGCCTGTGAGCCGGGTGTGCTGCCGGGCGTGACCAAACGCCTGCAGAACTGGCAGTACGACCACACCGTGCGCGATCTTTTGGGCGTAACCCAGCTCGAGCTGGATGGCGGCGTCGTCCCCTCGACACTCCTCGTACACGACCTCGCGGGGCCGCTCACTGACGAGGCTCGCGCGGCCTATCAGGCTGTTGCCGAGAAGATCGCCGCTCAAGTGATGACGAGCGATGCGCGCGATCGCTTCGTTCCCTGCAGCACCGAAGAGCGGGAGTGCTTGGAGATGGCCATCGACGATTTCGGTAGCCGGGCCTTCCGCCGGCCGCTCTCAATCAGCGAGCGTGGCGAGCTCGAGGCGTTGATCCCGGAAGAGCTGAGCGGTGAGGGTGATGCCGTCGCCACGGAGCTCCTGACGACCATCTTGGTGTCGCCGCACTTTCTCGATCGGGAGATCGTCGGTGACGGCGGTGGCCCGAGCGACTCGTTCGAGCTGACGAGCTACGAGCTGGCCACCCGTCTCTCGTACTTCGTCTTGGGCAGCCTGCCCGACGACCTTCTGACCGAAGCGGCCGCGACGAACGAACTCGGCACCGGAGAGCAGCTCGCGGCACAAACGACCCGACTCTTGGCGCTACCGGAGGCCGCGGCTGCCGTGCGCCAGTTCCACCGACAATACCTCGGGATCCGAGCGGCCAGTCATTGGTTCCTCCACGATCACGACCCCACCGTGTTTCCCGCCTTCGGTGCAGACGTTCGGGATACCGCCGTCGCTGAGCTCGATGCCTTCTTCGAGCACGTTGCCTTCTCGCGCGGCACATTCGCCGATCTGTTCCTGAGCAATCAAGGGTTCGTCGATGCGTCGCTGGCACCCATCTACGGCCTCGACCCCGCTCAGTTCGGGATCGAGCTCGAACCCACTCTACTCGATCCCACCGAGCGTCCCGGCTTCCTCACTCGCGTGGCCTTCCTGAGCTCGTTCTCGAGCTACGCGCAGACCAGCCCCATCCTGCGAGGAAGCTACCTGGAGGCGTCCGTGCTCGGTGTTCCACTGCCGCCGCCCGACATCGGCCTGACCCCGCTCCTTCCGGATGGCGAGTTTTCCACCAATCGCCAGAAGGTCGAGGCCCTGACGTCGGCGGAGCCGTGCACGCACTGCCATGAGGCGTACATCAACCCCGCTGGCTTTGCGCTCGAGAACTACGACGCGATCGGAACCTGGCAGACGGTCGACTCCCTCGGCGGTCCGATCGACCCCGTGGCGGACGTCTTCTTCGGCGACGGCGCTCGCACCATCGAAACTCCCCTCGAGCTGATGCAGGCGCTGGCCACATCGGAGCACGCACGTCGGCGCTACGTCGACGCCCTCGTATCCTTCGCCTTCGAGCGCTCGACCAATGCCATCGACGCCTGCCTGTCGGAGGAGCTCATGGACCTCATGAGAAGCGAGGCCCCGCTGCTCGACCTCTGGCCCCGCGTTGCCGCGAGCGAATCCTTCCGCAGGGGCGGCGTGCAACCGTGACGTTCGGTCGCGCACCGACCGGAGCAGCGCTCGCGCCTCATCGCGCGGCCAGGATGGCAGCAAACGCGCTATCATGGCGACCCCATGACGCCAGCTGGCCCCCGCCTGCTCGTGCCGTCCGCGCTCCTGTCGAGCCGTTGGTCGCGCGATAGCCTTCTCACCCCTGAAATGGCGCGCCTCTATACCGGCCGTGTGCAAGCGCGCGTCGATGTGGAGGGCCTCGAGCGCGCACTCGAACAGCTGAGCCGAAAACACGGTGCCATCGAGGTAGAGACCGGCAGCCTGGGCGTGCTGTCCTGGAACATCCGCTGTTCGTTTAGCGGGCAACGCTCGCTCTTGCTCGTGCCCCTTGCTCGCGACGAAGAAGGCGTAGGCGGCCGCAGCAAGCAGCGGGTTCCGGCGTGCGCTTTCGAGCATGCGCGCCACCATAGGGCGCTCGGCCTCGGGCGCTACCTGCTGCCCGCACTCGACCGCTGGCCCGTGCCGGATGTGGGCACGTGCACGCGGTTTGCATTGCCTGAGCGCGGGTCTGCGTTGACCTTTGGGCTCGGCTCGGCGCGCGTCGATCTCATCGACGAAGAAGGAGCGTGGGTCGTCGGGCTCGGCTCGACTCCCACACGAGAGGTGACGCGCGAGCTACTGACGGCGCTCAGCTATCACTACGACATCGCGAGCGGCAGCGCGATCGTCGACGTCTTGATCAACGATGGCGACTTCATCGCCTGGCGAGAGCGGGATGGGTCGTTCGCGCTCCGTTTGACTTCTGCACGGCGCATCGAGCACGGCATCGAGCCAGAGCGCTTCTTTTTGTACCTGATCCAGCTCATGGCCTACGAGGACTGGAACATTGGGGACGACTTGGTGGGCCTACCGGTGCCCATCGCCGACCCCGAGCTTGCCTTTTCCGCGTTCGTAAAGGGCCAGGGACTGCGCTCGCAAGATGTGGGTGAGGATCGGCAGGCCGGCGAAGACCAAGCTCGACAGCTCATCGGCCGGTTCGGACAAAGCCGCGTGGGGAGAGGCTACCGGCCTTGGGTCGACGAGTTTCTCGCTGGGGTCTCGCGCGCAGACGAAGAGGATCCGCGGCGACCCTGGTGGAACCTCACCGAGCTCGAGCAACGACGGGAGCTTGTGCGCTTGCGAGCCGGAGAGTCTGCCGCCGAACCGCTGCGCGTGCTCATCGAACGCTTGGCATCCAAGATTGGCGTTAGCCCGGGTCCGGACGAGGGCTTACCGACGCGGGTGAACGACTTCGACCGCGCGCGAGTGCTCGCGTTCGCCGAGCAGGCCAAGCTCCCCAGCGCGCTCGGTCCAAGCTTGGCCGACGCCTGGTTTGCGGGTTGGCCCTATCGAACGGTCCAGCAGCTGGAGCGGGCCATGCCGCACCTCCCCGGTCTCGAAAGCCTCGGTGCATCTCTCGAGTTCGCTGCGAGCTCGGGCGAGGCCGAAGGGACGCTGGCTGCCCTCGATTCGCTGCCGTCACACCGGCCCGTGCGTGGGCTCGCCAATCCCGAAGTCTATGGCGGCGAGCGGGTCGAGCTCGGCCACGCAGGCTCGGTTGCCGAACTCTTGCCGAGCTTCGAGACGTTCATGGACGATGTTCTGCACGATCCTCGGTTTGGCTACTACGCGCGGCGAGTGGTGATTGGTCGTGGCGGCCACTTTTCGACGCATCCGGAGGACCTCACGCCCCACTTCGGCCGCTGGATCGCGGCCTGGGCGTTCGAGGTGTACCGTCGCTTGGTCGCTGCAGGAGACCTGGCGCCGGACGAACCCTTCGCGGTGATCGAGCTCGGCGCTGGCAACGGCCGTCTAGCGCGCGACTTCGTCGATGCGGTACGTCAGAACGCGGAACGCGCTCTTGCGGAGGCAACCGGTGGAAATCTCGCGGCCCCGCCTGGCGTGAGCTGGCGCACCTTTGCGGCACGGCTCGACTACCGCATTTGCGAGCTCTCTCAGTCGCTGCGGGCGAAGCAAGAGGCGCTGCTCGGCTCGGACGTCCGGATAGCGGCGGGCGACGCCCGAAACGTGACACGCTACCTCGAGCAGGATTTTCCGCTCGGTGTCCGAGGGCTCATCCTCTCGAACGAGCTGCCTGATGCGTTCGGCGTCCACAAGGTGCTCTTGTCCCCGGACGGGACGGCCGAGGCGACACTCGTGCTCCCTCGTGCCCAGGCTGAGCTCTTGGAGCGACTCCCCGAGTGGGCCGAGCGGATCCGTGCGGCGGACGCTCGCCTGCGGCCGCTTCTCGGCGCCCGACCCGCCACGGACCGACTCCTCGACCAGGAGACCTTTCGCCAGGTGATGGCCGCCATCGCCGAGCTCTCCGCGTCCGAGCGGGAGACCTGCATGGATCTCTTGTGGTTCGACGAACTCCTGGTCCCCGTCAGCACCTACCCGGCTCTCGCGGCCGTACTCGAGAGGGGAGCGGACGAGTATGCGCGTGCGCTGGCTCGCGAGGACTCTGGGGTCGTCGTGTACGTCAACGTGCATGCTACGAATTTCATCGAGCAGGCGGCGAGCGTGCTCTCGTGCGGACAGGTTCTCACCATCGACTACGGGGATACGACGCATGGGTTGGTGGACGGGGCGCGCATGGGCAAGTTCCCGCTTCGGATCTACTGCGACGAGGGCACCTACCATCCGAGGCCGAACTACCCCTACGCGCGTCCCGGCGGTCAGGACCTCACCGCTGACGTGAACTTCACGGACCTCGCGTTGGCAGCGCGTCGGGCCGGTCTGGACGTCTGCTACTACGGTCCCGAGCGAGCGCTCGCGGGGTCCGAACTGCCGCGCGTGCTCTCGTCGCTCGATCAGCTCCCACTGGCCAAGCTGGCGGGCAATACCGTCTTCAAGGTGCTCGCGCTCGGACGGAACGTCGACTTTGCGCCGACCGGGTCAGGCTTGGATCCGCTTCCTCTATTCTTCGATCAGCCCAGCGCGGATGCTGGTCGCGAGCAGCTCGTGCGGAGGATTCGCTCTCGGCTGGCAGGACCTGCCTGATCCCCCCGACGAGTGCGAGCGCAACGCAGAGTCGCTGCGCTAGAAAACTCTCGGGGAGGCGCACGAAAGTCTCGATAGGGCGAGAGCGGGCCGCCTTTCTTGAGCCTCGGACGGCGGGCCAGACAACCGATTCCGGATGCGCCTGCTCATCGCTTTCACCGGTTTGTCCTTTGCTTGTGCCGCCGCCGCTTGTTCTGACCCGGGGGTGCCGCCGCTCGGTCCAACGGGCGGAGCCTCGAGCGGTGGCGCGAGCTCCGGCGGCGGCGGAGCCCCGCTCGCCACGGGCGGCGTGGGGCCTGCCACGGGCGGGGTGTCGAGTGGCGGCGTGGGCAGTGGTGGTCTCGGCAGTGGTGGTCTCGGCAGTGGCGGCCTTGGCAGTGGCGGCCTTGGCAGTGGTGGCGTGGCCAGTGGGGGGGCAAGTGCCGGGGGCAGCGGGAGCGGGGGCGCTCCCGGGTTGAACTGCAACGACCCGGTCAATCTCCCGCGCACTTACGCCGCCGTACGCGAGTGCATCATCGAGGCGGGGTGTCAGTCGTCGATTTGCCACGGCGGCGAAGTGCCGCTTCTGCTCATCGATACTTGGGAGAACTTTCCGCGCCGCGAGGATCACTCCCCGTATGACAAGCTCACGGACACTCTGCTGAACTATACTGTCGAGCAGTGTTCCAATTCGCCCCTCGTCGATCCGGGAAATCCCCAGAACAGCGCGATCGTCAAGGCGCTGGGCAGGCAGTGCGACGATCCCGACTGGGGCATGCCCGACGGGTGCTTGGAGACGCCCTGCATTCCGCAGACGTACATCGACTTCATCGCAGAGTGGATCGAAGCCGGCGCTCTGATGTGAAGCGTTCCTTCCGCCATCAGGCTCGAGCGAGGTCGGTGGCTCTGCTCTCGGTCGCTTTTACGCGGGAGCGACGATGAGCAGTCGGCGCCGAAAGCCGCGCAAGCGCGCGTCGGCGATCGCACCGGCGGCGCTGGCAAGCGGGCGCGCCGACCCAGCTGTGCCGCTCCCGCGGGCCGAACGGCGTGCCGACGGTCGCTTTCACCTCGCGCTGGTCGTGGACCAGGCGTCCGGCCGCGAGCGACTCGACCTCGTGCGACCGGTGTTCGTCGAAGACTGGCAAAATCGTCTCACCGCAGCCGCGGCCAACACTGCCTATGCCATTCTGCGCGACGAGCGCAGCGTTCGTTCGGCGGCGCGTCTCGGCAAGGCAGCCATGGAATCGACGTCGACCCTCGTCGGTGGGCTCCTGGCGCGCACTCCGCCGGGGTCGGTCGCTTGCCACGCTGGCTGCGACCACTGTTGCTACCAAAGCGTGGGGGTCACGCCGCCGGAAGCCATCGCGATCCACGCATACCTGGTCGAGACGTGGACGCTGCCTCGACTCACCAGCCTGCAGGCCCGGCTCGGGCCGTTCGTAGAGCAGGTGCGAGGATTGACCTCGGACGAGCGTGCATCCCCAGAGCTCCCTTGCCCCTTCCTGGAACAGGGGACGTGCACCATCTACGAGGTGCGACCGCTCGCCTGCCGCGGGGTGAACTCCCTCGACGCGGAGGCGTGCCGTCGCTACTTGCACGAGCCGGCGGCGCGCGCCGCCGGCGCCTCCGCGGACGCCGGCGGAC
>Ga0315910_10002273_pt1 | contig 17046 bp, 19 predicted proteins | sample EdamamesoilMG_FD_204470 | JGI IMG/M metagenome (GOLD analysis project Ga0315910, IMG submission 204470) | Garden soil microbial communities collected in Santa Monica, California, United States - Edamame soil | ecosystem: Environmental > Terrestrial > Soil > Garden | place: USA: California... | reverse complement strand
AGCGCGGCGCCGATGCTGATCGCCGACTGCGCGGCGATGGCCTGCGAAGCCTGCTCCCGCGAGTGCTCGCGCAGCGCGTGCGCAACTTCGTGGCCCATGATGATGGCGATTTCGTCGTCAGTGAGCTTGAGGCGATCGATGATACCGGAATAGAAGACGATCTTGCCGCCCGGCATGCAGAAGGCGTTCAGCTGGTTGCTGTCGACGACGCTCACCTGCCACCGCCACTGCGTCGCGTCCTTCCGGAAGTTCGCGGTCTGCGGCACGATGCGCGCCGCGATGTCGCGTACGCGCTGCGTCATTTGCGCGTTGCTGTCGAGGACGCCCTTCTTGGCGGCTTCGCTGGTCAGCTTGTTGTAGCTTCGGGCGGCCATGCGCTCGAGTTCCGCCGACGAAATCAGCAGCAGCTGCCTGCGGTTGGCGCCGACCGTGCCGCCTTCGGTGGTGCTGGCGCAGCCGGCAAGCTGCAGGGCGAGGAACATCGCAACCGCGAGTGCGAACGCGAAGCGCATGCTGGAATGTTATAACGGGCGGTGGCCGATAGTGAGAATCTCCCGTCGTCCCCGCAGCCCGAAAGAGCACCCGTGAGGAGCGCTGAGACATGAGCGAGCAAGCGAAGAAACCCAGCACCAGGATCGCCCGCCATACCGCGCAGGCGATCTATGTCCGCGGCGCAAGCCTGGTCGACGATCTGATCGGCAAGCTCACGTTCACCGAGATGATGTATTTCCAGCTGCTCGGCGCGAAACCCACGCCGGCGCAGGCGAAGGTCCTCGACGCGGTGCTGGTGACGCTGATGGAGCACGGCATCACGCCGTCGGCGATCGCCACGCGCCTGATCTACGATTCCTGTCCGGAGGCGATCCAGGCCGCGGTGGCGGCAGGCATCCTCGGGGTCGGCAGCACCTTCATCGGCACCATGGAAGGCTGCGCGGCCAATCTGGAGGAGATTCTTACTTCCCAGAATCAACCCGGTACTGCGAAAGCCATTGCGCAACGATTCCGCACGGCAAAGAAGCCGATTCCGGGCTTCGGCCATCCGCATCTCAAGCCCGACGACCCGCGCTCGCCGCGCCTGATCGCCATCGCCGAGGAGGCGGGCGTGCCGGGCGGCCACATCCGCGCGCTGCGCCTGCTGGCGACGGAAGTCGATGCGGCCTGGGGCCGGCACCTCACCATCAATGCCACCGGCGCGATCGCCGCGCTGCTGGGCGAGATCGGCGTGCCGCAGGAGGTCATGCGCGGCATCGCCGTGGTCAGCCGCGCCGCCGGCCTCGTGGGGCACATCCGCGAAGAGCAGCTGGACCCCGCGGCGCGCCACATCTGGGGCGTCGTCGACGATGCCGTGCCTTACGCCGGCAAGTAAAATACGCGCGGGAAGGATGACGCCATGCCGCTGACCGAACTGAACCACTATTTCGTGCGCGCCAACGACCTGGAGCGCACCAAGGATTTCTACGTCGACGTGCTCGGCTTCGAGGTCATGCCGCGGCCGAATTTCCCGTTCCCGGGCTACTGGCTCGGCATCAACGGCAAGATCCAGGTGCACATGGGTCCCGCCGGCATTCCGAACCAGGAAATGTATTACCTGGGAACGCCGAAGGACGCCGTCAACCACAAGACCGGCGTCGTCGACCACATCGCATTCCTTGCTTCCGAGCCGCAAGAATTCGTCGAGCGCTTCAACAAGCTCGGCATGAAATTCCGCCCGCGCAGCCTGCCGGAATCCGAGCTCTACCAGCTGTTCATCGAGGACCCGAACGGCATCACCATCGAGCTTAATTTCTTCGGCATCAAGCAGGCGCCGGACTGGGGCGGCGAGGACTACTCGAAGATGGAACGGGTAGCGGCCAGGTGAACGCGCCGGCGCACAAATCGCCGGGCTTCGCCGGCGTCAGCTACCAGGACGCGGTCGCATCCGCGCTTGCGCTCATTCCGGCCCTGCGCGAGCGCGCGCCGCGCGCCGAGGAAGAGCGCATCATGCTGCCCGAGACGCTCGCCGACCTGCACCGCACGGGACTCATGCGCGTGCTGCAGCCGAAGCGCTGGGGCGGCATGGAGTTCGACTATCTCGCCTACGTGGATTTCCCCGAGCTCATCGCGCGCGGCTGCGCCTCGACCGGCTGGAACGTCGGCAACCTGCTGATCCACCACTGGATGCTGGCGCTCTACGACGAGCGCGCGCAGCAGGAGGTCTGGGGCAGCAACCCCGAAGCGCTGATCGCCTCGGGCATCGCCTATCCCCAGGGCAGCGGCAAGCGCGAGAAGCGCGACGGCGAGAACGGATTTGTCGTGAGCGGACGCTGGAACTTTTCCAGCGCGGTCAACGTCGCCGACTGGAACATGCTCGCCTGCACGGTCCGGGACGGCGACAAGGTGGTGGACCACCGCATGTGCCTGCTGCCCAAGGACCAGTATGAAATCGTCGACGACTGGCACGTGCTCGGCATGCGCTCCACCGGCAGCATGACGGTGGTCGCCAAGGATGTATTCGTGCCCGAGTACCGGGCGCTGTGCGCCTACGACCTGCGCGGCGGCGCGTCGTTTCCCGGCGCGAAGGGCAACCCGAATCCGGTGTTCCGCGTGCCGTTCTCGGCCATGGCCGCGCACGGCATCGGCGGCGTCGCGGTGGGCAACGCGCAGGCGGCGCTCGACCTCACGCTCGATTTCGTGCAGAAACGCAGTACCAGCTACCAGAGCCTCAAGATGCGCGACATCCAGACCATCCAGGCGAGGGTCGGCGCCGCCGGGGCGCGCATCGACGCGGCGCGCGAACTGCTGCGCGGCAACTGCCGCGAGGCGATGGAGATCGCGCGTTCGGGCGGGGCGGCGGATGCGCCCACCAAGCTGCGGTTGAAACGGGATCTGGCGTACGCCGCGCAGATCGCGAACGAGGCGGTCGACATCCTGCACGCGATGGCGGGGGCCAACGGCATCTACGACAGCTATCCCATCCAGCGCATCTTCCGCGACGCGCACGCGCTGGGCGGGCACTTCAGCTTCAGCACCGACGCCCAGTTCTCGGCCTGGGGCCTCGCGGCGTTCGGCGGCGAAATCGCCAACCCGACGCTCTAGATGCCCGGGGTCGCCGTCGTCGGCCTGCGCGAGAAGGTCGGCGAAACCCGATGAAGCTCGCCACTTTCATGATGCCGGTGCATCCGCCGGGGCGAAGGCCCGCGGACACGCTCGCCGAAGACCGCGAGGCGATCCTGCTGGCCGACCGGCTGGGCTACGCCGAGGCTTTCGTCGGCGAGCACGTCACCGACCTCGCCGAAAACGTGACCTCCTGCCTGATGTTCCTCGCCAGCGTCGCCAACGAAACGAAGCAGATTCTGCTCGGCAGCGGCACCGTCAACATGCCCAACAGCCACCCGGCGGCGATCGCCGCGCAGGTGGCGATGCTCGACCACATGCTCAAGGGGCGCTTCATCATGGGCATCAGCCCGGGCGGCCTGTTGTCGGACGCGGAAGTGTTCGGCAACTACCGGAAGGACCGCAATGCGATCTTCCTGGAGTCGATCAACATGGTGCTGGACATCTGGAAGGGAGAGGGGCCCTACGATCTCAAGGGAAATTTCTTCGAAGTCACGACGAAGAACACCATGATTCCGGAGATCGGGCAGGGCACGATCCTCAAGCCCTACCAGCAGCCGCATCCGCCGATCGTGGTCACCGCGGTTGCGCCGCACTCGAAGGGCGTCACCGAAGCCGCCAGGCGCGGCTGGATGCCGATCTCGGCGAACTTCCTGCTGCCTGAATGGGTGGCCACGCACTGGACGAAGCTCGTCGAGGGCAAACCGGAGGCTAAGCCGTCGGACTGGCGCGTCGCCAAGTCCATCTTCGTCGCCGACGACGACAGGGTTGCGGAACGCTACGGCCGCTCGGCCGAGGGTCCGTACCACTTCTACTTCAAGCAGTTGATCCGCAAACTGGTGGGCGCGGCCGGCCGCGGCAACCTGTTCAAGCTCGACCAGAACCAGCCCGACAGCCAGATCACGGCGGACAGCGTGACGAACAAGCTGGTGATCGCCGGCAGCGTGAACAGCGTGGTCGACCAGCTGCTCGCATTCAGGGAAACGACCGGCGATTTCGGCACGCTGCTGTATGCCTGCCACGACTGGCTCGACCCGGCCCTCGCCAGGCGATCCATGCAGCTGATGGCCGAGCAGGTGATGCCGCGGTTGAACGCGGCGCTCAAGGCTGCCTAGGTTCTCAGCAGTTCGTGTACGCGGCCGAGCAGCTCGTCGGGCGGCAGGTGCTTGGAAATCGCCATCCGGCCGCCAAGGTAGCCGCCGCGCGCACCGAGATCCTGCGGCGAGGCAATCCCGGTGAGGTAGGCGAACGGGATTGTGCGGACCGAGTCGTCGTCGAACAGATCCACCGAGATGTCTCCGCCGTCGACCTCGGGCATGTCGACGTCGCAGAGGATCAGGTCAGGCCTCTCCTCGCGCGCCAGGCGCAGCGCGTCGCGCGGCGACACGGTCGATATCACCTCATACGAGGCGCCGAGCTTGGCGACGAGAAAGTCGATCGCCGCGGAATCGTCGTCGATCACCAGAATCTTCTTGCGCGTCATCAGGGCGAGGCCTACTTCAGGAGCCGGAGGGCGAACGGATACCGGTAGGCCAATTCGCCATTGGAGACCTTGACCGCCGCCATGATGGTGAGCACCAGCGCGCCGATGCCGATGGCAAACGCCAGCGGAATGCCGATCAGCACGAACATCAGCGGGATGCAGATGAGCAGGGCGATGGTGACGGTGATCTGGAAATTGAGCGCCTCCTTGCCGTGGGTGTCGACCAGGGACATTTCGCCGCGCTTGATCAGCCAGACGACCAGGGGGCCGATCAGGTTGCCAAAGGGAATCAGGAATCCGGACAGCGCCGACAGATGGCAGACCATCGCCCAGTTCTGCTCGTCTTTGCTGACCTGCGGAGCGTCGCTCATGGTTTTCTCCCTTTGCGTTCCAGCACTGCGCAAACCGCGGCGGTGTCCTGCCTGGCGCGGCCCTGAGCCATCGCGGCATTGTAGACCGCCTTGGTGGCCGTGAAGAGCGGCGCCGGGCTGCGCAATCGACGTACAAAGTCGCCGATGATCTTCATGTCCTTCCGCCAGGTCAGGTTGGTGACCGTGGCGGGCAAGTAGGACCGCCTGGCCATCAGGGGTCCGCGCACCTGCAGCATGCGGGAAGATCCGGCACCGTCGCCCAGCACCTTGACCGCGAGCGCGGCATCCAGGCCGGCGCGGCGCGCGAGGATCACGGCTTCGGCCGCCGATACGTTATGAATCGCGACCAGCAGGTTGGCGACAAACTTCATCTTCGAGCCGTTGCCGAACTTGCCGAGATAGTACTGGGACCTGGAAAAGCCCTTCAGCACTGGCAGGGTTTTCTTGTATTGGGTGGAGACGCCACTTCCGAAAACCACCAGATCGCCGGTTTTCGCCTGTGCGCCGGTGCCGCTGAGAGGGCAGTCGAGCAGCGTGACGCCAGCTTTCGCCAGCCGCTTGCGGGCCTTTTCCTTGGCCGCGATGGGCAGGGTGCTGGTTTCGATGACGATTTTCCGGCCCGCAATGATTTTTGAAGTCGATTCAAGAGCTTTCGCAGAAGGAAGCGAGCAAATGATGATTCCGGCGGAGGCAGAAACCTGTTCCGCATTCTTCGCCACGATCCCTCCGGCCCTCGCGTGCCGGCGCCGGCAGGCCGCCACCGGGTCGTAGCCGACGACCTGGAATCCGGCCTTCATCAGGTTGGCCGCCATCGCCGAACCCATGATGCCCAGGCCCAGCATTCCGACGCTGCGTTTTTTCATGTTCCTAAGCTACCATTCCTGCCGAGGAGGACGGCATGCCCTATCGTGAAACGCTGCCGCGCCGCGGTGTGCGGCGCAGCGAAATGATGAAGCGCGTCGCGCGCTTCTCCAGACTGAAGGGATTCGACGGCGGCCTGCCCGACAGCGACCATCCCGATTGCCGCCGCACGCTGTACAACGTCATCGGCTTCCAGCCGCCGAAGACCGAGCGCGACGGCAAGCAGTCGCCGGTGGGCGAGAAGGCCGCGCGCATGGCGGCGATCAAGATCTCGGAAGGCTTCAATCTCGGCTACTGCCGCGCGCTGCCCGGCAAGGGGCCGATGCTGCACAACCACGACACCAACGAAACCTTCATCTGCATGACCGGCGTGTGGCGCGCGAGCTGGGAGAACGAGAAGGGGAAAGTCGAGCACGTCGACCTCAAGCCGCTGGACGTGATTTCATTTCCGCCCGGCGCCTCGCGCCGCTTCATGAACCTGAGGAAGGGGCCGGGCGGCAAGCGCGGCGTCCTGATGTTCGTGATCGGCGGCGACGCGCCGAGCGCGGAATTCACCAGCGAATCCATGGACGAGCTGGAGAGAAAGGGTATCTGGCCCGAAAAGAAGAAAGGCCGGCGTTGAAAGCGCCTGCCTTCGCCTACGCGAAGCCGGCCTCGCTCGCCGAGGCGTTTGAACTGCTCGCGCGGCCGGGCGCGACGGTGCTGGCCGGCGGCCAGAGCCTCATTCCGTCGCTCAACATGCGGCTTTCATCGCCCGAACTGCTCGTCGACATCGGGGGCATCGAACAACTGAAACATGTCGAGCGCAAGAATGGCAGCGTTCACATCGGCGCCCTGGTCACGCATGCAGGCCTCGAAACGTCGGAAGTCGTCCGCAAGCATGTCCCGCTCCTCGCGCTGGCGGTCCCGCACGTCGCGCACGCGGCCATCCGCAACCGCGGCACGCTGGGCGGAAGTCTGGCTCTGGCCGACCCAGCCGCCGAATATCCCGCAGTCGCCGTCGCCCTCGAAGCGTGGATCCACGTCGAAGGGCCGCGCGGCGCGCGGCGCGTAGCGGCGGCCGATTTCTTCAAGGGGCTGTTCGAAACCGACCTCAGGCCTGGCGAGCTGCTCACGACGGTCGAATTCCCCGTCGCGAAGGCCACGGACAGGTCGGTGTTCCTCGAGCTCGCGCGCAGGCACGGCGACTACGCCATCGTCGGGCTCGCCGCGCACAACGACCGCTTCGTTTTCCTGGGCATGGGGCTGAAACCCGAACTGGTGAAGGGCGCGGGTTCCATCGAGAAAACGCGGGAAACCCTCAAAAAATCGCTCAAGCCGCCCGCCGATCTCTACAACGCGTCCGCCACCAAGCTGCACCTGGCCGGCGTACTGCTGGAACGCGCATGGAACACGCGCTAGACATCACGCTGACGGTCAACGGCACGTCGGTCAGCCGGCGCGTGCAGGCGCGCCAGCACCTGGTGGATTTCCTGCGCGAAGAACTCGGCCTCACCGGTTCGCATGTGGGCTGCGAGCACGGCGTGTGCGGCGCCTGCACCCTGCGCGTGGACGGAAAGCTCGTGCGCGGCTGCCTGATGCTGGCGGTGCAGGCGAACGGCTGCCGTGTGGACACGGTCGAGGGCCTGTCGGATTCGAAGGAACTGGCCAGGCTGCAGAAAGCCTTCCACGAGAAGAACGCGCTGCAGTGCGGTTTTTGCACCCCTGGCATGCTTCTGGCCGCCCAGGACCTGATTTCCTCTTCCAGGAAACCGACCCGGGAAGAAATCAGGCTGCATATTTCCGGCAACTACTGCCGTTGCACGGGGTACCAGGCGATCGTCGATGCGATCGAGGAGGTCGTGAATGGGTAAGGCCGAACTGCCTCTGCACGCGCCGGGCACCAGGACCGACCGCGGCTACATCGGCCAGAGCGTGCCGCGGCCGAACGCGGCGCGCCTGCTGCAGGGGCGCGGCACGTTCGTGGACGACCTGCGCTTTCCGCGGCTTGCGCACGTGGTTTTCTTCAGAAGTCCGCACGCGCACGCAAAAATAAAATCTCTTAGAACTGAAAAAGCAAAATCATCCCCTGGCGTCATCGGTATCTTCGATGGCCGCGCGGTGGCCGAGTACTGCACGCCCTGGGTGGCGGTGCTTGGGCACCTGAAGGGCATCAAATCGCCGCCACAGCATGCGGTGGCGATCGACCGCGCCTGCTGGCAGGGCGAAGCGGTGGCGGCGGTGGTGGCCGAGACGCGCGCCCAGGCCGAGGATGCGGCGGCGCTCATCGAGACGGAATGGGAGGAATTGCCCGCGGTGACCGACATGGAAGAGTCGCTGGCCGGAACGCGGGTGATCCACAAGGACCTGGGCGACAACATCTGCTTTGCGCGCACGCACGACACGGGCGGCGTGGACGAGGCCTTCGCGCGGGCGGACCTGGTGGTCGAGGAGACCTACCGCTTCGGGCGCCACACCGGCGTCTGCCTGGAGGGGCGCTCGATCCTCGCCGACTACAACGCGGCCGAGCATTCGCTGACGGTCTACCACTCGACCCAGGCGCCGCACATGATGCAGGACATCTTCTCGCGCCACCTCGGCATTCCCGAGGCCAGCGTGCGCGTGATCGCCAGGGACGTCGGCGGCTCCTACGGCATCAAGGTGCACGTCTATCCGGACGAAATGGCCACCGCGGCGCTGTCGGTGATGCTGCGCCGGCCGGTGAAGTTCGTTGCAGACCGGTTGGAGTCGTTTGCGACGGATATCCACGCACGGGAACATCGCGTAATAGTGAAAATTGCAGTTACAAAAACAGGCGAGATCCTCGCCTTCGACATGGACGACCTCACCGCCATCGGCCCGTACTCGGTCTATCCGCGCACCAGCGGCATCGAGGGCAACCAGGTGGTCAACCTCACCGGCGGCCCCTACAAGCACCAGAAATACCGCGGCAAGCTCAATGTCGTCTTCACCAACAAGAATGTGACCTGCCAGTACCGCGCCGTCGGCCATCCGATCGCGGTGGCGCTGACCGAGGGCATCGTCGACAAGGCGGCGGCCGCGCTGAAGATGGATCCGGCCGAATTCCGCCGCAAAAACCTGATTCCTGATGACGCTTACCCCTACACGTTTCCTTCAGGAGTGAAATTCGAACAGCTGTCGCACCACCAATGTTTGGATTTGCTTCTACAGAAAATGCAGTACCCACAGTTGAGACAAGAACAAATTCAGCTTCGCAAAAAAAATATTTACCGTGGCATCGGGCTCGCGGCCATGATCGAAGTGACCAATCCGTCGCCCGCCTTCTACGGCGTGGGCGGCGCGCGCATCTCGGCGCAGGACGGCGCCACGCTGCGCCTCGAGCCCACCGGCATGGTGACGGTGCTCTGCAGCGTTACCGAGCAGGGGCAGGGGACAGAGGGAATCTTTGCGCAGATTGCCGCGAGCGCTATCGGGGTTTCCGTGGAAAAAATAAAAGTGATCACGGGCGATACCGGGGTCACGCCCTACGGCGGCGGCACATGGGCCTCGCGCGGCGCCGGCATCGGCGGCGAGGCAGTATTGCAGGCGGGCCGTGCGCTGAGGAACAACATATTGGATGTTGCTTCCCATGTATTGGGTCTTTCGAAATCGGAACTTGAAATAAAAGACAATCAGATCATCCACCTACTGACGCAGCAGCCGAAGCTTCCGCTTTCCGAGCTTGGTCGCATCGCCTACTTCCGCCCGGACACGCTGCCGATGAATTTCCAGTCCGAGCTCACCGTGACGCGCCACTACACGCCGCGCGAGTACGGTTTCACGTTCACGAACGGCATCCAGGCGTCGCTGGTCGAGGTGGACGTGGACACCGGCTTCGTCAAGCTGCTCAAGCACTGGTGCGTGGAGGATTCGGGCACGATCATCAACCCGATGCTGGTGGACGAGCAGCTGCGCGGCGGCGTGGTCCAGGGCATCGGCGCCGCGCTGTATGAGGAGTGCCTCTACAGCCCCGAAGGGCAGTTGTTGAACGGCAACATGGCCGATTACCTCGTGCCGATGTCCGGCGAAATGCCCGACATCGTCTGCGCGCACATCGAGACGCCGACCAGGCAGTCCGAGCTCGGCGCCAAGGGCGTGGGCGAGGCCGGCACGGCCGGCGCGCCGGCCGCGGTGATGAACGCCATCAACGACGCGCTCGCACCACTCAACGCCCAGGTGACGGCGATGCCGTTCACGCCGGAGCGAATCCTCAGGGCCCTGAAAAAATGCCCCTGAGCCACATCGAGCATTTCCTGCTGCAGACCACCGATATGGAGGCCACGCGCAAATGGTATGTCGAGGTGCTCGGCATGCGCGTCGGCCCGAGCCCGGACTTCAAGTTCCCGGTGTTCTGGCTCTACCTCGGCGACAAGGACGTGGTGCACGTCACCGAGGGCGGGGGGAACACCTCAGAGAATCGCAGGAAATACGTCGGTCAGCAGTCGGACGCGGCTTCGGGCACCGGCGTCGTCGACCACATCGCGTTTCGCGCCACCGGGCTGCGCGGGATGATCGCGCACCTGAAGAAATTGAAAGTGGATTTCAAGCAGCGCCAGGTCGACGACCAGGGGCTCTATCAGCTGTTCATGTTCGACCCGAATGGCGTAAAGATCGAGCTCAACTACGCCAAGGCCGAAGCCGAGGGCCTCAAGGCCGAGCTCATGGCGTCGGAGCTTCCCTAGCCTCCCGCCGGTATCGCCGGATCGCCTTGATCCCTACGTAGGCCAGCAGCAGGACCAAGGCGAGGTAGGGTGCCGAGGCAGCTGGATAGCCACCGATGCCGAAGAGGAAATTCTCTGCATCGCAGAAGAGGCGCTTACCTCCGCACGCGCGGGGGAGCGTGATCGATCCGCTCAATATCACGAGACAGTAGTGGCCAAATGCCGCCGCGAAGCCCAGAGCGACGAGGCCGCCCAGGCGACCGGGCCGTTTGGGGTCTATCCAGGGCATTGCGGCAATCAGGGCGAAGAATCCGGCGAACGCCAGCGCCTTGACGTCGAACTCGCTGAAGTATGAAAACACCATTATCACGACGAACAGCAGCATGACGCTGGTAACGAGGATCTTGGTTCCCAGCGACAAAGTCGTCATGACGGTTTCCGCGCCTTCAGGTACCAGTCGAGAATCTGCTCGCCGTTCCAGTGCAGCACGCCCTTTTTCCGGTTTATTTTCTTGTAGACCTCTTCCAGGTACTTGATGCGGAACGGCTGCCCGCTGATATAAGGGTGGATGGCGATCGCCATGATCTTGGCGCGCTGCTTGCCTTCCTCGTAGTAGCGGTCGAAGGAATCCAGGCATTTTTTCGTCCAGTACGCCGCTTCGTGGTGCTGCACCATCATCATCGGTATGTCGTTGGTCTCCACGGAGTAGGGAATCGTTACCAGCGGACCGTTCGAGGTCTGAATCCGGGTCGGCTCGTCGTCATAGACCCAGTCGCCGATGTACCTGATGCCCGCGGCGGCGAGCAGGTCGGGCGTTTCCAGCGTTTGCGTGAGGCCCGGCCCGAGCCAGCCGGCGGGCGGCTTGCCGGTGAATTTGCGGATGGTCTCGATCGAACGCCGGATCATTCCCGCCTGGTCCTCTTCCTTGTGGATCGGGCCCTGCTCGTAGCTGTGGCCCATGAATTCCCAGCCCGCGTCCTTGCAGGCCTGCGCGACGCGCGGATAGTCGACGCAGACGCGCGCGTTGAGCGCCAGAGTCGGCTTGATTTTCAGTTTGCGAAACAGCGCCTCGAAGCGCCAGAAACCCACGCGCATGCCGTACTCGTGCCAGGTCCAGTTCGGCACGTCCGGCAGCAGCGGCACGCCGGTGGGCGGCGGCAGCACTTGGCGCGCCATGGCGCGGGCGATGTCCCACACTTCCAGGTTGACGATGGTCCAGACCACCACCCGCGCACCGCCCGGGAGTTTCAGCGGGGGGCGGTCGACGATCGCGGAATAGGGGGCTCTTTCGCGTGGAATCAGGGCCATGGGGGGTTCTCTGGGGCTTTTTCTTACTATAATGCCCCGACACACCCTGAGGAGGGAGTTCATGAAATTCCGCGCTCTGCTGGCCGCCGTTTTCGCCGCGTTTTCCTTGTCTGCCTTCGCGCAGCAACCCATCAAGATCGGCATGAGCATGCCGCAGACCGGCGCGCTGGGCGGCGGCGGCAAGGCGGCGCTGATCGCACTGCAGATGTGGGTGGAGGATGTCAACGCCAAGGGAGGCCTGCTCGGCCGCAAGGTGCAATTCATCTCCTACGACGACCAGACCAACCCGAGCCTCGTGCCCGGCATCTACACGAAGCTCCTCGACGTGGACAAGGTAGACCTGCTGATCGCGCCCTATGGCACCAACGTGACCGCGCCGATCATGCCGCTGGTGAAGCAGCGCAACAAGCTGCTGATGGGGAATTTCTCCTTCGACGTCAACGCGCAGATCAAGCACGACAAGTGGTTCAACAATGCGCCCTGGGGCTCGGGTGCGCTCGCCTGGAGCGCGCCGTTCATCGAGACCGGCGAGAAGCTCGGCGCCAAGAGCATCGCCATCATGGCCGCCGACGCCGAATTCGCGCAGAACCTGTGCACCGGCGCGCGGGCCATCGTCAAGGCGAAGGGCCTGCAGCTGGTCTACGATCAGAACTACCCGCCCAATTCGGTGGACTTCTCCTCGATCATCCGCGCGGTGCGCGCAGCCAAGCCGGATCTCGTGTTCATCTGTTCGTATCCGGCGGAATCGGCGGCGATCGTGCGCGCGGTGAACGAGCTGGGCGTCGGGCCGACGGTGAAGATGATCGGCGGCGGCATGGTCGGCCTGCAGTTCGCGCCGATCATGGAGGCGCTCGGGCCCATGCTGAACGGTTTCGTGAACTACAACAGCTGGGTGCCGGAGAAGACCATGGCCAACCCGGCGGTGACGGCGTTCCTGCAACGCTACTCGGTGCGTGCCAAGGCCGAAAAGGTGGACCCACTCGGCTTCTACCTGCCGCCGTTCAACTACGCCATCGGGCAGATGCTGGAGCAGGCAATCACGGCCACCAAGAGCATCAGCGACGCGGCGATCGCCGACTACATCCGCAAGAACGAGATGAAGACCATCGTCGGCAACATCCGCTACGACGCGGTGGGCGAGTGGTCGGTGCCGAAGGTGCCGCAGGCGCAGTTCCGCGGCGTCACGGGCAAGGACGTCGAGCAGTTCCGCCAGGCCGGCAAGCAGGTGATCATCGGGCCGGCGGCGCTGAAGACGGGCGACGTCATCGCGCCGTTCGACAAGGCCAGGAAATAAGCCCCAGGCGCAATTAACCTGGATATTCAGCTCCTCCTAGAGGCGGTCCTCGCCGGGATACTCCTCGGCTGCTTCTACGCCGCGGTCAGCGTCGGGCTCTCGATCGCATTCGGGCTGCTCGACGTGCCCTACGTCGCGCACCCGTCCTTCCTGGTGCTGGGCGCGTACGCGACCTACGTGGTCGCGGGCTTCGGCGTCGACCCGCTGATCGCGGGGCTGATGCTGACACCGGCGTTCTTCGTGCTGGGGCTGGGCATCTACCAGTTCTATTACCTGACCTTCGAACGGCGCGGCAGCGACCAGGGGCTGCGCGGCATCGCCTTTTTCTTCGGCATCGCCTTCATCGTGCAGGTCGCGCTGATCCTGGTTTTCGGCGTGGACCAGCGGCTGGTGGAGGCGAGCTACATCGGCACCAGCTTCGAGTTCGGCGACTGGCTGAACAACATCCGCATACCCAACCGGATGCTGGTGGCCTTCGGCGTTGCGCTCACGCTGACCGTGACGCTGACGCTGTACCTCGGGCGCACGTTCACCGGCCGCGCCATCAAGGCGGTGGCGCAGGACGAGGGCGCTTTGCAGCTGATGGGAGCGAGCCCGGTGCGCATCAAGCGCTGGGCCTTCGGCATTGCCACGGCCACCTGCGCGCTCGCAGGCGCGCTGCTGATCATCATCGGGCCGGTGGACCCGAACCTCTACCAGCTTTACATCGGCCGCACCTTCTGCGTCGTCGTGCTGGCGGGCCTTGGCAGCATGAGCGGCACCATCGTGGCCGGGCTGATCCTGGGAATCGCCGAGTCGATCGTCCTTTCCACCGCGGGCACCGCCTGGGCGCCGGCGGTGGCGTTCGGCATCCTGCTGCTCGTGCTCGGCGTGCGCCCGGCCGGCTTGTTTGGGCGTTAGATGAGAAATTTCTTCATCGGGGCGGCGGTCCTGCTTGCGCTCGCCGCGGGGCTGCCGGCGCTGGTCAAGGTCGAGTACTACTACGTGCTGGGGTACACGGTGCTCCAGTTGATCATCCTCGCCACCGCGTGGAACATCCTCGGCGGCTTCGCCGGCTACGTGAATTTCGGCTCGGGTGCCTTCTTCGCGGTCGGCGCGTACACGGCAGTCTCGCTCTACAAGCTGGTGTCGCTGCCGCTCGGCCTGCAGGTGCTCGCGGGCGCGGCCATGGCGGGTCTGCTCGGCCTGGGCGTGGGCCTGCTCACGCTGCGCCTGCGCGGCATCTTTTTCTCCATTGCCACGATCGCCATCACCATCATCCTCGAGACCGTGGTGCTGAACTGGACCTATGTCGGCGGCGCCAAGGGCCTGCCCATCCTGCGGCCCACCGAGGTCCCGCTGTTCGACAACTACACCCAGTGGCTGTTCTTCGTGATGGCGGTGATCGCCGTGATCGCCGTCGCGACCGCGCGCTACATCCAATCCTCCTGGATCGGCCGCGGGCTGCGCGCGATCCGCGACAACGAGGGCGCCGCGGAATGCTCCGGCGTGCCCACGCTCAAGCTCAAGCTCTTCGCAGCGACGGTTTCGGGCGCGCTGATGGGCGCGGCTGGCGCACCCTACGCGCTGCTGGGTTCGTTCATCGAGCCGACCTCGGCCTTCAGCCTGAACCACGCGGTGAATGCGCTCGCGATGCCGATCATCGGCGGCACCGCGCACTGGGTCGGGCCCGTGATCGGCGCGGTCCTGCTCGGCACCGTGCAGCAGGTGGTGACGGTGACGATCTCCTCGGAAATGAACGTGCTCGTGGTCGGTGTCCTGCTGGTGGTCTTCGTGGTCGCCGCACCCGAAGGCATATTGGGATTGATCAAGAAATTTTCCGGCGGGAAAAAATGACATCCCTGCTCGAAATTCAAGGCATTTCCAAGAATTTCGGCGGCTTCACCGCGCTGGAGAGCGTCAGCATCGACATCCAGAAAGGCGAGCGCTTCGGCCTGATCGGGCCGAACGGCTCGGGCAAGACCACGCTGATCAACTGCGTATCGGGCGCGCTCGCCAACGACAGCGGCAGCATCCGGTTTGGCGGCGAGGAAATCTCGCGGCTGCCGGCCTACCAGCGCACGCGCCGCGGCATCGCGCGCAGCTTCCAGATTCCCCGACCCTTCGCCAGCATGTCGGTGCTGGAGAACCTGGTGGTGCCGCTGGAGTACGTGGTGCACCGCGGATCGCTGCATACCGCGGACACGCGCAGCGAGGCGATGGAGATCCTGCGCGGCATGGGCCTGGCGGACAAGGCGGAAACGCAATCCAACCAGCTCTCGCAGGTCGAGCTCAGGAAGCTCGAGCTCGCACGCGCGATGGCCGCCCGTCCGCAGTTGCTGATCTCGGACGAGGCGATGGCGGGGTTGTCGTCCAATGAAATCAGCGAAGTGCTCGAGATCCTGTTCAAGCTGAACGCCGCCGGCATCACCATCATCATGATCGAGCACATCATGCAGGCGGTGATGAAGTTCTCGCAGCGGGTGGTTTGCCTGGATGCCGGGAAGATCATCTGCGAAGGCACGCCCCAGTCCATCGTGCAGGACCCCGGCGTGCAAAGGGCCTACCTTGGCGCTTGACCTCGTCGTCGACGGCGTCGACGCCGGCTACGGGGCCGTGCGCGCGCTCCATGGAATTTCCATTGCCGTCAAAGAGAAGGAAACCGTGGCCTTGCTGGGCACGAACGGCAACGGCAAAAGCACCCTGATGAAGTGCGTCATGGGCATGGTTCGGCCTTCACGAGGAAAAATAGAATTAAAAATTGATAATCAAACCCACGATCTCACGAGACTTTCAACGGAAGAGATCGTCAATCTGGGCGTGGCGCTCGTTCCCGAGGGCCGGCGCCTGTTCCCCAAGCTCACGGTGGAGGAGAACCTGCTGCTGGGCGCCTTCCGGCCGCAGGCGCGCGCCGACATCGCGAAGAACCTCGCGCTCTGCTACGAAACCTTCGAGGTCCTGAAGGAACGCCGCCGGCAGCTCGCCGGCTCGATGTCGGGCGGCCAGCAGCAGATGCTGGCGATCGCGCGCGCGCTGATGTCTTCGCCGCGGCTGCTGCTCGTGGACGAGCCCTCGGTCGGGCTGTCGCCGCTGCTGGTGTCGAACACGGTCACCATGATCAAGCAGTTGAAGGAGCGGCACGGCCTGACCGTGCTGATGGCCGAGCAGAACTTCCACCAGGCGATCCGCATCGCCGATCGCGGCTACATCATCGTGCACGGCGAGATCGTGTTCGAGGGGAAGTCGGTCGCCGAGCTCGAGACCAACGACCTGGTCAAGAACTACTACCTCGGCGCGGCAAGCTGAGCCCTGGCGAGGCGGGGGTTTCTCACCTGCTTTGCCTTTTTGTCCAATCGAATGGTTCGGGTGTTCAATAGGACGTGGATGCCGATTCCCTGCTGCTGGTCACCATGGCCGCCGTCGCGGTGGCGCTGGTGCCGGTCGCGATGCTGCTCAGGCGGCTGCGCGCGCATGTCGCGGCCCTGCGCGAAAGCGAAGAGCGCTACCGGAGGATCGCCGAGTATTCGCCCGACGCGATCCTGATCCACAGCGCGCACCGCATCGTCCTGGTGAACCAGGCGATGGTGCAGTTGCTCGGCGCCGACGATGCCGCGCAGCTGGTCGGCAGGCCGTCGAGCTTCATGCTGCCCGCGGAAGTATTGGAAGAATCGCAAAGGCGGGCGAAGAGCCTGTACGCCGGGCAATCGCAGCGGCGCGTGGAAAGGGTCTACCGCCGCCTGGACGGCAGCCCGGTCGATGTCGAGGTGGCGTCGGCCCCCATCGTGTTCGACGGCAAGCCGGCGGCGCACGTCACGGTGCGCGACATTTCCGAGCGCAAGCGGGGCGACGAGGAATTGCGGCGGTTCCGCGCGGCCATGGACATCTCGGTCGACGCGATCCTGCTGGTCGACCCGGCCACCCTGCGCTACGTCGACGTCAACCAGACCTTCTGCGAGATGGTGGGCTACACGCGCGCCGAGATGCTCGGCATGACGC
>Ga0315910_10002272_pt1 | contig 17061 bp, 13 predicted proteins | sample EdamamesoilMG_FD_204470 | JGI IMG/M metagenome (GOLD analysis project Ga0315910, IMG submission 204470) | Garden soil microbial communities collected in Santa Monica, California, United States - Edamame soil | ecosystem: Environmental > Terrestrial > Soil > Garden | place: USA: California... | reverse complement strand
GGGCTGCAGCCGGAATACCGAGCCGGCCGCGAGTATTGACGCCAAGTCGCGCAACCGAATTGGCATTGCGGCCGGCGGACCGTCGGCCGCGATGATCATGCGGCCGCCGGATTCTTCCAGTTCCGTGTAAAGCCGGAACAGCGCGCGCTCCCAGACCGCATTCCCCGCGATCGCACCGAAGTCATCCAAACAGAGAAAGGCCAGCGATTCGCAGCCGCCAAGCATCTCGGCGTCCTGGGTCCCCCATTCGCCCAACGGCAGATAGGCTGCCGACTGCGCGTCTTGCCCTGCGCGCGCGCACAGCGCTTGGAGCAAATGCGTTTTGCCGACACCGGACGGGCCGTACAACCAAATCACGGGCGGCCGCTCACCGATCGTTGCAGCCAACAAATACTGCACTACCGCCTGGTTCGGGCCTGCAAAGAAACTCGCAAACACAGAAGAAGCGCGTAATCGAACCGGCAGCGGAAGTTGGCGCATGAGTTTTACTGACCCGAGTCCGCGACGTATCGCCCCGGATATCCGCCGGCTAAGTGCCATCGATGAGTTCTAAGCGCCGCAAACCCTTGTCTTTCGTATGATGCCATTCGATCACGTCGTTAGTCTTCGAGGCCGATCAGCGCTTACTAAGTCCGGCGCTCGCGGCTTTTGCGAATAGCCAACTGAGAGTAAGTAGCGACGTAGTCGATGCCGCTAGCCACCGTGGTCACAATCACCAACGTCGCGAGCACGACGTAGACGACGCCGAGCTGGACGCGCAGCGCCAATGCGGCCACCACCACGAGAACATAGACAATCTGTACCAACGTATTCAGCTTACTGATGATCGTCGGCTGCGCATCGGTGAGCGGCCCGTACAGCACTCGATATGAAATGGCTCCGGCGGTAATCGCCACGTCGCGCAATACCACCGGCACGGCCAGCCACAAGGGCACTATTTCAAGCACCGTTAAAGTCACAAAGGCCGTGACCAGCAAAATTTTATCCGCCAACGGATCGAGTGCTTTGCCGAGCTCGGAAGTCCAGTGAAATCGCTTGGCGAGGTATCCGTCCAACCCATCGGTAATGGCGGCAAATGCAAACACCCATAATGTCAGTTCGTAGTTGCCGCGCGTCAGCAACATTGCCACCGGCACCGATAGCAGCATCCGTAAAATGCACAGCGCGTTGGGGATGTGACGTAGCATGCGGCGCAAATGCGTTAATTAACGAGCCGGAAAGTGAGCGCTCCGTCTGCGCTTTCGCGGTCCATGACGAACCGTCGATCCATGGCGATCGTTTTGCGCAGCACAGGCGCGTCGCCGCGCACGCTTACCCGCATGTCCAACACGTCGGACTGCAGCTGTTCTACCGCGACAGCGCGAACCAGCGTTAGTCCCTCCAGGTAGTTTAACGTGCGAGCATATGCTTCGAGGTTTGCTATCCCGGCAACTCGTACCCGCACGTCGCTACGCGCGCCCGGCATCACAGCCAATACCTTGGCGGAACGATCGGCCGCCAAGTGCACACCCTCCTCCAATGCGCCCTGCAACTCGGCCTGTTCGCCGTTGAACGAAAAGCTCCATCGCACAGTAAGCATTCCGGTCGCATCACGGCTCGCCATCCCGAGCAACACAGCATCCGCGCGATAGCGGGCACCGCTCGACAGGAGCGTTTCGGCGTCGCGAGCAGTCATCAGCCCCGTGACGGTGCTGATGTCTTGCGCATCCATGGCGGGCCACACCAATGGCAATCCGCGCTGCCGAGCAGCAGCCTCAATGGCATCGCGCTCGGCGCCGGTCCAGCCTGCGCCCACCCAAGTGGCGCGCCCGGCGGCATCCGGTACATTTACCCAAACCAAAGTCGCAGGTCGCTCGCGCCCCCAGATGGGTAAATTGGCGGCGGTCAGCAGCTTCTCCACGGTGGCACTGTCATAGCCGACAGCGACTGTGCCGTCGGGCTTAAAGCTGAACCGCTGCACATAGCGGCGCGAATCGGGATTGGCAGCGGTAACTTTGGCACCGGCGTTGCGATCGCCACTGGCTCGAACAGCTACTTGACGCAGTGCCTCGGTGAACGCCGAGTCGCGCGACTTGTCCGGCGGACCCACCACGACGTCATAAAGACCCGCAACCTCCACGGCACCGGCACCGGCCGCGCTCAACCATGCTGCGAGCAGCACTGCCCAGCGCATCGCGCACGGCCCCCACTGTTTGAATCGCATATTGCTCATTGACCGACCTGTCCCCGCATTTACGAGTCCGACGCCAGGTATCTCTGCAAGACGCGCCGAAAATAAATACGGCAGGCTTACAAACCCTTGTCTTGCTATCCGTTCTATCTGAAAGCGTCAGCAGCCTTCGGACATAAACAGCACTTACCTAGGAAACCCCATCGTAATCGTATTCGGCGGACAAAAGCTTTTTCCACCCTTGTCTTTCGAGCCCCGCATCGCCGCCAGGCCGCGCATTCGATTCAATTCAGAGATTCCGTGGACTCCAACATGTAAAATATCACACCCTTTTCACCTACCCGCCATTCGACCCCAACATGACCCAGTCTTCCCTAACCTACCGCGATGCCGGTGTCGACATCGACGCGGGCGACGCGCTTGTCGAACGCATTAAGCCCGCCGTGAAGCGTTCGATGCGCCCGGGAGTCATCGGCGGACTGGGCGGCTTCGGCGCGTTGTTCGAAGTACCCATCGACCGCTATCGAAAACCGGTATTGGTGTCGGGAACGGACGGCGTCGGAACGAAGTTGCGGCTGGCAATTGAAACGGGACGCCACACCACCATCGGTATCGACTTGGTCGCCATGTGCGCCAACGATGTCGTGGTGCAAGGGGCGGAACCGCTGTTTTTCTTGGACTACTACGCCACCGGTAAGTTGAGCGTAGACGTGGCTGCGGATGTGATCTCGGGCATCGTGGAAGGGTGCGTGCAAGCCGGGGCGGCGTTAATCGGCGGCGAAACAGCTGAAATGCCCAGCATGTACGCCGAGGGCGATTACGATTTGGCCGGCTTCTGCGTCGGGGTGGTCGAAAAAGACAAGATTCTCGACGGCACTAAAACGCAATCGGGCGACGTGATTATCGGACTTGCATCGTCGGGGCCGCATTCCAACGGCTATTCGCTGATCCGCAAATTGATTCAAGTGTCCGGCGCCAACGCTGCAACTAAGCTCGGCAGCGGCCTTTTGTTCGACGCACTGCTTGCGCCCACTCGCATCTACGTAAAGCCGTTGCTGGCACTGTTGCAAGATGTGCCGGTGAAAGGTTTCGCGCATATCACCGGTGGCGGACTCACGGACAATATTCCGCGCGTGATTCCGGACGGCTTAAACGTGGTGTTGCAGCGACGCGGTTGGCCGCACGCGGAGGTATTTTCCTGGCTGCAAAACGCGGGCAACATCGCCAACTCGGAAATGTACCGTACCTTCAATTGCGGCATCGGCATGATCGTCTGCGTGGCACGCGAACACGCCGACAAGGCGCTTGCTCACCTGCGAGCCAATGGCGAAACGGCAACCGTTATTGGCGCGGTATGCGCCGGTACGCATGGCAAAGAGTGCACAGTGGTCATTGAAGAATGACCGAACGGTTGCCGGTGGTGATGCTCCTGTCGGGACGCGGCAGCAACATGCGCGTTATCGCCGAACAAGCACGGCACGGCACGCTTCCGGTCGATGTCCGTGCGGTGATCAGCGACAAAGCGGATGCCGGCGGTCTTGTCATTGCGCGCCAACTGGGCATCGACACCGAAACTCTGTCGCCGAAGAGTTTCGCAAACCGCGACGATTTCGATAGAGCACTGGCCGCGCGCGTGGAAAGTTACCAGCCAAAACTGGTTGTCCTCGCCGGCTTCATGCGGATACTCAGCGGGTCGTTCGTGCGGCAATTTCTTGGCCGCCTCATCAATATTCATCCATCGCTATTGCCGAAGTATCCCGGCCTGCATACGCACCGCCGCGCGCTGGAAGCCGGCGATAACCGGCACGGCGCAACCGTGCACTTTGTGACGGAGGAACTCGACGCCGGACCCGCGATCCTACAAGGCAGGGTGCCGGTCTTGGCTGGAGATACCGAAACCACGCTGTCAGCGCGCGTTCAGCAGGCGGAGCACATTATCTACCCGCGATCCGTGGCTTGGCTGGCGGAAGGTCGTGTCGCCATGCGCGACAACCAAGTTTGGCTGGACGGCAACCCATTGCGAGACTCGCCCGTTATCGACGTGGAGTGACATTGATGAACATGCGCCCGCTATTGGCACTCGCGAGTTTTTTTGCATTCGCCGCGCACGCGCAATCCGCGAACGAACTCAACGTGAAACCCTTCGTCGGCACGTACAGCGTCGAATATCGCGGTATAAAGGCCGGCAATATCGACTTCATCTTGCGCCAGACTCAAGGTCGCTATGTATACGAATCCGTCGCGCACCCAAGCGGTCTGGCCAAACTGGTTGTGAACAGCAAGACGCGCGAGGCATCGGAATTCACCATCGTTAACGGTGGCATCAAACCGCAGCAATACGAATTGGACGACGGCACGACCGACACCGACGAAGATACGCGCCTGACGTTCGACTGGAACGCCAAAAAAGCGCGCGGCACACACGAAGATAAGCCGATCGAACTGCCGATTACCGACGGCGTGCAAGATCGAATGTCGGTGCAAGTGGTGGTGATGCAGCTGCTGCTGGCCGGCCAGCAGCCCGACAAAATCACGTTCATCGATCGGGACGCGCTGAAGGAATACACCTACCTGCGCGTTCGCGACGAAAAGCGCAAGACACAGCTCGGGGAAGTGGACACCATTGTCTACTCGAGTTCGCGCCCAGGCTCAAACCGTGTCTCGCGGCTGTGGTACGCGCCGTCGCTCGGCTTTGTGCCTGTGCGCGGGGAGCAAGAGCGCAAAGGAAAAATCGAGACGGTGTTCGAAATTCAAAAGTTGGCGCGGTAACGAGACTCGGGACAGAAAAAACCGGAACCTTCTAGACTTCCGCATCTAATCGCATCACGCGTCTCGCGCGTCACGTCTTCGGCAACGTAACGCCTTGCTGACCCTGGTACTTGCCACCCCGATCCTTATACGAGGTCGCGCATACTTCGTCCGATTCGAAGAACAACATCTGCGCCACGCCTTCGTTGGCGTAAATCTTCGCCGGCAGCGGTGTGGTATTGGAAAACTCCAATGTCACGTGCCCCTCCCACTCGGGTTCGAGCGGAGTGACGTTCACAATGATGCCGCAGCGAGCATAGGTCGACTTGCCCAAGCATACCGTCAATACATTGCGCGGAATGCGGAAGTATTCCACTGTGCGCGCCAATGCGAAGGAATTCGGTGGAATGATGCAAATGTCGGCCGTTACATCGACAAAGCTGCCGGGATCGAAGTTTTTGGGATCGACGATGGTGGAATTGATGTTGGTGAAAATCTTGAATTCGTTGGCACAACGGACGTCGTAACCATAGCTTGAAGTACCGTACGAGACGATCTTGTGCCCATTCACACTGCGCACCTGCTCCGGTGCAAACGGCTCCAGCATGCCGTGTTCCTGCGCCATACGGCGGATCCATTTATCGGACTTGATGCTCATTTCGTCTCCACTCGCTTCGATCGTTGCTATTTGCCGTTGGCTGTTATCAGCTGTTTTCAATTGTAATGGTCGGCGCACTCGGAGCCGACATCGCCGCTAAACGCGCGCTCACCCGCCGCCCCAAGTCGATGTATGCCCGGCCTAGCGCGCTCTCGGGTTCTGCAGCAACCGTAGGTTTGCCGCCGTCGGCTTGCTCGCGAATGCGGATATCCAGCGGTAATTCACCCAGTAACTCCACGCCATATTGATCCGCCATGCGTCGACCGCCGCCCGCGCCGAAGATATGTTCCTCATGCCCGCATTTCGAGCAGACGTGCGTGCTCATATTTTCGACGATGCCCAGCACAGGCACCTCGACTTTCTGAAACATCTTTAGACCTTTGCGAGCATCCAGCAGGGCAATGTCCTGTGGCGTGGTTACGATCAACGCACCGCTCACGGGCACACGCTGCGCGAGCGTCAGCTGGATATCGCCTGTACCCGGCGGCATATCCACAATCAAATAGTCCAGCGCCCCCCAGCGCGTATCGCCCAGCAGCTGATTGAGTGCTTGCGTCACCATCGGACCGCGCCAGGCCATCGGTTGTTCGACATCGACCAGGAGACCGATCGACATGAGCTTTACCCCGTACGCTACCGGCGGTTCAATGGTCTTGCCGTCGCGGCTGACCGGCTTCTCGTTGTCCAGGGCGAGCATGCGCGGTTGACTGGGCCCGTAAATGTCGGCGTCGAGCATGCCAACGGCGGCGCCTTCGTACGCTAAGGCCAGCGCCAAATTTACCGCCGTGGTGGATTTACCCACCCCGCCCTTACCAGAGGCCACTGCAATGATGTTTTTAATCTGTGCAATCGGCGTTTGAATCGTAGGTACATGCGGCTTCGTACTGCGCGCCTCCACCGCCCACTGCACGTTAACCTCCACAGAGGCGATACCCGGTACCCGTAACGTCATCGACTTTATGCGTTCGGCCAGCTCCGCACCGTAGTGTGCGGCGGGGAATCCGAGTCGTACGGCCACCCGGGCATGACCGTCCCGTGCAGACACGCTGTCAATAGCCCCACTGGACCAGAGATCGGCGTCAAGAATCGGTTCAGGATTCGCCCTAATGCTGGCGATTATGGCGTGTTCGATATCGGTGCTCATGGTGCGGGTTCGGGCCGGGGCGCGCGATTCTAGCCCATGCGCTCGCGGAATCCGCGCGGGGCAGGAAATAGATGGACCTCGAAACCGCCGATTGTCGGAACGAGCGCACCGCAGGTCGAATGATAGATGCCGCAACGACTTGCACGCAGGTTATCGACACTTGCTTGACGTTATGCCGCGGCCGCACATGGCATAATGGCCACGTTTGCTCAGCCGGGCGCCCACCCTCAAAAAAACAGGATGCCGCGCCGTAACTTGTTTGCATCTGCCGTATAAAATTGTTGGCCACAACGATGGCCCTCGGAACCGGCCATTGGAAAACTAGATGAGTTTTTTTGCTGACTTACGCGCCGACCGTTTGATCGAAGAAATTCGCGGAATCGGCGACCCGATGAACCCAGACGCGCAAAAGGCGCTGGCCAAGCTGGCCAAGCTGGGCACGGGCGCGATTCCAAAGATTTTGGACGCAGTGGCTGTTGCCGATAAGAAAGAAACGGTCGCCTACGTCGAAATCCTCACGCAGTTTGTCGACAACAAAACATTCGCCGATTTCGCCGCCTGCCTAAAGGAAGGCAATCCACGGGGCGTACAAGCCATCGCCTGGGCACTGACTTCCAGCCGTAACTACAACCCGATGTTGCTGCTGGAGCTGCTGGCCCAGCCCGACACGCCCAAAGCGGCTGTACTCGACATCATCAACGCGCAGAAAGCCCGTATTCCCGTGCGCGACATGCTCAACAACGCCTACACGCAGGAAGCGAACGAGAAAGCCGCGCTTTTCCGGATTATCGGCGAGATCGCCGACGAGAGTGTGCTACCCGACCTAATCGCCAGAGTCGAAGGCAAGGACTCGATGGCGCGCATGCACATCGTCAATATTCTTTCGCGGTTCAATAAGCCCGAAGTCAGCCGCGCCCTGCAAAACCAGCTCAAAGACCCGAACAAATTGGTACGCAAGGCCGCTCTGAATGCGCTCACCCGCATGGACGGCGCCGTGGACATTGGACCGGTATGCGACTTGATGCGCGACTCGGATATGGAGATTCAGAGCAAAGCCGTCGACGTGGTGATCAAGGCGCGCGACCCCAACACCATGAAATACCTCATCGAGGTACTCAAGGACGAAAACGAGTACGCCCGCCGGGCAGCGGTAGAGGTGCTCAACGAACTGGGCACCGCCAAAGATATCAAACATCTGCTCGGCGTCATCAAAGACGATGACTGGTGGGTGCGCAGCCGCGCCGCCGATGCGCTCGGCAAGATCGGCGGACCACGCGTTGTGGATGCGGTACTGGAATTGATTCGCGACGACGACGAGGAAGTGCGCCGCGCCGCAATTGAGATTCTGAATCAGACCAAGGACGAGCGGGCGGTCGATTACTTGATCACTGCAACGAAGGACAAAGATTGGTGGGTTAGCGAACGCGCCGTAGATGCGCTTGCCGAGATCGGCAGCAAACGCGCCATTCCAGCGCTGCTGGAAATGATCAATACCGATAATGCGCGCGCGTTGCCTAGCGTCGCGCGCGCGCTAGGCAAACTGGGCGACACCAAGGTGATCGACCCGCTTGTGCAACTCCTCGACCGGCCCGAGAAGGAAATTAAGGTTGAAGCGATGGCTGCGCTGGCGCGCCTGGCCGACGATCGTCGCGCCGACGCCATCCGCGGCTACATTCAATCTGCCGGCGCAAACGCCACCGACCTCTTGGTATCGCAAGCAGCTATGCGGGCGGTCGAAGACATCGACAATCGCTTTTCCAGCACTTCCGTCGCCGCTCAAGCAGCGCAATCGAACACCGGGCGCATCGCGGCTGACCAATCGAGACGCGTGGCGGCGGAGCCGTCGAAAACGCTGCTTGTGGAAAAGGCCGACATAGGCGCTTTCGTCAAGCAGGCCGAAGAAGCGCAGCAAAAAATGGATGTGAGCACGCTGAAGGCCGGCGATCTAATCGAAGGCCGTTACAAGTACATCGAAAAGATCGGCAAGGGTGCGTTCGGCACGGTCGTGCTCGTCGAAGATACGGTGGTCGAAGAACGGCTCATCTTGAAGTTTTTGAACCCGAACGTGTCTCAAGACGAAGAGATGATGAAGCGCTTCGTTCATGAGCTGCGCTATTCGCGCAAGATCACGCACAAGAACGTCATCCGTATCTACGATTTCCTGTACATGCGCGGCAATTACGCCATTTCGATGGAGTATTTCCCCTCGCACACGCTGGGCAGCGAAATTGTCGGCGAGAAGCCGCTGGACCTCAAACAAGCAATTCAATACGGCATGGACATCGCCACCGGCATGACGGTTGCGCATCAAGCGGGCATCGTGCACCGCGACTTGAAGCCCGCCAATATCCTTATCGACGATAGCCACTTACTTAAAATTGTGGACTTCGGCGTGGCGGCGGCGCAAAAGGAAGGCGATACCCAACTCACTAAGACCGGTTACGTCATCGGCAGCCCTAAATACATGGCGCCGGAACAGATCCTCGGTAAAAAGGTCGACGAACGCGCCGACGTTTACAGTTTGGGAGTGATCCTCTACGAAATGTTCACCGGCGTGCCACCGTACAGCCGCGGCGATCACATGTCGGTGATGTATCAGCATGTGCAAGGCAAGGCCAAGCCGGCCATCGACATAAACAAATCGCTGCCCCAGGCCCTGTCTGATCTGGTGACCAAGGCAATGGCCGTGGATAAGACCAAACGCTTCCAGGCGATGGAAGAAATCCGCCTCGAACTGGAAAAATATCGCTGACGCGATCGACAGTAACTTCCATCTGTGAGATGGCGCACATTGTCAATTTTCCGTAATTCTGTTTCACTCACGGCCGCATGGCCAGAATCGACGCTTTCTTGAAACTCGGCACCGACCAAGGGTGCTCCGATATCCATTTCGCCGTTGGCGTACCGCCAATGCTGCGCATGTTCGGCGACCTAGTGCCGGTGAAGTTTCGCGAGCTCTCGCCCGCCGAACTCGAAAGCTACGTCAACGAAATAACCACCCGCGCTCAGCAAGACATTTTACGTCGCGGGCACGACTTGGATTTCTCCTATGTGTCGCAACACGGCGGGCGATTTCGGGTCAATGTCTTCCGCAAGGACACGGGGCCCGGCGCCACCTTCCGCGCCATTCCCACCGAAGTGCCGACCATCGATCGCCTGAATCTGCCGCCGATTGTCAAAAAGCTCTGCGATAACCACCAGGGGATGATTCTCGTAACGGGTTCCACCGGCACCGGCAAATCGACGACGCTGGCGTCGATGATCGATTACCTCAACCAAAGCCGCAAACTCAATATTATCAGCCTGGAAGATCCCATTGAGTTCGTGCACAAAAGCAAGCAGGCGCAAGTAATTCAGCGCGAGCTAAATACGCACTTGACCTCCTTCTCGGAAGGCGTGCGTGCTTCGTTGCGCGAAGACCCGGATGTCATCCTAGTCGGCGAAATGCGCGATGCCGACACCATCCGCTGGGCGATGACTGCTGCCGAAACCGGTCACTTGGTGCTGGGCACTCTGCATACCACTGGCGCCGTCAAAACCATCGACCGCGTGGTAGATGCGTTGCCCACGGACGAACGCGAACAAACCAAGAGCTTCTTGGCGAACAGCTTGCTGGCTGTCATCACACAGGTGCTCGTTAAAACCGCGGACCATCGCGGTCGCAAGGCAATTTGCGAAGTAATGGTAGTAACCAAAGCGATCGGTAAACTGATCATGACCGATCAAACGCACCAAATTCCCTCGCAGCTGTTAACGGGCAAAGAACACGGCATGCAGATCTTGGATCAGTCTCTGTTAGCGGCGGTCACCGCCAAGGAGATCGATCCCGATGACGCCTATAACTACGCCAACGATAAGAAGCAGTTTGCGCGCTTCGTCACCGATCAAAGCATTCTGCCCAAGTTCGAGACCGCGCCCGGTTAAACCATCATGAGCGCAGACATATCCACAACAGGTTCGCAGCGCGTCGCCGCGGCGCCCGAGCCGCTGCCCACCGCTACGCCGGCGGGACCGCGTCGCATTGACTCGTATTTGAAGGAAGTGCTGACCAAGAACGGATCGGATCTGCACTTCTTGGCGGGCGACCCGCCGCGTATCCGCATGTACGGCGAATTGCAACCGCTGCGGCCCGAGTCGATGACTGCCGATCATGTGAAGGAAGTGCTGCTGGAAATGATGCCGCGCGCAGCCATTCAGCGTCTGGAGGAAAAACATAGCGCTGACTTTGCATACGTGATTCCGGGCGTCTCGCGTTTCCGCGTTAATGTGCTGCGCCATCTCAACGGGCTTGGCGCAGTAATGCGCGCTATTCCATCCACGGCACTGACGCTGGATCAATTGAATGCGCCCGATGCCGTGCGTAATCTCTGCAAGGTGAACAGCGGCTTGATTCTCGTCACCGGCAAGACGGGGTCGGGAAAGTCGACTACGCTGGCGGCGATGATCGATGACATCAACGCCTCCAGCAAAGGCCACATTCTGACCATCGAAGATCCGATCGAATTCGTTCATACCCGCAAAGGCTGCTTAATCAGCCAACGCGAAGTCGGCTTACACACCAACTCCTTTGCCGAAGCCCTGCATTCCGGTTTGCGTGAAGACCCGGACGTTATTCTGGTGGGCGAATTGCGCGACTACGAGACCATGAGCATAGCCGTGACGGCGGCGGAAATGGGTATCTTGGTCATGGGCACGCTGCACACGAACGGCGCCGCGCCGACAGTGGATCGTATCGTCAATGCTTTTCCAGCCGACAAGCAAAGCCATGTGCGCGCGATGTTATCCACCTCGCTTCGCGGCGTCATCTCGCAACAACTGATTCCACGCACCGGCAAGCCGGGGCGCGTTGCTGCACAGGAAATCCTGGTGAATACGCCGGCTGTCGCCAACTTAATCCGTCAAGGCAAACTGGATCAGCTGGAGAACGTCATGCAATCCGGCGCCGCGCAGGGCATGCGCACAATGGATTCCGCTATCCAAGAATTGCTCGACAAGGGCACCATCAATGGCAAGGAAGCGTTCAAAAAAGCCTTCAACAAGGCCAAATTCGAACCAGTTAGAAATAACTCCTAGTGGCCGGCCTACCGGTCAACCGGCGACTGGCTAGCTGGCCAGAAATCAATCCGAGTCCGTAGATCTAATCTGGCCAGCATCCCAGTTGGCCAGCTTGCCAGTTGACCTGTCAGTCCGTGGCATAATTCCCGTCCATTTTCGCGACTCGCACCGGCACCCCATGTCCACGCCCCGGCATCTATTCGTCACCACGGCCTTGCCCTACGCCAACGGCGCGTTCCATATCGGCCACATCATGGAGTACATCCAGGCGGATATTTGGGTGCGCTTCCAACGCATGATCGGTAACAAGGTGCATTTCGTCGGCGCAGACGACGCGCACGGCGCGCCCATCATGCTGAAAGCGGAGAGCGAAGGAATTACCGCGGAACAACTGGTCGCGCGCGTCGCGGCCGGTCGCAAACAGTATCTCGATGGGTTTCATATCTCCTTCGACAACTGGCACTCGACGCATTCGCAAGAGAACACCGAGCTCACGCAGCAGATCTATCGCAATCTGACCGACGCCGGGCTCACTTACTCAAAATCCGTCGAGCAATTTTTCGATCCCGTCAAGAATATGTTTTTGCCGGATCGATACGTCAAAGGCGAATGTCCGAGATGTCACGCCAAAGATCAATATGGCGACGCCTGCGAGGTCTGCAGTGCAGCCTATGAGCCCACCGAGTTGATCAACCCTTATTCGACGCTCTCCGGCGCGGCTCCGATGCGCAAGTCGTCCGAACACCACTTCGTCAAGCTGTCCGACCCGCGCTGCCTTAAGTTCATGCGCGAATGGATTAATGCCGACATTGACGGTAAGCCGCGACTGCAGGCATCGGTCAAGAACAAGGTAAATGAATGGCTCGAAGCGCAGGATAACGCGCTGCTGGATAAGGACATCTCGCGCGATGCGCCCTACTTCGGCATCCCGATGGCGGACGCGCCCGGGAAATTTTTCTACGTTTGGTTCGATGCGCCTATCGGCTACCTCGCTTCGCTCAAAAATTACTTCGACAGCGGCAAAGCCAGGGCCAACGGCGAGGCACGGACTTTTCGCGAATTCCTCGACGCAGCTGGCACCGAGCAGATTCATTTCATAGGCAAGGACATCATCGCCTTCCACACGCTGCTCTGGCCCGCGATGCTGCGCTTCGCCAAACAAAAAGTGCCGGACAACGTCTACGTGCATGGATTTATCACGCTCTCCGGCGAAAAGATGTCCAAGTCGCGCGGCACGGGGTTAAGCCCGCTCAAGTACCTTGAGCTGGGAATGAATGCCGAATGGCTCCGCTATTACATCGCCGCCAAGCTCAACGCCAACGTGGAAGACATCGACTTCACAGCCGAAGACTTTGTCGCGCGCGTGAACAGCGACTTGATAGGCAAGTACGTCAACATTGCCAGCCGTTGCGCCGGCTTCATCGCCAAACATTTCAGCGGGAAGCTCTGCGATGTGTCCGGCGATGCGCTGCTGCGCGCGCTGCAAGCGGATGCAGCGTTGATAGCGAATTGCTACGAACAGCGAGAGTTCGGTAAAGCCTTACGGCAGGTCATGGCACACGCGGATGCGGTTAACCTGTACATCGCACAGCAAGCGCCTTGGACGCTGGCAAAGGAAGGAAAGATCGATGCGCATTTGCAGCAGGTATGCTCAGTGGCGATCAATGCTTTCAGACTGCTGACTATTTACCTCAAGCCGGTGCTGCCTTCGGTCGCAAGTGCCGTTGAAACCTTTCTAAACGTGCAACCGTTTCGGTGGCCGGATGCTGCGAATCTGCTGGCGGATCATTCGATCGGTGCCTACCATCACCTCTTGCAGCGCGTAGATCCAAAACAACTGGACGCACTGTTTGATTTTACAGCGGATAACAAACAACCCGCTCCGCCAAACGCAGGGACAAAGGACGCTGCACCCAAGCAACCCGACAAGAAACTTACGGCGCCATCCGTGACGACCGATTCCTCGCAGATATCCATCGACGACTTCCTTAAAGTCGACCTTCGCATCGCCAAGATCGTGAACGCGGAACATGTCGACGGCAGCGACAAATTGTTGCGGCTCACGCTGGATGTGGGCGAAGGCAAGAATCGCAATGTCTTTTCCGGCATCAAATCGGCTTACAAGCCCGAAGATCTTGTAGGTCGTCTCACCGTGATGGTCGGCAATCTCGCGCCACGCAAAATGAAGTTCGGCGTGAGCGAAGGCATGGTGCTGGCCGCGGGCGATGGTAACGGCATTTTCCTACTGACCCCGGATTCGGGCGCACTGCCGGGCATGCAAGTGAAATAAATGTCGCCGCTCCTCATCTTGATGGGCACGATGGTCGTCAATGCGTTTTTGCTTACGGCCGAAGACACGCATGACGCTGAGCGTCTCGCCGACTCGTGGCGAATCGCGCTGGCAACTTTGCTGACGGTCGCGCTGGCCGCGCCGTTTATGTACGTCGTCCAGTTTGTCTTGACGCATTACGCGCTTTACGACCTGGATGTGTTCGTAAACGCCGCGCTTGTGGCCGGGGTTGCGCTCTCTCTTACCTATGTCGCACGCGCCAACTTTCCACGCCTGAACCGCTCCATGCGCAGCGCGCCGCTTTTGATCGTCAGCAACGGCATTGCCGTGGCGACGGCATTGCGTCATCCGGCGCTAGAACTCTCGGCCATCCAATTTTGTCTGCGCGCCATTGGAATGTCGGCTGGCTTTGGTCTATTGCTGGTCGCCTTCGTTGCATTCTGCGAACGCATTACCGAATGCGACGTCGCCCCGAGCTTTCGTCGGGCGCCCATTGTGTTCATCAGCGCCGGTCTGGTCGCACTGGCACTAATGGGATTCACGGGCGTTTTATAAATGCGCGGCGGATTGCTTTTGCAAGGCCAGAAAGACGGCGCCGAGAGTCCGCTCGGTCGCATCCCTGCGCCTAAAACACTCTCGCTGCCGCTGGATCAGCATGCGGCTACGACCATGCATCCCGTCGTGCAAGTCGGCGAGCACATATTGCTGGGCGAAGTGATTGCGCGCGCCACGGATCAACTGGGACCGTGGTTGCACTCCCCAGTGTCCGGCACTATCGCGGCCATCGATTCGCAACGATCGCCGCACAGTTTGTCACGGCGCGTAACGACCATTCACATCGCGAACGACGGCAAGGACGAACCTGATCCGGCGATGCGGCCGGTCGAAAATCCTTTCGAGATTGCCCCAAGCGCATTGCGCGAGCGCCTGGCGCATGGCGGCATCGTTGGGCTTGGCGGCGCGGTGTTTCCAACCGCCATCAAGCTAGCCATAGGCGATCAGCGCAATGTCAAAACCGTGATCGTGAATGGCGCCGAGTGCGAACCATTCATAACCTGCGACGACGTGTTGATGCGCGAGCGTGCGCAGCAAGTTATCGACGGCACGCAGCTGCTGCTGCACGCCTGCTGCGCAGGCAATGCAATTATCGCCATCGAAGCCAACAAACCGCGAGCGCTCGCAGCAGTGACCGGTGCACTGCAAGCCGTCGGTGACGGGCGCATTCAAGTCGTCCCCGTACCGACGGTCTATCCTGCGGGCGGCGAGCGGCAACTCATTCACACGCTGACCGGCAAGGAAGTACCAAGCGGCAATCTGCCGGCTGACATCGGCTTCATCTGCCAGAACGTCGGCACGGCAGCAGCGGTATCCACGTTGATACGGTCGGGACAACCGTTAATTCGGCGCATCGTAACCATCGCCGGCCGCGGCGTCGCAAGACCGCAAACATTGGAAACGTCTCTTGGCACGCCAATAGCGACACTCATCGAACACTGCGGCGGATACGTGGATACGCTGCAGCAACTCGTCATGGGCGGCTCGATGATGGGGGTGGCACTGCCCACCGACTCATTGCCGATCGTCAAAGCCAGCAACTGCATTATCGCCGCGACCGCGGGCGACTTGATCTCTCGTGGCCGTGCATTGCCTTGTATTCGCTGCGGCGAATGCGCGACAGCGTGCCCTGCAACCTTGCTGCCGCAAGAACTTTTGCGTCACGTTCGCAATGACAATCGTGATGCCCTCGGCGACTTGGGACTTACGGACTGCATCGAATGCGGATGCTGCGATTATGTTTGCCCCAGTCAAATTCCGCTGACTTCAATTTTTATTAAAGCCAAGCAAGCCAGCGCCGGCAACGGTTAGCTCTGTTCGGCTCGATGCTCATCCTAGCCAAGTGCCTAACGATCGGACTAGACTTAGTGCAGGGATTTAGGAAGAAGACAGATGAGGGAGCTATGATCAGGCACGGATTACTGGCATTTTTCTGCTGTTTTGCCTCGTCCGCACTCGCGGATCTCTTACCGCTCGAATTCTTCGCGCGGCAGGAGCAAATTCGCAGCGCGAACATCTCGCCCGATGGGCGCTACATTGTAACGCTGTCCAGCATCAAGGGGCAGCGGGCCGCCATAACGATCGATACGCAGAATTCGGGCAAGTCGACGCCTATTCTTACCGTCGCGTCCGACGACAACATCGATATTTCATGGTGTCGCTTTGCCAACAATACGCGCGTCATCTGCGGACTGACATCGACGCTGCAGGCGCAACGCATATCGATTCTCACAACCAAACTCGCCGCAGTGGATGCGGACGGGTCGAATTTTAAAGAATTGATGAAGAATCAACGCGCCGATTCTTCGCAGTTCCGCGACGAAATTTTAGACATCACACTGGACGATCCGAAGACCGTGCTCATTCAAGCGCAGGAAAATTTCCAGGCGACGGGCACCTTTCTAACGGTGACCGATACGACTCCCGCGGTGTTTCAACTCGACATCTACAGCGGGGGGCTCAAGAAAGTCATGAGTCCGCATCCCACCATTCGCGAATACCGCACCGATAACAACGGCAATGTTCGTTTAGGGACCGGTTACATCAAAACGAAGCGTGTTTACTTCGGACGTCTGCTCGGCCAAGACAGCTGGCAAACGCTGGCGAAAGTCGAAGCATTTGATGCAACCAGCGATATGCAGCCTTTGTACGTTGTACCCAACACCAACAAAGCCTACGCAATCGGCGACGACCACGGCCGTGAAGCCCTCTGGGAAATAGATCTTGAGGACAAGAAGGAACCCCAATTGGTTTTTGGGCACCCCAGCGTCGATATCGCGCGTTACCTTTACGAAGAGGGCACGGGAAAACTACTTGGCTACGCTTATGAGACGGATCGCCCATTCGTCCAATACGAAGACGATCGACTCGGAACTGCAATGCGTTCGATCAACAAGTCGTTACCCAGCACTTACAACTACCCGGCATCGTGGTCGACGGAT
>Ga0315910_10002271_pt1 | contig 17070 bp, 16 predicted proteins | sample EdamamesoilMG_FD_204470 | JGI IMG/M metagenome (GOLD analysis project Ga0315910, IMG submission 204470) | Garden soil microbial communities collected in Santa Monica, California, United States - Edamame soil | ecosystem: Environmental > Terrestrial > Soil > Garden | place: USA: California... | reverse complement strand
TGCAGGCTCAAAAGCATCCGGGCGGCCAACGGTAGGGAGCGGAGGTGGGGAACCTCGCGGAAGAACGTTGGCCGCCCGGCACTAATTCTTACTTAAGCAGTCTAACTGCAATTCTCACAGCGCCAACAAGTCAGGGACGGGGCGGCTTGATTTTGGGGCGAATCGGGCGTCTCATGGATTCCTGTGCAGCCATCGTCGGCAATTGAATGCAGAGTCATCCGATCAGGTTCCTACTTCTGGAGGAATCTAGCCGGGGTCTTGGTGGCATCTGTATTTGCGTCGTGCCGGCTTCACGCCCACGGCGAATTGGAGATCCGGATTGCCGCTTTAAGCCGGCAGATCGCCACCAACGCCACTGATGCCAGACTCTATCTTGAACGCGGTGAGTTGCATCGCCTCCATCAAGATTGGCCCGCGGCGACGGCGGATTATGACCGAGCGGCTCTGTTGGATACGAATCTAGTGAAGGTGGGATTGGTGCGCGCCCGGTTGCTGGCCGATTCTGGTTGCATCAAGGAAGCAGGGCAAGCTTATAACCAATACTTGAAAGCAGTGCCAACAGATGGAATCGGTCTGGTTGAACGTGCGCGGATTCGCGCCCAGCTGGGAGAATCCGAAGCAGCGATGGCTGATTACGAAGCAGCGATCCGACTCTTGCCCGAACCACAGCCGGAGCATTTCCTTGAACTGGCCGAACTGTTTGTGCGGGCTGGCAGACGTGACCAGGCGATTTTGCGATTGGATGGAGGATTGCAGCGTCTCGGCGTGATCGTGACACTTCAATCAAGGGCCGTTGAATTGGAGCTCGAACGGGAAAACTTTGACGAAGCGTTGCGCCGGCTGGAGACAATCATTGCCCGGGCAAAGCGCCAGGAGTTGTGGTTGGAAAAGAAAGGGCAGATTTTGCGCTTGGCGGGGCGGGGATCGGATGCGGCAACTGCGTTTCAACAGTCCGTGGCGGCGGTTGGCAAACTGCCGCTTCGATTGCAAACCACTCCGCCGATGGAAGACTTAAAAAGGCGATCGAGACTGGCGATCACTGAACTGGCGGCGACCAATCGCCCTGTGGAGATGATCCCCCAAGCGCAAGAAAAAGCGCGCTGAACGAAAGTCCAGCGCGCTTGGTAAAGGAGATCTGAAATCACTTACCCGTCAACACGAGGTGCGGATTGATTTCCATGGGGGTCAGCGTCCATTTGGCTCCGGTATATGGATCCAAGGTGATCATGCCGATGCCACCGTTCATCACGTTGGCCAAATAGGCGCGATTTACCTGGCCAATCAGGTCAACCTGGACCTTTTCATAACCAGGTTTGTCCACGGTGACCTTGTAGAAGCCGGCGCCGTAATCGGCATCGCCGCGCGCGAGGATCACATCACAAGGAGTGACGCCTTTGAACACCACGTCGTCATACTTGTTGTAAACGGTGACGTCTGCGCCTGGAGGCTTGGAGGACACAGGGATGGTTTGGTTTTTGCCGCACATGACCGTGGAGCAACCCGTGGAGAGTACGACCAGGGCCAGCGAGGCCGCAGTGAACAACAGTTTTGTTTTCATGTTTGTTGATTGTTGTCTGACGCTCGGCGATACGACTCCGGTTGCGCGTCTGATAAACGAAAGCGGTCCCGATGACAAGGCCCACGTTCAAATAACTTGGGAGGAAGATTCGTGCCAAGGTCTGCGCTCATGTCGGACTTGGGTCTTTGGCCGCGTCCGTGCCTGAATTCAAGGCACTCGTCAGGAGATTTTGCTCCATTTCAGTGTATTCCAGCTTCAAGGCTTCCGCACGGGCGGTCGGCGACATCTTGGCCCACGACTTTTGCAGGGCGGTGATCACCTTGTCCGGCGCAGTTTTTGCCGCAAGATCGGCAAGCTGGTATTGCAGGAACACCAGACAAAGAGCGTCCTCCAAAGTTTGAGTTTCAGGGTCCTGGGGAAATTTCGTTTTCAGGTTTAATTCCTGGACGCGTTGGATCATTTCTTCCGCATAACCGACTTCGCGGAGAATCTCACCGGACTTCTGTGCGTGAAACTTTTTAAGGTCTGCCCGCCATTTCAAATAACCCGGTCGGTCCATCGGGTAGGTGTTTCGCGGAATCTGCCAGCGACAGATGTGCTGGCAACGCGCGGCAAGCCGTAGCGCTTCTGAAGCATCCGGCGCAAGCCGCACCACCCAATCCGTCAAGCGTTCGGCGTAAACCAGTTCCCGTGGGCGTGAGCTGCCGCCTGTGGTTTCGTGGTTCGGGTCACACGAATTCTCCTCGTCAAACCAGCGGCACGCAGTGGTGAACCTGTCCGGGTCAGATGGGGCAAAGGCGTTTGACACTGAACGCGTTATTTCAAATCGCCGCCACGGGTGCAAGCGCCAAACCAAGCCAAATTAGCTCGGGAAATGGCTTTACACCCCATGCAGCAAAATCTACGATGTCGCGTCATTTTATCGAAACGAAGATATGGAAGCCAAAGCCAAGACGATTGAATCATTCAAGACGCACGAAAAGGACACCGGGTCCGCGGACGTCCAAATCGCGTTGCTCACGCAGCGCATCAACCATTTGACCGAGCATCTGCAGGGCAACAACAAGGACCACAGCTCCCGTCGTGGGCTGTTGATGATGGTCGGCCAGCGCCGCCGGTTGCTGGATTATCTCCACAACACCGATGTCGCCCGCTATCAGGCGGTCACCAAGAAGCTCAAGCTTCGTCACTGATTTTCTCGGGAGTGCTGACCGGCCTAGCGCCGGTCGGTTGCTTTTCTCCTGAAAACAAACCGAGCCACGGCTCAACTCAACCGAAATCCCTAAAACTCCGCTGCCTCGAGTGATTTCATTCAGCTCCGAAACGTTCGGGGTTCACTGAAGTTCCTCGGGGGCAGCGGTTCAAAGAACCATGTCACACAAAGTCACTGCCCAACTGGGCGACAAACAAATCATCATCGAATCCGGCAAACTCGCCAAACAGGCCGACGGCGCCGTCACAGTTCAACTCGGAGAAACCATCGTCATCGTTGCAGCGGTTGCTGCTACAAAAGCCAAGGAAGGCCAGGACTTCTTTCCGCTGACGGTGGACTATCGCGAAAAAGCCGCTGCTGCGGGCAAGTTCCCCGGCGGTTACTTCAAGCGCGAAGGTCGTCCGACCGAAAAAGAAATTCTCACCTGCCGCCTCACGGATCGGCCGATCCGTCCGCTCTTTCCGAAGGGCTGGTATAATGAAGTGCAGGTCCAGACCGTGGTGCTCAGCGCCGACGGCGAAAACGATCCCGACATTCTCAGCATCATCGGCGCGAGTGCGTCGCTGATGGTCAGCGACATTCCGTGGGAAGGACCGCTGGGTGCGGTTCGCGTCGGGCGTATCAATGGCAAGTTCATCGCCAACCCGACTCACGCCGAGATGAAGGAGAGCGATCTCGATCTCGTTTACGTGGGCAACGCCACCGACATCGTCATGTATGAAGGTGCGGCCAAGGAAATCTCCGAAGCCGATTTCAACGCGGCGCTCAAGTTCGGTCAGGAAAGCTGCCAGCCGATCATTGCGGCGCAGAAGGAACTGGTCGCCAAGGCCGGCAAGGTCAAACGCCAGATCACGCTTAACATCGTTCCGGACGAAATCCTCCAGGAAGCCAAGAAGCTCGCCGGTGACCGTTTCGTGCCCGCGCTCCTCACGCCCGGCAAGATGAATCGCGAAGCCGCGTGCAAAGCGATCCAGGACGAAGTCGGCGCGAAGCTCGTCGAGAAATTTGGCGCGGAGAAGGTTACTGACTTCGTGGTCAAAGACGCGTTCTACTACATCCAGAAGGAAGCCGTCCGCAAACTGATTCTCGAAAGCGGCAAGCGTCTCGACGGCCGCACCTTTGATGTCGTGCGTCCGATCTCCAGTGAAGTCGGCATTCTGCCACGCGCTCACGGCTCTGCGCTGTTCGTTCGCGGCGAAACCCAGGCGGTGACGCTCGTCACGCTCGGCACTGGCGACGACGTGCAGGAATTCGATTCCTACACCGGCGGCGAAAACGAGAAGCGCTTCCTGTTGCACTACAACTTCCCGAATTTCTCTGTCGGCGAAACCGGCCGCATCAGTGGCCCAGGTCGGCGCGAAATCGGCCACGGCGCACTCGCTGAACGCAGCATCGAACCGATGCTCCCGCTGGACACGTATCCCTACGCGGTGCGCGTCACCAGCGAGATCATGGAATCCAACGGCTCGACCTCCATGGCGTCCGTCTGCGGCGGCACGCTCGCGTTGCTCGACGCCGGTGTTCCAATGATCCGTCCCGTCGCTGGCATCAGCGTCGGCATCTGCACCGAATACGGCGCGGACAAGAAGATCTCCAAGTATCAACTCCTCACCGACATCATCGGTTGGGAAGACGCATTCTGCGACATGGATTGCAAGATCGCCGGCACGGAGAAGGGCATCACCGGCTTCCAACTCGACCTCAAGCTCAAGGGCATCCCCCACGCGCTCATGGCGGAGACGATTGAGAAGGCCCGCGTCGCCCGCCTCGCGATCCTGGGTGAAATGGCGAAGACCATCGCCGAGCCGCGCAAGGAAATCAGCAAGTACGCGCCGCGCATCACGTCATTGAAGATCAATCCAGAAAAGATCGGCGCGCTCATCGGACCAGGCGGCAAGAACATCAAGAAGCTCGTCGAGGAATCCGGCTGCGAAATTGACATCGAAGATGATGGCACAGTGAACATCTTCTCCGTCTCGGCGGAGGGGATGAAGATCGCCGTGGATCACATCACCGGCATGACGGCGGAAGCGGAGATCAACAAGATCTATCGCGGCAAGGTCGTCACGATCAAGGAATTCGGCGCGTTCGTCGAATTCCTGCCGGGCAAGGACGGACTCGTGCACATCAGCGAACTGGCGAACTTCCGCGTCAAGAAGACCGAGGACATCGTGAAGATGGGCGATGAAATCTGGGTGAAATGCCTGGGCGTGGATGAAAAAGGCCGCGTCCGCCTCTCGCGTAAAGCCGCGATGGAAGATCGCGACAAGGAAATGGGCGCGAAGCCCGAGCCAGTCGCGGCGGAGTAATCGTCAGCAGGAATTGAATTCAAGGCGAGCCAGCAATGGCTCGCCTTTTTGCGTCCGCCAAATAGCCGCCGTAAATTGATTTGGCAGCAAGGGTAATTATTGCTATCGATTCCGATTTCAGTTTGATTACAAATTCTGCCAAGCAAGAAGGGATGATGCATGTCTTCAACCAATGAGGGTCTAAAGAAGCTAGCGACGGGATTGACGTTGGGTGGATTCTTAGCTGTCGCAGTTTTCCTATCTGTGCCCTCTGCCGCGCTTGCTCAAGCTGGAGTGCCGCTTTGGACGAACCGTTACAACGGGCCAGACAATCACTCCGATTCAGCGAGGGTTCTAGTCGTGGATAAAACTGGCCAAATTTACGTTGCCGGTGCCGCACGGATTGGAGGGCAACGGGTGACGCAAACGATCAAGTATGCGAGCAGTGGCTTGCCGTTGTGGACCAATCGCTTTGGTGAGATTCCGGGAGGGGGCTTCGACATCGCGCTCGGCAGTGGCGGTCAGGGCGTCTATGTCTTTGGAGTGTCCGAACCATTTTTCAGCCAGCCTCATTATTTTGTGATCGCCTATTCAGCAGATGGCGCAGCTCTATGGACAAACCGTTACAGCGTTCCCAGCGACATTATTGCATTCCTTCGTCCGGCAGGTATTGCGTCGGATGTCTCAAGCGGTAACGTTTACCTGACCGGGGCAATGGCCATATCTCAAGCATGCGATATTTTTACCATCGCGTATTCTCCGAGCGGTACGCCATTGTGGACGAATTTCTTCGGATCAAGCCCGCAGATTCTCACGACTGACATCCCTACTGCAATTGGTGTCGGCAGTAACGGCAATATTTATGTCGGCGGAAATTCCACGCGTAACTGGGTGACTGTAGCCTATACTCCAACTGGCGAAGCATTGTGGACAAACTCGTTTGATAGCGAAATGGACGGCTTGGACTGGGTGTCAGACTTGGCCGTGGCCAATAATGGCGATGCGGTTCTTGCTGGTGCGGCAGACAGCGATAATCAGGTGGCAATAATTCGGTATTCGTCGGCGGGTGTGCCTCTGTGGACGAATCTTTTCGAGGTGGGAAGCGTTGAGATTCCCCCCAAGGTCGTCGTAGCTGACGATGGGAAAATCTATAGCACTTGGGGATGGGAGGACGACTATGTCACGGTAGCGCTTACTTCGAACGGAGCGCCAGTTTGGACCAATCTTTACGGTGGGCCTGATGTCGCGGAAGATGATCCGAGCGGACTTACGGTGGACGCACAAAATAATGTTTACGTGATGGGATCATCAGACAACGACTGGACGATCATCGCCTATTCGGTTGCCGGTACAGCTCTGTGGACCAATCGGTTTGGTGCGGATGATCGGGAAGATTACGCAAACGGAATTGCTGTATCGCACAACGGTGAAGTTTATGTGGCAGGGGAGTTGTTCGCCCCAAATGGGTATAGCGATTGGGCAATCGTTAAGTATGCCGGTATCAGCCCTTCCCCAATTCAACTGGAAGTCCGAAAGGCAGGAAATCAAGTAGCCTTAAGTTGGGCCGACGCAAGATTTGCTCTGCAATCCGCGCCAACTGTAACTGGAACGTTCACAAACATTCCTGGAGCAGTGAGTCCTTTCACGAATTCGGTCACTGGCGCACAGCGATTCTTTCGACTCAAAGCGAATTGATTCGAGTTGCACAGAGTTGAACTTGTTCACACCGCACCTTTCTCCGGTGCTTTTTCTGGTGAATAATTTCCTCGTGACAAATCGCGAAGTAGCGCAGGCATTGATTTCACTGTGTGATAAACCTGTGAAGCGATTTTCCGTGCCCGTGAACAAGCTGTTCATAAGAAAACATGGTCAGTTGCGCGAAGTGAGATAAGATGTCGCCAGTTCATTGAAAGAACTGAGACGGACGGCGGCAAACGAAAGAATGAAGCCGTAAGTTTCAAGGATGATCCCAGGCGACTGGGGAAAGGTCGGGTCAGGCTGGTTGACTCGGCTCCTCTGAAAGCAGGCTGCAAGGCCGGTGGGAAGAGGCAGAATTCACCAGTTCCTCTGGCGGTCTTCGCGGACCGTCAGTATACGCGAAAAAGGAACTAGGCGGTGCGGAATGATTAGAAACCGTTCCCAGCCGGATCAAGTAGCTCAGGCGGGTTTCGAGCCTGAGTGAATCGCAGTTACCCAGAGGGTATAAGGTTGCTACTGTGCATCAGCACGGGACGGGCGACTCTGGCGGAGGCAATCAACCGTTTGCCACCGCCCGAAGAAAACCGCCGAAAGGCGGACAAACAGAGCGCACGAACCGGGGAGAGCACGCAGGCTAGGCAGGCCGCGTGAAAATCTTCCGAGTGCCGGCGATGTTAAAAACGACACCGCTGGTCTGTGAACGAAAGGCAACCTGAGAGTGAAGAGGCGAGACCCGTGGCCTTGGCCAACGCACCGTCAAAAGCGGTGGCCGACCAATGCCAGACGGTCAAGACGCGGAAACGAAATTACAGATGTGTCTTGACCTGGTTCGCGAGCCGGTGGCGCAACCACCAGCCGAAGCGAGCTGAAAAGCCTCACTCGAAAGTCAACGCCGCAAGACGTTGGCCGGCCCTGCTACGAGGCCGAAGACTCCGCTTGCCGTGGAGAATAGCGTCGGGAAGCTGGCAGCCATCGAGAGATGAGCGCCTAATGTCAGCACGGGAAAGAGAGCATGGCGAACTCCCAAACCCGATTTGTCCCTGTCTGACCGCAAGGTCGGGCAGGGACTTTTTTGTTTTGGTATGTGATCGGGTACGTGATTGCCAGGCTTTCCAAAAACGGTAACCGGATGAGAGAAGAAGAAAAGAGTCCACCACGGGGAGGACTCTTACGTAAGTAGTGTGAGTAATCTGAAGCAGACGCGACCTGTAAGAGCGGTACCGGCCAACAGGAGACGAACCGGTTAAGCGGCCCGCTCCTACAGGAACGTCTAAAACTATCTAGTCAAGCTGGCAAACCTGCGGAAATGGCGCATAAAGCAGAGCCCGGCCACAAACAACAATCCAAGGGCCGCTGGCGAAGGTTCCGGAACGAGCTGTGCCTGTGATCGGCCTAGCCAGATATCCACACCGCCAGAGACATCCAGCGATGTCAGTGCAGCTACGGTCAGATCAGCATTGGGCAGCAGTAAATCCAAGTGAAGCGCAGTTGTGGTGATACGCGGGCTAAGGTTGGGATCACCATCCAGAATCTGCTCATTCAGGATCAGTCGTAATTGAGTTCCAGCGTCAAGGCCCAGCAACCCGCCACCCAACCCAGGCAACCCGCCGCTCGCGCCAACCCCAAGGGTGATAATTGAATTAGGCGCCACCCCGACGAGCGCACCGCCGGAAAGTGTGTATGAGATACCCGCAGCTGTAGCCAAAGATGAAAGCGAGATGGCTGAACCGCCATTGATCGAGATCGAGAGATCGGCAATCACCGATAGGCCGGTGCGGGTGTAACCGAAGGGGAGGCCGGAGACAGTCGAATCTGAAGTGAACAAGGCATTGCCCACCTGCGAGAAGCTGATCATTGGAGGCGGATTTACGCTCGCATTAATCCCGAGTGCAGTCGTGGCGCCGATTCCAAGATCAACCAGATTCAGTGACAAGCCCTGAACACTTCCAAAGCCATGTGCGACCCTCGATCCAGGTGAGCCGTTGACGTTTGAATCCGCCAGACCATTGAAGGTCCCGGAAGCGGTGGCCAGATTAACGGTGGCATTCGCAGTGGCCAGACCGGAAACGAGATTCAGACCGGTGACATTTACGACGTTTGCATTTGCCAGCACGGTGCTGTGCAAGCCCGTGTTATAAGGTGCAGGTGCGACGCCGAACGCGGTGGATGGAAACGGTCCAGCCATGACCGTGGCGTTAGCGGATAACGGGGACAACAAGAGCAGACTTAAACTTGCACCAGTGCCGACATCCACACCGGCATTCAGTCCATAACCATAACTATTCCCGCCTCCGACTTGTGCGTTCAGCGATGAACTAGCGAGCGTGAGGACAATGGTGGAGACGACCGCCAATTGCCGTATCGGACGATAATGTGCCTTCATGAGACAGCACCCCTTTCTTTGGTTGACGGAAAATCACACTCCCGTTGTAGGGCGGTGCACCTGATTGCAAAGCAACACTGCCCTTGGTGGAATAGATTTTCTGCCTTTGAAGATTTCTGACCGTTTAGAGTTACTTCCGCTACCTACTATCCTTCGTCTCCTGGTTGGAACATGGCCAAGCTACGGCCAAGGACTGCAAATGAAAAGAATAAATCTGATAAACTTATTCACCGGGTCAGTCAGGTTAATACCCGATAGACGATGGTATGCAATTTATTGGTGAAATTTGCAGCCGACGAATTGAATTCAGCAATCATTTCATCCAAGCCAGCGCACAAATCTGTGGTCGGGTAGGAACACCTGATTGACCCATCATGAACGTACGGAACAGATATCAGCCACGCCATTTTCCGAAGGTTTGTCCGCCTGAATTCTCCTGATAAAAGAGGTGGTTGTTCGCTGGTTCACAAACATGAGTGACTTACCAATGCAGATACTTTGGTTCTGGGTGATCAAATCAGGTGCGGAATTAATGTTTATCCAAAGTCGTAACGCCTTGATTGACTGAGAAAAGTCTTGCCGATGCTTGCGTGCCCAACCCAAACTCCTGCCACAATCGAAATTCATCCAAACGAAAGCTATGGGCCGCATTTACAATAATATCGTCGAAACTGTCGGGCGCACGCCGCTCGTCAAACTCAACAAAGTCACCGCCGGAGTGGATGCCACCGTTCTGCTGAAATGCGAGTTTTTCAATCCACTCGGTAGCGTCAAGGACCGCATCGGCATGTCCATGATCGAGGACGCTGAGAAGCGTGGTGTGCTTAAGAAGGACACCGTCATCATCGAGCCCACCAGTGGTAATACCGGCATAGCTCTGGCGTTTGTCGCGGCGGCGAAAGGTTATCAACTCATCCTCACGATGCCGGAAACGATGTCGCTTGAGCGTCGCACATTGCTCGCGATGCTGGGTGCGCGGCTGGTGCTCACACCCGGCACGGAAGGTATGAAAGGCGCGATTGCAAAGGCCGAACAGCTTGCCAAGGAAACTCCGAACTCGTGGATCCCACAGCAGTTCAACAATCCGGCTAACCCGGAGATCCATAAGACGACCACTGCGGTTGAACTGTGGGAAGATACTGATGGCAAGATAGACATTCTGGTTGCCGCCGTTGGGACCGGTGGGACGATCACGGGCTGTTATGAAGTCATTCATCCCAAAAAGCCATCCTTCAAAGCCGTTGCCGTCGAGCCGAAGGATTCGCCGGTCATTTCGCAAACCCTCGCTGGGCAGCCGGTGAAGCCGGGGCCGCACAAGATTCAGGGCACGGGGGCGGGTTTTGTGCCAAACAATCTTCACCTCAAGGATGACAAAGGTAACGCCCAGATCACTGAGTGCATTCAGGTGAGCAACGACGACGCTTTTGCCATGGCCCGTCGATTGGCAAAAGAAGAAGGTTTGCTCGTTGGCATCTCGACCGGCGCGAACGTCACTGCCGCGATTGAACTCGCCAAGCGCCCCGAGAACAAGGGCAAGATGATTGTCACTGTCGCGTGTTCGACCGGTGAGCGCTATCTCAGCACTGCGCTGGCAGCGGACGCGCGGGCGGCGGTGGGAGGTTGAAACGATTGTTGTTTTGCAACCGGCTTCTCGTTTGGGAAGCCGGTTTTCGTTTTCTCAATTGAAATCTTCATTGTCCAACGCCAACGCCGTTGCCGGGCTCTGCCCGAATTGCGGACTCTGCTGCAATGGGGTGCTGTTCGGTGATGTGGAGCTTCAGCGTGGCGACAGTTCGCAGAAGCTTGCGGTCGCGGGGATTGAACTTTTCCGTAAAGGTCGCAAACAGGCGTTCCGCCAGCCGTGTGCTTGTTTTGATGGCAAGCTTTGTCGCATCTACGCGGGTCGGCCAAAACGCTGTGCAATGTTCAATTGTGGATTGCTCAAGCGGGTCATGGCAGGTGAACTCAGTGTCCCAGCCGCGTTGAAAGCGATCCGGTCCGCAAAGGGACAGGCGGTCAAAGTTCTGAACCTGGTGCGCGAATTGGGCAATCAGGACGAATCGCAGCCGCTGACCAAGCGTTACGCTGCCGTCATTGCGGAGGGAATTGATCTGTCAGCCGACGAGGCCGAGGTTGAACGCCGGGGAGAGTTGATGATGGCGGTGGCAGAACTTGCAGGCCGGATCGAGCGGGACTTCTTGAAATGAGTCAGCCGCGCTATTGGCGCGGCTGACTCTTGATCAGTAGAAACTACTTCCTGAGCCCGGCGCAGAATTTTTCCATCCGCGCCAGTCCTTTTTCGATGTTGGCCATGCTTGTTGCATAGCTCAGACGGATGTAGTCGTCTGCACCGAAGGCAACACCCGGCACAGCCGCGACCTTTTCCTGTTCCAGTAACTTCGCGCAGAACTCGGTGGATTTGAGTCCCGTACCGCTGATGTTTGGGAACAGATAGAACGCGCCCTTGGCGTTCACGCATGAAATCCCGGGCATGGCGTTCAGTTTCTGCCAGGCAAATGTGCGGCGCTTGGCGAACTCGCCCAGCCAGGACTTCAAGTGCTCCTGCGATCCGTTCAGCGCTGCAACAGCGCCTTTCTGGGCAAAAGAAGTCGGATTGCTCGTGCTGTGGCTTTGCACGGCGTCGATGGCTTTGGCGATCGGCTCGGGGGCGATACACCAGCCAAGCCGCCAGCCGGTCATGCTCCAGGCTTTGGCAAAACCGTGGACGATGATCGTGTGCTCGAAATGTTTCGGCGAGAAGCTGGCCACGCTCTGATGTTTCGCACCGTCGTAGAGCAGGTGTTCGTAGATCTCGTCGCTCATGATGAGCACGCCTTTCCCGATGCACACATCGCCAAGCGCTTTGATCTCTTCCGGCGTGTAAACCGAGCCGGTGGGATTGCTGGGAGAGTTCAGAACGAACAGTCGGGTGCGCGGTGTGATGGCGGCGCGGAGTTGATCGGGCGTGACCTTGAATTCGGTCTTGTCCGATGTGTTCAGGATGATCGGTTTCGCACCCGCAAGCTTCACCATCTCGGGATAGCTCAACCAGTAGGGCGCAGGAATGATGACTTCATCGCCTTCCTGACACGTGGCGAGGATGACGTTGTAGCAGGAGTGTTTGCCGCCGCACGAGACGATGACCTGCGACGCCTTGTAGTCCAGACCATTTTCGCGTTTGTGTTTGTCGGCGATGGCCTGGCGCAATTCCGGGATACCGGCGGCGGGTGTATATTTGGTAAAGCCGTCGGCGAGAGCCTTGGCGGCGGCGTCCTTGATGTGCTGCGGCGTGTCAAAGTCCGGCTCGCCCGCGCCAAAGCCGACGACGTCCTGACCTTCAGCCTTCATTTGTTTGGCCTTTGAATCAATCGCCAGGGTCAGCGAGGGTGACAACGACGCGGCGCGTTGCGAAATCTTGTATTCCATAAAGCGCGCAGAGGTTAGGGACGTGGAGCGCGAGTGCAAGCAAGTTGTTGGCGGTTGCTAGCAAGGAAAGGCCGGAAAGTTTCCTCGCCTGGAACTTGTCGAAGCGGGCAGAGGCGATTACATTCCAATCACGATGAGCGAAGCCAGTTTGCGCATGGTCACCTGTGGGTGGTGTGACACCAAGGTATTCATCCGGGGCGATCTTCCACCGTTAGCGACTGTGCCCTGCACGAAGTGTGGCCATCCCGTCATGATGCCGATGATGCTCCGGCATTTTGAGTTGCGCAGCATCGTGGCGTCGGGCGGCATGGGCACGGTCTATCGCGCGTGGGACACTGTCCTGGAACGGATGGTCGCGGTGAAGTTGATGAAGAACGAGCTTAAGACCGATCCCGCCGCAATGGAGGGCTTTTACCGGGAAGCGCGTGCGTGTGCCCGGCTCAACCACACGAACATCATCCACATCTACGCGTTCGACGAAGCAAACGGTTTGACCTTTCTGGTGATGGAACTGGCCGACCACGGCAGCCTGGATTCCCGTATCGAGAAGCAACAGCGGGTGGACGAACTGGTGGTGCTGGATATCGGCATCAAGATCGCCTCGGCGTTGGACCTCGCGCTCAAACACAACCTGCTGCATCGCGACATCAAGCCCGGCAACATTTTGTTCGACAGCGACAATGAACCGAAGCTGGTGGATTTCGGTCTGGCGCGGACGGTGGATGCAGAAGCGGAATCGCAGTCAGTGACGGAAGGCACGCCTTACTACGTTGCGCCCGAGAAGATCAAACGCGAAAAAGAGACCTTCCTCTCGGACATGTACAGCCTGGGGGCGACACTGTATCACGCGTTGACCGGGCACGTGCCGTTCGATGCCCCGACGGTTGAAGAACTGGTGTCGGCGCACGTTCACACTCCTTTGACGCCGCCGAATCTGGTCCTGCCAGAAATCAGCCAGGCTACCAACGACAATCTGGTGAAGGTGTTGTCCAAGAATCCCGGAGATCGCTACCTGAGTTACGATGAGTTCCGCATGGCCTTTGAACTGGCCCGGGCGCATCTGTTGATGCAGCGTTCAACGAATCCCGACCAGCCCAAGCATAAAGCCAAGACCAGTTGGTGGCGGATGTGACTTGAGGAAACAAAAAAGGCAGGCTTTCGCCTGCCTTTAAATGACCAGAGTTATCTATTCGGCGTTGTTGGCGCCTTCCTTTTTTGCGCCACCCTTCTTGGCAGGGCTCTTGATGATCTCTGAGGAACCGGATGGTTTTTCACCGGTGGCGCCGGTTTCAGCCGCCTTGGCTCCGAGGCTCAGGGAAATGGCAGTCATCTTCCCGTCTTCCGCCTGCCGATAGGCGCCGCGAATCGGCTCTCCAACTGCGATGTCATCCAATGTGCCAGCTTTGTTGTCCTTCTGGATCTTGGTGTCGGCATTGACAAGGAAAACTCGCGTGCCGACTTTGACGGTCTTCGCCGCCTTGTCTACGGCATCCACTTTGCCCCGGAAAGGGATGGACCGATTCGGATTCGGTGCCTTCTTGATATCGCCTTGTTCGCCGCCACTTTTCTCGGCGGGATTTTCAGGTTTCTTTTCCTGGGCTAAACTTTGGACGGGGCTTAACAGCAACGCGCAACCTGCTATCACCGGCAGGGACCATGAGTTGATGAATCGTTTCATATTTTTTCTGTGGGTTATTGTTTGGTGAACCTCTTCAATCGATTGCTATCACAACGTCTCACTCGTGCAAGCTGGAATTCGCAATCGTTATTAACAGGGTGGGCGGCCTTTCGGTTACCAGCTTCCCTCGGCGACCAGGCCTACGACCCGCTTGGCCAGATCATTGGCGAGGAGTGGCATGGCCTGGCGCTCTGAACTGGTGAGATCGTCTCTGACCCGGATCAGCGTGCTGCCAGAGACAGGTTGTTCCAGGAGCATCCGGGCCGAAGCGCGTTCGCGAACAGTGATTTGAACGGTCATTTCCAGCCGGTAATCACGCCCGGTCGCAAGATCAGACGGAGCTAGGCTCTGGACCCGCCGGCGATAATTGGTTACCTTGCCCTCCAGGATCAGATCCGGCTCGCCATGGGTGTTCAGGCGAAACGTTCCGTCCCTTTGGAATTCCTTTCGCACCCCGGCGGTAAGCGCATCGGTCAATCGCGGTTCCAAGGTGTCGTTCAGGAACGGGACGATCCGGATTGATCGCGCGCCTGCCGATTGTCCGTCGGTTGGTCCCAACTGATAACCGGCACAACCTGCCATCAGGCCGGCCAGCGCGACCGAGGCGAGCATCACCAGCGCGCGCATATCACTTGGTTGCTTCTATCCGCTTGCGGATGGATTCAATCCGCTCCCGCGCCGGCGTGGCATAAGGTGAGGCGGCATCCTTCAAGACCACTTCGTTGTAATACACCATTGCGCCCGCCCAGCGTTTCTTGGACTCGTAATATCTGGCGATCTCAAAATTGCCCCGCGCCTGTTCGAGCCGGAGTTCTTCAATGGCCCGCCTGGCGGATGGTACCCGGCGATCATTGGGGTAATAGGTGATGAAGTCGTTGAACGTTTCGATCGCCTTGCTGGCCATGCTCTGGTCGTATTCTGCTGTGCGCGCCTGTTTCTGGTAGGAAATGCCGGCGCGCACCAACGCATCGGCCGCGATGGCATCCCGGTCATGATAGCGATCGGCCGCGCGCTCGTAAGCCTTCACCGCGAGGGGATAGTTTGCCTGCTTTTCGTAAGCGGCGCCCACGCGCAATTGGGCGTGCGGTCCCACTTCACTGTAAGGCGCGCTGTTCGAAAGGTCCTGGAACATCTTGGCGGTGCGTTCCATGGAAGAGAAGGCCGGAATGATCCCCCACAGCTTGAACCATTGTCCGTCCAGGTACCGTTGGCAGATCACGTACTGCCGCTTGAGGACATCGTTCACATTTTCGCTCTTCGGATAATCCTTGAGCAATTTGGCGTAGGCGTTGAAGGCTTTCTCGTCGTCCCCCACCACTTCATGACAGCGACCCAGCACATACTGTCCCATGGGCGCGTAATCAGACAGGGGCCAGGCGCGTACCACCCGGCGGGCGGCCTTCTTGGCGGTGCTGAAATCCTGTTTGGCGAACGCCTCTTGCGCGACTTCGAGTTGATCCTTGGCGCGCTCGCGCCGCCATTTGCCCTCACCACTGGATTCCCAGGTCCAACCTTCACCGGGCGTGAAAATCAGCGGCGCGGGCGAACGGAATGGCACCAGCAACACGCAAAATGTCGCGGCTAACAGCAGAAGTTTCCGACGAATCATGCGCGCACGTTAATGACGCGCTCCCGGCAAGTCAAGATAGGCGGAGGCCACCCTGCCTATCCTTTGTAAACGATCAGCACGGCGTACTCCGACATGAGTTTCTGCGTGCCGATATCGAGGTGGGTATAATTGAGCGGACTGATGCTGATGATGTTGTGCTCGCCGACCTTCTGAAGAAAATTGGTGACAAACTCATCGAACTTGTCGTGTCCGACCTCGATGCAATCCGTATGGCGGATGGTTTTGGCCTTGATCTTCTTGTCCGATTCCTTGGCGGCAACTTCCAGCGGCACATTGGGTTTGCTGATGAGGCTTTCGGTGGGCTTGTTGCCGACCGGGACTTTGAGGTGCATCTCCACCTTCGCGGCGGCGGACGTGGCGATGGGGTTCACCGGATGCGCCGCGTCATGAGGCGCGTTGGCCGGGGCAGGGTGCGGTGCTGCCGGCGCGGGAGTCTTCGCCGCCGGGATCACGATCTTTTCTCCGCACGCCGGGCAATTGATTTCTGAACCGGCGCCGGTGCTGTCCACGGCCAGTTCCTGTTCGCACTTGGGGCAATTGAAGATGATGTCCATGGTCGCTCGGGGGTTTGTTTGTGCGCGCAGACTAAATCCGCTGTCTGCGCCAATGCCAGAAAAATCTTTCGCTGCCTATCGCAATAGTGATTTCAGCCCCGGCTTCCGGCATCCAATCCGTCTGATGCTTCGGTTTTTGACTTTGCCGGACCGGCTCCCTAGCCTGCCCGCATGGAACCACTGCACGCGCCGTGGCGCATCGAATACATCCTTTCGCCGAAGCCCAAGCTCGACGAAAGCGTGTTCACGCGCATCGCCCAGTCCAACGACGACGTGGCGAATCTCGTCATCGCGCGCGACCGCACCTGTTTTGCCGTGCTCAACCGCTACCCTTACACCGGCGGCCACATCATGGTCGTGCCCTACAAGCAGGCTGCCGATTTCAATGGCCTCACCGACGAGGAAGTGAGCGACCTCTGGAAGCTCGCCCGGCGCTGCCTCAACACGCTCACGCAGGTGATGAAACCCGAGGGCTTCAACATCGGCATCAACCTGGGTCGCGTGGCGGGCGCGGGCATTCTCGAACACTTGCACATCCACATCGTGCCGCGGTGGAACGGCGACACCAACTTCATGCCAGTGACTGCCAGCACCACCGTCGTGCCGCAGGCGCTGGAGGAACTGGGGAATCAATTGCGCGCGGCGCTTAGAGGCGTTTAACTGACTCGATGAGAAGGAGAC
>Ga0315910_10002269_pt1 | contig 17076 bp, 14 predicted proteins | sample EdamamesoilMG_FD_204470 | JGI IMG/M metagenome (GOLD analysis project Ga0315910, IMG submission 204470) | Garden soil microbial communities collected in Santa Monica, California, United States - Edamame soil | ecosystem: Environmental > Terrestrial > Soil > Garden | place: USA: California... | reverse complement strand
AGCGCATCTCATAACCCTGCCGAGGAAGAGTGGAGCTCTAGCCACCCGCGAAGCGGGTGAGGGGGAGAAAAATGGCGCAGCCATTTTTCCGGGGGCGGGGCGCCCCCGGGGACAGAGCTAGAGCAGCGCTGCGAAGCAGCGCAGCGGGCGAAGCCCGCTTCAGAACCAGCGAAGCTGGTTATGAGATGGGCTCTAGAGCGCATCTCGTAATTCGCGAGACGGTGCGGAGCTCTAGCCACCCGCGAAGCGGGTGAGGGGGCGCACCGGCATACTTGCCGGTGCGGGGGCAGGAACGCCCCCAGAAACAGAGCTAGAGCGCGTCTCATAACCCTGCCGAGAAAGAGTGGAGCTCTAGGCACCCGCGAAGCGGGTGAGGGGGAGAAAAATGGCGCAGCCATTTTTCCGGGGGCGGGACGCCCCCGAGGACAGAGCTAGAGCCGCGCTGCGAAGCAGCGCGCGTGGCGAAGCCACGCCTCGGAATTGGCGAAGCCAATTACGAGAGATGCTCTAGTGTTTCTCGGGCACGAACTCGGCGGGAGCCGAGGAGCCCTCACCGAAGAAGTATTTTTCGCACTCGGTCATCCAGAGCCGCTGACCGCTCTCGCTCGTGAGATCGAGCCGGTACTCGTTGATCAGCATCTTCGAGTGCTCGAGCCATTGCTTCCAGGCTTCCTTCGAGACCTGCGCGAAGACCCGGTCCCCGAGCTCACCCTTGAACGGCGCGCGATCGAGAGCTTCTGCCTCGCGACCGAGCTTCACGCAGTTAACCATCTTCGCCATCGGGCGCGAATCTTCCAGCGGAGCGACCGCACGTCAAGCGCAGCGGCCTGCGGCACGACGCATCCCGAACCGGGACGCTCTCGCGAGCAACTCCCTGGGATGCTCTTGCGAGCAACTCCCAGGGACGCTCTTGCGAGCGTCACGCCGGGTTCGAGGGCTTCTTCTCTTCCTTCTTGTCCTCGCTCTTGTTCTTTTCCTTGTCGGTCTGCTTGGCGTCCTTGTCGCCCTTTTCATGGTCGCCGCAGAGCGGAACCACGGCAGCGAACGACGGGGCCGCGAAGGCGAGACCGGCGAGAACCAGAGGGAGACGCACGAAACGGGGAGTCGTCATGGGCGGTAGCTTTGGACCGGTCCCCGGTCGAGTCAAGCCCGTGGTCGCTAGGCCCGTTCAGCGGCTCGCCATGCGCGCCACGGTGCCGTCACCCGGGGCAGCGGCGTTCGGCTCCGGGGGATAGGGCTGCTCGACTTGGAGGACCCAGCGCTCGCTCCCTCGGTAAAATTCGCCCTCGAGCACCTTGTCGCGGCGGGCGCGGGCGACGAGCACGGCGCGCACCACCGCCTCACGCGAAAGCGCCGGCTGTCCGACGGCGCGGGTGAGCACGTCGCCGTCCTGGAGGCCGACGCCGAGCGCAGACACACCGACGAGACGCAGCCCGGCCGGGCGCGCACCCTGCTTCGCGACCGGCACGCCCCGGAGATTCACCTTCGTCGAGGCAATGCGGAGGACGGTGCTCGCGGAAACGAAAAGCGCCGACTGCTTGCGCTTGCCCTTTTGACCTTTGCTCGGGGCCGGCGTCGCCCCAGGCGCCGCGACCGGGATCGGCGCCGCGACGTCGAGGGCATCGAGCTCCTGCAGGTCCGGCGCCGGCGACGACCGAACGACGAACGCCGCGACGTTCGCGATCACGCCGGCGAGAGCGTTCCCGGCATGCTCCGCGGCGCGCGACGAGGTCCACACCGCGAGCGCAACGAGAAACGGCAGGGGAAGGAGCGGAGCGAAACGGCGCACGCTCCCCGAGCGTATCATGCGGCGTGAGGCCGAGTGGCTCGGCCTCGCAATTTGGCTGCCTCACGGCCTCTAGAGGCAACGGTGGTGTTCACCGCCGTTGTCGGTGAGGTCGTAGCATTGCCCCGCGCAGGAATTCTCGGAACAGAGTCCCGCGTACACGCAGATCGAGGTGCTCGGATCGCTGTAGGTCGCCCCTCCGTTTGCGACGTAGATTCCTTCGATGCAGTCGCCGCAGGGTCCGGCGTCGCAGTCTTCGTCCGTCCGGCATTCGGGCATCTTGCATTCGTCCAGCCCGTAGAGGTTCTTGACGCAAACTGCCGGAGCGGTGCAGCTCGCATCGCTCTCACACAGCTCGAAGCAGCCGTTGTACCTAAAGTCGGGTCCGCCGATGCCGGAGAGCGACGGCTGAAGGACGCGCACGCACGTCTCGGACGTTCCGCACGTCAGGCCTTCGCACGCGCATTCATCAGCCCAATCATCCGTGGGAAACGGTCCGGGCGAGCAATCCGTCGCTTCGACGGCATTCGTCATGATGTCGGATGGCGGCTGGGCCGGGCGTGTGTAGGGCGATCCGCAGTCGCCGGCCGAGCCCCCTTCCCCGCCGCCGGCCGAGCCCCCGTCACCGCTGCCACCGCCCGCACCGCTACCGCCGCTACCGCCGCTCGCACCGCTGCCACCGCCCGCACCGCTGCCACCGCCCGCACCGCTGCCACCGCCCGCACCGCCGCCGGCGCCCGCACCGCTACCGGCGCCCGCATCGCTACCGCCAGTTCCGGAGAGCCCACCCCCGCCCATCCCGGCGATTCCCCCGTCGCCAGCGGCTGCGTTCGTCTCGCTCACTTTCGAGTCGACGACCCCGCAGGCCAGCGTGAGGCCACACGCGAGTCCCACCACCAATGCTCCTCTGGACGTCAAAGTCACCTCACTCCCCTGTCCAGTATGGATCCCAGGGCGGGCAGGTGCCCGCGCCCCCCAAATCCCTCCGCTCAAAGCGGATCAGCGCGCGTCTAGGGCTTCGCGCCGCCGCCGTCTGCGCGACGGAGGTAGCGGAAGAGCTCGGAGCCCGTGGAAACCACGAGCGTCGATTTGGCGCCCATGATGTCTTCGTAGGCGGCGAGGCTGCGCTGGAACGTGTAAAATTCCGGGTCCTTGCCGTAGGCCTGCGCGTAGATGGTGGTGCTCGCCGCATCGCCCTCGCCGCGGATCTTCTGGGCGGTCTCGTAGGCCTTGGCGAGCAGGATGGTGCGCTCCTTGTCCGCCTCGGCGCGGATCTTGGCGGCCGATTCCTCGCCCTCCGAGCGGTACTGCTTCGCCACCCGATCGCGCTCGGCGCGCATGCGGCCGAAAACGCTCTCCTCGACCTCGTTCGGTAGATCCGCGCGCTTGATGCGCACGTCCACGACCTGGATGCCGAACTCCTTCGCCTTGTGACGAACGCGCTCGGCAACCTCTTGCATCACCGTGTCACGCTCGTTGCCGATGATGTCGTCGAAGTTCCTGGTCGCGAGGTTCCGCCGGAGCTCGCTGTTCACGGCTTCGTAGAGGCGGGCCCGGGCCGCGCTTTCGTCGCGCACGGTGGTGAAAAACTTCAACGGATCGGCGATCCGCCAGCGCGACACCGGATCGGCGACCAGGCGCTTCTTGTCGAGCGTCAAATACTCCGCGGGCGCGACATCGCTGCCCTGAATGCGGGCCTCCATCCGCGCGACATCCTGCACCAGCGGCATCACGAAGTAAGGCCCCGGTTGCGAGAGCGTGCGCTGGAACACGCCGAACTGGGTAACGATCGCGATCTCGCGCTCGTCCACCACGACCAGGCTCGACCAGCCGAGGAACAGCGCAATCCCGGCCAAGATCCAGGCGCGCATCAGCTGCCTCCCTTCGCCGCAGCCGGCGGAGCCCCGAGCGGGATCGGCAGCACGGGCACTGCGTTCTTCGCCACGCCGTCGTCGACGAACACCTTGTTCTCGATCGGGGCGAGCACGCGCTCGGCGGTTTCGAGCCAGAGGCGATCGCGCGTCACCCGCGGCGCCTTCTGGTACTCGACGAGCGTTGCGTCGAACTTGCTCGCGTCACCCTTGGCGCGGAGCGTCCGCTCTTCGCGATACGCCTCCGCCTCGCGCTGCTGCTTTTCGGCTTCGCCGCGCGCGCGCGGGATCACGTCGGCCTCGTAGCCGCGGGCCTGATTGATGAGCTTTTCCTTTTCCTCGCGCGCCCGCACGACCTCGTGGAAGGCCTCCCGCACCTGGTCGGGCGCGTCCACGGTCAGGAGCTTGAGCTCGGTGACGCTGATGCCGCTCTGGTAGTCGTTCATCAGCCGCTGGAGGACCAGCCGTGCTTCTTCCTGCACGCGTTCGCGGCCGGTGGTCAAAAGCTCGTCGATCTGCGTCTGGCCCACCATCGCGCGGAGCGCTACCTCCGCCGTCGCGCGCAGCGTCTCGTCCGGATCCTTCAGGCGGAAGAGGTATTTGCTGGGCTCCGCGACGCGGTACTGCACGATCATCTGCGCTTCGACGATGTTCTCGTCGCCGGTCAGCATCAGGGCCTCGTCCGCGACCCGCTGTTGACCGCGAACGCCGACCTCGATGCGCCGGATCTGCTGGACGTTCACCACGTCGCGACGCTGGACGAACGGAAACACGTAGTGGAGCCCAGGCCCCGCCTTTCCGGTTTCACGGCCCAGGGTTCGAACGACCGCCTGCTCACCCGGCCCCACCACGTACCAGCCCGAGCCGAACACGAGGAGCGCGGCGAGCGCCGCCAGACCGAAGCCGAAGCCGCGACCCATGCGGCCGATGACGCCACGAGCGCGCTCGCCCACCTGCTCGAAATCGAAGTCGCCGTTCGGCCTTTTCGCCATTGGACCCTCTCGTACCGCGGAACCTCTATCAGCGCACGCGCCAATTGCCCTGATAGGTCCGGCCGATGGTGTCGAGCGTTACATCGGTGACGATCAATTCCGGACGAGCGGCCTGACAGTAGACGATCGTGTTCTGGCGAAAGGTGCGACCAAACCCGATCGCCTCGTCGCGCGGGATCCCCTGGACGATCCAGGCCGGCTCCCGCCACGGACCTTCCGGCTCTTCGTCGTAGCCGACACATTGCTCCACGCGGTAGCAGCCGAGCACGAGAAGATCGCGGAGCACCTGCTGGCGCCCCTCGTTCACGCGACGAGGGAGCGGCATGCTGCGCGGGTTGTACGCGGTGATGATGGCGAAGTCCTGGCGGAGGACGGTCGGCAACGCTCCCACGTCCTGAACCTGCTCGCCGTCGATCGACACCCGCACCACGCCCGATTCGAGCGGGAGCTCGTAGATGGTGCCGAAGTAAGACCGGAGCAGGTTCTGATCCAAGCAGCCGCCTTTTTAGCACGACTCTCGGGCTCGCCACCCGGCCCGAGGATCCGGCCCTCAGCTCGCCCGTGACCCCTTCTTCGACGCTCCCGGTGCTCGGCCGGCGGCGAGGGTCCTCGCGAGAAACGGGCCGGTGATGCTCTTCGGATTCTTCGCGATCGCTTCCGGCGTTCCCGCGCCGAGCAGGCGTCCGCCCTCGTCGCCGCCGGCGGGTCCGAGATCGATCACGTGGTCCGCGGATTTCACCACGTCGAGGTGATGCTCGATGACGACGACGGTATTGCCCGCGTCGACCAGGCGATGCAGGACCTCGAGCAGGCGGCGGACGTCCTCGAAGTGGAGGCCGGTCGTCGGCTCGTCGAGCACGTAGAGGGTGCGGCCCGTCTGCGTGCGCGAAAGCTCGCGCGCCAGCTTGATCCGCTGTGCTTCGCCGCCGCTCAGCGTGGGCGCGGGTTGCCCGAGCTTCACGTAGCCGAGGCCGACCTCCGACAGCGTCGTCAGGATGCGCGCGAGCCCGGTGTGAGCCGCGAAGAGCTCCCGGCAACCGTCGATGTCGGTGCCGAGCACGTCGGCGATGCTCTTGTCGCGGTAGCGCACGCCGAGCGTTTCGGCGTCGTAGCGCTTGCCGTCGCACACCTCGCAGGTGACGTACACGTCGCTCAAGAAGTGCATCTCGACGCGGACGACGCCGTCCCCCTCGCACGCCTCGCAACGCCCGCCCTTCATGTTGAAGCTGAAGCGTCCGGCGTCCCAGCCACGCGTGCGTGAATCCGGCAACTCGGCGAAGAGCGCGCGCACTTCGTCGAACGCCTTGGTGTAGGTGCCCGGGTTCGAGCGAGGCGTGCGGCCGATCGGGCGCTGATCGATGGCGATCACCTTGTCGATGCCGTCGATTCCTTCGATGCGATCGTGTGCTCCCACCGCGTCGGTCGCGTCGTGGAGGTGGCGCGCGAGCGCCGGCAGCAGGATCCCGCTCACCAGCGAGCTCTTGCCGGCGCCGCTCGGTCCGGTAACGGCGACGAGCACTCCGAGCGGGAACGTCACGTCGATGCCCTTCAGGTTGTGCTCGCGTGCGCCGCGCACGACGAGCTTCCCCTTCGCTTCCCGCCGCTTGCCCGGAACGTCGATGCGCCGCCGGCCGCTCAGGTATTGCCCGGTCAAGCTCTCCGCCACGGCGAGCGCGCCCGGGTCACCCTCGAACACGACTTTCCCGCCGAGGTGGCCGGCGCCGGGCCCGAAGTCAACGACGTGATCGGCGGCGCGGATCGTGTCCTCGTCGTGCTCGACGACCAGCACCGAGTTGCCGAGATCGCGCAGGTGCCGGAGCATCATGATCAATCGCTGATTGTCGCGGGCATGCAGACCGATGCTCGGCTCGTCGAGCACGTACATCACGCCGGAGAGCTCGCTGCCGAGCTGGCTCGCGAGACGGATGCGCTGCGCCTCGCCGCCCGACAGCGTGGGCCCGGAGCGCTCGAGCGAGAGGTACTCGAGGCCCACGTTGAGCAAGAACGAGAGACGGCTGCGGATCTCGCGCAACGGCCCCTCGGCGATCGACTCGCGCGCGCCGCCGAGCTCGAGCGTCTCGAACCACTCGGCCGCGTCGCGCACCGAAAGCGCGACCACCTCCGCGATGCTCTTCTTTCCGACGCGGACGGCGAGGCTCGCCTCGCGCAGACGCTGCCCGTCACACGCGTCGCAGGTGAGCTCGCGCATGTACTTTTGATACTGGTCGCGCATCCGCTCCGAAGACGTTTCGCGGAAGCGGCGCATGAGCTGCGGGATCACGCCGTGGAAGCGGATGCCCCAGCTGCCGTGGTTCTCGGTGCCCTCCGCACCCCAGGTCACGCGGATTTTCTTGCCGTCGAGCCCGAACAGCACCTGGTCGCGTTGCTTTTTCGGCAACTTCCCGAACGGCACGTCGAGATCGACCCCGGTCGCTTTGGCCAGCGCCTCGATCGTGCGGAAGGTCCAGCCGTCGCCGCGCTCCATGGACGTGGCCCACGGCGCGATCGCGCCCGCGCGGATCGAGCGCTTCGGATCCGGGACCACGAGCTCGGGGTCGATCTCCGTGCGTACCCCGAGCCCGTTGCATGCGGCACACATGCCGAGCGGCGAGTTGAACGAAAAGCTCTGCGGGCTCGGCTCCGGGTAGCTCTGCCCACAGCACGAGCGCTGGCTCGAGAAACGGACCGGCGCCTTGCCCTCGACCTCGACCACGAGCTCCCCCTTGCCCTCGCGCAGGCCGAGCTCCACCGCCTCCGCCAGGCGCGCGCGCGAGGCTGCGTCGACCGTCAATCGATCGATCACGAGCTCGACGTCGTGCTTCTTTTTCTTGTCGATCGCCGGGAGGGCGTCGAGACGCACGACCTCGCCGTCGAGCCGGACACGGACGAAACCACGGCTCGCGAGCTCGCTGAAAATCTCCCGAAATTCGCCTTTTCGATGGCTGACGAGCGGCGCAAGGACGAAGAGCTTCGCGCCGCGCGGCAGCGCCAGCACCTCGGCGACGATCTCGTCGGTGCCGCGACCTCGCACCTCCTTGCCGCAGGTCGTGCAGTGCTGCCTGCCGGCGCGAGCCCACAGCACGCGCAGGTAGTCGTGGATCTCGGTGATCGTGCCGACGGTGGAGCGCGGGTTCGACGACGCCGTCTTCTGCTCGATGGCGATCGTCGGCGAAAGGCCGCGCAGTCGATCGACGGCCGGCCGATCGAGGCGCCCGAGAAACTGGCGCGCGTAAGCCGAAAGGGACTCCACGTAGCGGCGCTGCCCCTCGGCGTAGAGCGTGTCGAACGCCAAGCTCGACTTTCCGGAACCGCTCGGCCCGGTGAAGACGACGAGCTTCCCCTTCGGCACGACGAGCCGATCGATGTCGAGATTGTGCTCGCGCGCGCCGAGGATTTCGATCGCGTCGAGGAACCGCGGGGCCGGCTCCGAACGGGGGACGCGCTTCGGCGCGGGGCGGGTGGCGCGAGACGGAGCGCGGGCCATCGGGACCGACCGACTAGCACCGGCTAAACCTGAACACAAGTTCAGTGTCTATGGTTTGAACCGATAGCCGACGCCCCGGACCGTCACCAGGTGGCGGGGATCGGTCGGATCGGCCTCGAGCTTCGAGCGGAGCTGAAGCACGAAGTTGTCGATCGTCCTGAGCGTCACGTGGTGCCCCGGCCCCCAGACGGCCAAGAGGACCTCCTCCCGCGTCAGCGCCCGGTTCGACGCCTCGATCAGGCACCAGAGCACGTCGAACTCGGTCGCCGTGAGCTCGACCAGGGACCCGTCGCGGCGCACTTCTCGCGTCCCGGGGTCGACCTCGAGGTCCGCCGCCCGAACCACCTTCTGCGTCCGCTGCCGCACCATGCCGTCGCGCCGGAGCACCGCCTTCACCCGCGCGAGGAGCTCGGCCAGGCCGAAGGGCTTGGTGATGTAGTCCTCGGCGCCGAGCTCGAGACCCATGACCTTGTCCATCTCCTCGCCCCGCGCGCTCAGCATGATGACGGGCACGGTCACGCCCTCCGAACGGAGTGCGCGCACGAGCTCGAAGCCGTTCATGCGCGGCAGCATCACGTCGAGCACGATGAGGTCGAAGTTCTCGGTCCGCGCGTGCTCGAGGCCATTTTCGCCGTCGTTCGCCACCGTCACCGAGTAGCCCTCCGCTTCCAGGTTCATTTCGAGCCCGAGCGTGATGCTCTCGTCGTCCTCCACGACCAGGATGCGCGGGTTCGCGTCGGCCGGCATCGTCGTTCCTCAGGAAAGCGAGGTCGGCGCGACGCTCTCGTGAGCCCGGGCCGGTTCCGACGTGCGCGACGCCGCCGACGGCACGACCAGCGAAAAGACGCTCCCCTTGCCCGGATGGCTGACGAGCTCCACCCGCCCGCGGTGCGCCCGCATCACGTGCTTCACGATCGCGAGCCCGAGCCCCGACCCCTCACGCTGCCGCGAGAGCCGGTCGTCGAGGCGATAGAACTTCTGGAAGATCCGCTTGTGCTCGTGCACCGGGATGCCGGGCCCGTTGTCACGCACCGAGACGATCACGTCTCGCCCTTCGACCTGATACGAGACGTCGATCCGCGCCGGGTCACCGCCGTACTTGTAGGCGTTGGTGAGCAGGTTCAGGAGCGCATCGCTCATCGCACCGCGATCGGCCCGCACGAGCACCGACTCGGGCGGCAAGGTGACGGTGAGCTCGACGTGGCGCCGCTCGCGCACGGGCTCGAACGCTTCGAGCGCCGTCGCCAGGATCGAACGGAGATCGGTGTCTTTCAGCACGAACTCGCGCCCGCCGCTCTCCATTCGCCCCCAGTCGAGCAATCGATCGATGAGCTCCTGAAGCCGCGTGCTCTCGCGCGCGAGCCCCTCGATGCATTTTTCGTCCGCTTTCGGATCACCGCGATGGAGCGCGAGTGTCTCGGCAAACAGGCGAATCGACGTGAGCGGGGTCCGGAGCTCGTGCGACACCTTCGAAACGAAGTCGCTCTGCAGGCGCGAAAGGTTCGCTTCTCGCCGCACGAATACCCAAACCAAAACGACCCCCGTCACGGCGGCGCCGCTCAGCGCCAGAACGAGGATGCCCATCAGCACGTTCCACGCCGCCTCGCCCAGGAACAACAGAACGACGCCGAGCGCCAAGAGGAGCGACGTCGGGACCACGACCAACGCCACCAGCAGGATGACGATCCGGCGGTAGCCGTAGGCCGAGAGGTCGCGAGAGGGCATAGACTATTTTACACGACCCACACGGGTGAACTGCCACCGTAGATTTCAGCTGATTCTGCACTCATTCCGTCGGATCGAGAGCACCAATCCTCTCATTCGTGCTAAACCGAACGCCCCTCTGGAGTAACTAGCCCCATGTCGCACTTTTCCAACCTTGGTCGCAGCGGTCTCGTTCTCACCCTCTTCGTCGCCGGTTCCTGGCTTTCAGGCTGCGGCGATGATGCGGACCCTGCGGCACCCCCGGCATCCGGAGGAAAAGCCGGCAGCTCGGGATCAGCCGGTAGTGGCGGCAAGGGCGGCAGCGCGGGCACGTCAACCGGCGGCAGCGCCGGCACGTCAACCGGCGGCAGCGGCGGCACCGGCGGCAGCGCGGGCACGTCCACGGGCGGCAGCGCCGGGTCGACGACGGGCGGCACCGCCGGCACCGGTGGCGAGGCCGGCAACGACGGCGGCATGACCAACGGCGGTGAAGCCGGCATGGCCCAGGGCGCCCAGGGCGGCGAACCGGCCGTCGGCGGCGAAGGCGGCGGGACCACGTCGCCGATGTGCATCAGCGGGAATTTCTCGATCACGGAGGAGTCGAACACGGCTCCGATGGATCACGATCACCTCCCGCTCGGCATGGCACTGCGCAACGAGCTCCTCGACATGATCAACAGCGGTGCCCCGCTCGTGTTCACCCTGCCGGAAGACGGCGGGAACGACCACACGCACACGCTGACGTTCACCGCCATGCAGCTCACCACGCTGCGGAACGGCGGCGCCCTCGCGATGGACATCGAGAGCTCCGAAGGCAACAACGGCCACACGCACACGTACAGCCTCGAGTGCGAGCCGTAGCGCACCTCTCACGACTCTGAGTGGAGCTCCGTGCACCCGCGAAGCGGGTGATCAACGTTCCTTGAGCTCGTACACGCGCAAGGCGCCGAAGTTGCCATGGTGAATGGCGAGGCCGTTCTTGAGCCAGAGCTGCATGTTGGTTTCGAGCTTGCCTTCGTTGGGGCCGAGCACGAAAAAGCGCATTCGCTCGAGCAAGTAGGGCCGCGTGTCTTCCGGCAGCGTGCTCATCACCTGGACGCGCGACGGGCCGAGCTTGGCGTTGATGGGGAACGCGTTGTCCATCCAAACCTGCGGCAGCCCCGCGTAGTTGGCGTACGGGTGCGAGAACGCGTGCGCCCGGTACATCACGGTCTTCGGCGGCATCTTTCGGCGCAGGTAGCTGGCCACCCGCCGATCGTCTTTGGCCATCTCGCGCGGCACTTGTAGGTACATGACCGGGATACCCTCGAGCTTGAAGCCGAGCGCTCCGAGGAACACCACTCCCGGATAGAGGCTCGCCATCGACAAGGCGACCGGCACGACGGCGCCCACGATGCGAGGGAGCACGAGGCGCAGCCACCGCAACAATCCGGTCAGCCCGAGCGCAAGCCCGACCGACGACACGGTCGCGAACTTCACGATGTCCCAGGTCTCTCGGTACTGAACGACGTTGATCAGCACCACACCGCCGATGCCCAGCGCCGCGCACAGCGCGCGGCGCCGCGGCAAGAGCCACGCTCCCACCGCACCGAGCAGCAACCCGCCGAAGGTGTAGAGGGTCCAGAGCAGGCTATTTTTCGGTGTGTCGGCGATACCGGCGTGCAGGACGAAGGCACTTTTGGGACCGCTCGACCCGACCGCGAAACCACCCGCCAGGAGCACCAAGGTGACGGCGGTGGTCGCGATGATCGCGAGTGACGTGAGGCGCGCGAGCAGCGGCCGGCGGCGCTCGTCGAAGAGCTCCGAAGCCATGATCGCAGCGGTCGTCGCGGCGAACAGGGCGACCTGGGAAATGTAAAGCACGCCGAGCAACGCGACCAAGCACACGAGTCGGAGCTCTGGCGCGGGGCTTTCGTCTTCGGACTGGATCAAGAGCGCGCAGCTGGCGATCGGCAAGCCGAGCGTCCAAGGATGCTGAAAGAAGTACGACACGACCGGAGGGTTCTGCAGCATCCCTCCTTGGAAGCAGAACCCCAGAAAATAGGTCCCCCAAGGCAGGGTGACGCCGGGAACCGTGCACGTGAGCGGCACGCCGCCTCCAAGCAGCGCGAGGGCGGCGAATATCGTCCCGTAGCGTTTGCCGACGATGCGCTCGCCCAGCGCCCAGAGCACGACGGTCGAGTAGGCCCAAAGGACGATCGTCACGAGGTCGATCGCGGCCGTGATCGTGACGCGAAAGAGCCCCGTTACGATGGCACACAGTAGATTGAAGCCGTAGTGGTACTGGAGCTCGACCCAAGGAAAGGTCAGGTTGGGAGGGGGGTACCAGTTTTGAATCGAGGCGACGATCGCGTGATGGCCATTGATCGAGATTTCGTCGTGGAAGGCCCACCGCCAGGCAATCAAGCCGACGAACAGCGTCGTCACCGCACTGAACAGCAAGAGTCCCTTCGGTAGCAGCCCGAGCCTGAGCTCGAAGCGCATGCCCGAACGCCATTCGCGAACGAGCAGCCAGTAACCGAGCGCGCCGAGCGTCACCGTGACCGCGGCGAGCGTCGGTTGCAATCCGCCGGTGAAGCGCGCGATCAGATGAACCGGCAAGAGCCATAGCCCGAGACCGACCCCGAAGGCGGCAACACGTGCCGTCGTGCGATCGGGAAAGACCCGGCGCGCGACCACGAACGCCAGCCAGAACATCCCCGGCAAGAACAGATTCAGGAGGACCAGGCCCCTGAAGAGAGGGACGCTCAACATCCAGCGTTACCCCCCGAGCTCGATCAACGCCCGCAGCACCTCGGCGACGGCCGTTGCTTGCGCCGGCGAGCCGCGCGTCCGAAACGGCGCGTCCCCGTCGGAGAGCTGCGGCAGCTGACCGAAGAGCGGTGCCGCGTCGAGCGCCTGTTCGAGCAGCTTCACCAGATCCTCGCGACCCTCGCGCTCGTCGCCCCAGTGCTGGCGCGCCGCGCGGGCGTAATAGCCGAGCAGGTGGGTCCAGGCCGTTCCCTGGTGGTAGGCGGCCTCGCGCTCGTCGTTGGGACCGCCGAAATGACCGACGTAGCGGCGATCGTTGGGCGAGAGACTGCGCAGGCCGGCGGGCGTGAGCAGCTCGGCCTGCGCGCGCTGGAGCAGCGCCTCCGCCTGCCATGCCTCGAAGAGTGATGGATCGACGGCCAGCGCGATGACCGCGTTCGGGCGAATGGTCGAGTCCGACCAGGCGTCGGCGCGGTCGCGGCCCTCGCTCACACAGTCGTAGGGGTACTCGGTGTCGGTGCACCAGAAGCGGGCCTTGAACGAGGCTCGGGCGAGCGATGCGGCGTAGGTCGCGCGCGCGGCGAGCGCCGGGTAGCCGTAGGCCTTGGCCAGCGCCGCCACGGTGTCGCAGGCGCGCGTCCAGAGCGCCTGGTGCTCGATCGCGACGCCCGAGCGCGCCGTCACCGGGCGGCCCTTGATCGCCGCGTCCATCCAGGTGAGCGCCACGTCGGTAGCGTCCGTCACGACGAGCCCGTCGCTCGCGCGCCAGGCCCACACGCGCCGCGGCCCGGCGAGGCGGAGGAACGCGCGCACCAGCGCCGGATAGAGCGTCTTTTCTACGAACGGATCGCGCGTGCCGGTCTTGGCCACGAGCAGCCGCCCGGCCTCGAACAGCCACAACGTCGCGTCCGGGCTGGACCTCGGCCGCGGGCCCCGGGTGGTGACGAGCCCCGGCAAAAGACCGCCGCGCATGCGGAGCAGGAGCGCCCCGAGCACGCGCTTTGCCCGGTCGAGCTGCCCGCGTTCGAGCAGCAAGCCGGGGAGGGCGACGACCAGGTCGCGAACGTGCAGGTCGTGCGCCGGGTAGCCGGCGGTAAGGACCGGGGGCTCGCCCGCATCGAGGCAAAATTGTTCGGCGGCGACGCCGAGGACGCGGACGGCGGCGCTGCGCGAGGGGCCGAGGTCCTGGGAGCGGAGAAACTCGGCCGTCGCGGCGACCACGTCGGCCGGAGCCTGGTTGAGCGCGGTGCCGACGGAGCAGGCGAGATACATCGTCTTCCCGGGTTCGAGCAGCATCTCGAACGTCCCGGGCGTCCAGATGTCCTCCTGGAACTCGAAACCCTCCGCACGATCGCCGAGGTACTCGAACTTTCGCCACCAATCGGGCGAGCCCATGAACACCCCCTCGTGCTGGAAATGGATGGGCGGGAGGCTCGAGATCGGCTGGAGCTCGACCGCGCCGGAGCGCAGCGTCACCACCTGCATCATGCCGCCGTGCTCCTTGGTCAGCGTATCGATCGGGCGGAGCGGCATCAGCGGGCGAAGCGCCAGGCGGGCCGGCGTTCGGCCGTACCAGGTGTAGCCGAGCACCGCGGCGTTCTTGCCGCGAGCGAGACAGAACGTGCGCTCGAGCGTGTGCTGGCCGAGGCGGAACATCCAGCGCGGGATCGGATCGAGAGCGAAGTACTCGATCAGCCGGTAGCCGAGCGTGGGCGCGACGTTGGGGAACTGGTGGGTGGCGAGCCGGTAGGTGCGGCGATCGTCCTCCACCGTGACGGCGGTATCGGCGTGACCGAGGATCACGTGGCGGCCGAGCGGAGGCTCGAGCGCGGCGACGAAGGCACCGTGGTAGCGCCGGGTGTGGAGCAGCGGCACGGTGCTCATCGCGTAGGCGCCGGCACCGTTGGTGTGGAGCCACTCTTTTTCGGTCGGGGCGAGGTCGCCGCCGGTCTGCACCACCGGCCACGGACCGCCGCGGGACGGCCGCCACTCGCCCTTATCGCGCCCCTTCACGCGGACCTCGCCCGGAGCGCGTCTTCGGCCGCACGCTGCATCCGCGCGCGCGGCGCAGCGCGGCCAAGCCAGAGCTCGAACGAGATAACCGCCTGACCAACGAGCATGCCGAGCCCACCGCGGGCGACGACGCCGGCATCGCGTGCCGCGCGGAGAAACGGCGTATCGGCCGGATTGTAGACGAGGTCGTAGGCGACGGCGCCGCTCGGCAAGCGCTTCCAGGGAACCACCGAGGCGACGTCGGCGCCCGGTGCGGCACCCAGCATGCCCGCGCTCGTCGCCTGCACGACGACGTTCGGCTCGGCCGTGAGGAACGCCTCCTCACCGGCGTACGGCCACGGCACGAGCTCGGCACCGAGGCGCGCGAGGGGGGCCGCGTTCGGCCAGGTGTCGGGCGGCGTCGCAGCGTCGAAGCGCCGCGCGGACACCAGCACGCGCCGGGTGCCGAGCCGGCGGGCCGCTGCCACCGCGGCGAGCGCCGCACCACCCGCACCGAGGATCAGCGTGACGTCGGGAGCCGCCACGAGCGCCCCGAGCTCTTCGGCGAGCGCGCCCACGTCCGCGTTGTGGGCAACGACGCCACCGGCCGGGTCCCGCACGAGGACGTTGGCGGCGCCGACCTCGCTCGCGGTAGCGTCGGCGCGATCGGCAAAGGACAACGCCACCTGCTTCCAGGGCACGGTGACGTTGGCGCCGGCGATCGCCCCGCTCCGGATCTCGCCGATCGCCGCTTTCACGGCCTCCTCGTTCGGAGCGTCCCTGAGCTCGTAGCGGTGCGAGAGCCCGCACTCGGCGTAAGCAGCACCGTGGATCGCGGGAGACAACGAGTGGGAGACCGGGTGCCCCAGGAGGACGAAACGCGCGCTCACGCCGGGCCTTCCGACTCTCCCCGTTCGACCCCGGTGACGCGCGCCGAAAGCCGCCCCTCGCCGAGCCGCACCGTGACATCGGCGCCCGGCTCGACCTCGCGGGCTGCGCGCACGGCCCGACCATCCGCGCGCAAAACGACCGCATAGCCACGACCGAGCACCGCGAGCGGCGATAGCCCGTCGAGGCGCGCTGCGCGCCGAGACAGCTCGGAGCGACACGCCTCGATGTGCCGGCGCGCGGCTGCCTCGAGTCGCACCATGAGCGGGCGAGCTTCGGCGCGCGCCTGCGACAGCACGGCGCGCGGATGGCGGGCATGAAGGCGGCGCTCGAGCGTCCCGACGCGCGTCCGGTTGCCGTGGAGAATCCGCTCCACCCGCCGTGACAAGCGCTCCCGGTCCTCGTCGAGCTCCTGCTGGCGTTCCATCAGAAGGAAACGCGGGTCTCGGAGCTTCGCGCGCGCGTGAAGCAGGCGCTCACGCTCGAGCTCGAGGCGAGCCGCGAGCGCGCGATCCAGGCCACCGCGGAGCCGCAACAGGGCGGCAAGTCGTGCGCGATCGTCGGGCACGACGAGCTCCGCCGCTTGCGACGGGGTCGCGGCGCGAACGTCGGCCGCGAGATCGGTGAGGGTCACGTCCACCTCATGCCCGACGGCGCTCACCACCGGCACCGGGAACGTCGCCACGCGACGGACGACGCGCTCGTCGTTGAACGCCATCAGGTCTTCTCCGGAGCCACCGCCTCGGCCGAGGATCACGAGGTCGAGCCCCGGGAAAGCCTGAAGCTGATCGAGGGCGGCGACGATGCTTTCCGGAGCCGCATCGCCCTGAACGACCGTGGGGGCGAGGACGAGCCTTACCCTCGAACGGCGGAACGCCACCGTGCGGATGTCGTGGAACGCGGCGCCGTGCGCGCTGGTGACGACGCCGACGATGCGCGGATCCGCCGGAAGCGCACGTTTCCTGTCTGGCGCGAACAGGCCCTCGGCCTCGAGCCGCTTCTTCAGGAGCTCGAGCGCCTCGAGCAGGGCTCCGCGGCCAGCGGGCCGCGCAAAGGTGCCGACGAGCTGCAGCCGACCCCGGGGCGCCCACACCGTCGCCCGACCCCAGAGCTGGATCCGCGCGCCGTCCGTGAGGTGCTTCAGCGCGCGCTGGGCGTCGAAGCGGTACATCACGCAGTCGATCACGGCATCCTCTCGTTCATCCTTGAGCGTGAAGTAGACGTGGCCGCTGCCCGCCCGCTTTATGGAAGTCACCTCACCCTCCACCCAGGCGTCACCCGTCGTGCCTTCGACGGCTTGGCGCAGCCGGCGGTCGAGCTCCGCCACGGTGATGATCGGTGCCCCGCTCATTTTTTCGCCGCGGTGAATACCACGCCCCACGAGCGAAAGCGCCTTCGGGCCCCGCGCCGCAAGAATTCCGGCAAGCGGGCGAAATCGGGGAGGATTCGCGCCGCCGCCGCGCGGGGGGTGCGGGCCCTGCGCTAGAGCCCAGCTCATAACCAGCTTCGCTGGTTCTGAAGCGGGCTTCGCCCGCTGCGCTGCTTCGCAGCGCGGCTCTAGCTCTGTCCCCGGGGGCGTCCCGCCCCCGGAAAAATGGCTCCGCCATT
>Ga0315910_10002268_pt1 | contig 17078 bp, 15 predicted proteins | sample EdamamesoilMG_FD_204470 | JGI IMG/M metagenome (GOLD analysis project Ga0315910, IMG submission 204470) | Garden soil microbial communities collected in Santa Monica, California, United States - Edamame soil | ecosystem: Environmental > Terrestrial > Soil > Garden | place: USA: California... | reverse complement strand
TAAACCCTTCGATGGGTGGCTCACCGACGTTCCAGACGAACCCGTGACCGTCGGCCAGATTGCGTGCGAAACGGAACGTGATGTGCGCGTCCTCCGCCACGCAAGCGAGAAACGCCGCATGCAAAAGCAGGAGCACCCCGAGCACGCCGAGCAGCCCCAGGACCACTCTGCTAGGCGGGTTGCGCGTGTTGGCCTCTTGCATCGTCTCGCCGATTGCGCCCGAAGCGCAATCGCGTCACGTACACCGGCTGCCACTCGCCCGTCAACGCGACGACCCCAGACGGTCATGGCTTTGGCCGATTAGGCCGCGCGCGGCCAAGACGTGGGGAGTCCCGCGTTGAGAATCGAGCGCGCGCCTTCCGGCGATTCGATGAATCGCCGCAGGTTCCGGCGATTCGATGAATCGCCGCAGGCGTCGTGGAGGGTTTTCGGGCGGGCCGGCTCGTGCGGACTCGCCCTTAGCGACGGATCAAGCGGGATCTTTGCCGATCTTCTTCAGCTGATCGACGAGCTTCTGGCCCTTCTCGATCAGGCCGGTCTTGTCGACGCCGGGCGTCGAGTCACCGCGCAGCACCTGCTCCATCTTGATCATTTGCGAAATGAGCGAGCCGACGATGTCGGAGGGGCACACGGCGCTCTGCGTTTGCGGATTGACGGGGATGAAGGGCGGCTCGCTGCCGGCGGGATCGCCTGAGGAGTAGCGCTTCACCTTGACCTTGTTCTTCCCGTCCTGCATCTCGACATCGGCCGGCCACGTGCCGCCGGCTGCCGGGAACGGCGCCGAGAGCGGCTCGAGCGAAATCCAGGGACCGCCGGGACCGCCGCCCATGTAGCCGACCCAGGTGACCTTCGGCGCCTTCTGCTCGGCGACGTAGTCCTTGAGCCGCTGGCTGGCGAGGAACAGGTGGAGCGACCCCTTTTGATCGTTCAACGCTTCGACGGCCGCGGTGTAGTCGATCAGCATCGTCAGCGTGTCGCGCTTGAAGCGACCGATCGCCTTGTCGGCGAGATCGGTCGACTTGAAGGCGATGTTGAGGCCGGCGAGCTTGGCCACCTCTTCCTGAGGATAGGTGCCCTTCTGGAGGAGCTTGGAGCGCGCCGACTTGATCACGTCCGCGAGCTCGGTGATCTGCTTGTTCGAGTCGTCGACGAGCTTCAGGAGCTCCTTCGCGCCGGCGACCGCTGCTTCGGCACCCTTGCCTCGCTCGGCACCGCCACCGAAGGTAAACCCGATGAAGCCGCCGATGATGGCGGTGATGATGGCGAGCACGAGCACCTTGCTCCGGCCACGGCGCTGCGCCTCACGGACTTCCTCGCCCATTTCGATGCGAATCGCAGCCGGGCGCGAGGGCGCGACCGACGACGTCATCGAAGCGTAGGGATCGGTGGGATCGACGCGCGGCGCAGCCTGGGGCTGGCCAAACTGCGGGATCGGCACGCCGGAAGGGGTCCGCTGCGGCTGAGGCACCTGCTGCGGTGGCCGCGGAATCGCAGCCATGGGGGGAGGCACTGAGGCGGCGGCCGGCGTGCTCACGGTCTTCTTGCCGAGGCGTGCCTTGAGATCGATTTTGGGCTTGTTGTCCGACATCGGGTTTCTTCGCGGGGTAGGAGGCCGAACGGCGGGCCCGTGGGCCCGGGGGCGGAGGACAGTAGCGGCATGGCCTCGCGAGAGGCAAGCGCGAATCGCGCGACCTCGGGGGCCCGCGTAGAATGGGCGACCGAGCATGCGGACGTTCTCACTCACCCGCCGGGATGGCGCATCGCTCTTGGGCTACGAGGGCGGGAGGAACGGGCCCTCGCTGCTCTTCGCCAACGGGCTCGGCGGGCCGGTGAGCGCCTTTCGCCATCAGCTCGACCACTTCGGAAACCGGTATCGCGTGCTGACCTGGGATTACCGGGGCCTCTACGGATCGCGGTCCACGCGGCCGCCGGCACGAGTGGACATCCGAGCGCACGCCGAGGACCTCGAGGACTTGCTCGTCGCGGTCGGAGCAGAAAAGCCGATCCTGGTCGGCTGGAGCATGGGCGTCCAGGTCGTGCTCGAGCTCGCTCGCCTGCGCCCGACGCTCGCCAGCCACCTCGTGCTCATCAACGGAACCTACCGGACGCCGCTGTCGAGTCTTCGCTTGCCGGGGGCGGGTTACGTGCTGCCGGGCCTGATCGAGCGCGCCCGCACCCATCACGCGCTCGGCAAGCGGATCGTCCGCCGTCTCGCCCGTTCGCGACGCGCCGCCGACTGGGTCCGGCGGCTCCACATCGTGAGCCCGGCGGTGGCTACCGACGAGCTCCTCGCGCTGGCAAAGAACTTCGAAAGCATCGACCTCGAGGTCTACCTGCGGACACTGAGCGCACTCCATCATCACGACGCGTCCAGCGTGCTCTCGGGGGTGACGGCGCCGGCGCTGGTCGTCACCGGCGCCCGCGATCCCCTGTTCTCGCCCCGCGTTGCCGAAGATCTCGCGGCGCGGCTGCCGCGCGCGGAGCTCTACGTGGTACCGAAGGCAACGCACTACGCGCCGCTCGAGTTTCCGGCGCTCGTCAACGCGCGGATCGACCGGTTTCTGAGCGGATCCGGCTAGATTTTCGTGGCCGCGCGAGATTGACCCGGCGCGGACCTGGTGACAATCTCCGCTCACCATGAAGCGCGTCGTGGTGGTCGATAACTACGACTCCTTCACCTACAACCTCGTGCAGTACCTGTCCGCGCTCGGAGCAGACTGCGACGTCCGGCTGAACGATCGCACGACGGCCGAGGCCATCTTCGAGAGCGCTCCGTCGGGCATCTTGCTCTCGCCCGGGCCCGGCTCGCCCGACGACGCCGGGGTCACGCTCGACGTCATTGTCCGACACCCGCCGGCGCTGCCCATCCTCGGCGTGTGCCTCGGCCACCAGTCGATTGGACAGGCGTACGGCGGCAAGGTCATTCGCGCTCCGCGGCTCATGCACGGAAAGACGTCGCTCATCGAACACGACGGCCTCGCCATCTACCGCGAGCTCCCCTCCCCGTTCGAAGCGACGCGCTACCACTCGCTGATCGTGGAGGAGGGATCGCTCCCGGACTGTCTCACCGTCACCTCGCGCACCGCGGAAGGCGAAATCATGGGCCTCCGCCACAAGACGCAGCCGGTCGAGGGCGTGCAGTTTCACCCCGAATCGGTGCTCACCGAGCACGGTTTCCGGCTCGTGCAAAACTGGCTGGAGTCGTTATGAGTACGGAGTCACCCACCTTTGCCCAAGTGTTCGCCGAGCTATCGAGTCCGGCGGGTCTTTCCTCGACCACCGTGCGGGACGTCTTCGACGCCATTTTCGCCGGCGCCTGGGCTCCCGCGCCGATCGCAGCGCTCCTCACCGGTCTCAGGATGAAGGGGGACAGCCCGGAGGTGCTCGCGGCCGCTGCGGCGGCCATGCGCGCCGTCATGGTGCGGGTCGAACACTCTCACGACGTCGTGCTCGACACCTGCGGGACCGGGGGTGACGGCTCGAGCACCTTGAACCTGTCGACCGGCGCCGCCGTCATCGCCGCGGCCGCGGGGGTGCCCGTCGCGAAGCACGGTAACCGGGCCGCGACGAGCCGCTCCGGCAGTGCCGACGTGCTCGAGGCGCTCGGCATCCCGCTCGACGTGCCGGCCACCGCCCAGGGCCGCGTGCTCACACGCGTGGGCATCACGTTCCTGTTCGCCCAAGCGCACCACCCCGCGATGAAACACGCGATGCCCGTCCGGCGCGAGCTCGGCATCCGCACGGTGTTCAACTGCCTCGGCCCGCTCTCGAACCCCGCCGGCGCGACGCACCAGCTCCTCGGTGCCTTCGACCATCCGATGCGCCGGGTGCTCGCTGCCGCCCTGTCGGAGCTCGGGACGAAGCGCGCGTGGGTCCTCCGGAGCGCCGACGGCATGGACGAAATCAGCCCTCATGCCTCCACGATGATCACGGAGCTCGACAACGGCACGCTCACCGAGCTCGAGGTGGCGCCGGAGGACTTCGGCCTCCCGCGCAGCGCGGAGGGCGCGGTCCGTGGCGCAGAGCCGGCCGACAACGCGCGCGTGTTCGAACGCGTGCTCGCCGGCGAGCCGCACCCGTCGCGCGACGCCTTCGTGCTGAACGCCGCCGCGGCGCTGGTCGTGGCCAGCGGGCTCGAGCCGAAAAAAGCGGCCGACCGCGCGCGCGAGGTCCTCGAAAATGGCGCGGCACGCCGCTTGCTCGAGGCCTGGCGCACCGCGGCGCTCGCCGAGCGCGGAGCCGCGTGACCGCCGTTCTTCGCGAGATCCTCGCGCAGAAAGCCGAGGAAATCGCAGCCCTCCGGCAGCGGGCGCTGCCACCCGGGCCGGAGCCGCGCGCGGTCGATCTCCGGCGCCGCCCCGGTGACCCACTCAAATTGATCGCCGAGATCAAGCGCCGGTCCCCGTCGGCCGGTGCCCTGTCGACCAAGCTCGGGGTAGCCGAGCGCGCCGCCGCCTACGAGCGCGCGGGTGCGGACGTGCTCAGCATCCTCACCGACGCCCGTTTCTTCGACGGCTCCTTCGAGCACCTGAAGGAGGCACGCGAGCACTCGTCGCTGCCGCTCCTCTGCAAGGAGTTCGTGCTCGACGAGGTGCAGCTCGACGCGGCCCGAGCATTTGGCGCCGATCTGGTGCTACTCATCGTTCGCATCGTGCCGCCCGAGCGGCTCGCCCCGCTGGTGCGCGGCGCGCGGGAGCGCGGGCTCACGCCATTCGTCGAGGTGGTGGACGAGCACGAGGCGCGGTTGGCTCTCGATGCCGGCGCGTTGCTCGTCGGCGTCAACGCGCGGGACCTCGACACGCTGGCGATGGACCCGGCGCGGGCGGCGCGCACGCTCGCCGTGCTCCCGGACGGCGTGGCACGCGTTCATCTCTCCGGGCTCGCGACGCCCGACGCCGTGGCGGCGGTTGCACGCGGACCGTCGGACGCGGCACTGATCGGTGAGGCGCTGATGCGGCAGGATGATCCGGAGCCGCTCCTGCGGACCCTCGTCCAAGCTGCGGGAACGGGCTAACCCTCGTGGGCGAAACGCGCTCGCTCTCGGCGGAGCTCATCCAGCGGTTTTCTGCGCGGGATGCAACGGTCGCGGTGATAGGCCTCGGGTACGTCGGGCTGCCGCTCGCGCTCCTTTTCGTCGAGCGCGGCTTTCGCGTGCTCGGACTCGACAGCGATGCCGAGAAGCTCGCTCGCATCCAGCGCGGTGAGCGGACGATCGGGCACCTAGACCCGGAGCGGTTGCGACAAGCACTCGGCTCACGCCGCTTCGTGCCGACCGACGACTTCTCCGAGCTCGGCACGGCCGACGCGATCCTGATCACCGTGCCGACGCCGGTGAACCGGCGACACGAGCCGGAGCTCACCGAGGTGGAGTCAGCGGCGCGCGCCGTCGCTCGCGTGCTCCGCCGTGGTCAGCTGGTGGTGCTCGAGTCGACGACGTACCCGGGCACGACCGGCGGCGTCGTTCGACGACTCCTCGAAACCTCCGGCTTGACCGCGAGTCGTGATTTCTTCCTCGCGTACTCGCCCGAACGCGAAGACCCCGGCAACGCCGCCTACTCGACCGCCGAAATCCCGAAGCTCGTCGCCGGACTGGACGCGGCGTCCAGCGACGTCGCCTGTGCCCTCTACGCCGAGATCGTGCGGACCACGGTCCGCGTTTCGTCGGTCGAGGTCGCCGAGGCCGCGAAGCTTTCGGAGAACGTCTTTCGCGCCGTCAACATTGCCCTCGTCAACGAGCTGAAGATCGTTTTCGACCGCATGGGGATCGACGTCTGGGAGGTGCTCGACGCGGCGGCCACGAAGCCTTTCGGCTACAGCCGCTTCGATCCGGGGCCGGGCTGGGGCGGCCACTGCGTCCCGGTCGACCCGTTTTACCTCGCCTGGAAGGCGCGCGAAGTGGGCGCACCGACCCGCTTCATCGAGCTGGCGGGCGAAATCAACGTCGCGATGCCGGGCTTCGTGCTCGAAAAACTGGAGCACGCGCTCGCGGCGCGCGGGACGCCGCTTCGGGGAAGCCGCTTGCTCGTGCTCGGGGTCGCCTACAAGAAGGACATCGACGACACCCGCGAGAGCCCGGCCTTCGAGCTGATGAGGCGACTCTTCGAGCGCGGCGCCGAGGTCGGCTACCACGACCCCCACGTACCCCGTCTCGAGCGGCAGCGATCCTGGCCGGAGCTACCGGAGCTCGGCTCCGAAGCGCTCACGGAGCAGCGGATCGCAGAGGCCGACGCCGTGGTCATCGTGACCAATCACGGCGCCGTCGACTACGAGCTCGTGCGCCGGCACGCGCGACTCGTGGTCGACACGCGAGGCGTCTTCCGCGACCCGGCGCCGAACGTCGTCCGGGCGTGAGCCGCGGTTTCACCCGAGCAAAGGAGGGTGGTAGGCTCGGCGCCATGGCTCGGCTCACGACGTTCTCATGCCTGTTCGCGCTCGCCTGCTCCGGCCAACAATCGCCGCCACCCGGCGACCCGGCGAGCCCGGCTGCCGAGAGCAGCCCCGCGCCGGCCGAAGCAGCCCCGGCCCCCGGAGACACGGCCGCCGCGCCCGCCGACGGCGCGCCGGCGCCCGCTGCTCCCCCACCCGAGTCGCTGCTCGCGCTCTGCAACAAGATGTGTGACGCCGTGGCGCCGAAGTGCACCAAGGACCAGCTCGAGAGCTGCCGCATCACCTGCAAGAACTACGAAGACCAGAACGAAGCCTGCGACGGCGTGACGCGGAAGGCGCTCGAATGTGCGCGGAACGATCGCGATTTCCTTTTCTGCTCGAACGTCGTCCCGATCAATTGCGCCAAGGAATTCAAGGCGCTCGGCGTGTGTGCGGCGACCGGCGTCGCACCGGTCGAGGTGAGCAAGCAGGCGATGCCGGACGGCTGGGCGCGCTTCGAGGCGAAGGACGCCGGTTTCTCGGCGGTGATGCCGAAGGGCGTGCAGGCGAGCAGCGACGCCGGCGTGAAGAAGTGGTCGGTCTCGGCGCCGACCGGCGCCAGCTACGAGGTCACGCTGCGGCCGGCCCCGCCCGACAAGAAGATCGACAACCGCTATTTCCTCAAGCGGTCGCGTGAGCTCTTCGACCGTTGCGCCGACAAGATGAAGCTCCACGCGCTGATCGAGAAGGAAGGCCACACGTCGATCCAGTTCAAGGTCGTGTGCCCTGAGAAAACCCAGCAGCTCGGCACCATGCATGTGGTCGGCTCGAACCTCTACATGCTCCACATGAAGTTCCCCGAAGGAGCGACGGTCGACATCGATCCTTTCGTGTACAGCTTCGAGAAGAGGTAGCTCGTCTCGAGCTTCCTCGGTCTAACTACTGCACGACAGCATCGAGCAGCCGGCTTTGTGGCGCGCCCACTCGGGGCGCTTCTCCGCGAACGTTTCCTTTCCGGGCTGTTCGTCGAACGGACGGCGGAGCACGTCGAGGAGCTCGGTGACGACTGAAGGATCGCCGGCCTCGGCCCGATCGATGGCGAGCTGCGCGACGTAGTTTCGGAGCACGTACTTCGGGTTCTTGAGGTCCATGCGGCGGCGACGCTCGCTGTCCGGCGTCCCGTCTTCGCGCACGCGCTCGACGTAGCGAGAAAGCCAGTTCGCGAGCCGCAGCTCGTGATCCTCGCCGACGTTCTCGGGGTCGTAGAGGGCGGCGGCGATCGGTTCGGGGAGCGGCTGCCCGGCAGCCGTCGAGAGCGGGAGCTCGGCGCTCACGCGCGCGAGACCGCGAAAGAACAGCGTAAAATCGGTCTCCTTCGCGACAAAGAGCTCGAACAGCTGCTCGAGCAGCACCGAATCGGCGGTGCGCGGCGTGCCGCCGGCACCGACCTCGTCCTCGCGAAACTCACCGAGCCCGAGCTTCTCGGCGAAGTGGCGGCGCTCCGCCGCATGGAACACGTCGCCGTACGTCCGGAGCGCTTCCTCGAGCGGCCCGGCTTCGCCGATCAGCGGCACCAGGGACTCACCGAGCTGAACCAAATTCCAGAGCCCGATCCGGGGCTGGCTCGCGTAGCGATAGCGCCGGCCGTCGCGGTCGGTGATGTTCGGCGTGAAGAGCGGCGAGTAGTCGTCGAGAAAACCGAATGGCCCGTAGTCGATGGTGAGCCCGACGATCGACATGTTGTCGGTGTTCATCACCCCGTGGACGAAACCGACCGCCATCCACGCTGCGACGAGCTCTGCCGTTCGGCGCACGACCTCGCGAAACCAGGCCGCGTACGCGGCCGGCGACGGCGGTCCGAGCTCGGGGAAGTAGGTCGACAGCGTGTGGTCGGCGAGCCGCCGCAGCACCTCGAGCTCACCGCGCGCCGCGAAGATCTCGTAGTTGCCGAAGCGCAGGAACGTCGGCGCGACGCGGCAGACGATCGCCCCGGGCTCCGGGCGTGGATGCCCGTCGTACAGGATGTCGCGAACGACGGCTTCGCCCGTCCCGACCAGCGAGAGCGCCCGTGTGGTCGGGATCCCCAGGTGATGCATCGCCTCGCTGCAGAGAAACTCGCGGATCGACGAGCGGAGAACGGCGCGCCCGTCCGCGCGCCGCGAGTACGGCGTGGGACCGGCCCCCTTCAGCTGGAGCTCGAAATGCTCACCGCGGCTCGTCTTGAGCTCGCCGAGCGAGATCGCCCGCCCGTCACCGAGCTGCCCGGCCCAGCTGCCGAACTGGTGCCCGCCGTAGCAGGCGGCGACTGCTTCCATCCCGGGCAGGAGCTGGTTGCCGGCGAACACCCGTGCGAACTCGGGGCTCTTCACGAAGTTCTCATCGAACTCGAGCAGGTCCGCCACCTCTCGGGCAACGGCGAGCGTTTCCGGCTTCGGCACCGGCGTCGGGAGTACCCGTGAGTAGCAAGCGCCCAGCACCTCTCGCGAGCGGGCCTCGGTGCTCGGATCGATGGGCAGGGCGCGGAGCGCGCGGTTGTCGAAGGCGAGCATGGTCGGGCCGCGAACCTTAGAGCATATCTCGTAATTGGCTTCGCCAATTCCGAGGCGTGGCTACGCCACGCGCGCTGCTTCGCAGCGCAGCTCTAGCTCAGTTTCTGGGGGCGTTCCCGCCCCCGCACCGGCTTTCGCCGGTGCGCCCCCTCACCCGCTTCGCGGGTGGCTAGAGCTCCGCACCGTTCAACGCCTTACGAGACGCGCTCTAGCTCAAATCCCGAGGATCCCGACCTCGTGGGGGATCCGGACCGCCGCCCCCTCCACCAAGGGAAACGATTCGAGAACGCTTTCCGCCCCTCGCGCGCGCACGAGGCAGCTCGGGCCGTGTCCGGGGTGAACGTCGAAGCGCACGCGGGTCGGCCCGTGGGGCGAGCTTTCGAGCACCGTGATCGTCATGGCGTCGATGACGACTCGTTCGCCGCCGCGGAGCGGCGCGGGGCGGTAGAGGGACTCGAACACGTTGGTCCGGCGCTCGCCGAGCGTCCCGAGCACGAACGTTCCCTCGCCTTCTCGCCGGAGCTCGAGGTCGTTCGGCGCCATCGCGAGCACGTGCCAGCCCGAGAACCGCTCGCGCCCCGGCCGGGAAAACAGAGCGCCCGAATACATGCCCACGGCGGGATCGCTGGCGTTGACGACCAGGACCCGCGAGCCGACCGGACAGTCGATCCGTGAGCGCTCCACCAGCGTGCTCTCGAGCCGACTCACGGGGATGGTACCGAGCGCGAGGCCGACGCGCATGAGCGGCGCCACGCCGAGGTGGAGCACGACGACGAGCGCGAACGCCACGCGATGGGCGAGGCGGCGCCCCGGCGACGGGTCGTGGCTAAGGCCCATCGCGATGACGTGCCCCACCAAAAGCGACGACGCGACGAGCGGCACGAGCAGCACGCGCCCGCTCAGGATCGTCCCCCCGAGCGGCAAGAGCGACACGACGACGGCCGGCGGGACCCACGCCAGGCGCCTCCCCTGCTCGGAACGCGCGGCGAGCACGGTGAGCGACAGCAACGTCATGCCGACCGCTCCGGCGATCCACAGCCCCGCGCGAAGCCCAGCACCAAACATGCCGGCGAAGACAGGCAGCGCCGTCGCCGTTTCCGCGAGGAGGAGCGGCACCCGTTCGAGCAACGCCAACGCGAACGCGCCCGGAGCCTCGAACGGGCTCACGTAGCTCCCCATGTCGAACGTTCCGTAGCCGAACACACGGTAGAAAAGGAGGTAGCCCACCGAGAGGGCCACGAGCGGCGCGCCATCGCGGACCATCTCGCGCCGCGACGCCCGCCTGCCGAAGCAGGCCTCGCCGAGCACCAGCGGCACCACCGTCAGCGCCGCCTCGCTCGCCCCGAGACCGAGTGCGAAGCAGAGCGACGAGAGCGCGACCGACGGCCATTCCGAACGCGGTGCTCGGCCGGGCTCGACCGGTCGCCGCCGCTCGAGCGAGATCCACCACGCGAGGAGCGCCAACGTGCCGCCCACGAGCACATGACGCGAGGCGATCCAGGTCGTGCTCCCCCCGTGGGCGCCGGCGATCGCAAACGTGAGCGAGGCCCAGAATGCCGCACGCTCCGGCACGAGCAGGCGGTGGATGCGAAACGCGACGCCGAGCGCGGCAAAGAACCAGAGCAGCGAATGCAGCTGGGCCGGCAGCGCCGCGTCACCGAACAGGCTCACGTCCAGCGCGAGGAGCGCGCTCGACAGCGGCCTGAAGAAACGCACCGTGAGGCCGGGGTCCGTGAACCACGGCAAGTAGCCGGCCTGGATCAGGCGCTCGGTCGCCTGCCCGCCGAGCTGGAACTCGTAGAGTGACCAGATCCCACGCTGGTAGAGCGGAACCTCGCGGGAGAGCGCCAGGCGCTGGACGAAATCGTCGTCGTGAAGGCCGATGAAGAGCGCCGGGATCGACACCAGGACGGCGAGCGCCCAGACCAGGCGCCACGAGCGTTGCGACACGTCGGGAGCCCTACGCCAGCATCGCCGCGAGACAAAGCGCACCGCCCGGGCCCCCGACCAGGCCCCGCCTCCTGATGACAGGATGGAGCCATTGACAGCGCATTGGAACGAGGCGATCCGGGCGGGCGTGAGCGACGACCTCGCCGCACGGCTCGCGGGCAACGTGCGAAAGCTCCGTCAAGCGCGCGGCCTCACCCAGCAGCAGATGTCGAAACTCTCGCGCCTGCCCCGCGCGACCTGGGCGAACCTCGAGTCCGGCACCGCCAACCCGACACTCGCCGTCTTGCACGGTGTCGCGGTCGCCCTGCAGGTGTCGCTGGAGGAGCTCGTCGCCCAGCCGCGAGCCGACGCGAAGCACTACCCGAAGGGTGCGCTCCCCTCCCGCAAGCGTGGCGCCGCCAGCGTTCGCTCGCTCCTGCCCGACGACGTCCCCGGAATGGCGGTCGAACGCCTCGAGCTCCCGCCCGGGGAGCGGCTGACCGGTGCGCCCCGTGCCGCAGGCACTCGGGAGTATCTCACCTGCGAGGTCGGACTGATCGAGCTCGTCACGTCGGGGGAAACGTTCAGCGTCGCACCGGGGGACGTCGTCGTCTTCCGTGGCGACCAGCGGCACTCGTACCTCAACGCAGGCCGGGAAACCGCCGTCGCCTACTCGATCGTGATGCCGGAACCCGTCGCGTAGGACGGGTAACGAAAGACGCCTAGCCCTCGACCAGACGCACCATTTTTGCCCTGAGCGCCGCGTCCGGCAGCCGACCGGCGCCGGCCTGCACGTTGTCGAGAAGGTGCTTCGGGTTCGACGTGGCGGGAAGCGGGCAGGTGACGGCGGCGTGGCCCAGGATGAACTTCAGGAAGAGTTGAGCCCAGCTCGCGGCGTCGCACTCCGCCGCCCACGCGGGTAGCGCAACACCACGAAAGCGTTTGAAGAGCGCGCCCTCTTGAAACGGCTGCATGACGAGCACGGCGGTGCCCGTTTCGGCAGCAACCGGTAGCAGGCGCCGCTCGGCCTCGCGATCGACGAGATTGTAGGGGAGCTGAACGAAGTCGAGCTTCTCGTTCTTCATCACGCGCTCGAGGTCGTCGAACGCCGAGCGCGCGTAGTGGGTCACTCCGAGGTAGCGGATCCTCCCGGCGGCCTTCCATTCCCGGAGCACCGGCAGGTGCGTCTTCCAGTCGAGCAGGTTGTGCACCTGCATCAGGTCGAGCTTCTTGGTGCGCAGCCGGCGGAGCGACCGCTCCATCTCGGAGATCCCGCGCTCTCGGCCGCTGGTCCAGACCTTCGTCGCCAAAAACGGCGCCGGCGACGCGCCGAGCGCGGCAACCGCGTCACCGGTCACCTGCTCCGCGCGCCCGTACATCGGTGACGAGTCGATCACACGGCCCCCCGCGGCGAAGAAACCGCGAAGGACTTCGGCCACCGGGGCCCGCTCACCCGGGCCGTCACCGACGTCGAACGTCTGCCAGGTGCCGAGCCCGATGCAGGGGATCTTCTCGCCGCTCTTCGGAACGACTCGGGTGGTCATGGAAGCCTTGGCAAACGACTCGGATGACGCGCCGAACGCGGCGACACCCAGAACGGCGGAGAGCACGGTGCGGCGAGACGGCACGGCATCGCCTCACGAAACGACGACCGCATCGTAGCGGATTTTCATTCTCCGCGCTTCTTCGTTCGCCCGTGCGTGATCTTGCTCGGCCTTTCCACCGCGCGCGAGATGGCACCGTCGCCGAAACGCTCCGTGATGGCGTCGAGCGTTCGCCCGAGCGCGCTCTTTTTTTCGCGAAAAAGGTCGAGCTGCACGGAGGCGCGCCGCTCGAGGTTCGACAACGACACGCCGAGCAGCCGCACCGGCTCGGTGATGCCCGAGGCGTCCCACAGCGCGACCGCGACCGCCCGGATGACGGAGCCGTCGTCGGTCGGCGCCTCGAGCGTTTTTGCGCGTGTGACGAGGGGATAGCTCGGTTCGGTGCCGCCGCTCGTTCCCCGCGCCTCGCGCCGACCCCGCGCGCGCCCGAGCTTCGCCTTCACGGTGACGGTGCGGGCGACGTAGCCGTCATGCCGGATACGCCGCGCCACGGCCTCGGCGTGGGCGGTGAGCGCGGCCGTCACCTGATCGCGCGAGCTCACGTCTTTCTCGAAGGTATTTTCCTCGCCGTACGACTTGGGCGCGCGATCCGGCTCGACCGGGCGATCGTCCTCACCACGGGCGAGCGCCTGGAGCTCGAGCGCGCGATCGCCGAGCTCCTCGCGGAGCGCGGCGGGGTCGCGACTCGAAAGGTCGAGGAACGTTCGGATGCCGAGCGCCTCGAGGCGCGCCCCGAGCACCGGGCCGACGCCCCATAGTCGGCGGATAGGGAGCGGATCGAGCAGCCCGCGGATCTCGGACGGCGTCACGATGCGGAGGCCGTCCGGCTTGCCGAGCGTGCAGGCGATCTTCGCGACCAGCTTGTTCGGCGCGACACCCACCGACACGTTGAGCTCGGTGTCGTCCCGCACCTGAGCCTTCAAGGCACGCGCGAGGCGGAGCGGGTCACCGTAGATCCCCATCGAGCCCGAAATATCCAGAAACGCCTCGTCGAGCGCGATCGGTTCGATGGCCGGCGTGAAGCGCAGGAAGATCTCGTGGATCTGCGCCGAGACGGCGGCGTAGAGCGTCATGTTGGACGGCAAGAACACGCCGTCCGGGCAGAGCTCGCGGGCCCGAAAGCCTGGCATTGCCGAGCGCACGCCGAAGCGCCGCGCTTCGTAGGACGCCGCCGCCACCACGCCGCGGCCCGACGCCGCACCGACGATCACGGGCTTTCCGCGCAGCTCGGGATGATCGCGCTGCTCGATCGACGCGTAGAACGCATCCATGTCCGCGTGCAGGACCAGACGCTCCGCGGGAGGCATGCCCTCAATCTAAAGCATTCTCGTATGGGATGCGCTCTAGCGCCGTTCGGCGAGAAAGCGCTCGACGAAAGGCGACGCCGGGCTCGCCGCGATCTCGTCCCAGGTCCCGCGCTGCGTGATGCGGCCCGCTTCGAGCACGGCGATGCGGTGACCGAGCCTTCGCGCATCGGCTGCGTCGTGCGTGACCACCAGCGTCGGCAGGGCGACGCGCTCGAGGTACGCGCCGAGGAACTCCCGCACCTCGTCACGCGAGTGGACGTCGAGCGCGGCCAGCGGCTCGTCGAGCAAGAGGGCACGCGGGTCCGCCGAAAGGGCGCGCGCGAGCGCGAGACGCTGACGTTCGCCGCCCGAGAGCGTTTCGGGTCGGTGCTCCGCTCGTTCTCCGAGTCCGAGCTCACCGAGCAAGCCGCGAACGCGCTCGTCCCGAGCACTCGGTGCGAGGTCGGACCTTCGGCTCGCGAGCGCGAACGCGACGTTCTCGTGCACGGTGAGATGCGGAAACAGCGCGTAGTCCTGCGGCACGTACCCGAGGCGACGCTCCTCGAGCGGCACGACGAGCCCGGCCTCGGTGTCCGAGAGCACCGTCCCGCCGATCGCGATGCGCGCCCGCTCCACCGGCAACACGCCGAGCAAGAGTGAGAGCAGGCTCGTCTTTCCGGCACCGTTCGGTCCGACGACGACGAGCGTCCCCGGTGCGGTATCGAGCTCGACGTCGATGACGAGCGGGCCGACCCGCGCCGTCAAGCTTGCCGTCAGGGTCTCACCGCTCATTCGCGCCCTCCGCGACGCTCGCCGGTGCGCCCGAGCGCGGCGCGGGCGACGAGCAGGAGCGCGAGGGCGACCACCATCAACAGCACCGAGAGCGCTTGCGCCACGCCGAGATCGGACTCGAGCGCCGTGTAAACGGCGAGGGGCAGCGTTTGGGTGACGCCGCGAAGATTGCCGGCGAACATCAGCGTGGCGCCGAACTCTCCGAGTGACCTGGCGAAGCTCATCGCCGCGCCCCCGACCAGCGCCGGCGCCGCCAGCGGGACTGCGATCCGGCGAAACACTCGCAGTGGACCGGCACCGAAGCTCCGCGAAACGACGATGAGCCGCTCGTCCACGCGGCGAAACGCGCTGATCGCTGCCTGCAGGTAAAACGGTGCCGAGACGAACACCTGCGCCATGACCACCGAAAGCACGCTGAACGCCAGCGACGAGCCCTCCGGGTAGAGGATGCCCGCGAACAGCCCGCGGCGGCCGAACGCGAGCAAGAGCGCCACGCCGGCCACGGCCGGCGGGATGACAATCGGGAGCTCGACCAGGGTTTCGACCGCACGCGCGGCGGCGCCGCCCCTGCGGGCCAGCGTCCACGCGAGCGGCGTGCCGAAGACGACGACGATGGCGAGGCTCGCGAGCGTCGTCAGTAGACTGAGCTCGAGCACGCCCCACACGAACGGTTGGCCGAGCGCGACGACGAAGCTACGCGGCCGCGTGGCGATGACGAGCGACACCAGCGGCATGAACAAAAACAGCGCCAGCACGCTGCCGAACCCGGCGAGCGCGAGCCGTTCGGACCGAAGCTTGTGCCTGCTCACGGCGCAGCCGCGCCCGAACCGGGGTGAAACCCCGCGAGCTTCAGGATCCCCTGGCCGTCGCCGGAGAGGACGAATGCCATCCAGGCATTCGCGAGCGCCGGATGCTTCGCCTTGACGATGGTGGCGATGGGGTAGCTCGCGATCGCGTTGAGCTCGGGCGGGATGGTCTTGATCGCCACTTTCCCTTCGGCGCTCGTCGCATCCGTCCGGTAGACGATGCCCGCATCGGCCTCACCGAGCGTCACCCGCGAGAGCACCTGGCGCACGTTGAGCTCGCGCGAGACGACCTTCGCCTCGACTCGCGCGCGAAAATCCTCGCCGTATTTCATCGAAGCCCGATCGAGGATGTCGAGCGTGTACCGGCCGATCGGCACTTCCGGCACGCCGATGACGACACGGAGAGCCGAGGGAAGATCCTGAAGTCCTGCGATCGCCGAGGCGCGATCAAGGGACACGACGAGCACCGGCTCGTTCCGCGCGAACACGACCGACGAACCCACCGTCCCGCTCCGCCTCAACGCCTGCATGTGGATCATGTCGGCCGAGGCGAAGACATCGGCCGCCGCTCCGTGCTCGAGTTGCGTGCGAAGCTGCTGCGTGCCGGCGAAATTGAAACGAACGGTGACGCCGGGTCGCGTGCGGCGGAACGCCTCGCTCATACGAGCAAACACGTCTCCGAGCGAAGTGGCGGCAAAGACCACGACCTCGGTTTCTTTCGCCGGATCGACGTCCGGCGGTCGCCGACAGCCCGTCAGAGCGAGCAGGAGAACGACCGCGCGGAACACGATCTAGAAACGGATCCTGAGCCGCGACAGCGCGCCGCCCGGGATCGCCGTGATCGAGGCGGTGCCCTCCGGATCGTCCGGAGCGCCGAGGACGAAGAGCGTGATGCCGACCGCGGCGAGTCCCACGCCGGTGGCGACGAACACGGTGGAAAGATTGCCCGCCCGTCGCGCCTCCGTGCGCTGGTCATAGGCCTCGGGCTCGCAGGCGTTGTCGACGCAGTGCTCGTTCGATTGAGCGTTCAGCGACAACGCCTTGGCGCCGAACACGCCGCCGATAGCCAGCCCCACCACGCCGACTCCCGTCACCACGATGCCCGTCGTCCGGAGCGGCGTGAAGAACCCCTCCTCCGAACTGCCCTCGTCCGGTGCGGTTTTCTCCGCGGTTGCCGGCGGAGCCGCCGGCGCCAGACCCTCCGTCGCGAGCACCGGGACGGCGACCCGCGCGGTCTTGCCCTCGGTGCTCTCGACGCGCACGCTGAACGCACGCCTGCCCGGCGCTCGCGCTTCGACGACGTGCGTCCCCGGGTCGACCGGCAGCGCCGTGCCGAGCACGCCTTCACCGAGCGCCACACCGTCCCGCGTCACCACCAGGCCCGAAACGCCCGCACCCGCTTCGAGCTCCACCGTCACCTTGGCCAGGCGCGGCTCGAGCTCCAGCGCCTTGGCCCGGGCGCTCTCCTCGCGATCGGCGCGCCCCTCCTGTTTCGAGCGCGCCGCGGCTTCGGTGTATGCCGCCCACGCGCTCGCGAGCCGGCCGGCGCGCTCGTAGCAGAGCGCCGTCGCCAAGAGGGCGCCCGTCGCCGGGTCGAGCCGGTAGCTCTCGGCGAGCTTCGGGCAAGCCTCGGCGTAGCGGGCCTCATCCATCAGCCGCTTGCCCTCGCGAAAGAGCGCCTCGGCACCGGCGCTGTCCGCCTGCGCCCGTGCATCGAGCGACAGCGACAGCGTCGCCGCGGCGACC